>Ga0335082_10003097_pt1 | contig 18023 bp, 9 predicted proteins | sample Lox_Sample_41_FD_206718 | JGI IMG/M metagenome (GOLD analysis project Ga0335082, IMG submission 206718) | Soil microbial communities from Loxahatchee National Wildlife Refuge, Florida, United States - Lox_Sample_4.1 | ecosystem: Environmental > Terrestrial > Soil > Wetlands | place: USA: Florida... | reverse complement strand
CGGTTTGGCATCGCAAAGTGAACCGCAACAGGCGCCAGCGTAATCAAGCTTGCGCAGCGAGTCGTCAGTGAAGGGTCTGCGTTCGGTCGGAATTTGATGAGGATCGACGGTGTGGCGTATCCGGTGGCGTAAGGAAGCTCGATTGACTCCCGCGCTGTGCGACGGAGCGATTTTGGTTCAGGACGCCGTGTAGCTAACCTAGCGCGCATTTCGATGCGACAACGCCAGGCGCAGCCGGGATCAAAGCTGCCTGCGACGTCGCGCCGGCCGTGGACTGCCCGATCCGCCGCGCGACGACGAGCGCAACCGCGCACGATGCGATGCGTGACTCGCGCGAATCTGCACGGCTGGTGAGCACGATGGGCACGCGAGCGCCGAGCACGATGCCGGCACTCGCCGCACCGCCCAGATACTCCAGCTGCTTTGCGAGCATGTTGCCGCTCTCCAGGTCGGGGACGACCAGGATGTCGGCGGAGCCTGCGACGTCGGAAACGATGCCCTTGGTTCTGGCGGCAGCCGCGGACACGGCATTGTCAAACGCCAGCGGCCCGTCGACGACCGCCTCGCCGATCTGGCCGCGGTCCGCCATCTTGCACAAGGCCGCAGCGTCCAGCGTCGCCGGCATGTGCGGGTTGACGGTCTCTACCGCTGCGAGAATGGCCACACGCGGGCGTGCCAAACCAAAAGCGTGCGCAAGATCGATCGCATTGCGCACAATGTCCGCTTTCTCCTGCAGCGTCGGGGCGATGTTGATCGCCGCATCGGTGATGATGAACGGGCGCGGGTAGGCCGGCGATTGCATCAGGAAGCAGTGGCTCATGCGTCGTGCCGTGCGCAGCGGGCTGGCAACCACCGCTCCCATCAGCTCGTCGGTGTGCAGGCTGCCCTTCATCAGCGCCTCGACGTCGCCCTTGACTGCCAGCTCCACGGCGCGCGCAGCGGCGGCGCGACTGTCCGAAACGTCCTCGACCGCGATGCCGTCGATGCTCACGCCAGCCTGCTGCGCGACCGCCTCTAGTTTCGGCCGCGGACCAACCAGAACCGGCTCGATGAGGCCGGCGGCGTGCGCATCGAGCGCAGCCGACAGGCTGACAGCGTCGCAGGGATGGGCCACCGCGACCTTGATTCGCCCGAGTGGCCGCACGTACTGCAGCAGCCGCACCAGATCGTCACCGTGCTGCAAGGTGATCCGCACCTGTGGCAACGTGCTGCGCGCACGCTCGATGCGCTCGGTGGGGGCAAGCACCGCGGCCTCGCCCGAGATAACCGTCTTGCCTTCCTGGTTGGCGCACACGCAATCCAGGTTCAGGCGATGCTTCGCCTCCTCCTTGGAGGCAACGGCGACCGTCACCGTCAGCACGTCGCCGACGCGTACCGGCGCGTGGAACTTCAGCGTCTGACTCAGATAGATCGTGCCCGGCCCGGGCAGCCGCGTGCCAAGCACGGCGGAGATCAGCGCCGCACCCCACATGCCGTGCGCGATGACGCCGTGGAACCGCGTCGACGCGGCGAACTCGGGATCGATGTGCTGCGGATTGATGTCGCCCGACATTGCGGCGAACAGCTGGATGTCGGCAGCGGTGAGCGTGCGCTCGATGCTCGCCCGCTCGCCCACGGCGATCTCGTCGAAGGTACGGTTGCGGAGGACCTCGAGGTCCTGGGAGGAGAAGGTGCTGGTCATGATTGACTCGCTGGAGGTCAAGCCATGTTGTGCAGGCCGCCGTCGATGTAGACGACGTCGCCGGTCATGCCGGAGGAAGCGGGGCCGGCGAGGAAGGCGACCACCCGCCCGATCTCGGCGATGTCGACCAGGCGCTGGCCGGGTGAGCGCTGGACCGCCATGTCGATCAGCTCGTCCTGGGGCGCGACGTACTGCTTTGCCTTGTCGTTCAGATAGGTCAGCGCGATGTCCGCGCCGAAGGCGCGCAGCTTCACTGCACAGCCGTATGCGATGCTATCGGCATTAGCGACGCCGATCACCAGGCCACGCCTGCCTTGCAACATTTCACCGACTCGAGAGTTCGGATCCCAGACTATGGGCAACGGATCGACCGCAGTGTGCGGAGCGGCGAGGATGGGAGTATCGGTCATGACGCAACCTCCAGTAGTTGATGCCTACGCGTCGCGCTCACTTCTCCAGGACGTAGCGGCCCGGCGCGTTGCCCACCGGACGCTCTTTGGGCAGACCCATACGCGGAGGCTTGACGGGTCCCCCCGAGTGCGCGCGCAGCCACTCGTGCCACGCGGGCCACCAGGAGCCCTCTTTGCGCGGCGCCTCGGCGAGCCAGCGATCGGGGTCGTTGCGAGCGTTCGCCTGGCCCGTGAAGGCCGCGGTCTTCAGCAGTTGGTAGTGTCGCCGCGGATGGCCGGGCGGGCTCACGATGCCCGCGTTATGGCCGCCGCTCGTCAACACGAACGTGATCTCGGTCGGAGTGAGATAGTGCAGCTTGTACACCGAGCGCCAAGGCGCGACGTGGTCGGTGAGGGTACCGAGGAGGAACACCGGCACCTTGATTTCGGCGAGAGAGATCGGCCGCCCGCCTACCCGATAGCGGTTCTGGGCGAGATCGTCATGCAGGAACAAGTCGCGCAGATACTGCGAATGCATGCGCGCCGGCAGCCGGGTCGCATCGGCGTTCCACGCCATCAGGTCGTTCACCTCCTCTGGGTCGCCGAGCAGGTAATGGTTGATGAGCCGCGACCACAGCAGGTCGTTGGAACGCAAGAGCTGGAATGCGCCCGCCATCTGGCCTGAAGTGAGATAGCCGGTCTGCGCCATCTGCGCCTCCAGCAAGCTGACCTGGGCCTCGTCGATGAACAGGCCAAGCTCGCCGGGCTCGGTAAAATCGGTCTGCGCCGCAAGCAGCGTCAATGACGCCAGCCGATCATCGCCGTCGCGCGCCATGGCCGCGGCGCCGATGGCAGCCATGGTGCCGCCGAGGCAGTAGCCGAGCGCGTGCACCTTTCGCTCCGGGACGATCGCGGTTACGGTCTCAAGCGCGGCGCCCAGCCCGAGACGCAGGTAATCGTCCATCGAGACGTCGCGCTCATCCGTCGTCGGGTTCTTCCACGAGATGCAGAAGACGGTGTGGCCCTGGCCAACGAGGTACTTCACGAGCGAGTTCGCAGGCGAGAGATCGAGGATGTAGTACTTCATGATCCAGGCTGGCACGAGAAGCACCGGCTCCGGGCACACTTCGGTCGTCGTCGGCGAGTACTGGATCAGCTCCATCAACCGATTCTTGCGCACCACCTTGCCCGGCGTGATGGCGACGGTGCGGCCCACGACGAACTTTTCCGCGCCCGGCGGCGGCATTCCCGCCGCCTGCCGCTGCATGTCGGTGAGGAAGTTTTGCGTGCCGCGCACCAGATTCTGCCCACCCTCGGCCATGGTCCTCTTCAGCGCCACCGGGTTGGTCATCAACATGTTTCCGGGCGAAGCCAGATCGAGCCATTGGCGGGCGGCGAACGACACCAACTCCTGGTGATGACGTTCGACTCCGCATACCCCATGTGTGGCGGCCGCCCACCACTGCTCGGTGAGCAGGAATGCCTGATGCAGCACGTTGAACGGCCAGCGCAGCCATTCGTCGCCGTCAAAACGCCGATCGCGTGCCGGCGGCTGGATGAAACGGCGCGCCTCTCCAGGTCCGGCGAGCCAGCATTCGACGTCATAGCGCGCAATCTGACCGACATAGTCGAGCGCCAGCAGCGCCAGCTCCATCCGCTTGCCCGGCGAGACCAGCAGATTGATTCCCCAGTCCCCCGCAGCGAGCAGGGCTGAGGCGACCGAAAGGCTTCCGGTCGAGCGACCTAGCGCCGCGCGTATCTGGCGGTCGATATCGTTGCCTTGGAGAGGGGCAGGTGGAGCAGAGACAGGTGGAAACGTGAGGTCCATGGGTGTCAGAGAGGAGGGTTGAAAGCAGTTGCGAACGCGGAAGTCGTTGGCGTTTCTCTAATGGGCGGGAGCCGTGCCTCTTACCCGCGCCGGCCCGGCGAGCGCGCTGCGCACCCGCTCCAGCATCGTACGCTGCTCGGGCGTCAAGCCCTCCCGCCGCACCCGCGGATCATTCGCCAGCCGATCCAGCAGCGTGAGCAGCCGCTCGCGGTCCTTACGCTGGGGCAGCAGCGCGCGCAGGGTTGCGATCGCCTGGTCCGGCTCGTAGGCCGCGATGATCTCCTGCTCGCCGAGCACGCGGCGCCATTCGTCGAGCTCCAACGGCGGCAGGAACTCGTTGTAGTCCTTAATCATCTCCTGCCCCGCCTCGAGCCGCGAGAGCGGCACGTCGCCGCGGCGCCGGACGAGATATGCGACGCGGGCGAACGCTTCGGCGTTGCCACCCTTATCCATCGACGCCAGCGCGTCCTTCACGATGGGCAGCTCGCGCGGGTCAGCGGGCGCCGGCGCCGCGGCGGCGGACTGCCTGTCGGCGATGTAGAGCGAGAACAGGTTGCCGTAGACATGGAAGAACAGCGCCTCGACGATCGCGTCGCGCAGCGCCCGCTGGCACTCGAGCGTGGCGCTCGCAAGATCCACGAGGCTCGCTTCGGCTCGGCGCAGCGGATGATCTGCCGGCAGTGCCTGGCGATTTTCCTTCACCAATTGCGCAGCGCCCGGCAGCCACGCGAGCCAGGGATTGAAATCCGAAAACGCCCAGCGCTGCATGCGTAGCGGATGGAGGCGGCGCATCGTGGTGGCGCTGAACTCGTCGGCACTCGCCTGAACCAGGGGCTGCGCGAAGAGCTCGTATGCGCGCTGGTTGAATTCGGAGATGGCGGCGACCGCTTCGAAGGGCTTCTCGTCGACGCGCTGGTGCCGGTTCAGCCGCGCCGCCACGTCTTCCAGGCGGTATTCGTGGAACTCGACTTCATAGTCCGTCTTGCCGTCGACCTTGCGCTCGTGGATCTCCATGCCATACAGGCCCGGCGGCAGCAGCTCGATCGACTTCATGACCTCCACGATCTGCGTGTACTCCTTCTGCGCGACTTTTCCTGAGACGAAGATGCCGAGATGGCCGACCTCCTCCTGCATCAGGCCGACGATCACCTGGCCGCGCGCCTTGATCTCCTCGGTCGATCCGTAGACGTCGGCCACCCAGTTGAACGCCTGCTGCGGCGGCGTGATGTTGTCGCCGAGCGATGCAAACATGATGATCGGTGAGCGGATCTGGCGCAGGTCGAACCCGCCGCTCGCGCGCGGCCCGGACTTCACCTCGCCCGACCAGAGCTTGTTGCCGACGAACAGGTTGCGGGTGATCCACTCGATCTCCTCGCGATTCAGGAGGAAGTAGCCCCCCCACCAACGCTCAAACTCGAGGAAGCGCGCCGGCTCGCTGTCGGCGTTCGCGAACACCTTGTAGTACTTGTCAACGAAGGTGTTGGCTGGATTCAGGTACTCGAAGTTCTGTACGAGGTGTGCGCCGTCGAACTTGCCGTTGCCCAGGTCCGCCGAGAGCGAGGCGAGCCAGGTACCGCCGAGGATGCCGCCGGCGTAGCGCATCGGGTTGTCGCCTTCGCCGTCACGCCACGCACCGCCCCAGTATGACATCGGCGCACCAACGATCACGAGCGGCCCGGTCTCGTCGGGGTCCGAGGCGGCGAGCATCATCGCGGCCCAGCCGCCCTGGCAGTTGCCGACGATCGCGGGCTTGGCGCTCCGCGGATGCAGCGCACGCACCTTGTGCACGAACTCGCGCTCCGCCGCGCACACGTCGAGCAGAGTCTGCCCGGGCTCCGGATCGCGAAAGAAGATGACGAAGTAGACCGGGTGTCCGGCGCGCAGCGCGACGCCGACTTGCGAGTCATCCTTGAAGCCGCCGATGCCCGGGCCGTGGCCGCCGCGCGGATCGATGATGATGTACGGGCGGCGCAGCGGATCAACGCTCATCCCCTCGGGCGGGATGATGCGCACGAGCGCGTAGTTGACCGACCGCTCGAGGGTGCGCCCGTCGAGCACCGTCTCGTACATGAAGCGCAGCACCGGCGGCTGACCCTGCTGCACGTGCTCGAGATAGTTATTGCCGCGCTGGCGCAGCGTATTCCAGAAGATCACCGCGCGCTGCGCGCAGTCGATCGCGTACTGCGGCCACACCGACCATGCGGCGCCCGCCGGCTGCATCTCCTGTGCTGCTGCTCGCGCCCGCTCGCCGAACCGCTCGGTTGCGGTTTGCACCCGGTTCTGCAACACGCGCGTGATGCGTTCGGATATGTCGACGCTGCGGGAGAGCTTTTGGCCGATGTCCATCGAATGCCTCAGTTGTAGGTGTAGAAGCCGCGCCCAGCCTTGCGGCCGAGTCTCCCGTCAGCGACCATCTCCTTCAGGAGCGGCGCCCCCCGGTACTTCGGATGGTTAAAGTCGCGATGCAGCACTTCCATCACCGCGCGCAGCACGTCCAAAGCGATCAGATCGCACAGCGCGAGCGGGCCGATGGGATGGTTGCATATGGTTTGCAGGGGTGCCATGTCCTCGTTCGCAGAGATGTCATGACCCCACTTTAGCGGCCTGCGACCCTAGAGTGGTCAACGAAAGGTCGGCATTTGGTCGGAATCGCGCGACTCAAGCGAAGCGAACCGGGTCAGCCGAGCGCGTTCGCGGCTCTGGGGGGACAACGCCCGATAAAAGACCCATTCGCGGCGTTTCGCTTACCACTTGTCTGCCAGGCTATGCGCGCGCTCGCCGTTGCGGACGGACCCCCCGTCGAGGGCTGAATAACCGCGTACGGCCACCCGAGACCGGCGTTCACGCGACCATCGGCCGAGGGCTCCTCGCTTCGAGCAGCGCTCGCGCTCTCTTTACAGCCGCTGTCTCCCTCGCCTCCGCAAGCCGGTCGACCAGTGCGGCCAGCGCATCCCGGTCTTCCGCCGTCGCGCCCGCGTGTTCGCACAGATCTACCCGGGCAAGCAGTTCGAGCCAAGGCGCGTCCTGCTCTCGTGCCTCACCGATGGCACGCCGAATAGAAGCGTCAGCGACCTGCACCTCACCACGTCCACGGGCGATCGCGGACTCGGTCATGAGCAGCTGAGGCAAATACACGCGCTCATCGTGCGCGGCTGCGAACTGCAGCGCTTCCCGGAGTTGCGCGTCGGCTGCGTCCCAGTCGCCGGCGAGGACGAATGCTTCCGCGGCATACCCCAGCGTCTCGCTACCTCCGGCGAGCATGCCGAGCCGGCTATTTTTCTCGTACCCCTCGCGAATCCGGCGGTAACCTTCCAGCGGGTCGTCCATTCGGGCGTCGGCCCAGGCGCGAAACCACTGGCTCGCAGTGCGCCCCTGGGCGAGCGCGAACTGATCGACGAGCGCGTGCATGTCGTCGGCAATCGCCGCGACACGCTGCGGGCTGCCGAGCCGCACCTCGAACATCGCGTCGTACCACAGCACTACCAGCCGCGCCATCGGCTGACCCACCTGTCGTGCACGGGCGTGCGCATGCTGCAGGCACGCGCGCGCCTGCTCGACCAAGCCGAGGTGAAGCAGCTGGATGCTGAGCATGCCCAGCAGCGTGGCCTTCGGGTCGCTTACGAAGGTTCCTTCCGCTGCGGGATCGAGGGACTCCAGGCTGGGGAGCGCGCGCTCGATCCAGGCGCGCGCCGCGAGCGGCCGCCCCTGCAGCATGCAGACGGTTCCTTGCACGGTGCAGGCACCCAGCAGCAGGACCGGATCGTCGGTCTCGGCGGAGAGCATCTCGGCCCGCTGCGCCACCGCAAGTGCCTCGGCGTACTCTCCACGCAGGCACAGCATGAACCCAAACCCGTGCAGCAGCAGCGCCCGGATGGGATGCTGCCGCAGCTCGCCGAGCAGCGAGTACGCTCGCTGGAAGGCGCTCTTCGCCTCCGCGCCGACGCCGAGCAGCTGGAAGGCCGACACGCCACGAAGCGTTGCAAGACTAATCTCCCGGGCATCGCGCTCCGTCCCCGCGGGCGCCTGATCGAGCAGGAGTAGGCCACGTTCGGTGAGAGACATGCCTTGCGCCGCACTGAAGTGCAGGAGCGCGGCTTCTGTGGCTTCGGCGTAGTAGCGCAACGCCGTCCTCGGCTCGCGACCTCGCTCGAAGTGCATTGCGAGCTCCACGGCCGCGACAGGCAGGCCCGCGGCACGCTCCCTTTCCAGCGCCGCACCGACCTCACGGTGGAGCTGCGCGCGGGCCGCTGGCGCGGCGCGTTCGTACAGCACCTGACGGAAGAGGGCATGGCTGAACGTGTACGAGGGCTCTGATACGTCGTGCCCGTCTCCGCCACGCGCCGCCTTCAGCCACAGCCCCTTGCGCGCAAGCTCCTCGCAAGCCTGGCCCACGGACGCCCCACTGCGCTCGAGCACGTAGGACACCGTAGTGACGCGAAATTCGACACCGCATACGGCCGCCGCAGACAGCAGGACGCGCTCCTCCGGCCCAAGGCTGGCGATGTAATGATCGATGATGCCCGTCAGATTCTCGGGCACCGCTAGACCTGCAAACTGTGCCGTCGCATCAGCATCGAGGTCGTCTCGAGCGGCGGCGCGCGCGATGACTTCAGGCAGGACAGACGCGACGAACAGCGGAACTCCGTCCGTGCGCTCATGCAGCGCGCGCACGAACGCCTCGTCGCGGGCAAGCGCCGGGGAGTGTTCCGCCACGTAGTCCGCCACCTCGGCCTCGGTGAACGGGTCGAGCGCGATCTCCTCGCACAGCCCGTGCAGGCGCAGCTCCTGCCGCACCGAGTTGAGCGGATGGTCCAGCGCGACCACCTCTGCGGTACGAAAAGTCGACAGCCACATCAGGCCCGCGCTGGCGCGTCGCCGGGCGATGTAGTCGATGAGCTGGATCGTCGAACGGTCGCTCCAATGCAGGTCCTCGGTCACCAGCAACAAGGGCCGGGCCTCGGTGAAGCGGTCGATCAATTCGCCCATCTCGCGCAGCATCCGGTACGGGCTGACGCCCGCGAGCTCCCGACGCAGGCGGTCGCGCTCCTCCGCGCTGCTGAGCCACGGCAACTGCAGCAGCCAGGTTGGGGCCACGGCGCGCAGCAACGCTGGGACCTCATCGTTGCCGCGGCACAGCCGCCCGAGCGCGTCAAGGACGGGCAGATACGCCTCGCCCGTGCCGTAGTGCTCCACGCACTGGCCGCGCGCACAGGCAATCTCGCCGAGGCTCGCGACGAAGTGCTCGATCAGCATGGTCTTGCCGATACCGGGCTCTCCGGCAACCCACACCACGGAGCGCGTGCCGTTGCATGCGGCGTCCCAGGCGCGGCGCAGCCGCAAAAGCGCTTCCCCGCGTGCGATGAACGATGGCAATTGCGCTGCAGAGATGCGCGCAGCGCTCGCTTGAGCGGCTGGCGTGGCGGGGACCGCAATAGGGGTGGCGATGAACCGATAGCCTCGCCGCGAGACGGTTTCGATGAAGCGCGGTTGCCGCGCATCGTCATCGAGCAGTGTCCTGAGCTCGCTGATGACCGTCTTCAGCACCGAGTCGCTGACGAATTGGTGCCCCCAGACCTCGTCCAGCAACGCCTGCTTGCTGAGCAGCGTCCCCGGTTGGCGCGCGAGCATGCACAGCACGGCGAATGGCGTTGGCGCGAGGGCGACGGCCTTGCCGTCGCGCAGCAGGCGCGAATTCGCCTCGTCCAGTTCGAACCGGCCGAAACGCACCCGCAGCGCATTCGATCCAGCCGCCGAGTGAGGCAACGCAGCACCCGCCGCCGTCCCGCTGTGATCTCGTTCCAACACGATGTCCCTATGCCAGTCGCGCTGATATCCGCCCTCGCCTAGCCCATGCGTCGGAGCCATGACAATCGGTTCCGATCGCTCCTTTTACCAGACGCCGGCCACGGACCCTTGACGAAGATCAAGACCCGGCCGCTCTGTCTGTCCCGACCCGTCGCGGACGAGCATGCGCCGCCCCACAGGACAATCTTCACAGCCAGGGCCCGACAGATATGGAGGGACCGTGGACGTTTGGATGAGTGCTTCGCGTTCGGGGCCCGCAGGATTTTCTGACGGCTCGATGTCCATACCACCCGGTGGCTTGCACGCGTACACGTGGAGTTCCGCGGCAGTGACCGGCACGCCTGCGGCACGCTCCTTCTCGAGGGCCGCACGCACTTTGCGGTGCAGCTGCGCGCGCGCCAAGGGTGCCGTGCGCTCGTACAACACCTGCCGGAACAGAGCATGCCGGAACGAGTATGGCTGCTCGGGGGCACGGCTGCCATCGTGTAGACGCGGACCCCTCAGCCACAACTGCTCGCGCGCAAGCTCCTCACAGGCCTGACCGACCCAGACACCATCGCGGTCGAGGGCATGAGAGACGGTGCTCGCACGGAATTCGACCCCGCACACGGCTGCCGCCGACAGAAGCGCACGCTGCTCGGTCCCCAGCTTGGCAATGTAATGATCGATGATGGCGGTCAGATGGGTCGGAACCGGCAGGTCTGCGAGTTGCGGCAGGCTATCGGCGTCGCGAGCGGCGCGCGCCACGACCTCGTTGGTCAGAGAGGCCACGAACAGCGGCACTCCGTCGGTGCGCTCGTGCAGCGCACGGATGAAGGCTTCGTCGCCCGCGAGCGATGACAAGTGCTCAGCCACGTATTCGGCGACCTCGGCCTCGGTGAACGGATCGAGCATGATTTCCTCGCACATTCCGTGCAGCCGCAGCTCATGCCGTACCCGGTTGAGTGGATGATCCAGGGCGATCACCTCAGCGGGACGAAAGGTTGACAGCCACATGAGGCGCGAGGTGCCGCGTCGACGGGCGACGTAATCGATGAGCCGAATGGTCGAACGATCGGACCAATGCAGGTCCTCGGTCACCAGCAGCAGCGGCCGGCCCTCGGTATAGCGATCGAGCACCTCGCCCATCTCGCGCAGCATTCGATCCAGGTCCACTCGCGGAAGCTCGCTTCGCAACGCATCGCGCTGCTCGGCGCTGCTCAGCCACGGCAGCTGCAGGAGCCAGGACGGCGCCACGGCATGCAGCAGGGCCGTGACGCCGCTGTCGAAGCGGCATAGCTCAGCGAGGGCTTCCAGAACCGGGAGATAGGGCTCGCCGTTGCCGTAGTGCTCCATGCACTGCCCGCGCGCGCAGACGACATCATCGCCCAGGCTGCCGAGAAACTGCTCGATCAAGCTCGATTTGCCAATGCCGGGCTCACCCGCGACCCAGACCACCTCGCACCGGCCGCTGCAGGCGCCATCCCAGGCGCGGTGCAGGCGCGAGAGTTCCTCTTTTCGACCGATGAAGGACGGCGTCCGGTGGGACGCGCTTGCCGCGACGCGCGCCGCCCCGCGCGACGAGCCGGGCGAAGTATTCACGGCAGCGATGAACCGGTAGCCTCGGCGCGAAACCGTTTCGATGAAGCTTGGTTGGCGGGCATCGTCCTCGAGCAGGGTTCTGAGCTCGCTGATCACCGTCTTCAGCACCGAGTCGCTGACGAACTGGTGCCCCCACACCTCATCGAGCAAGGCGTTCTTGGTGAGCAGCACCCCCGGTTGACGCACTAGCGCGCAGAGCACAGCGAAGGGCGTCGGCGGGAGAGCGACGACCTTGCCATCGCGCAGCAAGCACGCCTTCACTTCATCCAGCTCGAATCTGCCGAAGCGCCAACGCACGGCCCCCCGCGGGCGCAAGGAGCGTGGCGAGCCGGGACTTCCTGACGTTCCAATCTGATCTGGTGTATACATGGCGCGGAGACAACAGTGGCGATCCGTTGGCAGAACGTTAGGCCAACTGCGGAGAAAGCGCCATTGGACGCTCGCACGTGCAACGCCTACCAGCGTATTGGACCGGAGCGCCTCTCATCTCCGCACACCATACGTTGGTATTGATCGCGCGAGGAAAGTGACGAGTACCCGACGTCACCTCGTCGTTTTTAAACCCGATCGCATCGATTTAGACCGAATCGTGACATTTCGCTTACGACTCGCGGATCGGATACCCGTACGCTATCTCCAACTTTTCAGGCGGACTGACACTGTAGCCATGTCTCTGAAGCACGAACCTAAGTACCCGAGCAGGCGCGCTTACGTGTTGAAGGTGCGCAGCGACGCCACGCCCGCGACCCTCGCCGGCTGTCTGGAGAACCTCGTCACCGGTAGCCGGCGCGAGTTCGCGTCAGGTGAAGAGCTGGTCGCCTCGATTGCGAGCGACATCCAGGCGAGCGACGGTGCCGGGCCAGTCGACCCAGGCGTCCAATGACGGTTTGCCAATCGTCCTAAATCGTCGGCATCGATTTGCGCGCCTGCGGTCAGGCCGTACGCCTGCCGCTCGAGCACCCGGCGGCCTCGCCTTGGCACAATGCCGGGCCAGATCGTCCCTGTGGCGTGGCGGTCAAGCGCCGACATCGCCGCCAAGGCCGCGTAGCGGCGCCGCGTCCTCCCGCACGGCGATACCAAGGTATACCAGGTACAGCTGAAAGGTGCTGCAGTCCCCTCCCGCGGTAGCTCTCCAGCGTGCCATCGATAAGTAGCGCGGCGCGCATCACCCAAGTAGCCTTCGAGTTGTAGACCATCCCTTCCTCAACACCCAGGGGGCACCCTGCTCTGGCTGGTAGCTTGAGGTCGATCGTCGCTATGCCTACCAGCGCTTCCCGGGGGCGAGCTGGCCTGGCGGGCATGCCGTCGGCGAAGCGACCACCGGAGTTGTTTACCTCCCATGGCTCAGCCCGCCGGCGAGGTCTTAGAGGCAATCGGCGCCGGGATGGCGGCGCAAACCGATGCAGACTGGAGTAACCCCACTTGACCGACGAGCATCCGGTCATCTTCATCGTCGTCGACGACCCGTCCATGCGCGCCACGCTCGCGGACGTGATGCGCTCGGTCGGCCTGGCCGTCCAGACGTTCGCGTCCGCGCAGGACTTTCTGGGCAGCAAACTGCCCGACGCGCCCGCCTGCCTGGTTCTGGATGTGCGCCTGCCCGGCCAGGGCGGCCTGGACCTGCAACGCACCCTCGCCGAATCCGGGATCGAGCTGCCGGTCGTGTTCATCAGCGGGCATAGTGACGTGCAGATCTCGGTGCGGGCGATGAAGGCTGGCGCGGTGGACTTCCTCGCCAAGCCGTTCCGCGACCAGGACCTTCTCGATGCGGTGCACGAGGGCATCGAGCGCGCTCGCGCCCGGCGCGGCCGCGCCGTGAAGGCGGCAGAGCTGCGCGAGCGCTACCGATCGCTCACCGAGCGCGAGCGCGACATCATGGCGTTGGTCGTGCTCGGGCACCCGAACAAGCAGATCGCCGGCAAGCTGGCGCTGGCCGAGGTGACCGTGAAGGCTCACCGCCGGCAGATCATGCACAAGATGAGAGCGCGGTCGTTGCCCGAGCTGGTGCGCATGGCAGGCCGACTGCGCGGTGCGCCGGATCAGCCCTGACGAAAGCGCCCGCACGGGGCTTGTGGCAGGACTTCTCCTCCCACGAACCGGCCGACGCTCGGCTGGAAGTACAATTGCACGGCATTGCGGCTCGGGAGGCACGGAGCGTGGGCGGGGCAACAGACCAAACTGCGGGGGGGAAGACGACGCATATCGCGGCAGCGCACTTTGCACATAGCGCGCGGGAAGCGCTGCGCGAGGATGGCGAGTTCATCCTGTTCCGGAGCCGATACGCGGGGCGGGCGCCCAAGGCGACGGTGCTGCTGCTTGCCCCCGTGTCGGCGCGCCCTTCGCGCGAGAGTATCGAGAAGCTCGAGCACGAGCTCTCCCTCAAAGTAGACCTCGATCCAGAGTGGGCCGCCGTACCGCTCGCGCTCGTTGAGCACGGTGACCGGCCCGCCCTGCTGCTCGACGACGCGGGTGGTGAGCCGCTTCATCGGCTGATCCACGGCCCGATGGAACTGGGACGGTTCCTGCGCTTCGCAGCCGGCATTGCGTGCGCGCTGCGCGAACTGCATGCCCGATACCTGATCCACAAGGACCTCAAGCCGGCCAACGTGCTGGTGGATGCAGAGACGAACCAGGTCCGCCTCATGGGGTTCGGCATCGCTTCGCGGTTTCGGCGCGAGCGCCAGTCGCCCGCGCCCCCCGAGCTCATTGCCGGGACGCTAGCCTACATGGCCCCCGAGCAGACCGGGCGCATGAACCGCTCGGTCGATTCGCGCAGCGACCTCTATGCGCTGGGCATAACGCTCTACGAGATGCTAACCGGCAGCCTGCCGTTCACCGCGGCCGATGCCATGGAGTGGGTGCACTGTCACATCGCGCGAGAGGCCGTGCCGCCCCACGAGCGCTGCGCAGATGTCCCGCCGGCGGTCTCTGCCATCGTGATGAAGCTGCTGGCGAAGACGCCCGAGGAGCGCTACCAGACCGCGGGCGGGGTCGAGCACGACCTGCGCCGCTGCCTCGCCTCGTGGGAGGCTCGCACGCCCATCGACGCATTCCCGCTCGGCGAGCACGACACGCCGGACCGGCTGGTCATTCCCGAGCGGCTCTACGGGCGCTCGAACGAGATCGCGGCCCTGCTCGCCGCCTTCGAGCGCGTGGTCAGCAGCGGCAGGGCCGAGCTCCTGGTCATAACGGGCTATTCCGGCATCGGCAAATCCGCAGTAGTCAATGAGCTGTACAAGGTGCTCGTTCCGCAGCGCGGACTGTTCGCGTCCGGCAAGTTTGATCAGTACCAGCGCGACATTCCGTACTCGACGCTGGCGCAGGCGTTTCAGGGCCTCATACGCCACCTGCTGGCGAAGAGCGATGCCGAACTGGCGCTCTGGCGTGACGCGCTGCGCGAGGCGCTCGGCCCGAACGCCAGGCTCATGATGGAGCTCGTTCCCGAGCTGAAGCTCATCGTCGGAGAGCAGCCGCCGGTCCCCGAGCTTTCGCCGCAGGACGCGCAACGCCGCTTCCAGCTCGTGCTCCGGCGCTTCATCGGCGTATTCGCGCGCCCCGAGCATCCACTCGCATTGTTCATCGACGATCTGCAATGGGTCGATGCCGCAACGCTCGATCTGCTCGAGCAGGTCTTGATCCAGAGCGATGCCGGGCATCTGCTGCTGATCGGCGCGTACCGGGACAACGAAGTGGATGCGGGTCATCCCCTGGCGCGCAGGCTCGATGCGGTCCGGGCAGCCAGAGGCCGCGTGCAGGAAATCCACCTGGCCCCGCTCGCCCACGAGGATGTCGCCGAGCTGATCGCCGATGCGCTTTGCTGCGAGGCCGCGGACGTGGCTCCACTCGCGCATCTCATGCACGACAAGACCGCAGGAAACCCGTTCTTTGTGATCCAGTTCCTGCAGGTGCTCGCCGAACAGGGCTTGCTCGCCTTCGACCACCTGCAGGCGCGATGGTCGTGGAACCTCGATCGCATTCATGCCAAGCAATACACCGACAACGTAGCGGACCTCATGGTCGGGAAGCTGACCCGACTGCCTATTGAAGCTAGAGGCGTGCTGCGACTGCTGGCCTGCCTGGGAACCAGCGCTCACACCAGTACGCTGTCGCTCGTTGCCGGTACGCCAGAGGCCGAGATCCATGCGCATCTGTGGGAGGCTGTCCGGCAGGAGCTGATCGAGCGCACCGAGCTCTCCTATGTATTCGTGCACGATCGTATCCGGGAAGCGGCGTACACCCTGATCCCGCCGGCAGAGCGCGTCGAAACTCATCTTCGCATTGGCAGGCTGCTCGCCGCACACACCCCGGCGGAGAAGCAGGAAGAGGCGATCTTCGAGATCGTAAACCAGCTCGACCGATGCACCGCCTTGATCACCTCGGCAGACGAACGCGAGCAATTGGCGCAATTCAACTTGATCGCAGGCAAGCGTGCGAAATCATCCACCGCTTACGCCATGGCGCTCAACTATTTCGTCACCGGCGGCGCATTGCTGACAGACGCCTCCTGGGACCGCCGGCACCAGCTTGCTTTTTGTCTGGAGCTGAATCGAGCGGAGTGCGAGTTCCTGACTGGAATGCTGCCGGCAGCGGAAGCGCGTTTGGCGGCACTTTCGACTCGAGTTGCAAATGCCATCGAGCAGGCTTGCGTAGCCTGTTTGCGCGTGGACTTGTATACCACGCTCAGTCAGAGCGACCGCGCGGTCGCCGTGGGGCTCGATTGCCTGCGGCAGATGGGCATTCAATGGTTGGAGCATCCTAGCGACGAGGACGTGCGATGCGAATATGAAGCGCTCCGCCGCCGGCTCGGGAACCGTGCGATCGAGGAGCTGTTGGACCTGCCACTGATGAGCGATCCCCTGGCACTCGCGACCTTGGATGTCCTCACTGCGCTTTTGCCGCCGGCATTTTTCACGGACGCGAACCTGCGTGCGCTGGTGATCTTGAAAGCGGTCAATCTCAGTGTCGAGTGGGGCAACAGCGATGCTTCGTGCACCCCCTATGTGATGCTTGGCATGATCGCGGGTGCGCGGTTTGGGGACTACGAGGCGGGATTGCGATTCAGTAACCTCGGCAAGGAGCTGGTGGAGCATCGCGGGCTCAAGCGCTTCCAGGCCAGGACGTATCTGAATTACGCCAATGTGGTCATGCCGTGGACCCAGCGTTTTCGCAGCGGACGTGATCTGCTGCGACGCGCCTTCGAGACTGCCAGCAACGGCGGGGATGTCACTTTCGCAGCCTACAGCTGTGCCAGTTTGAACGTGAACTTCCTCGCGGCCGGAGATCCGCTTCCAGAAGCGCAACGCGAAGCCGAGAACGGCCTGCGCTTCGCGGAGAACGCCCGGTTCGGCTTCGTCGTCGACATCATCCGGGCGCAGCTGGCGTTGATCCGGATGCTGCGTGGCTCGACGCTGAGGTTCGGCGTATTCGACGACGGGCAGTTCGAGGAGCTTGGTTTCGAGCGCCACCTCTCGGCCAGCCCGGCTCGCGCGGTACCGGAGAGCTGGTATTGGATCAGGAAGCTGCAGGCGCGCTTCTTTGCCGGCGACTATGCGTCAGCCCTTGATGCAGCAGAGAAGGCCCGGCGGTTGCGGTGGGCGCCGCCGCTATTGTTCGAGGTTGCCGAGTATGAGTTCTACTGTGCGCTGTCCCGCGCGGCGTTCTGGGATTCGGCACGCCCCCACGAGCGTGAGGAGCATCTGGAGGCGCTGCGCGCGCATCACCGCCATCTCGAAGGCTGGGCGCAGAATTGCCCCGAGAATTTTTCGGATCGCGTCGCGTTGGTCGGCGCAGAGATCGCCCGCATCCAAGGGCGCGAGCTGGACGCCGAGCATCTGTACCAACAGGCTATCCATGCGGCCCGTGCCAACGATCTCGTCCACAACGAGGCGCTGGCCCACGAGCTCGCCGCCCGCTTTTACGCCGGACGCGGGTTCGAAGAGTTCGCGGATCTGTATCTCCAGAAGGCGCGCCATGGCTACCTGCGGTGGGGAGCCGACGGAAAAGTACAGCAACTCGATGAGCTCTACCCGTATCTTCCACAGGAAGAGGCCCTCCCCGGTCCGGCGGACACCATCGCGGCGCCGGTGGAACATCTCGACCTCGCAGCCGTATTCGAGGTCTCGCAGGCGGTGTCGGGCGAGATCGTGCTCGATACTTTGATCGACCGGCTGATGCGCACCGCGCTCGAGCACGCCGGCGCGCGGCGCGGCCTGCTCATTGCCGTGCGCGACGGCGCACTTGCGCTGGAGGCGCAAGCGGCGACCAGCGGCAACGAGCTCATCGTGGACCGGGCGCGGGTTCCGATCGAAACAGCGGCGCTACCCAGGTCGATCCTCAACTACGCATTGCGCACGCACGAGGTCGTGATTCTCGATGACGCCGGAAGGCCGAATTCATTTTCGGACGACGCGTACATCCGTGCCATGCCCGCTGGTTCCATGCTCTGCCTGCCGCTCATCAAGCAAGGCCAGGTAGTAGCCCTGCTCTACCTCGAGAACAGCCTGGCTCCAGGTGTGTTCACGCCCGCTCGGGTCGCAGTGTTGAAGCTGCTCGCCTCCGCGGCCGCGACCTCCCTTGAGAACAGCCGCCTCTACCGCGACCTTCAGGAACGGGAAGGGAAGATCCGGCGCCTGGTCGAGTCGAACATCGTCGGGGTGGCGATCTGGGATCTGGAGGGCCGCATCGAGGAGGCCAATGACGCCTTGCTGGGAATGCTGGGCTATGACCGCGACGAACTCGC
>Ga0335082_10003096_pt1 | contig 18024 bp, 12 predicted proteins | sample Lox_Sample_41_FD_206718 | JGI IMG/M metagenome (GOLD analysis project Ga0335082, IMG submission 206718) | Soil microbial communities from Loxahatchee National Wildlife Refuge, Florida, United States - Lox_Sample_4.1 | ecosystem: Environmental > Terrestrial > Soil > Wetlands | place: USA... | reverse complement strand
GCGCAGGAACGGATCGTCTCCTCGCTCGACCACGAGATGGTCCACCTCGTGACCACCGACAAGGCCACCGCGTCGGACCGGTTGTTCCGCTCGATCTTCCTCGGCAAGGTCACCCCCAACCCGGCAGCCCCGCCGTCCATGCTCTACGGCTACCTGACCGTGCCGCGGTGGTATGCGCCGCGGTGGTACCTGGAAGGGATCGCCGTCTATCTCGAGACGTGGATGAACGGGGGCGTGGGGCGCGTGAACGGTCCCTACGACGAGATGGTGTTCCGCACCCTCGTTCGCGACAGCGCCACCATCTACGACGTCGTCGGACTGGAAGCGGAAGGCACGACGGTCGACTTCCTGGTCGGGGCCAACTCCTATCTCTACGGCACGCGGTTCGTCAGCTACCTGGCCCTGCGATACGGCGACGACAGCCTGCTCGCCTGGTTCAACCGCGGCCAGGGCAGCCGGGCCTACTTCTCGTCGCAGTTCCGGCACGTGTACGGCCGGTCGCTCGAGGAGGAGTGGTCGCGCTGGATCGCGTGGGAGCACGTCTGGCAGGACTCCAACCTCGCGGCGATCCGGCGGCATCCGGTCACCACCGCCCGCCCGATCTCGAGCCGGGCGCTGGGCGCGGTCTCCCGGGCGTACTACGACTCGGCGAGCCGGAACCTCTACGTGGCCCTGCGCTATCCGGGCCAGGTGGGCCACATCGCCGCGATCGACGTCGCGACGGGCAAGCTCACCAACATCGGGGAGGTGCTGGGCGCCGCGGGACTCTACGTCACCTCGCTGGCGTACGATCGGGCGTCACGCACCTTCTTCTATACGACCAACAACGCCAACTGGCGGAATCTCGTCTCGCTGAACCTGAAGACCGGCCGGCACGAGGTCCTGATGAAGGACGCACGGGTCGGGGATCTCGCCTTCGACCCGGCCGACGGCTCGCTGTGGGGCGTGCGGCACGACAACGGGTTCTCGACCCTGGTCCGCATTCCCCCGCCCTATCACGAGTGGCACCAGGTCCGCACCCTGCCGTACGGGCGGGACCTGTTCAACCTGGACGTCTCCCCCGACGGATCGACGCTCGTCGGCTCGATGGCGGAGATCAGCGGAAGCCAGCGGCTGGTGAAGATGGACATCCCGGCCCTCGTGAGGGGCGACACCACGGCGGAGACGCTGTACGACTTCGGCGACGCCGCGCCGTTGAACTTCGTGTTCTCGCCGGACGGCAGGTACCTCTTCGGCTCGTCCTACCTCTCGGGCGTCTCCAACATCTTCCGTTACGACCTCGAGCGGCGGGACATCGACGCCCTGAGCAACGCGGAGACCGGCTTCTTCAGGCCGGTGCCCGTCTCCGGGGATTCCCTCGTCGTGTTCGCGTACACGCGCTGGGGATTCGTGCCCTCGCTGATCGCGAATCAGAAGGTGGACAGCGTGAGCGCGATCCGCTTCCTGGGGAAGGCGATCGCCGACCGGCGCCCCGACGTCCAGGCGTGGATGGTGCCGCCCGCCTCGCGCGTCGACCTCGACTCGGTCACGATCTCGCAGGGACCTTACCGGTCACTGGGCAACCTGAAGCTGGACAGCGCCTACCCGGTCGTCGAGGGCTATCAGGACGCGGCCGGCACCGACGCCGTGGCCGTCGGCCTGCGCATGAACGTGTCCGACCGGATCGGCACGACCGCCTTCGACCTGACCGGGAGCTACTCCCCGGACCTGCGCCTGGCGTCATCCGAGCGCCTCCACCTGCGCGCGAACCTCAACTGGTGGAACTGGCAGGTCTCGGCGGCCCTCAATCCGGCCGACTTCTACGACCTCGTCGGGCCCACGAAGGTGAGCCGCAAGGGCTATTCCCTGGCGCTGCAGTACCAGGGCAGCCTCCTCTATGACGAGCCGCGGCGACTGTCGTACACCCTCAAGGCGGCGGGCTACGGCGGCCTCGCGATCCTGCCGGAGTACCAGGGCATCGCGGCGCCGTTCAAGGAGCTCCTGTCGTTCTCCGGCGGCCTCGCCTACACCTCCCTCCGGCGCTCGCTCGGGGCCGTCGCGGACGAGCTGGGGACGACCTGGGGCGCGAGCGTCAGCGGCAACCAGGTCAACGGGGCGCTGTATCCCCGCGTGAGCCTGGATGCGGCCAGGGGGTTCCTGCTGCCGCTGGACCACTCGTCGCTGTGGCTCCGGGCCTCGGCTGGTACGGCGCTCGCCGGGGCCCGGACCGACCCGTTCGCCGAGTTCTTCTTCGGCGGTTTCGGCAACAACTGGGTGGACTACCGCGGCATCCAGCAGTTCCGGAACACCGAGAGCTTCCCGGGCATCGGCATCAACACGGTCGGCGGCGCCAGCTACGGCAAGGTCCAGGCGGAGTGGGTGCTGCCGCCCCTGCGGTTCCGCCGCGCCGGGATTCCGAGCTTCTACCTGCAATGGGCCGACCTGTCGCTGTTCGCGACGGGGCTCTCGGTGAACCTGGACGACGCGGCGACCCGCAGCACGCTGGCGAGCGTGGGCGCGCAGCTCGACGTCAGGCTGATCACCCTCTCGCACCTGGAGTCCACGCTCTCGACCGGGTTCGCCGTGGCCCGGGAGCAGGGCGGCCGGCGCCACACCGCCTGGATGTTCTCGTTCAAGATCATGTGACGACCGTGCTCGCGGTCGCCGTCAGCGTCCTGCCGGTCTTCGTCTTTCTCGGGGCGCTGGTCCTGATCGACAGCTACAAGCTCGTCTCGCTGCGGGCGATCCTGCTGTCGGTCGCCGCCGGGATGGCCGCCGGCCTGGTGGCCTGGGGGGCGAACGTGTGGCTGCGGCCCGCCCTCGACCTGGACTGGGACCGGTACTCCAGGTACGTCGCACCCGTCGTGGAGGAGTCGCTCAAGGCGGCCTTCGTCGTCTGGCTGCTGCGGCGCAACAAGCTGGGATTCGTCGTGGACGCGGCCATCCACGGATTCGGCATCGGCACCGGCTTCGCGTTCCTCGAGAACCTCTACTACCTGCAGGCGAATCCCGACGCGACGATCTGGACGTGGATCGGCCGGGGGCTCGGCACCGCCGTCATGCACGGCGGCGCGACGTCCATCGTGGCGATGGTCTCCAAGACGCTCCACCACCGGTCCGGCAGCTTCGGACTCTGGCTGCTCCTGCCCGGACTCGCCGTCGCCGTCGTGCTGCACTCGCTCTACAACCACTTCCTGGTGCACCCGCTCCTCGCGACGGCGCTGATCGTCCTGGTGTTTCCGTACCTCTGCGTCGCCGTGTTCCAGTACAGCGAGCGCGAGACGCGGGCGTGGCTGGGCGCGGGCTTCGACACCGACCAGGAGCTGGTGCTGGCCGCGCGCTCGGGGCGGATCGCGGAGACCCCGGTCGGCAACTACCTCAAGACGATCCGCAGCAGCTTCGCGCCCGAGGTGATCGTGGACATGATGTGCCTCCTCAGGGTGCGCGCCGAGCTCGCCATCCGGGCCAAGGGAGTGCTGATGGCGCGCGAGGCCGGATTCGACGTCGCACCGGATCCGACCCTCAAGGACAAGTTCGGGGAGCTGCGCTACCTGGAGAAGAGCATCGGGAGGACGGGGCTCCTGGCCATCGCGCCGTTCCTCCACACCAGCACGCGGGACCTCTGGCAGCTGCAGATGCTGGGCGAGACGTAAGCGTCGCCGACCCGCCTCACGGGCCGGTGCGCGTCGCGGATGGCCTAGCCGCTCCTCCCGGCGATTCGTATCTTCTCGCGGCCCCCATGGAAACCCCGGTCGAACAACAGCGCGGCGGCGTCGCCGCCGTCCGATGACCACCCGGCTGTCCCGGTTCGTCGCCTCGCAGGCGCCCGGCAGCGGCCTGGCGCGAGTGCTGGTCGTCGACGACACGGCCGTCGGGCGCGATGCGCTCAGCCGCCAGGTCGAGATGGAAGGCTATGTCGCGGACGCCACCGCCCAGGGCGTCGAGGCCCTCGAGAAGCTCCGGGCCGAGCCGTTCGATCTGGTGCTGGTGAACGTGCGCAGCCCGGGCGTGGGCGGCCCGCAGCTCCTGGAGGCGCTGCGGAGCGACGCCGAGCTCGAGCATATCGCGGTGATCGTGGTCTCGGCGGCGGACGACGTCGACGTCATCGCGCAGTGCCTGGAGCTGGGCGCCGACGACTATCTCCCCATGGGGTCCACGCCGGCGATCCTCCGGGTCCGCCTGAGCGCCGCGCTGGCCCGCCGGCGCGTACGGGCCGCCGAGAGCCTCGCGCGCGAGATGGCCGTCGCCCGGAACATCCAGCGGGACTTCCTGCCGGAAGCGCTCCCGGCCGCGATGGGCGTGCAGCTCGAGGCCGCCCTGCGTCCGGCCCGCCAGGTCTCGGGCGACTTCTACGACGCTTTCGTGCTGGCACCGGGCAGCACGATCGTCGTCGTGGTCGGCGACGTGTGCGACAAGGGGTTCGGCGCCGCGCTGTTCATGGCCCTGTTCCGCAGCCTCATCCGCGCCTCGGCCGATCCGGTCGGGGGCGGGGCGATCCAGATGGTGGGCGGCCGCCGCTCCGTGGTTCGCGAATCGCTGGAATCCGCCTCGCCGGCCGACCTGCTGACCCGGGTCGCGGGCTTCACCAACAACTACATCGCCCGGCTGCACGGCCGCACCAACATGTTCGCGACGGTCTTCCTGGGAGCGCTCGTTCCCCAGACCGGAGAGTTCGACTACGTCAACGCCGGCCACGAGCCGGCGATCGTCATCGCCCCGGACGGCTCCACCCGGGTGCTCAAGCCCACGGGCCCCGCGCTGGGGATTCTCCCGGACGCCGATTTCGGCGCGGGCGAGGCGAAGCTCGGACGCGGCGACTCCCTGGTCGCCTTCACCGACGGGCTGGTCGAGGCGCGGAGCCCGGCCGGCGAGGTGTTCGGCGCCGAGCGTCTCGGGGAGGCGCTGCGGGCGAACAACTCGTCCGCTGTGAATCTCGTCCGGGGCGTCATGGCGACGCTCCAGGCCTTCACCGGACAGGCCGAGCCGCACGACGACGTGACGCTCCTCGCCGCGACGCGCACGATCGGTTGACCGAGGTCACCGAGGTCCGAGAATAACAACGAACCAGTGTGCGAAGGGCGCGAGTCCGGGTCGCCCTCCTGACACGCACCGCTGACTGGCCTATTCGGGGAGCATCTCGAAGCCGCTCTGCGCGCGACCGACGACCTGCATGCTGCCGGGGTCCGTCACTTCCACTCGAAGCAGGTAGCGACCCGCCGGGACCTGGGCCGGCAGGATGTCGAGCCACTCACGGACCGGACCGCCCGCCGAGGGCCGCTCTCGTTCGAAGGTGAGCCGGATGCCGCCCGGCAACTCCTCGCGCTGCGCGTCACGCGCCACATTGCCCGTCGGGTAGATCTGGTACGATACGCGGTACCGCACGCGCCCGTCCGGCGTCGGACTCAACCCGTATATCTCGGCATAGGCCCGCACCACCGTCCCGGCTCCAAAGGTGAGGTCGCGCTGGAGCCGGTGCAGCATCCCGCTCCGCGTGGTCAGCGTGTCCGGCCATGCGGGAGCCATCAGCAGGTCGCTTACAGCCCACCCGCTGCCGAGGGTGTGCACCGAGAGACGGAGGCCCACGCGCCCCAGCGAATCGCCCACCCTGGCATCGGCCATCAGCGCATACCAGCCCGGCCTGGCCTGAAGCACGACGACGCCACTCGTGTCCTCCCGCGGCGGCCCCGCCTCGCCCGCCGGTCCTGCCAGTTGCGCGGCCACTGGGCCCCGGGTGGCTATGACGGCCACATCGGTCGTTCCGGCCTGTGGGCCGGCGAACTGGGCCGTCCAGACGCGGAAGCTCAAAGGAGCCGGGATGGAGGTGGCGTTCCGCGTCGTCACCTGGTCCACGGCCTCGAACTGGGGTTCGTTCATCGGGCGGAAGACCTGCTCGCCTGTCACGGCCCAGCCGGCACGCGCGCCGACATTCACCGCCTCCGGCCGGAAGAAGCGCACGGTCCCGATATCGTCGTACTCCCAGCGCTCCAGGTCGCGTAGCTGACAGAATGCCGCGGTGGTGTTGGGCGAGCCGATCGTGCGCTTGCGCGGCGGGCCGAACCGCAGGTAGGTGAGTCCCCGGTCGTCGAGGCCGGATCGCAGGTTGTAGCCGATCGCCGCCGCCGTGGTGTCGAGGTCACGGATGTCCCGGCCATAGGGAACGTCCAGAAGGCCAATGTTCACCTTTGGATCGAGATACATCTGACCGGGAATGCCTGTGCTCCACCTCCCCCAAGTGGATGGGTCTCCGAGCAGGCGCTCCATCTCCGAGTTGACGCGCGCACGGTCCCCGGCACGCGCGGATCCACCAGGGAACTCTCGTGCCTCACACCGCTGGTAGAAGATCTGCTCGCCGACGCCTGGCCGGGCCGCGAGGGCCCGCTGCCCGGCTCTGTTCTTGTAGCTTGCCAGCGGGTGCGTAGCCTGAAACTGCTTCCGCGCCACCCGCAGCCGCGCGAAGTGCTCGGCGATGCGCAGGTTGATGCCCGCGAAGAGGTCCGGGTTGCGGCGCGCCCAGAAGCTGCGCAGGAACCCGGACCTGAGGCCGGCGGGAATGCCAGCCTCCCAGGCGCGGATCTCTGCCGGCGTCGCGATCCCGATCGCCTGCTGCCACAGCAACTCACCGCCGGCCCGATCCGCGTTGGCAATCGCCCGCTCGTAGAGCGCCGTGCCGGCGCCAGTGTCGCCCGCCTCCAGGGCGCTCTGCGCGCGAAGGGCGAGCCAGCCTGGCTGCCGAGGTTCCAGCGCGATCAGTGAGTCCAGCACCGCGTTGGCCGCCGCGTATTGCTCGTCCTCGATGAGGAGTCGCGCGATGCGGGCGCGCACCTCCGGCATCGAATCGTGCTGCGCCAGGATGCGGCGCATCCGCTCCCGGTCGGACCGGTCACGGTAGGCCTTGAGCCAGTTCTCCCACGCGTTGGGCGACAGCGCGTCGAGCGCGAGGACTCTCTCGTAAGCCTGGTGGACGATCAGCTCGCCGTCGGCGTTGCCCATTTCCAGCCCGGCGCGACCATACCCGTCCCAGACCTCGGCGCGCTCGGGCGCGAGTTGGGCGGCGTGGCGGAAGGCGATGATCGCCGCGACCCGGTAGGCGTTGTCGGTACCGCCCCGCCGTAGCGTGGCCTCGCCCTGGACGAACCAGCCGCGCCACGCCGCCGGGTGGTGCGCGGTGTACGCGCGGGCCAAGTCCACGGCGCGGTCCATGTCTCCTCGAGCGAGTGCGGACTCGGCCGCGGCCAATTGCGTGCGCTCATCCTGCTGGGCACGAGCTGCCGCCGGCTGGCAAAGGCCGGTCACCCCGAAGACGGCGATCGCGAGCAGCGCCCCACGGGGGAGCGCTGCTCGCGGATGGTGCGTGATTCGCGCAAGGCTGGCGCCCATGTGAACCGCCTGGCGGCGCTCCGATGCGGGTGGTTTGTGCCATCCCAAGCTCAAAGCCCAGCCGCCGCCTGCTACTGATGGGCACGGCTGGTTCACCCATCAAGAGTCGAGCTTGGTCGGCAATCCGGCGCTACAAGGTCTTATAGCGCAGACAGTTCCACGTGGAGCGGTGCGGCTCCCGCTAGCCTGCTCGGTCAGAGATTGAGGGGGTCTGCCGCCCGGTGCCCGCGGAGTAACTTCGCGTCGCAAAGTACTTGACAGAACCAAGGCGAGACCCCATGTTGGGCTCGTACCCACTGGAGACTCACCCATGGCCGCATCGTGGCGCTCGCCCTACGACCTCGCCTGCACGGCCCTGGCCGTGGTCCTGAGCCTGGCCGTGGGCTGGCTGGACCTCCACACGACCGAAGTCACCGCGACGATCCTGGCGCTCCTCGCCACCGGCCTGCTGCTGGGCCTGCTCCAGCCCACGGCGGCCTGGCGATGGGCGCTGGTCCTGGCGCTCGGCCTGCCGGTCATGGAAGCGTTCGGACTCCTGGCGGGGCTCGAGACGCCCGAGCCCATCCGGCTCGACCTTCGCATCGCCCTCGTCGCACTGGCGTTCGCGCTGGCGGGCAGCTACCTGGGCGCGCTCGTCAGGCGCGGGATCGGCGCCTTCGCCGGTCCGGGGCGGTAGGCGCCCTCCGCTCGGCGGCTGCGCCGCCCGTCAGATCTTCAGCCGGGCCCGGATGTCCTGCGGCAGCCCGGCCTTGTTCAGCATCAGCAGGTCGAACTTGGCGCGGACGTAGTTCTCCGACATGTAGACGTAGCCGTGGTACGGCCCGTCGTCGCCCCAGGAGTTCTTGACCCGGTAATACGTGGCGCCGGTCGAGTCGTGGGCGATGCCGACGATGTGCATCGTGTGGTCGTCGGTCGTCGTCCAGCGGTCCCAGCCCTCCTGCCGCGCCTCCGGCGTGATGGTCTCGCCCTCGTGCCACGTGGCGTAGCCCGCGTGCTTCTGGTCGAACGAGCGCTCGCTGACGTCGGCCCCGATCGCCACCGTGTAGCCGCTCTCGATGGCGTGCCGCACGACCCGCATGGCGTCGTCCAGCGGGAGATTCCAGGTCCGGTCGTCGTGCGCCCAGTTGTCGGGCGTCTCGAGCGGGCCCTGCTGCCAGTAGGGCATCGTCGTGAACGAGGTGATCTCGACGTAGGCCGAGGGATCGATCCCGAGCTGGGCGGCGAACTGTCTCGGCGTCACGGCGCGGCCGTCCACCCGGATGGTGTCGGGCAGCGGTCCCATGTAGGCGTCGAGCAGCGCGCCGAAGCCCGCCGTCCACTTGGGCGAGGGCCCGGGCCGCTCGTGGAGCACCGCGTCCAGGTCGGCCTTGAGTACGTCCATCATCTCGCCGTCGTCGTGCCGCGTCTCGTACGGCCACATGCCGGAGAAGTCGCTCTGGCGGACGATGCCGTACCGCGCGATGGCGTTGAGCACGTCGTGGCTCAGCCCGCCGTCGCCGAACGTGTTGTTGCCGTGCCAGCGGTAGTAGGCCTCGGCCTTCTCGCGGTACACGTGGTCCGCGACGAACATCTCCGACAGGTCGTACTCGCCCTTGCCCATCCGCAGCAGCTCGGACTCCAGCATGCTGATGGTGGCGAAGTCCCAGCACGTGCCCGTGGAGGCCTGGCTCTTGACCGGCGTGGCGGCGAGCACCCGCACGTCGGTGAAGGTCTTGGGCGGCTGCTGCCCCTGCGCCGGCTGCTGGGCGCCGAGCGCGGCGGGAAGCGCGAGGGTCAGGGTGAGCAGGATGGGGAACGGCATGCGGGAACGGCGGAAGGTCGGTCTCGTCATCGTCTCCTCGCCTCCCCCGGGTCTTGCCCGGGGTCTGTTGGAAACCCGCGCGGCGCCTGAGCGTGCGCCGTGCGAAGGCAAACCCAACTCAGATGCTCGGGACACGTCGGTCGGTAGCGGAATAATCTCAAGAAGCGGGCCACGAGCGCCGGGGACCGCGGAGGCCCGTGTGACTCCGGCGTGATCCGGCGATCGGGGACGTGGCACCTTTCAGTAGAACCGGCCCTTCCAGCTGGGCCAGACGGCCTGGACCGTCGTCCTGGGCCGGCGAGCCACGAAGACGGTGAGGTCCTGTTCCCATCGCGCGGCCCAGGGATCGACGAGGCGACTCGCCACCTCGATGGAGTCGTAGTACGCCTGCAGGTCCTCACGCCGCACGCCGATCACGATGGCGACGCGACCCGGGCGGGTTCCGGGCCCGAAGAACCAGTACGTCCCCAGGTTGCACACGGCAGGCGGCAGGCCGAGCCGCCGACCGTAGAAATCCGAGGCGCCCGCCAGTCCGTAGCTGCCTGCGAACACGACGGCCTCGCCGCGCTCGCCGGGCGAGAGTGACCGGTACGCGGCGCCCAGCGCGGCGACCCGGTCCGGCCAACCCAGCATGTCGGCGTAGTCCTGTGGGAGTCGAAGCATCTGGCCCTGGACGTCGCGCAACGCCTCGGTGCCCCCGACGGCGCGCGCGTACACCTCCATCGCCTCCGGCTTCAGGACCGGCAGGCCGAACGGCAGCGACACGAGGCCGTAGCCGGCCGTGAGCCCGACCGCCCAGCCGCGGAGATGGGCGCCCGGCGACCCGCGCACCCGTTCCAGCGCGGCGGCGCCGGCGGCGAACAGGACGGCGTAGGTCCCGCCCGCGTAGTACCCCTTGCCGCGGAGCGCCACGAGCAGGACCCACACGACGAGACACGTCCATCCGACCGGGCGGAAGGCGCGCAGGGACGGCGTGAGCAGCAGCGCCGCCAGGCCCACGGCGGCCACGAGCATGGCCGGACCGAGGAGCGCCTGCTCGAGGAAGAACCCGGCAACCGACACGTGCTGCAGCTGGAATTCCTGCAGGGATCGCATCTGGCCCACGAGCGGCCAGCCCAGCGCGACCTGGCCCACCACGCTCGGGCTTCCGATCGCCAGCGCGAGGACGAGCACCAGCCACGGCCACCGGGTCAGCAGCGCTCGGCGCCAGGTCGTGGCGAGCAGCCCGACCAGCACCGCGAACCCGAGCAGCAGGATGCTGAACTTGGTGAACAGGCCCGCCCCACCCGCGAGCGCCAGCAGCAGCCACCACCGGCCCCGGCGCGGGGCGTCGCGCGCGAGGCGCAGCAGCGCGTAGAACCCGAGGCTCCACCACAGGGCGTCGAACACGACCGGATGGAACAGGTTGCCGCTGCGCAGGAAGTAGGCGCTGATGCCCACGGCGAGGGCGCCGAACAGCTGCGCGAACCGCGCGCCACCGACCTCCCGGGCCATCAGCGCGCTCAGCGCGACGAGCGCCGCGCCGGCGAGCGCGGGCAGGAGGCGCACCGCGACGCGCGAATCGCCCAGGAAGCGGGTGGCCTCGCGCGCGACGGCCATTAACGGGGGGAAGTCCATCCGCCACAGCCTGAGGTGCTGCCCCATCGCGAAGTAGAGGAACTCGTCGCGGTGGAAGCCGTACGGCGACACGACGTTCGTGACGAGGTGCAGCAGGAGGACCGCGGCGGCCACGGCGAAGACCGGCACCGCGGCGAAAGGCGGCCGCGCAGGAAGCGTCAACTCGCTGCGTGGTGGTGTTGCGGGCACGAGGCCTCCAGCGCGCGATGCCGACGGTGGATGCGCGCTAGTTCCGTCCCTCGCCCTGCTCGAGGTGCCGCAGCGCTCTGGCGATCACCGCGGTGTCTCCCTTCATCTGCGGCAAGGCGCGCAGGACGTCCGGCAGCTGCTCCCGGAAGCGCCGCAGCTCGACCGAAGCCGAGTCCGGATGCAGGGTGATCCGGCGCCCGGTCTGCGCCAGCGTGACCAAAGCGTCCGACGGCCAGTCCGCCGACCAGAGCGCCTCCAGCATCGTCATGGCACGGTGTAACCTCAGCAGCCGGCCGGGCACGCCCGCGAGCAGCGAATCGTCCGCGCCGGCGGGCTCGGTGACCACCAGCTCCTTGCGCGTCGCGACGTCGCCTCGCGGCAGCGACACGATGGTCGTCAGCCGGTCCCCGTCGTAGCGCCAGCCGGGCGCCGAGCCGTCCGCGCGGTACGGAACGTCCGCGCCCCGCCAGGTCACGCGCGCCGGGGGCCACGTCCCCCTGAGCCGGACCTCGTACCCGCGTCCCTGCAGCATCCCCGGGAAGGAGCCTTCCACCGGCGCGATCGTGAGCGCGATGGTGGAGCCGGTGCGCCGCTCGAGGACCGGCGTGAAGCTGTACGCGCTCGCCTGGTATCCCAGCGAGTCGCCCGCGTCCTCGTAGAGGCGCGCGCTGCCGGAATCACCGGGGAACACGTCGAGGACGAGCGGGTCAACGGGCCGCGCGTCGCTCCGCTCCATCTTCGGCTGCTCCGGGAGGATCGCGCCGGCGCGCACGTACACCGGCAATTCGTCCAACGCGAACGTCCGGTCCACCACCTTGGGGCCCGAGAGCCGCGCTCCGCTGGACCACTCCACCCACTCGCCCGGCGGCAGCCACAGGCGCTGGCGCGCGAGCGCGCTCGCGCTGTCCAGCGGCGCGGCCACCGGACTCACCACCAGGTCCTCGCCGAAGCGGTACTCGCCGGGGAACGCGTACGCCTCGCCCGCGTTCGGCCAGTCGTAGTAGAGCGGGTGCACGATGGACACGCCGCTGTCGAAGGCGCGCCGCGCCGCCGTGTAGACGTACGGGATCAGCGCGTAGCGGAGCTGGAACGCGTCCCGCATCGCGTCCGCGAATTCCGGCGGATACGCCCAGATGCGGCGCTCGGCGTTCGCGTTCTTGGTGGTGTGGGTGCGCAGGATCGGGCTGAAGACCCCGAACTGGATCCAGCGCGCGTACAGCTCCGGCGCCACGGGGCCCGGAATGTGTCCGCCGATGTCGTGGCTCCAGTAGCCGTAGCCCACGTTGGCGGCGGTGGCCGTGAAGTAGGTCTCGAAGGCCAGCGCCGGCCAGGTGGAGTGCATGTCCCCGGAGAAGCCGATCTCGTAGCGGTGATTGCCGAGGCCGCCCCAGCGGTGGTAGATGAGCGGCCGGTGCAGTCCCTGCCGCTCCATGTCGGAGGTGAAGACGTAGTTCAGCCACCACGTGGGCGTGAGTCCGGGGATCGAGGTGTTGCCCCACTGCTGCCAGTCGAGCCACCAGAAGTCCACGCCCTGCCGCTCGAGCGGGTGGATCACGTCGGCGAAATACGCCTCCGCGAAGTGCTTGTCCTCGATCGTGAACGGCACGTACCGCTTGCTCGCCGGGTCGATCCCCATCGCCCGGGCCATCGCCGCGTACTGCGCCTCGTGCGGCTGGATGCCGGAGGCCGGGTGCAGGTTCATCGTGGTGCGCAGCCCCTGCCGGTGGACCCAGCCGAGAAACAGGTCGGGATCCGGGAAGTAGGCGCGGTCCCAGGTGTAGCCGGTCCAGCCCAGCCGCTGCCCCGCCTGGTCCTGGGGCTGGCCCTGCCAGCGCAGCTCGAAGGTGTTGTGCCAGTCCATGTCCACGACCAGCACGTCGAGCGGCACGTCGTAGCGGTGGAAGTCCTCGACCAGCCGCTCGAGCTCCGCGTCGGTGTAGGCCCAGTAGCGGGACCACCACGCGCCGAACGCGAAGCGCGGCGGCATCGGGATCTTCCCGGCCACGCGCGTGAAGTCCGCGAGCGCGCGGCGGTACTCGTGTCCGTAGCCGAAGAAGTACCAGTCCTGCCGCTGGGCCGGTGCGCGCTGGACGACCCACGGCCACGGGCTGGCGTCGAACAGCGGGCGGTCCGAGTCGTCCACCAGCGCCCAGCCGTCGCGCGAGAGGAGCCCCTTCTCGAGCGGCACCGGGCCGCTCGCGCCGTCCAGCGTGCGGGTCGTGCCACCCAGGTTGGCCGAATCCGACATGCCGGGCCGCCACGTCACCGTGGAGTCCGCGTTCTTCAGCGTGATGCTGAGGTTGTCCGGTCCGAGCCGGCCGCTGTTGGGCTTGTACCGGAGCCGCAGGTGATCGGTCGCGATCGCGAGCCAGCCGTGGTCCATCCGCCTGGTGAACGCGACGGGCGGCGTGTGCCGGTTCAGGAACACCAGCGACGGCCGGTCCTCGAAGCGGCCGTCCGCGGCCCACTCGAGGCGCACGAGCTGCGGGGTCAGCACCGTGAGGCGGACGTTGCCAAGGGTCACCACGTTGCGCGGGTCCGCGACCGGATCCGCCTTCGCCTCGACCTGGGCGTGCAGCGGCGTGAGGGCGAGGAGCGATGCGGCCGTGAGCAACAGTCTCGTGACGGCGGTCTTCATGCGGCGTCCTTCGGCTGGCGGGGAACGGCTGTTCGGCGGGCTCAATCTTATGCCGAGGAGGGAGGCGCGGCCAGCGCCCGCGGCGCGCTCGGCCGCGCGGCCGCGTTCAGTCGCCCGATGGATGCAATGCAGCCTCCCGCCCGGCGCGCGGCTCAGGGGCGCGGTGATGCCCTCACGGGTACGCGCACGCCGTCCAGCCGTTGCTCACACCCCGGGTGAGCGCGAACGGGCCGAACGACTGCTGCAGCGCCGGCACCTGGACCGTGACCACGAGCGTAGTGCCGGTCAGGCTTCCGGTGACTTCCGCGGCGTACTCGACCTTGCCCGGGTAGACCCCGGTCAGCTGGGTGTAGGTTCCGGGAAGATCGAAGCTCGGCACCGAGGGCGGACGGCTCACGTCGGCGTAGGAGCCGTAGCAGGAACCGAACGCCAGGATCCGCAGCGTCCCGCCGGTGTCGGTGACCACCAGGCCCGCCGCGTCGGATCCCCACACGCCCAGGAGCGGCGTGCCCGCGGACGTCGGCGCGCGGCTCGAGCAGCCGGCGAGCACCGCGGCCGCCACGATCAGGAGAGCGCCAACACCGGATCTGTTCACGGGCACCTCCGCCGGGTCCGACGACCATACATTGACCCGGCCACCGGACGGCGAGTCACAGGCCGACGGACCGCCGCCGCTCCGGCGCCGGCGGACCCGGGGGGGGGCGGGGGCCGGGGGTAGCCCGCCCTCGCCCGGCCCCGGCGGTCCCTACGGCCGGTGCGCCCCCTCCGTCGGCAGGAGGGCGATCTCGATCCGCCGGTTCCGGCTCCGCCCCCGCGCCGTCCCGTTGCTCGCGACCGGATGGTACTGCGACAGCCCCACCGCCTGCAGGCGCACGGGGTCGATGCCGACGCTGTCCTGCAGGAACCGCACGACGTTCGACGCCCGCGCGGTGGAGAGCTCCCAGTTGGTAGGGAACGTGCCCTTGAGGCGCGAGCTGATCACCACGTCGTCGGTATGCCCCTCGACCCGGATGACCTTGCCCTGCGCCGTCTTGAGGACGTCGCCCACGCGCCGCAGCACCTTCAGGCCGGCCGGCGTGATGCCCGCCTCGCCCGACGGGAACAGGATCTGGTCCACCATGCTCACGCTGAGGCGATCGGCCAGCCGCGTGATCTCGACCTGACCCTGCGCGATCTCGGCCCGCATCGCGTTCACCAGCGTGTCGTAGGTGCCCCGGACCTGCGCGATCTCCGCTTCCTTCTGCCGGGAGGCCGCCGCCGCCTGCGTGTCGAGCTCGGCCGCCAGCACGGCGTTGCGCGCCGCGAGGGCCCTGGCGGCGTCGGTGAGCGAGTCCACCGCCCCCGACAGGGAGTCGGCGCGGAGCTGCACCTTCCCGCCGCGCTGCTGGAAGTAGACGGTCGACCCGCCCAGGGCCAGCGCGACGATCACCGCCAGAATCAGACCCACCTTCATGGCTGCTCCTCCCGATGCTCGGTCGGTGGCGAGGGATGTGCTGCCGCATGGCCGGAGTCGGCGGCCCGGCCGCCGGGCCGCTCGCCCGCATCAGGTAGCGCCCGGCCGCCCGCCCGTCAACCCGCGCCAGCCCGGGCGCGCCCGGGTGCCGCCGGAGCGCGGGTGCCACCGCGGGCCTGCGGGAGCTAGCCTTCACACGCACCCTACGACCCGAAAGCCCATGCCCCGACCCTTCTACCTGATCGGCCACAACCCGAACTCGGTCGCCGCCGCCGTCCGCTGCCTCGAGGCCGGCGCCAACGCGCTCGAGCCGGACCTGTGCTTCGAGGACGGCGACTTCCACGTCCACGAGCGCATCCCGCTCGTCCCCGCGTGGCTGCTGCGGCTGTTCCGCGGCAGCCTCACGCTCCCGCAGTACCTCGACGGCCTCGGGGCCTACCTGGCGCGGAGCGGCCGCGCCAGGCAGCTGGCCCTGATCGCGTTCGACCTCAAGCCGCCGTACGACTTCTCTCCCGACCGGCTCGCGGACCTCGTGCGCGCCCGGTTCGGGGCCGCCTTCCCCGGCACGGCGATCCTGTTCACCGTCTCGGATCCGGCCGCCATGCCGTGGCTCGCCGGACTCGCCCCGCGGCCGAAGACCGCGGTGGGCGTGGACGACCGCGCGACGCCGGAGGAGGTGGAGGCGTTCTTCGAGAGCCGCACCCTGCCCTGCACCTACGCCGACGGCACCAGCATCCCGCTCCTGCCGACGACCTGCTGGCTCGGCCCGGTGCGACGCGCGGTCGCGCTGCGCGACAGCGCCGCGGTGCGCAGGCTCAGCCTGGTCTACGGATGGACGGTGAACGGCAGGCACTCGATGGCCGCGTTCCTCGACGCCGACGTGGACGGGCTGATCACGGACCGCGTCGAGCGGCTGCGCGACCTGCTGCGGGCGAAGTACGCGGGCCGGTACGTGCTCGCGACGGCCGGGGACGACCCGTTCGCGTAGAGGTCACGGATCGCCGGCGCCGCCGCGCCGCCGCCCGCGAGCGGCGGCCGACCGAGGCCCGCCGCCCGAGCGCCGCGGGCGAGCCGAGTCCCTACGGCGCGACCGAGAACGCGGAGCTGGTGACCGAGGTCAGGCCCGGCGACGAGAAGCTGATGGTGAAGGAGCCGGTGCCGGTGACGACCAGGTCCGGGAAGACCGCCTCGCCGTTCGCGTCCGTCGTGACGGTGGTCGTGCCGCCCAGGAACCCCGAGCCGCTCGCGAGTGCCGCGCTCACCACGACGCCGCTGACGCCGAGCTGCCGGTCCAGCGCGTCCACGACCTCGACGATGGGCTCCCGCGTCAGCGCCATCCCGGTCACGCCTCCGCCGGGCTGCGAGGTGATCGCCAGCGCCGTGGGAGGGTTCGCCAGCACCGTCACCACCACCGTGTCCTCGCAGCACGGCGGAACGCCGGTGAGCCCCCCGAGCTCGGTCACGAACACCGTGTCGGTGCTCGCCACCGCGCCCGCGGTGAACAACCCGTCCGGACTGACCGTGCCGCCGGTCGCCCGATAGGTGACGCCCGGCACGGTGGCCGATCCGTCGCTCAGCGTTCCGGACACCGTGAGCTGCAGCGTGCCCCGCAGCCCGAGGACCGCCGACGGCGGGCTCACCACCATCTGGGTCAGCGTGCCCGACGACCCGCCCCCGCCCCCGCCCCCGCCGACCGCCCGCTGCTCGGGGAAGAAACCGTTGCCACAACCGCACAGCGCCGACAGAGCGAGCGCCGCCGCAGCCGGCCTCCCGAGCCGCGCGGCGCGACGCGCGATGGTGAACGCGTTCATGAACGCCTCCGATCCAGCGAACCGGGCGCCACTCGCACCGGCCGGAATCCCGGCCGAGGAACCGGCGCCGCATCGGAGGTAGATACACGTGGCAGCGCCGCCGGCTCCCAGCGGCGGATTCCGCACCAGCCGGAGCGGCAGCCTAGCGGGTCAGGCCGTAGACGCCGGCCGGCGTGCGCGATGCGAGGCGGCAGTCGTTGAACACCTGCGGATGACCGGGGTGCCCGACGAGGTCGTGCAGCATCTCGTGCTTCACGGTCCACTCGTCGGCGAGGTACCCCTGCGGGTAGTGGTCGCTCGGACCCGCGAGGTAGATGGAATGGGGCTCCGCCCACTCGCCGGCGCAGGCGTGGTCCGGCCCATCCGCACAGTAGAAGCCGCCGCCGGCCGGATCGGCCGGCACCTCGTACCAGGCGACGCGCAGCACGTCGCCGGACAGGCCGGAACACGACTCCACCTCGGCCCACCACTGCGCGTAGCTGGGCAGCGGATTCAACGGCGTGGCGTCCGGGGGGGGCGCCGTCGCGACCTCGCAGCCGGTCCCGGCGAGGCCGGCGGCCGCGGCGAGCGACGCGACGCAGAGGACGGGAGCCAGCCTCGCCACGAGAGTCGAGCGAGCGCGCATCACGACCTCCCGGCTCCATCATGGGAGGTGCGCGCCGACGGTCAATCCGTAGTTGTCCCCGAACGCGCAGCGGCCTTGTCGGGCTTGACCCCGCAGCTCGCGCCGGCCCGGCGCATGCGGACGCGTCCCGTTTCACACATCCGGGCGCACGCAGTAACATTGGATCATGGCCGTGACGCCGGTCACCAACGCCATCGAGGACACCCTCGCGGCGATCGAGCGCGCCCAGCCGGCGCTCAACGCCTTCATCACCGTCACGGGCGAGACGGCGCGCGCGGAGGCGAGCCAGGCGGAGCGCGAGCTGGCGGCCGGCGCGCGCCGGGGGCCGCTGCACGGCGTCGCCGTCGCGATCAAGGACCTCATCGCGACCCAGGGCACGCGCACCACCGCGGGCTCGCGGATCCTCGCCGCGTGGGTGCCGAGGGCCGACGCCGCCGTGGTGTGGGCGCTGCGCGAGGCCGGCGCGGTGCTGGTCGGCAAGACCAACACGCACGAGTTCGCCTTCGGCACCACGAACGACAACCCGCACTACGG
>Ga0335082_10003095_pt1 | contig 18025 bp, 15 predicted proteins | sample Lox_Sample_41_FD_206718 | JGI IMG/M metagenome (GOLD analysis project Ga0335082, IMG submission 206718) | Soil microbial communities from Loxahatchee National Wildlife Refuge, Florida, United States - Lox_Sample_4.1 | ecosystem: Environmental > Terrestrial > Soil > Wetlands | place: USA... | reverse complement strand
CTTCTTCGAGCGCCCAAGGCATCCTGTCGTGCTGCGTTAAGATAGCGGGTTCTTCTCGGAGCAATTCATGACGACCGCAACACGCACCAATCCTCTTTCCTACCTCACCGACCAGCTCAACGACCTCAAGCAGAAGGGCACGTATTTTCGGCTGCGCGTGCTCGAAGATGAGCAGGCGCCGGTGTGCACGTTCGACGGCAAGCGGGTCATCAACCTGGCGTCGAACAATTATCTGGGGCTGACGACGCATCCCAAGCTGCGCGAGGCAGCGCTGGAAGCCACGAAGAAGTACGGCGTAGGCTCGGGCGCGGTGCGCACCATCGCCGGGACGATGTCGCTACACATGCAGCTCGAAGAGAAGATCGCGCGCTTCAAAAACGTCGAGGCGTGCGTAGTGTTTCAGTCGGGCTTCACGGCCAACGCGGGCACGGTGTCGGCGATTCTGGGCAAAGAGGACTTTATCGTCTCCGACGAGCTGAACCACGCCTCGATCATCGACGGGGCGCGGCTGTCGCGGGCCAAGATCAAGGTCTTCCGCCACAAAGACACGGCGCACGCCGAAGAGCTGCTGAACGAAATCAAGAACGAGCCGGGACACAAGCTGCTCATCACCGACGGCGTGTTTTCCATGGACGGCGACATCGGCGCGCTGCCCGCGCTGACCGCGCTGGCGGAGAAGTACGGCGCCATCATGATGGTGGATGACGCGCACGCCTCGGGCGTGCTGGGGCGCAACGGGCGCGGCACCGTGGACCACTTCGGGCTGCACGGGCGCGTGGATGTGCAGGTGGGCACGCTGTCGAAGGCCATCGGTGCGCTGGGCGGCTATGTGTGCGGCACGCGCGATCTGATCGAATTCCTCTATCATCGCGGGCGGCCGTTCTTGTTCTCGACGTCGCATCCGCCGTCGGTGGCGGCGACGTGCATTGCGGCGTTCGATGTGCTGGAGCAGGAGCCGCAGCGCATCGAGACGCTGTGGGAGAACACGCGCTACTGGAAGAAAGAACTGGGCGCGCTGGGATTCAACATTGGCGGGGTGAACACTCCGGCGAGCGAGACGCCGATTACGCCCATCATCATTGGCGACGGCAAGCTCACCATGGACTTCTCGCGAGCGCTGTTCGACGAGGGCGTGATGGGCACGGGCATCGCGTTTCCTACGGTGCCCGAGGGCAAGGCGCGCATTCGGACGATCATGACGGCAACGCACACGCGCGAAGAGCTCGACCAGGCGCTGGAGACGCTGAAGCGCGTGGGAAAGAGGATGGGGATTTTGGCCTGATGGTAGAGCTGGCCTTCAGGCCAGCGCCGAGGTTGCATATTTTTTGATGCGGACTTTAGTCCGCTGGGAATCGCCGCATTGAATCCTCCACGAGTATCGGACCATTCTGCACCATTGTCTGTGGGCTGGAGTTGGTGGGCAACCGCGCCCTTGGCCCTCGCCGCCTTTGCCCTCGCCGTGCCGTGGTTGCTCGCACATTCGCCTGAGATTGGTTTCGCTCTGCAACGCGGATTCTCGCTGGTGTGCCATCAGCAGCCGGAGCGGTCGTTCCTTTTGATTGGCGGCGCGGTCGCGGTGTGCGCTCGTTGCCTGGGAATCTACTGCGGCGCGGCGGGAGGTTTGTTGCTGCGCGTACCGCGAAGAGTCGCGTCGCGATGTCTGATCGCTGCGTTCGCGATGAATCTCGCGGATTGGTTCGCGGAGTTCGGCCTGCATGGCAACTGGATGTTCGCACGCTTCGCGTTGGGACTCACACTGGGAGCGAGCGCTGCGATGCTGGTAATCACGAGCGTCGATCCGGCAGCAACACCCACTCAAGCAAGACCGGCCAGAGCGGGGCACCCACTCCCGAACTAGCCCCGCATTGCCTGTGCGAACAGGGTTGTCCCAATCAGCACCAGACCTATGTGAACGAACTTGAGAAATGCGTCCCCACGCATTCGATGATTGACGGCGCGGCCCACCAGAATCGCAGGTATCACCACGATCAGCGACAGCAAGTAGTAACGCGTCACCTCGGCGACCCACAATCCAGCCAGCCAATAGCCTGCCATCCCGATCGCGCTGGCCGGCAAAAAGTACCCTTGCAGGGTTGCGCGAAAGTGTTGTGCGGACCAGCGGCGCATCGCGCCATAGATCGCCAGAGGAGGCCCGTTCATGCCGTATGCTCCCCCCAATACTCCAGCGAAGAATCCGCACAGCAGCAGCCAGCCTCGATTGTCACTCTGCAATTCCGGCGGCCTGCGCCCGACCAACGCGTAGGCCGAAAAGGCCATGATGATGACCGCGAGCGTCCCTTTGACGAGGCGATGGTTGCCTTCCATCAGCAGCATGAGACCCAGAGGTATTCCAAATAAAGTCGAAACCACCAGCCACCCTGCGCTGCCTACGTGAATGTGTCGCCAGTCCTGGGCGATGATGATGGCGGCAACCGTAATGGAAACCAGCACGGCCAGCGGCGCGGCGACGCTGATGGGAATCCGGATGGCGAGCAGGGGAACAGCCACCAGCGCCTCGCCAAATCCGAAAGCCGACCGGATCAGCGTAGCGACGAAAATTACCAGTAAGACATAAAGCGTCGTCCCGTCCATTCCACTCCAACCCGTGAAAGCAACCAGCGAAGAACTGTCTGATCATAAGCCAGCGTTGGGGCAGTCATTTGAATGGACGTCGGAACCGCGAAAAATCTGTCTGCTGTTCGAGCACCTTCTCATTCGGGTCTTGCAGGTACTTGATTGACGTGCGCGGTGCGCTTTGCGTACGATTCAGCGATCAACCCCTGCACATAATGATCAACAATGGAGGGATTGCTGCAGCATGAAAGTTCTGGATCGCTACATCAAGGGTGACATGCATGGAATCCACTATGCGGTGAGCATTTTTTTCGCGACCGCGATCCTTTGGGTTCTGGTGCACGAGATGGCTGAGGCCAACCCGGTCTGGGCGATCAGCTCCATGGTCGCCACCAGCGACCCCTCGATGAAGCAGGCGGTGCTGATCTTGCGTTCGCGCATCATCAACACGCTGGTCGGCTGCGCGGTTGGACTGTTATTCATCGCCGTCGGCGGAATGAGGCTGATCACCCTTCCCATCGCCATGGCGGTCACCGTTTTGCTGTCCGTTTATGTGGTGCGCATTCAAACCATGTGGAGGCAGGCGCCGATCAGCGCCGCCTTCATCATCGCCGCCGGATTTGAGTATCACTCGCGCAAACAGGGACTCATCGCCGGCGCTACCCGCATGGGAGAGGTCTTGTTCGGCTGCGTGGTTGGAATCGTAGTGGCGTGGGTCGTATCCGAGGTATGGCCGCTGCCGGCGCCGGCGCCCGATCATCCAGCGAACAAATGATGAGGGTATCGTCTCGCAGGCGATCTTATGTGCTCGCGAGGTAGCCGAGACGCCCTGGGCCAACACCTTCCCAACTAAACACGGGCAACTGTCAATTGATTGGTCGGGACGGGCAGATTTGAACTGCCGACCCCTCGCACCCCAAGCGAGAGAAAACCAGAAGAGAGCCAAGGGCGCGGATTCAAGGGCTTACGCGATGTTTCTTCCCAGATGAAATTCTAAGGCAAGGGACTAATCGCAACAAGAAAATTATCTGGATTCGTGTCGCCCAAAACGAAACACATCACGCGAGCCTCTCCACTGACTCTCAATTGATATTGACCCTCACGCCGTCCGCCGGAAGATACGCCTTGCCGTTGCTTACTACTAACATCCTCCGTTCAATTGCCCATTTCTTGACGCGGTAGAACGTGCGCTCCGGTCCAAGCGAAGGGCGATATTCAATAGGTTCATTAGGGCCAAAGGCCGCGTGAATAGCGGACAGCATCCGCGCATTTGCGCTGTGATCGTCTTGCACATCTTCTGGCTTTTCCGTGAGCACAAGCCCCTCATCAGACCACTTGAAGTACATGACCTCCGCACGGCCCGCACGCGGCAACACCCAACACCGCCGCACGCTGTTTGGGTCTTCCTCATTGTGAAGGCCCATGAGCACAACTGTCTCAACCTTGCGTGCAAGCGCGGCGCTTCCAAATAGCCCATCACGCCCGAAGTAACGATCTTTGCCCTTCTGTTTGGGAGCGCCCACTGTAGCGAGCACTGCCACGTTGTAGCGCGTTGCGATGCGCTGGAGGCTGTCCACGATGGGAGCAACCACGTTCATTTTGTTCATGTCTGGAATCCACAAATCCAAGCCCTCAATGAACCAAATTTCCACGCCCGGATTAGCTTCCACGCACGACTGCAAAATCTCAGCCGGTTCACGCTTCTGTTGCTCCGTGCAGAGGCGGATGATTCGCTGCATTGCCCCTTCACTCATGTGCAACGCTCGCGCCGTGCGTCTCATTGCCTTTTTGCTTCTATCGTGAAGCAAGACCCTATAGTCACGTGGTTTGCTTACATTGTGATTCCACACATGTTGCCCGTGCCGGATTTTCTCCAGCAATGGCATCGCCCAACTTGTTTTACCCACACCGGACGGAGCACCAATAACGGACAACTCGCCTTTCGGAAACCAACCGTCATTGCCCGGCCCGGCTAAGCTTTCAACGAGAAACTCCGTCTCGCCGTCATCCTCAATGGGTTCATCTTTCGGGTCCGCGAAAATAACCGGCGCTTCCTTAATGACCGCCGTAATTGCCCGCGTGACCGTGTTCTCACGGTAGTCATCCCGTTCCCACTTGTCGCGGTACAGGCCGGACGCGCGAAACTCCGTGTCAATCTTGAAGGCGTTGCAACCGTGCTTTTTTGCAAGCAAGATGCAAAGCGCAAAGTCCGCTGTGCTGTGGTCATCGTGATAGTCGCTCATGTCACCGGCCATGAGCCTACGGAATCGCTCTTCCTCACTGAGCGGAATCGTGACCGCTAATCCCACGTCTGCCTTGCCAGAAATCTTGCACACGCGCTCATATAAGGCGGTCACTTGCTCTTGGCGGTCCATGAGGGCGGGAGGCGTCTTGCTTAGGTGGCGTCCGGTGAATGTGAAGTAATAGCCGTCAGACTTGACCTCTACGGCCTTGCATCCGGGGTGTGGCTTCTTGAGTCCGGGTCCGGGCAACGTGCCCATTCCAAGCACGTGACAGCCTGTGCCGGAGGGCGAGTATTCCCCATAGCTGTCCAGCCCAATGACGATCTCGCGTGACTCTGGCGTGAATCTTCCAAAGGCAGAATCGCAGCAAGCGTCAATGTCAACGCCCCACACGCCATCACCAAGCACAAGGCCAATCCCGGAGAACTGAGAGGCTACGGATTCACACTCCGCATAAGTCTTCCATGTGGCCGGATTGTTCGCCGCCGCCTTGCGTCCGTTCGGCTGATACGGAACCTTGGTCTGCTTCCCGTTGACAGTCTCCAGTCTCCACAGCACCCAACGGCGCTCCCGCTTCAATTCCTCAATAGTCATTGCACGCTCACCCGTTGCAAAATCGTGTTGTCAACCTCATCCGCCATTGAAGGACGTTCAAAGCATGTTGGGCAGACCTGATACAAAACCGTGCGAGTACCGCCGTTAGCTATTCGCTCTTCGGAGCAGCCAATCCGCCGCCGCAAACTTGGCGGAGGAATCCACAAGCCCACGAACATTGCCTCATCTGGGCATGTGTCACCGCAGAGAAGGCACTGACGGCCGCCATCCGGGAGGCAGCCCGTTTGTTGACACCGCTTGATTGCTTTCTGCAATTGCTCAGGACTCATAGGTTTCTCTCTCTCTCATGGTTATCCCGGTTGCCGCCGCCCTCTCTCCCCGAAGGAACGGCGGCTAGCTGGGCTGCACAGTCTCGAACAATTGCGCGGTGGGTTCAGCGAAGGCCAGCGTAGCAATGCGGTGTTCGTTCAGTCTGTGCTGCTGCGATTTCTTAGACAAGACCAGCGGGAAATTGAGAAACGTGCGTTGGCGCTCGGTGTGCGCTGCCGCCCGCCCCTCGCGGAGAGGAGGTGCTTAGAGATGGCAGCAACAACGCACATTGAAAAGTACACTCGTTTCCCGTGGACCCGCCGAAAGATTTTCCATTTCCTGTCGGTAACAGTGATCGAGCAATTCCAGATTGCGAATTGGAAGCCCAAACAGAAACACTGCCCAGCAAACTCTGAAAAGAGAACCAACGAGAGGCGCGGTCTGTTGGTACGTGCCACCCAAGAGCGTGGGCCAATGTCGCTGTCCGAAATGCAGGCTTATCTCTTGGCTCGGGGCCACATCGTTTCCCGTCAGACGATCAGCCGTGACTACGCCCTAACGGGCATAGTCTCACGTACCAGGGGAGGTCGGAGAAAGACGGGAGAGCAAAAGAACACCCTCTACCCCCCACCCCCCCTACGTTAGGGTTCCGTGTTGACAATTCTTTTGCCCTTTTCCGAAAGGCAGTCGCTACGTCGTCAGCCCTGATTTCAGACGATGGATTAGGGCGTTCTCGAATGCCAAGCCTCAAACTGCGTTTGATGTGCGACAGCAATTGTCAATCCAGAAATTTTGAGAAAGACATGCATACCCCCCTGGCACGTCTGCTTCACCGCTTTGGCCCTTCCGGGGGTCGAAGGGCTGTGCGCAATGCCGTTGACTCCGAGGGACTGCGCTTTCGTTCGCGGGCCGCTCTTCCAAAGGCAAAGATTGAGGTGTTGCGCAGCGGATTGGTAATCCGTCGCGGCTGTTATCGCCTCTCCAAACATCACAGAATCAATAGCTTGCAAGGGCGGAAAATCGCTGTGCCTAGATTGTGCCTAATCTTTCGAGGGTAGATGCGCGTCACGAGTCACATTCCGAAACGGTTGCTGCGAACCAAAGACGCGGCCCTGTATCTCGGCGTGAGTCCGGGCAAGCTGCGACGGCTCACCCAGTCCGGCGAACTGCCCATTATTCAGCACGACGAACACTCGCCTTGGCTGTACGATCTCCGCGACCTCGACAGCCACATTGAGAAATCGAAGCACAGGCTTTCAGATTTCTGTTGACTGCTTACCTAGCGCTAGATTAGTATTACTGTGAAAGGGGAAGCATGAGAGCGAAAAAGAAAAACCCGAACGCAGTGGCACTAGGTAGCAGGGGCGGCAAGGCGAGAGCGAAACAACTCTCCGCCGATGAATTGTCCGCCATTGGCAAGAAAGGCGCAAAGGGACGGCTCAAGAGCCTAAGTAGTAGCGAGCGGCGAGAGATCGCCCGGAAAGCTGTGAACGCTCGTTGGGCAAAGGCCAGAAGGCAGGGAGAGAAATGAGACGCGAGAAAGGTGCAGGCAGCATATACAAGCGGGACGGCTCGCCCGTGTGGTGGATTAAATATCACCGTCATGGCCGCCCGTTCCGAGAGAGCACACACACAACCGATTGGAACAAGGCAGGGAAGATGCTGAAAACCCGGCTTTCGGAAATCAATCAAGGAACATTCATGGGACCACAGCTAGAGCGAACGAAGGTGGACGAACTGGCGGTGATGTTTGTGCGGGATTATCGCATCAACAGCCGCAAGAGCCTAGCGGATGCGGAGACTCGCTGGAATCAGCATCTAAAGCCGTTCTTTGGCGGTATGAGCGCCATTGACGTTACGAGTGAGCAGTTAGCTCGTTACGTGGACAAACGGCAGCAGGAAGAGGCGGCCAACGCGACAATCAATCGGGAACTGGCAGCGCTCAAACGGATGTTTCGGCTTGGGCAGCAAGCGACTCCGCCGAAGGTGGTTCGAGCGCCGAAATTCCCCAAACTGGCGGAGAACAATATCCGCAAGGGATTTCTCGAAGATGGGCAGTATCGAAAGCTGATCGAGTATTGCTCCGAACTGTGGTTTCGCTCGTTGGTCGAGTGTGGCCGCACGTATGGCTGGCGAGTCTCTGAACTGCTTTCTATGCGCGTCAACCAAACGGATGTTGCACAGCGCGTGATTCGGCTAGAACCTGGCACCACAAAGAACCGTGACGGCAGGGAAGTGCTTATGACCGATTCAGTTCACAAGCTGCTGTCGGCTCTCGTGCATGGCAAGGCCACCGATGATTTCGTGTTCACCCGTGAGAACGGCAAGCCCGTGCGGGATTTCCGGGTGACGTGGCAGAACGCTTGTGCTCATGCGGGAGTGCCTGAGTTGCTGTTTCACGATCTCCGCCGAACGGGAGCAAGGAATCTCCGCCGTGCGGGAGTTGCCGAAGGAATCATTATGAAAATCGGCGGCTGGCGGACTCGCAGCGTGTTCGAGCGATACGCGATTGTGAGCCGTTCGGATATGAATGATGCGATTCTCAAGTTGCAGGAAACCGAGAATCGAGTCGAGCAGGAAAGACTGCAAGCCGAAGCAGAGCAGGAGCAGATAAGGGCACAAATTGGGCACAATGAGGCGATTTCGGTCCAGCCTTCCGCCTCCAAAGCGGTGAACTAGCGCCAGCCAGGTATTGATTCTAAGGGGTTTAGGCTGGTGCCGGGAGGGGGGGTCGAACCCCCACGAGGGGTGAACCTCGGCGGATTTTGAGTCCGCTGCGTCTGCCAGTTCCGCCATCCCGGCGTTGCGTGAAAGGGCCGCATGAACTGGAGTTACGGCGCGTTGCGCATCCAGTATCGCACAGCGGAGCAGCGGTTGCCAGCAGCCTCTGGCGGCCGCAAACAGTTCGCTTGCCTGCGTAAGAGACGCAATTTGACGTCACCCTGTGAAGGTTCAGCATTCCTTGTCTCCCGCCGGTTGTGGTTGAGCCTGCCAGCCGCCAGCCATCTTCCAATAAGCCTTCGATCAGTGAATTGGCACAGATGGACTTCCGGTGGAATCAATTGCCTCATACACTACGAAGATGAAAACCAATCTGCCGCTGTGGGGAACGGCTGACCAGTCTGATCGATTGGCTGAGCTTACGGCGAGGTCTTCTGAGCCGTTGCGGGAAGCACCACTGCGCCGCGATGTGCGTTCGCTGGGCACATTGCTAGGCCGCGTGCTGACTGAACAGGCAGGACCGGCTCTGTTCGACAGAGTTGAGAGATTGCGACGGCTGCTGATCGAACATCGGGAGAGAGCGGCGAGCGACTCGAGCGGCTATTTCGATGCGCAATTGCGGGAATCGAAAGCGGCAGTCGCCTCGCTCGACGTCGAGACGGCCTACCGCGTGACCAAGGCCTTCGCAACGTTCTTCGAGTTGACCAATCTGGCCGAAACCAACCATCGTAAACGTCGCCGCAGGGCGGCTGAACTGGATGCTGACCAGCCTCCGTTGGCGGGTTCGTTTCGCGGGACACTGCTAAGGATGAAGCAAGCCGGCATCACGCTGGAGCAGACGCTTGCGGCCTTGTCGGAAGTTGAAGTGCAACCGGTGTTCACGGCGCATCCTACGGAAATTACGCGCCGGGCCGTGCTCCTGAAGAGGAGAAGGATTGCGGCGGAACTGGAGAAGCTGGATCAACTGCCGCTGGCTGACGCGCAGGCTCAGGCCTGCGAGGACATCATCCTGGGAGAGATAACGGCGCTGTGGCAGACCGACGAAGTGCGGCTGCAGCGGCTCACAGTGGTTGACGAGATTCGCACTGGCCTGAGCTATTACGTGATGACGTTGTTCGAGGCCGTGCCCAAAATCTATGCCGGGATCGCCGCAGCCCTTCACGAAATCTACGGAGCGAAGGTGGATATCGTCTCGCTGCCGGTATGTTTGCGCTTCGGATCGTGGATCGGCGGAGATCGCGATGGCAACCCGTTCGTGACGTCGCCCTGCACGCGAGAGGCATTAGAACTGGCGCGAGCGATGGTGCTGTCGCACTACATGCAGGAGCTGTCGCTGCTGGTGCGGCGCATGACGGTCTCGACGCATCAGGTGGCGGCGTCGGAGGAACTGCGCGCCAAGCTGGTGCATTATGAAAACAGCGTCGCAGAACCCGCAGAAGAGTTGTCGCGCACGCCGCCCTCAGAGGCCTACCGCCGCCTGATGCTGATGATGCGTTCGCGGCTTTCATACACGCGCGACCAGCGACACCATCGCGGAGCATACGGTACGGCCGATGAGTTTCAACAGGACTTGCACATCATCCGGCGCAGTTTGTGGCAGGGTGGCGGTGAGCGGTTGGCGACCGGTCTGTTGGACCCGCTGATCTGCAAGGTGCGTACCTTTAGGTTTCGCCTGCATACCCTCGACATCCGCCAACATGCGCGCGTGCATCGCCAAGCGCTGCGCGAGATGGCTCAGATTGGCAAGTCGCAGGAAGGGACGTTAACGGAGTTGTCCCCTGCAGCCTTGGAGTTGCTCGATACGGTTCGCACCGTGGCGGAGGCCAAGAAGAGCTACGAACCCGAAGCCATCATGCGCTACATCGTGAGTGGGACTGAGTCGGAGGAGGACATCTTCGCCGTCCTGCGATTGGCGGCGATGTCCGGATTGAGCGGTGCGGGGCATGAGCGCGATCCAGGAGTGTCGCCGGTACCACTGTTCGAATCGATTGAGGCGCTGCGCAACGCACCCGCCGTGATGAGCCGAGTGTGGAGTTCGCCGGAGTATCGCAGGCTCCTGGCGACGTGGCACGGATGGCAGGAGGTGATGCTGGGGTACTCCGATTCGAACAAAGACGGCGGCATGCTCACCAGCCTCTGGGAACTCTACAAGGCCCACCGCGCTCTGCATCGTGTAGCGCGGGAGTGCGGCGTGAAGCTGCGCCTGTTCCATGGCCGCGGCGGAACCGTGGGCCGGGGCGGGGGCCCGACACACTCTGCGATTCTGGCGCAGCCGGTAGGCGATTTCACGGGGAGCATCCGCATTACCGAACAAGGCGAGGTGCTGAACTGGAAGTACGCCGACCCGCAGTTGGCAGAGTGGAACCTGGAAATCATGATCGCCGCCAGCCTGGGTGCGCTGGTGCGGCCAGGAAGTGCTTCGACGAGCGGCGATGCGGAGTGGAGCGCTGCGATGGAGGAGTTGTCGCGGACGGCGTTCGCCCATTACCGCGAGAAGATCGTTGAGAATGCGGACGTTCTCTGCTACTTCGAGCAAGCGACCCCGGTGAACGAGATGGACCTGGCGCGCATCGGGTCACGCCCGACGCGGCGAAGCAGCAGCCGCAAGCTGCAAGACTTGCGGGCGATTCCTTGGGTATTTGGCTGGATGCAGAGCCGTCACGCGGTTCCGGCGTGGTTTGGAGTCGGTCTTGCGCTGGAACAGTTTGCCGCGCGGGGTCATGCAGCGGAGCATACCTTGCGGACGATGGCAACGGATTTTCCGCTGTTCTCCGACATGATCCGCAATGTGGAGCTGGCGATGGCGAAGGCGGACTTCTCCATCGCGCACCTTTATGCATCGCTGGTGGACGACTCGGACTTGCGCGAATCGGTGTATGAGATGCTGGCGGAGGAATTTCATCGCGCCAAACGCATGATCCTGTTGCTGACCGAGCAGAAGGAACTTCTGGAACGGAATCCTGTGCTTTCTCGGTCCATCCGGCTGCGCAATCCGTATGTCGATCCCATGAGCCTGATCCAGGTGGAACTGCTACGCAGGAAGCGCAACGGCGAGCAGAGCGTGGAGCTGGATTATGCCCTCGGGGCGACGATGAACGGAATTGCGGCAGGCCTGCACAACACCGGATGATCGGTGCAAAAATAGCAGACTCCCGGTTGGAGGTTCGCTATTCTGGCTGCGTATCGGACTGTGTCCTAGAACAATCGTCCAATCCGGAAGAAGAACTTGTGATGGCCAGTATCGCCATACGCGTACGCCGCCTCTACGGGTCCAAAGATGGTGTTGACGACCAGGCCTACTGCGCCATCGGTGGGGAAGCCCGAAGCCTTGTTGATCATGCTAGAGGGCGGCCCGTAAACCTGCGCGGCCTCGTACATCCCCAGGAAATAGACGCCGCCTCCCAGTAGCGGAGGCAGCTTCGCGAGCTGGCGAAGATACCCCAACTGGAAGAGGAAGTACTTGTCCATCAGCAGTTCGTTGGGGCCGTAGGAGACCAGGAATCGCGAGCCACCCAACGAGAACTGTGGCAGGCCACTGTTGTAGTTATTGAAAGTCGTGCCGGCAAATCCGCTCAAGAACACGCTGGACGGCTCACTCAGCTTGAAGAAATTTTGTGACCCAACTTCCAGCGCGGGATATTGTCCGGTCGCCAACGGAGCTGTGTTCGTAAAGCGGAAATCGACGAATGCGGCCTGACCCTGCCGAGGAATGACTGGCGTGTCCAGGCGGTCTAACCGATATTGGAGCCTCGCCGCCCCATAGCCGCCGGAAGGGGTTATCAGTTCTTGCGGGCCGACTTGGCGCTCGAAACCTTGCCAACCTCCCTCGTAGCCCAAGCGCAACTCGCCTGTCGTTCCGAACTGATAGCCCAGGTCGATGCCGCCCCCGAGAAAGTTCTGGCGGTAGGTCGCGACGAGTTGATTATTATCATAGAAGTAGATTGGGTCGCTGTAAGCCTGCGCCCTTGGGGCGATGAACCAGTGGGCCTTCGGTGTGAAGGGATGGTAGTACTCCGATCGCAGCCCGTACTGCGAGAAAAGGATAATATCGTTGCGCCATTCCGAGCGAAAGCCTCCTACATCGTACCAGGTGACTCTCGCTCCCAGATTGAACGTAACGTTTTTCAGGCTGGCGCCATCCACCAGGATGAGCGGGCGAACCACGGGCGGCCCATAAGCGTTTTCCTCAGTCTTAATCAGCAGCCCTTGCTTGCCGTCTTCCCTAGTCAACTGGTAATTCAGCACCGCGAAGCGCCCAGTGCCTTTCAAGCGCATGATTTGGTTCTCTAACTCGTCATAGTCAACGGGCTTGCCGAGGTCTTCTGCCATCACGGTTTCGATGTTTTGCGATAGGTTCTTATTCACTCCTTCCACGGCGACGAAGGTTGGCGTCGGAGCGGTGGTAATACGACGTGCATTGCGTTCGGCAATGTACGCATTCCAGGTCGCGTCGTCCACGGAAAGAGTCATGAGTACCTTGGACTTGGCGGCGGCAGCGTCGTAGCCAGCCTTGATGATTGCGTCAGCATCGTCGAAACTCAGCGCACCCCACTTCTGCACCGGCACCGATAACAGGATGTCGGCCATCTCCATGCTTTGCAGTTCGTTGGCCGAGATCATGACCGAGATCGACTGGCCGAGCACTGCAAACGAGGAAAGATTGGCGTCTGGCTTCAGCGTTTCCTCGGCCAGGTGGACGCCGAGGACCACATCGGCCCCCATTTTTTTTGCGACCGCAACCGGGAGGTTTTCGAGCAGTCCTCCGTCGGCGTAGATGGCGCCATCGTCACGTACCGGCGTAAAGATGCCGGGCAGCGACATGGTAGAGCGCAGGGCCAGCGCCAACGATCCGCTGCGGAAGACTTTCGGTTTACCGCTGACGAGGTCGGTGGCCACGCAGGCGAATGGGATCGGGAGATCGTTGAAGCTGTTGATCTCACTATAGGGAAGCGCCACCTTATCGAGAATCAGAGAGACCTGCTGGCCGGAGTTGAATCCCGCAGGGAACTGCACTCCCTTGCGCAACCCAAACTCGAGTTGGCTGGGATAGTCGCGGGCGTCTTCCTTGCGCCGGAAAGAGAGATCATCAAAGGGTGTCTGCCCGGCCATCACCTCGTCCCAGTTGATGCCATTCACTATTTGCCGAAGTTCGGCGGCATTGCGGCCAGTAGCGTAAACCCCGCCGACCAACCCGCCCATGCTGGTGCCGGAGATGTAGTCTACCGGGATGTGATGCTCTTCCATCCACGTGATCACCCCGACGTGCGCCAGGCCGAGCGCACCGCCACCTTGGAGGGCTAGGCCGAGGGTAGGCCGCTTCTTGGCAGGAATGACCTGCTGGGCGATCGCCGTGAGGGACGAGAAAAGTATCAGTCCGGCCAGAACGCCGGCCTTCGAATAAAACAGCTTCGCGACGCTGAACAAATCTTTCATTGCAAATTCCTATATCCGGTGCAAATGCACCAATAGAATCGGCCTCCCGTTGGCTCGCGCCAGCTGCCTGAAGTGCGGGCTTGACGCAGACCGGGCCATCGGCGCCCGTTCGCGCTGTCGTTCATGGGGTACGGGATGCCTACAGACTACGGGATTCGTAGCCAAGTTACCAGCGCATCGGCGAGTTCAAACTGCTCCGGTACGGGCAACCCGACACGAGAAAGCCATCAAGCGGCGCCCGCTAGTCACCCTGGCACGAGCGAAAAGAATTGCAAGACGAATGGAGGCGAGTATCGGTATGATTATGAAGCATCGGTGTTGCAATGGGGCGTGTTGGGGAATGTAGTGGCAGGTTTCCGATCTCCCTCCGTCCGGTTGTTGCATGAAAGTCTGGTGGGGTGACGTAGCTGCTTTGAGGCTGCCCGCCATAATACGATTTTTCTTGGATATGCTGTAGACGACATTTTCCCCCCGAACGAGATTCAACAAACTGATTCGCAGAGCTCACCATCTGAGACACGCGAACATTTTGAGCAAAAAAGCGAGTCGGAAACACAAGGCTCGCCCCCCGGGCAGTTTTCTGCTTTCGGCCCTACAACGTGAGGTGTGAAATATTGAAAACGATCTGGTCATTGATAGTTGTATCGCTGGTTTGCAGTGGGATGGCGGCGCAGGCGGAACAGGTGTCGCTGAAGAACGGCGATCACTTGAGCGGGTCCATCGTCAGCATGGACGGCAAGAAACTTGTGATCAAAACGACTTATGCGGGCGAAGTGTCCATCGACTGGGCGGAGGTGAGTCAGTTTTCTTCTGACAAAGATTCTTTAGTGGTCACGAAGGCGGACAAGCAGTTAGTCTCGGGTACCGTAACTTCAGAAGGAACCGACATTCTGGTGACCACAGCCCAGGGCGTGCAGCGAGTCCCGCGCACGGATGTCACCACGATGCGCTCGCCTGCCGACCAGGCGGCGTATGAAAAGTCGCTGCACCCGGGCATGCTGGAGGGTTGGACCGGCGGCGGCAGCTTCGGCTTCGCGCTCGCCCGCGGCAACAGCCAGACTACCAACCTGGCGCTGGGCTTTAACAGCCTGCGCAAGACGACGACGGATGCCTGGGTCGTGAACGCGACATCGATTTACTCGACTGACGAGAAACTGGGGAACACCACGGCAAACTCGTTCGGCGGCATGATCCGCTATGATCGCAACCTGAATAAGAAGCTCTTCGCCTACGGCGTGTTCTCAGGCATGTACGATGCCCTGCAGGATCTGAACTATCGCATCATGCCCGGCGGAGGTCTCGGGTATCACGCCATTGCCACGAAGACGACAACGTTGGACCTGCTGGGCGGTCTCGGGTACACGCGTGAAAGTTATTACGACGGCACTATCAACAACCTGCTCACCGCAACTCTGGGCGACGAGTTCGCGCACAAGCTCACCGCGAACACGTCGATCACCCAGAACCTTTACTATCTGCCGTCGCTGAACGACACCAGCAATTACCGCATAAACTTCAACGTCGGCATGGCAACCAAGTTGAATGGCTGGCTGACCGCCAACATGAACTTCAACGACCAGTACGTCAACAAGCCGGTGCCGGGCAACAAGTACAACGACATTATCTTCACCACTGGATTGGGCTTCACGTTTGGGGCCAAGCCGGCGAAGTAGCCGGCGCAGTGCAATCGTAGAAACTAGGGCGCGAACGGAGCGGGCAAACCGCTCCGGCCGCGTCCCGTTCGTCTGGCGAAGACTTGAGAAAATGTCCTGGTTCCTCACCTTTACGCAACGTACTGCAAACCGTATCCTTGAGCGACCAACCCCGAAGCGGCTGGGGCGAGATCAGTCCGCAAGGAGGCGCGACAGAATTTGGCTGCAACGAATGCTTCCTCTCCGTCGGCCTCCGGCGCGGAATCTGCCGCCCACGCCTCGATTTGCGCAAAGAAATCGGCCAAACTGACGCTGTGGCCCTTGGTCGCCGCGACTTTTTTTATGGTCTCGGGCGGCGCTTACGGGATTGAAGACATCGTCCAGGGCGCCGGCTATGGGCGGGCCATTCTGATTCTGCTGTTGACGCCCATCGTCTGGAGCCTTCCCACTGCCTACATGCTGGGCGAGTTGTCGAGCGCTCTTCCCCTGGAAGGTGGCTTTTACGCGTGGGTACGGCGCGCGATGGGAAACTTCTGGGGGTTTCAGGAGGCCTGGTTGTCGCTGGTGGCCAGCGTCTTCGATATGGCCATCTATCCCACGCTGTTCGTGCTCTATATGACACGGCTGTTTCCGTGGTTCGCCGCTAACCATCGCGGGACCATAGTGGGGCTGGGAGTGGTCACTTTTTGCGCCGCCCTGAACATCGCCGGAGTTAGGGTGGTAGCTACGACTTCGCTGTGGCTGTTCCTCCTGCTCTCGGCTCCGTTCGCCGTGATCGTGCTGCTTGCGCCGTTCAAGTATGGCGCGTTGGCGGGCGCCATCACGACTCCCACAACATCGCATGTCGACGTCATCGGCGGACTGTTGGTTGCCCTGTGGAACTACATGGGTTGGGACAACGCATCGACCATCGCCCGAGAGGTGGACAGCCCGCAACGGACCTACCCGCGCGCCATGATGACAGCGGTGGCACTGGTTGTGCTGACTTACATTCTGCCGGTGGCCGCGGTCGCCCTGACGAAGCTCAGTCCCACAGCGTGGGAGACCGGTTCGTGGGCAGAGGTCGCCGGACTGATCGGAGGTCCGGTGCTTCGAGCGGCGCTTGTGCTGGGTGGCATGATGAGCGCGTTCGGCATGTTTAACGCGCTGGTCATGAGCTACTCACGACTGCCGCTGGCAATGGCGCAAGACGGCATGCTGCCGCCGCTGTTCGGGAAAGTAACGCGGCGCTCACGGGCGCCTTGGGTGGCCATACTGGTGCTGGCGACGGGATGGGCGCTGTGCCTCGGGCTTGGGTTCGAACGGCTGGTCACTATAGACATTCTCGTGTACGGATCGAGCCTGTTGCTCGAATTCATCGCGCTGGTAGTGCTGCGGGCGAAGGAGCCGAACCTGCCGCGTCCCTTCAAAGTCCCGGGCGGAATCTTTGGCGCCGTGGTGGTGGGGTTTGTTCCGATGCTGCTTTTAGGATTTTGCGTCCTCCGCAGCGATCACGAGCGGATCATGGGTATGAACAGCCGCATTTTCGGTAGCTTGCTGATCCTCAGCGGCTTCGTTGCATACGGGCTTGACGTCGCCTTGCGGCCGGCCGGCAAAGTACCTCCTTCGCCGCCCACCGGGAAGTAGCGCGCAAAAGGAACGAGCGGCTTCTCCGCCGCCCAATTCCAGTTGATTCGATTCAAGAATCTGCCACATCACTCCGGCCGCACCACCAGCAATTCGAACGTATCGGGAAGGATCTTCCGCCTCTGTCCCGGAGGAGGTGGTGCGGGGTCGAATTGCGCGGTGACTGTGTAAATCGTGTTGGAAGCAGTATCGAGCGTCATGGTGCGTGCGCCCCTCGCGGTTGGAACCGTCTGCACCACGGAGTACTTGTTCGGCGAGTCTTCCTGAATCACGGAAAGCACGCCATCACTGCCGCACGACATGAAGATTTGCTGCGTTTTGGGATTGAAGGCGCCTGCATCCACGCCTGCGCCGATGTCAACGGTGGTAAGCAGTTGACCACTATCAGGATCGACAATCGCGACGATCTTGCTCGCACAGCCAGCGAAGAGCCGCCGATGTGCAACATCCATGACCAGCGCGCTGGGCTCGTCGCAGCCCGCCATGGGAAAGTGCTCCGCGACAGTCAGCTTAGCCGTGTCGATGCGCACAATTTCACTGCGGTCCTCTATGTTCACGAACACTTTGCCCTTGCCGTCGGCTACGCCCGTTTCAGGCTTGCCGCCGAGTGGAACCGTCCCGACCACCTTGCCAGAAGCTGCGTCAACTACGGTGCTGTCCTGCGACCGGGCGTTGAAGGTGTATACGCGCTTGGAGGTGGCTTCATAGAGCACGGCGTCGGGTCGTTCTCCGACTCTCACCTTGTCGAGCACTTTGAGCGACTTGAGGTCGAAGATGACCAGCATATCGTCGCCGCCGCTGGTGATGTACCCGCGGCCCAATGCAGGCGCTAAGGCAACCCCGTGCACGCCGGATAGGCCGGTGATGTCGCCCGTTGTCTTCAAAGTTTTGGCGTCCACCACCATGACGTGG
>Ga0335082_10003094_pt1 | contig 18027 bp, 18 predicted proteins | sample Lox_Sample_41_FD_206718 | JGI IMG/M metagenome (GOLD analysis project Ga0335082, IMG submission 206718) | Soil microbial communities from Loxahatchee National Wildlife Refuge, Florida, United States - Lox_Sample_4.1 | ecosystem: Environmental > Terrestrial > Soil > Wetlands | place: USA... | reverse complement strand
CCGGAAGAATCTCTCCTTCCAAGACGATCTCCGCATCGGCGATGCAGGGCACCGGAATCGTCTCGCCGTCCGCTAGTTGCAGCGGATGTCCGCGCAACCCGCCGGCGAAAGTAAGCTCATTGACGCCCAGGTTGGCTTTGAAAGTAGAAGCCACCAACTCGTAGGGATGCGTGCCGATGGAGACGGAAATCGGCAGCGGTTTTTTTCTCTGCAGCGCGCGCTCGGCAAATTTTCTCAGATTATTTGGCGTTACGATGTCGATGCCGGTAATATTCCGTTCCTTGACCATCATGCGGTACATGCCGGCGTTGATGCCGAATTCGTCGTCTTCGGCAATAACCACCCCGGCGGTGATCATGGGGCCGCCGTCCATCACGGAGAAGATCGGCACGGGCAACTGATAGAGATCGACCTTATGCTTCGTCAGAATGACCTCTTTGACCGGCGCTCCTTTGGCGCGCTTGGGCTTCACGGGATGATCCATCGCAGAACGCAGCTTAGCTTCGATCTTTTTGTAGGTAACGCCCATTCCTAAGGCCAAACGATTGCGCGACTGAAGCAATCCTGATGCAATCGGCATCGAGTAACCGCGAACGTTGGTAAACAACAAGGCCTTCTCTGACTGCGGCACCAATGCTGCCATGTCACGAAGATCGGTTAGTTTCGAGATTGTGGTCAATTCGTTATTCTTCTTTAAATTATCGAGGTAGCCTCTGAAAGTTTCGGCCATCTTTCGCTCCTCTCGCGTGCGAAGGCTTAAACCAACCACGGATGAAAAATCGTGTCAAGAAAGATTCCTCGCTCCCGCCGGAATGACATTTAGGTGATCTGTCATCCCGAGTGAATGCGAGGGATCTAACGCTTCTGCTTTCGCATCCCGCAAAGCGTGTGTTATAGAAACACACAAGGAGAATCAGATTCATGGCTTCTTTTGGACTGACTTTAGCAAATCGCGGCGTCATCATCGGCGCAGTCACAGTTTCCGACTTGTTCGACATGGCAAAGCGCGGTGAGGACTCGGGCGCGTTTGATGCGGTGTGGGTGGGCGACAGCTTGCTGGCAAAGCCGCGACTGGAATCCATTGCGCTACTGTCGGCGCTCGCAGCGGTTACCAGGAAAGTCCGCCTGGCCGTCGGCTGTATGGCAACGTTTCCCCAGCGACACCCTGCGCTGTTGGCGCAGCAGTGGACGAGCTTGGATGTGATCTCGGCCGGCCGCGCGTGGCTGGCGGTCTGCCTGGGCGGCCCCAATGAACAGAGTCCAGCGCAAGCGCTGGAGCATAAAGTCATGGGCATTAAAGACACCGAACGGGTCGCCCGCTTGGAAGAAGGCATCACCATTCTGCGCAAACTGTTTAATGAGGAAAAGGCGTCGCACAAGGGCCGGTTCTATGAGTTCGAAGGAGTAACGATTCAACCTCGTCCCGTGCAAAACCCGCTACCCATCTGGATCGCCAGCAACCCGACCGGTCTCACCTGGAAGGACGGCGCCAGCGCGCCGGATGCCGCGGTGGAACGTGGGCTGGGCCGTGTGGCGCGGTTCGCCGACGGCTGGATGACCAACAAGGTGACGCCGGCAGAATTCAAATCGCAGTGGAATCGCATTCTGACTATGGCAAAGGAAGAGGGTCGTGACCCGACGAAAATCGGCAGCGCGCTCTACCATAACATCACTATCAACGAAGACCGCCGAGCCGCTCTCGCCGAGAGCAAAGCCTTTCTCGACAAGTACTACACGTCGAACTTTAGCATGAAGTTTGTAGAAGGATTCACCACCGCCGGCAGCCCGAAGCAGTGCATCGAAGAACTGAAGGCCTACTTCGACGCGGGACTGGAACACATCACGCTGCGAATGACGTCTTGGGATCAAACCGGACAATTGCAACGCTTCCTGAATGAAGTGGCGCCCGCTTTTAAATAATTATTAAGGAGTTCTGGGTTAGTAGACGCAGAATGACCAAGAAGTGAGTCCTGGAGAGCGCGGGCACACAAGCGTGAAGCGCGTGCTCAGGCCCCGGCCATTAGAATAACCACCCTTAGAGTGGGTGGGTGGTGGCCCATAAAGCACAGGCCCATTGACCGCGCTTGGAAGGACTCGCCCCTTGGTCAAGATACTAATGAACTAACTGACTAATAAGATGCTCACAGGAATTGATCATCTCGTCGTTGTCGTTAACGATCTCGACCAAGCTAGTAAGGATTACCAGCAGCTCGGCTTCACTGTGGTCCCGGGCGGGAAGCACCCGGTGGGCACACATAATGCCCTCATCTCCTTTGCCGACGGTTCATACATCGAAATCATCGCATTCTACCGCGAAGCCTCGGATCACCGCTGGTGGAACCCTCTCCAACAGGGCGAGCGGCTAGTGGACTACTGCATGCAGACCGATGATCTTCGGGGCGATACAAAAAAGTTCCGTGATGCCGGCGTGGCCATCAACGATCCCGTGCCTTGGTCGCGAACACGGCCTGATGGGTACGAGTTGAAATGGATTCTCTCCCTGGCCACAGGTTCTCATCGCGGTGTCGCGCCGTTTCTGATTCAGGATGTAACGCCACGGCAAGAGCGTATTCCGCAAACGTTCAAACATAAAAATGGTGCGGCAGGAATCGCTACCCTAACTATTGTCACCGGAGAGATCTCGTCCATCGAGCGCTGGTATAGGGCAGCGATAGGAGAGGACGGAGCCGCAATGACCAACGAGGATCTCGGCGCCCAAGGGCGGCGTTACAAAATCGGCCCACATACCATTGATTTTTTACTACCCATGGAACCGCAGAGCTCGCTGGTCGACTGGATGAGAATTTTTGGCCCTTCCCCCTACGCTGTAACGTTGCAGAGCGAATCCCCGTCCTCCGCCGTTATTGATCCGCAGCTTACTCACGGGGCTAATTTAGCCTTCATCAAATAATTTAGGTAATTGCACTTAAAGCTCTGATACGACGCCATCTTGTAGCCAGCGTTTGGTTTTAATCCTCGGTTTCCTTTTAACATTCTTTTAATGCTTGCGTCTCAAAGCGTTAACACCAGAATTATACAATCTGGGCATGGTTCATGGGCTAACTCTTCTCTTTGCGGCGAGCCTCTGGCGATCACGGCTTCCGGATAACACTATCCAACTGATCATGAAGATCATACACAATAGCCGACTTTGCAAGCTGTACCCGGATCAAAACCCGAATGGGAAAAAAAGCAGCTTCTTGGTTGACTCCGGCCCCAGCCGAAGAATTGGAATCACTTACGGATGAGCACTCGCATCGCCTTCGTACCGTTCGTTGATCGCTTCCCTTTCGCGACCTCGTTCTCTCGCGGCCCTCAGCTTCGCGCGCAATTAACTGCTTCTTCATCACGCCTTAACGCGCTGGCTTCATACTCTACGTCAAAACAATTAACGAAGGAGGCCACTATGGAAAAAATTGATCTTGGAACAATTGTCCAACAAGCGATTGCTAAATTTAACCAGAATCGCATCGGTCAAAAGCCGCCCGTGTTTATCATGATCTCCGGGAGCTTGGCTCATGTTCCGTGGCATGATCGAAGCCTCAAGGAATTCGCTCGCTTGTTCCTCTACGAATCTCTAGCGACGAGTGATCCCGACGCCGTGGTCGAAGTCGCCGTGCGGCGCAAGACCGAGCTCAAGGATCTCAACCAATTCGTCGGTATCCATCCATCGTACTGGATCCAGATGCGCGTATCAGGCCGCGGTTTGAGAATCATGGAGCGCTTGATCGAAGATTTGTTCGCCGACCTAGGCTACCTGTGTGAGGAATGGGTAGGCGCAGAGGACTCTAGCGCCCGGTTAGGGATTTTCGGCGCCGCCGATAAACCCGAAGCGAAAATGGTTTTTTGTCTGGAAACAAGCCGAGACATTTTGAAGTGCGATTTGTTGCTCCCGATCTATGAAAACTTCCCGGTCCCCTGCCTGATTGCCAACGAGCGGAAAGACAAAGCAGCAGCGAGAGTTTAACCGCCACATCATGAGCCCATTATCCGCTGATAACAATCGGAGCCTAAACTAGCCCGTAAATGAAACCCGTAGGAGGTCTCATGAAACGATTTGAAAAGATACTGGTGCCCACCGATCTTTCGGAATATTCACGTCAGGGGTTACGATACGCATGTTCGCTCGCGGCTGACGAGAAAGCAGCTCTCGTCGTTTTGCATATCGCAAACGAGTTCGAAGCCTGGGAGCTTTTTTCCGACGATTTCGGCTTTTGTACCCCCACGTCGCAGGCTTGGCCGACGGACCGTGTGCTCGCCGAGGCCAGCCTCGATCTAAGCCGATTCCTCGAAAAGCATCTCGATTTAATCAAAAGCATTCCGTCCGTTACCAAACGAGTGGTTCTAGGCGCTGTTGCCCAACAGATCACCACCGTTGCGGAAGAAGAAAAGGCGGATATGATTGTCATGTCGCCACGGCGTCACCGAACACTGAGACACTTTTTGGGCGGCAGCATCACGGACCGAGTGATGCGTATGAGTCCGTGTCCTGTCCTTTCAGTTAGTTCCCCTTTACCTTCCCAACTTTGGCGCAGAAAGCACGCTCCCATTTTCTTCGGCTGGCCGAGACAGAAGGTGGCCACTCAATCATGACCCGACCATCCGCACATAAGAGGAGAACGAACGTGAAAATGATCCCCGTTAACGTGCCCGCCAAGAGACCGGTTCTACACGTAAAAAAACCGCGCCCGAATCCGTCGGGAATTTCGCAGGGCGAACCATTTTCCGAGGGTGGAAATCATACGATCTTGCAACAAAACTATTTGCATGACTTAGTGAACCAGCTGATGATTATAAGCCTTGCCTGCTTCGAGCTCCGTACCCCGGAATGCGAACCGTGGAATGATAGTCAAAGAAGAGCTATCGATGCCATCGAAACCGCCACGCAAGCTGCGGGCGAACTTGCTGTTCAGCTAGCCCAGACATTCCCGGGGGAAAGTTCGAAAAAACAGAACGCAGCAGCCGATCTCTCTCCTAGCCGAGTGCTCCCGATAAACAACGTCTATCCCATTTCTCCATACCTGACGCGACGCTAACAGGCGAACTCGAAGTCAGCGGCCCGCCACCAGGGGTCCAGCCGTTTGATTTCGTCATGCGCGCGAGCCTGCTTGGCAAGCTTAACTTAAATTTTACGAAGATTTAATATAGTTGTAATAATATTCGTGCCAACCCGCTCGCTATTTGTGGTATAGCCCTTACAATGCCGGAGCAATTTTCAGTCATTGACGTGGGCAGCAATGCCATGCGTCTTCAAATCGCCGGCGTTGATCATCCGAAGCATTATCGGGTTTTAGAGCAAGATCGTCAGCCGGTTCGGTTGGGACATGACGTTTTCAAGACCGGCAAACTGAATCCTTCGATGGCTGAAGCCGCCCTAAAAGTTCTCCAGGAATTTAAGACACGGGGAGACCGCTATCGGGTGAAGGCCCTTAAGGCCGTCGGAACAAGCGCCCTTCGTGAAGCTTCTGACGCCAAGTCGTTTATGAAGAAAGCGCGCGCCATCGGCGTCCCGTTGGAGGTTCTTTCTGAAGAAGAAGAAGCTCGACTCATTAGTCTTGGCATCATGAGCGGGTTGCGTTTTCACTTACCTTTGGGCCTGTTTCTTGACATCGGCGGCGGCAGCGTCGAACTTGCCGTGGCCAACACGACGAATATCTTCTGTCTGTTTAGCCTGCCGCTTGGCGCCGTACGTCTCACAGAGGAGTTTATCGCTACCGACCCGCCACGTCACAAACAGGTGCGAAACCTCCAGCAATATGTTCAGGAAAAGCTCCGCACTGTTGTACGCAGAATTGAAAAAGAAAAATTCACCATGGCCTTCGGCAGTGGCGGAACTATCACCGCCCTGGCGGAAACGGACACTCGTGTGGCCGGAGACACTGTGGCGGGCTCTCTCTCCATCCTGCGCCGCTCGCGTCTCAAAGCGTTAATCGAGGTATTGATTAGTTTGCCGGTGACGGAACGAGCCTCCATGATCAGCGGCGATCCCAAGCGGGCGGACATCGTCATCGCCGGCGGGGTGGTGCTGCATGAGATCATGTCAGCGATCGGGCTTGATTATCTTTTCGTGACCCGGCGCGGCTTGCGCGATGGCCTGATGGTCGATCTGCTCCAGCACTTTTACTCGGACTCGGAGACCTGGCATCCGGACGCCGACCGCGCCGAGTCCCTCGAACAGGTTTCTCAAAAGTATTTGTACGATGCGCCCCATGCGCAACACGTCAGCCAGCTCGCTTTGAACCTCTTCTATCAGTTGCACGAATTACACCAGCTGCCGGAAAAATATGCCGGCATTCTTCATGCCGCCGCGATCCTCCACGACATCGGTCTTTTCATCGCGCACCCCAAACATCACAAGCACTCCTATTACCTGATCAAGAGCTCCGGAATGAATTCATTTAACAAATTGGATCTTGATTTGATCGCGAATATCGCCCGCTACCACCGCAAAGCGCACCCCAGCCAGAAGCACTTGGCTTTCAGCCAACTGACTCCCGGTAATCAACAGGTCGTGCGCAAGCTCGGCGCTATCCTTCGCGTGGTCGACGCGTTGGATTATAAGCATGATCAGAGAGTCAAGATGATCAACTGCGCGATGCATAAATCTAAGAGCTTGGTGATCAAGGGCTCCGCTGCAGTCAACCTCAGGGACCACATCGAATGGGCCCTAAGAAAAGGCGAACTAATGCAGGAAGTATTTAATGTCGATCTTTCGATTCAAAAAGCGAAAAACAGTGGCGGGTCTCGATAACAACATTGGAGGCATTTATGCGCAGAGCGATTCGCGAAAGAAACATTCTCTTTCTTTGCGAGGACAATGCATGCCTAAGTCAAATTGCCGAGGCGGTGGCGAAACGTTTGAGTCCACCGAAGATCCGAATCTTCAGTGCCGGAGTCAAACCGAGCACGATCCCAATTCAGGTTCACAGGGTCATGCAAGAGTTGGGTATTAGTTTAGCAGGACAATCCGCCAAAGGCATGGATCAAGTGCCGCTAAATGAAATTGACCTCGTGGTGAGTTTCGACGATGCGGATAAGAAATGTGGCACCCTCCCCGCGAAGGCGAAAATTGAGCGCTGGCCGGCCCCAAACCCGGCACGAACGGCAGCGGGGGATCTCTCCGCCCTGTCTACTCTCCGCCACGATCGTGACGAGATTGATAAACGAGTTTCTGCCTTATTTCTCGATTATTGGCGTAATGTAGTATAGATTTTACTTCAAATTTAGATAAACTCCCCACGACGTACGCGTCGGGGTCTTCGGGGTTGGAGTTCTTCGCGTGTTTGGCCTCGTCGAAATCCGATGCTTCTGCGCATTTTACATAAGGAGTCGGGCAAGGTATAAGGCGCGAAGTGGCAACTTACGATGAACCTCTATCTATTACGTCACGGGATTGCCGTTGCCGGTGATGAACCCGGAATCGAATCCGATAGCGAGCGGCCGCTAACGCCTAAAGGGATCAAGCGAATGCGCAAGGCGGCGAAGGGTCTTCGCCGCTTAGGGATTTCTTTTGATGCGATTCTAACCAGTCCATTGATCCGGGCGCGTCAGACTGCTGATATCGTGTCGGAGGCGTTGGGCCTTCAATCCCAGCTACAGGAAATCTCCGGGCTTGCGCCGGAAAGCTCAGTTGACAATCTACTTTTTGGCCTCACGCGCTTTCAGAATCGCGAGCATCTCATTTTAGTCGGCCATCAACCGCTCCTCGGCGAAACAGCAGTCTTTCTACTCCGCGGCAAGCACGATTCTTCTCTCGACATACCGCTCAAAAAAGGCGGTATTTGCCGGATAGAGATCGACTCGATCCCGCCGGGCAAACCCGGTGCTCTGCATTGGTTGCTCACTCCCAAGCAAGTGCGACTCCTGGGAGACCGGGCCAGGAAATCATGAATCAACCCATGAACGGTTCCACCCCAAACGCGCCAAGTCTCAACGCTTCAGAAAAGAGGCTTTTTGAACTCAGCCAGAAGCGACTCGAGAAGTTCGCCTCTCTCTTCCCGCGGGTCTTCATCAGGAATGATCCCGAGACGATTCACGATGCGCGAGTATGGAGCCGGCGGCTCCAGCAGATCCTGCGGGTTTATTTCCCCAAGCCGGCGATCAAAAAATGCCGCAAATTAATTCGCACTCTGCGCCGAGTACGCCGCGCTCTGGGAACTTGTCGCAACTTAGATGTGATGGCGGATTTGATTCGGGAGAAAATCGATGGCGCCAGTAATCCTGTCGTCCGCGATGCCTGGGATCGGTTGAAGGTGCACATACAAGAAAAACGGGAGCCCGCCCTTGGCGGAATTCGCGAGGAACTCAGCCAGTACGACATTGTGGATTTCGTAAATCGGACGGAGGCTCTACTTTGTTCTGCTAAGTTGCCCGAGGACATGGAGCCAACCTTATTAGAGGCCATCACCCAGGCCATTAGGGATTGGCATGAAGCAATAGACAATGCAAAACAAAACCAAGAACCAGAGCAACTTCACGCGCTTCGCATCGCCGGAAAGCGACTGCGTTATCGCGTGGAGCTGCTCGCAGAGCTGGGTGAGAGTTCCGCCAAAGAACAAATTAAGGCATTGAGAACCCTCCAAGACCAGCTCGGTCAATGGCATGATCGTCATGTGCTATCGCAATTCGTCGGGAAATTTCTCGGCCAGAGAGATTTTCTCGCCAACCATCCTGACCTCAGCCGGGCGCTCCTGGTGGAAATGGAAAGAGAACGGCGCCGGAATGACACCGCGGTGAGCAATATTTTGAAAAGTGCTGAAAAACTGCGCGATTCTTGGGTCGCAGCCGAAGCTAATCTCCCGCCTGAAAACTCAAAGTGATCTAGGCTTCGCTCTCTTTGGCGAGCCGCCAAGCTTCGGCAATCTACCGGCGAGACCTCACTTTTTTAGGTCCCGTTTCGTTCTACAAGCGACTCAACTTTTTCACGTAGATCCTCAAAGACTTCTTCAATTCCGCGCGAAGCATCAATCACTTCAAAACCATAACCATCGACCATCTTGTCGAACTCCGCTAGGAGCCACCTCTGATAGCGCACGAAACTCTCGTACATGTCCTCTCCCATATGCAAGTCCATCCCCGACTCCCAGTAATCAAAGCCTGTGCTCTGCAGAACGCGGGTCACTAAGTCGTCGATCTTGACCCTAAGATAGAAAATTGCATCCGGCTTCAGGGCGAAGCCGTAAACCTCCCGCAGCCATTCCGGATCGGAGCCGCGCACGATAGCGCGCGCCATAAGAGAATAGATGTAGCGATCGGTGAGAACGATAAACCCGGCGCGAAGCGCGGGGATGATTTCGTTCTCCAGCCGGTCGGCAAAATCGGTGGCGTAGAAAAGGCTCATCGTGGTGCCACCCAGGGTATGCCCCTCCTTGGCTTGCTTCAGCCGCTTGCCGGCGAGGGCCGACCGCGTCATGCCCGTGTCCAAAACCGCGTGGCCGTGATTTTCTAACCACAGTTTCAACAGGCCGATATGCGTGGAACGCCCCACCCCATCGGTCCCTTCCAGGACGATGAGCTTGCCCTTAAGCTCTTCGAGGTCTATGCCTGGGAGGCCTTCGCCAAAGAAGTTAAATCGAGCCATCGTCGAATCCTTGTCTTTTTCGTACCCGTTAGCGCTTGGGATACGATCTTTCGTACCTCTGCTTGTTGTTCTTCAATAGAACGAGTGGCGTCGATCACGACGAGGCCGAATTCGTCCACCATTTTTTCGTACTCCTCGACAATACGACCCTGAAAGAGCTGAAAACTTTCTTCTATGTCGTCGCTGAGCCCCAGATCCATACCCGCCTCATAGTATTTGATGGCATCCCTACCACCTAAGATTCGTTTCATCGAAACATCTAACGGCGTGCGAAAGTAAAAGGCAACCGTCGGTTTGACGGCAAAAGCATAGAGTTCCCGCACCCATTTGGGGCTTACTCCTCGGACCACGTCTCGGGCAAACGCGGTGTAGACATAACGATCGGCCAACACGACAGAGCCGGCCTTTAAAGGCGGAATAATGTGGTGCTCCGTCCGGTCGGCAAAATCAGTCGCATGAATGAGGCTGAAGGTCATGGGCGTGAGCATCTTCTTTTTTTTCCCGCGCTTGGTGACGTCCTGAACCAGCGGCGATGAGTTCCATTCGCTGAAATAAACTACATAGCCTTCCGACTCCAGCCATTTCTGGAGCAACATTAACTGAGTGCTTTTGCCGGACCCATCGATTCCCTCGACGATAAAGAGCCGCCCCGGGAAGCGGTGCTTGCCGTACATTTTCATGCCGCCGGACATGGGTGTTCCTCCGTATGCTCTTGGGTAGCGGCTTCGATCAGTAATCCACGGAATAGCACAAGCATTAGACAACTCCTCCTCACGAATCATTACAGCAATATTAACAACAGGTTAAATCCGCCCGCCAATGCCGCTATCTTTGTAACATTTATTTTATCGACCTATTACACACTATTTACTTCTACACCGTATTGTACCCGTCAAACAAGTAGAGGATTTCCGTTATGAGATCACATTGTAGAAGCCCGTGCCCGTGTTCATCCAGGCTTCACCCTATTGTAACCTGTTCGTAACAATCGAGAATTAATAACGCTAAAAGGAGGGGAACAGAATGAAGTACAAGGGTTCATTATTAGGGGTAGCGGGGCTGACCTTGTTTATGGGCGCAACCCTGGCGACGGCTGGGTGTCCCACCAAAGGCATCAAAGAGTTGACGGGGGCAGGTGCGACCTTTCCTTACCCTCTTTATTCAAAGATGTTCAATGAGTACGACAAAACGTGCCAAGTGAAAGTCAATTATCAATCCATCGGCTCTGGCGGTGGCATTCAACAGCTTAAAGAGCAGACTGTAGACTTCGGTGCCTCGGATGGCATCATGGACGAAAAGCAGAGGACCGAAGCCAAGGGCGGCACGGTTTTGCATATCCCGACCGTGGCTGGCGCCGAGGCGGTCGTCTTTAATCTGCCGGGAATTAAAAGAAGCCAATTAAAGCTTACGCCGGACGTTCTCGCGGATATCTACCTCAAGAAGATTAGCAATTGGAACGATAAGCGTATCCAGTCTCTCAACCCTGGTGTCAAGCTACCTGACTTGACGATTGCAGTCGTCCATCGGTCCGACGGCTCTGGCACGACGTTTATCTTCACCAACTACCTCGCTAAAGTAAGCCCCGCATGGAAAGACAAAGTTGGTTTTGCAACTTCGGTTAATTGGCCCGGCGATGTGGGCGGCAAAGGCAATGAAGGCGTTGCCAATTCTGTAAAGCAAATTCCCGGCGCCATCGGATACGTCGAGCTGGCCTATGCCAAACAAAACAACATAGACTGGGCTCAGATAAGAAATAAAGCAGGCAAATATCTTGACCCAACTTTAGAGGGCGCGGCAGCCGCTGCAGATATCGCAAGTTTGCCTGACAACATGGAAGTAGTCATCACCGACAGCCCCAATCCCGCCGCCTATCCTATCAGCGGCTTTACTTGGCTGTTGGCCTACGAAAACCAGGCCGATGCTGCAAAGGGCGACGCCATCGCGCAGCTCTTTTGGTGGATGACTCACGAGGGCCAACAATATGCAATGCCGCTTGAGTACGCCCCGCTGAAAGGCGCTGCGATAAAAAAGACCGAGGCTCTGATCAAGAAAATCAAAGCCAACGGTGCCGTCGCACTAAAATAGCAGGAAATCCTCTATGCAGGGCGAACCACAAGCGACCGTTGAATCGCTAAACCGTGGGTTGCCGAGCGCTGAGGTACGACCCGTCAGCGCTCGGCGACAAGTGATTAACCTAGGGGATCGCATCTTCTACTTCATCACGCGATCTCTCGGACTTTCAGTGATCGCCCTTGCATTGTTGCTGGTGTGGAATCTTTTTAACGGTGCTTGGGAGTCGATCCGCCAGTTCGGGCTGGGATTTCTTATCGGAACGACGTGGGATCCGGTAACACGCGTATTCAGCACACTGCCAACGATCATCGGGACGCTGGTAAAAGGATTCATCGCTCTAACGCTCGCTATTCCTATCAGTATTGGCTCGGCAATCTTCATTTCATTCTATATTCCGAAGTGGCTTCGACCCATACTTTCCTATCCTATCGAACTGTTGGCCGGCATTCCTAGCATCATCTTCGGCATGTGGGCGTTGTTTGCCATGGTGCCGGTAATTCGCGTGATCCAGATTTGGCTCAAGGCGAATTTCGGCTGGTTTTTTCTCTTCGACGGACCCGCCGTTTACGGCGTGGGTGTTCTATCAGGAAGCGTGATCCTAGCCATCATGATTACTCCAATCATCACCGCCATATCCAAAGAGATTTTGCTCACGGTACCGCGCGAGCAAATCGAAGGAATGTTGGCGCTGGGCGCGACCAAATGGGAGGCGATATGGCAAGTGGCCCTCCCCTACTCACGAATCGGTCTTTTCGGCGCCGTCATTCTTGGTTTGGGTCGAGCCATTGGAGAGACCATGGCCGTCACTATGGTGGGAGGCAACTCTTTCGCGATGATACATTCGTTGTTTGACCCCGTGCATAGCATGGCCAGTCAAATTGCCAGCGAGTTTACCGAGGCTACCTATAGCCTCTATACGTCATCCCTCATTTATGTCGGATTGGTGCTTTTCGCTATCACGATTTTCATTAGCTTGCTGGCGCAGCTGCTGATCTGGCGGCTGTCAAAAGGAAAACTGGCAATTTTGGACTGAGCGAGGCCGACTCAATCCAAGGAGACGAATATTGAATAGGCACTATCGCTACCGCAAATTTGTCGAGTGGGCCAACTGGGTTGGCATGCTCTGTTGTATAAGCATCACGGTGTTTTTTCTAGTCGCGATACTGGGATATGTCATCATCAACGGCGCCAGCTCCATCAATTGGGATTTTTTAACCGCCCTTCCGGTACCCGCCGGCGAATCAGGTGGCGGCATTGCTAACGCTTTAGTCGGGAGCCTGTTGATTGTGATTGTGGCGAGTGTGATGGCCCTTCCCATCGGCATCGGCGCGGCGGTCTTCATCAACGAATTTCCCAGCCATGGCGCTGGCCGGAGTATCCGGTTCTTAGCCGAAGTTTTGACCGGGGTGCCGTCGATTGTCGTTGGATTGTTTGCTTATTCCATGGTCGTCAAACCATGGGGTGGCTTCTCCGCCTTTGCCGGATCGGTTTCGTACGCTTTTATCATGGTGCCGATCATTCTCATCAGCGCCCACGAAGCGCTGCGATTAGTTCCTGACTCGCTGCGTGAGGCTTCCCTCGCGCTTGGTGTGCCCAAATGGCGCACCATTGTCGGAGTGGTCCTACCCGTTTCCTCTCGCGCGCTTATTACGGGCGTTGTTTTGGCAACATCGCGAGCGCTGGGCGAAGCGGCTCCGATGATGTTTACCGCGTTCGGCAATTCATTTTGGAACCTCAACATGGCCAAACCGATGGCCACTGTACCTTTGCTTATTTACACTTACGCCACCGGGCCCTATGAGGACTGGCACCGCAAGGCCTGGGCCGCTTCTTTTGTTCTTTTAATGGTTGTCCTGGTGACAAGCGTGCTGACAAGAGCTTTTTTAAGAGGTAAGAGTAATGAATAGCGAGACCTATACAATGGAAGACAGTTTTAATAGTGCCCAGCCGGTAGCGGTGGAAAAAGTAGCCGCAGCATCACCCGCGGCTGACACGGTACGGATGCGTGTAGAAGCCTTGTCCGTCTACTACGGCAAGTTTCACGCCGTCAAGCAAGTAAACTTATCGATCAGGACAAACAAAGCGACTGCCCTCATTGGGCCGTCCGGTTGTGGAAAATCTACCTTTCTCCGCTGCTTAAACCGCATGCACGAATTAACTCCGGGAGCCCGGGTCGACGGCAAAGTTTTGCTGGACGATCAAGATCTCTACGGCCCGGGGATCGATCCGGTTGATGTGCGACGCCGAGTGGGCATGGTTTTTCAGAAACCCAATCCGTTCCCTAACATGTCCGTACACGACAATGTCATCGCCGGTTTTAAACTGAACGGCACCCGCGATCGAAAGGTTCTCGATGAAGTCGTCGAGAAGAATCTGCGTGGCGCGGCACTGTGGGATGAAGTAAAGGATGATTTGCAAAAGTCCGGAGCGAGTCTTTCGGGAGGACAACAGCAGCGATTGTGCATCGCTCGCGCCCTTGCGGTTAACCCAGAAGTGCTACTCATGGACGAACCCTGCTCCGCGCTGGACCCCATCGCAACTGCTAAGATTGAAGAACTGATTCATGAGCTCAAAGAGCGCGTCACCATAGCGATTGTCACCCACAACATGCAGCAGGCGGCCCGGGTCTCGGACTACACAGGTTTTTTCTATCTCGGCGAACTGGTAGAATTCGGCGAAACGGGTAAGCTCTTTACCTCGCCCGAGAAGCGCCAAACCGAAGATTACATTACGGGGCGATTCGGTTAACGGAGGAGCCCATGAAAAACGAACACACCGACAAAAGGTACGAAGAAGAACTGAAGAAACTTCGCGAGGAAATTCTCTACATGGGCGGTCTTGTCGAGGACCAAATTCAAAAAGCGGTAAAATCTTTGGTTGACCGTGATTCAGATCTAGCTGAAATCATCATTGAGCGAGACCATGAAGTAAACCGCCTCGACGTGGATATCGACGAGCTTTGCATTCGCCTTCTGGCCTTGCATCAACCGGCAGGTCGCGACCTGCGCTTCATCACCACAGGTCTCAAAATTACCACCGATCTGGAGCGCATCGGCGACATGGCTGTCAATATCTGCGAACGAGCGCTGGAGTTGAACGAAGAACCGCAATTGAAGCCATATATCGATATTCCGCGCATGACACAGATCTCCCAGCGAATGATCCACGAGAGCCTGGATGCTTTCGTGCGCGAAGATACCGATCTGGCGCTGAAAGTGTGCAAAGACGACGACGAGGTGGACCAACTCAACGCGCAGATCTTTCGTGAGACGATCAGCTTCATGATCGAGAACCCGCAAACCATCAGCCGCGCAACTAAGATCGGCTCGATTTCAAAATATCTCGAGCGCATCGCCGATCACGCCACGAACATCGCGGAGATGGTGATCTTCATGGTCAAGGGTAAAAGCATCCGCCATCTGAAGGAACTTCCTCCGTCCGTATAGAACTCGGAGATTCATGGCGAGCCAGACCATTCTTGTCGTCGAAGACGAGCCGGATATCCGCAAGCTGGTGCAGTACAATCTGGTGCAGGAGCGTTTCAAGGTTCTAGAAGCCGAGGATGGCGAGCAGGCGCTCAAGATCCTGCAACGGGAAAGACCGAACCTGGTCATACTGGACCTCATGCTTCCAGGGCTGTCGGGCTTAGAGTTGTGCAAGGTTCTGCGCGAGCGGCCGCAGACCGCACAAATGCCGATCCTCATGCTCACCGCCAAGGCCGGTGAAGCCGATAAAGTGGTGGGGCTTGAATTGGGGGCCGACGACTATCTGGCCAAACCCTTCAGCCCGAGAGAGATGGTTGCGCGGGTGCGCGCCATTCTGAGACGATCCGAAGCGCCAACCGCGAGCGAGGCGCCGCCCCTTTATGCCAAGGGACCGCTTCAAATCGACTTTTCTACTTACGAAGTCTCCGTTCGCGGTAAAATGGTAAAATTGACTCTAAAAGAGTTTGAGCTTCTCCGTTTTCTGGTCCAAAATCCCAGCCGGGTGCTGAGCCGGGATCAGCTCCTCGACCGGGTGTGGGGCGGCGAAACTTTTGTCACACCGAGAACGGTCGACGTGCATATCCGCCGCCTGAGAAAGGCCATCGAGAAGGATGATCGGAAACCCCAGTGGATTCTGACACTTCGGGGAGTGGGCTATAAGTTCGATGAAAAAGCTGTGGAATCGTAGCCTTGTTTTCAAGTTTTTCGTATCCTACCTGGCCATTGTCTTCTTACTGTTCGCGAGCTTCTATCTCTGGGGCCCGATCGCCGGTCTTTTGGTCGCGTCCGGGCTCGGGCTAATCTTGGCTTATGGTTTCTCCCGCTACCTGAGCCAACGCGTCAAACTTTTCGTGAATTTTTCTCAGCAAGTAGCGCAGGGAAAGTTTCCACAAAACTTTTTTGCCCGTCGCGGACAGGACGAGATTCACGTATTAGAGCAAACTCTGAACGAGATGAGCGCAAGGATCCGCGAAAACATCGAACAGGTCGTCGCGGAAAAGGAAAAGGGCGATTCCATATTGCAATGCATGTTGGAGGGAGTGTTGGTGTTGGACCACAGAGGCCAGGTGCTGCTGATCAATGACCAGGCTAAAAGAATGTTTCATGTCCCGGAGGATCGGGATATTCACGGTGCCCCCATCGTCGAGCTGTCACGGCATCCCGAAATGCGAAAGATCCTCCAGGAAGTTCTCACTTTCGACTTTGTCCATGACCGCTATGCTAAAGAAATCGAGCTGGATGAAGGGCAATGGTTTCGCGTCAGTGCCGTTAGTCTCAGGTATGGAGCCAATGCAAGCTTGGGATCGATCCTGGTCTTTCACGACATCACCGAAATCAAAAGGCTGGAGACCATGCGCTCAGATTTCGTCGCCAACGTGTCGCATGAGCTCCGCACGCCCCTCACCGCCATTCGCGGTTATGTCGAAACGCTATTGCACCACCCTCCCGAAGATCCCAGAGACGCCAATTATTTCTTGGCCATCATCGAGCGCCATTCGGAAAGACTGGGTCGTCTAACCGAGGATCTCCTTACGTTATGCGACCTGGAATCAGGAAACGTTCAACTTACCCGGCAACCCGTAGACGCGGCTCAACTCATCCAGCGTGTGCTCGAGGTTTTTTGGGCTCAGGCGGACACGAAGAAAATAAAACTCAAACAAGTCGTGGAACCGGGGCTCTTGCCCATCTTAGGAGACCTCGACCGACTGCAACAATTGTTCATCAACTTGGTTGATAATGCCGTTAAGTACACTCCCTCTGGAGGACAGGTAATCCTCGCGGCATCCACAGTGCTCAATTTACCGGAGTCTGAGCCACGGATTGAAATCTCGGTCTCGGATACGGGTCCCGGGATCCCCGAGAAGGATCTGCCTCGCCTTACGGAACGGTTCTATCGCGTCGATAAAGCGCGGTCGAGGGACCTTGGCGGAACCGGCTTGGGTCTGGCGATCGTTAAACACATCGTCCAGGCGCACAAGGGAAATCTAAAGATCGAAAGTGCTCTGCAAAAAGGAACAACTGTGCGCATTCTTTTACCGTGCGCCAAATCCCCGTGGTCGGAAGCGGTAAGCCTCGGCGAAGAGGCCTCGCACGTCCGGCACGGTTAGGAGAAGACGACCATGGCGGCGCAGGGACGGAGGAGACTCGGGGCGTAGCCGGGCGTGATTGTATTTGCACTGGTAACAGCTTGATAATTCAATTCGCTGCCACCCAGGCCGTCAGAATCGACGGCGTATCAGTCATAATCGGCTCCCACGAATCGCCGCGATCGTGTGTGACATAAAAGGCGCCCTTTCCTTTAACTCTCGCATCGAACCCGTAACCGCGCGAGCCGTCGCCCATACCGCAGAAGAGAGACTTTGCGTCACTCGGATGGTGCAGCAGCACCCAGGGCATCCACGGATTCTCTTTTTCCAACCCTTGCGTCGCGATGTGCCAGTTATCTCCGCCGTCGTCACTGAGCAGAATATGCCCCTTCGGATTCATCTTTTCCCGGGCCCACACTCCCGGAGAACCTTTGCCACCGCACAACACCATGCGCGGTCTATCTCCCGGCAAGAAATGCCATTCATGCGAATAGCTGTGCAGCTCGGTGTACGCCCAAGGCATGCCGTTCTCCACGCGTTGCCACTGCTTACCACAATCGTCGCTGCGGAAAAAACCGCGCGCCGAGGAGACGTAATAGCGCTCTTTGCTGCCGGGGTAGTTGTTTAGGTAATGCATGTCCACGTAGGAAATTCCCTCACTGCGGTCTTCCCAGCTTTTGCCACGGTCCCGGCTAAGCAAAACGCCGCCATGCTCGAGCAGAACAAAAAGAAAGTTCTGATCATCCGGGTGGACGAAGATGTGGCGCACGTGGGGCTTTTCAATACCGCGCAGCCTCGGCGG
>Ga0335082_10003092_pt1 | contig 18043 bp, 16 predicted proteins | sample Lox_Sample_41_FD_206718 | JGI IMG/M metagenome (GOLD analysis project Ga0335082, IMG submission 206718) | Soil microbial communities from Loxahatchee National Wildlife Refuge, Florida, United States - Lox_Sample_4.1 | ecosystem: Environmental > Terrestrial > Soil > Wetlands | place: USA... | reverse complement strand
GGAAATCGAAGTGATCACGGACGAGGCGCTGCCGAGGATTTTGTTGATGTTTTCCTCGATTTGCATGTGAGGAACCATTTCGCCGCCGATCTTGCTAAAGCGCGACAGACGATCGGTGATGCGTATGAATCCGTCTTCATCCAACGACGCGATATCGCCGGTCACGTACCAACCATCGCGCGTGACTTGCTCGGTAAGTTTTGGCTCGCCGAGATAGCCGAGCATGCGGTTGGGTCCCGTAACCAGCAGCATTCCTTCCTCGCCCTGAGGCAGCGGGCGTCCGGTATCGGGATCGACGACCTTTACAACGACCGCGGGTAGCGGATGACCCACGGTCCCTGGCTTGTTTCCCACCTGGTGTTCTTCGCCGTCGATCACGTCAGGCAAGTTCACGGACACGACGGGGGAGAGCTCGGTGCAACCGTAACCTTCCAATAATTCGAGCCCAAACTTGTCTTTGAAATCTTTCGCGATCTGCTCGCGGAGCTTTTCCGCGCCGGAGATGGCATAACGAAGCGAAGCGAATTCTTCGGCAGAGCAGCGCCTGATATAGGTCGCGTAGAAAGTCGGCGTGCTAATTAGAAGGGTCGCTTGGTGCCGGCGCACGGTCTCGCCGATGGTTTTGGCGTCCATTGGGTTCGGATGGTATACAGCGCCGAGTCCTTCAATAAGCGGCAGCCACAACGTGACGGCAAAGCCGAAAGAATGGAACAGCGGCAGCACACCCATGATCCGGTCACCGGGCCTGAACTGGATCACCTGGCACATGCTCTCGATATTGGAAATAATATTGCGGTGCGACAGCATGACCCCCTTTGGGGTTCCGGTGCTGCCGCTGGAGAAGATCACCGTCGCCAGGTCTTGCGGTTTTTGCTTGCGCTTGTAACGGCGCTCCAATAGCCATGCTGGCAACGCCAGGGCCGCAACAGCCGCGAGGAGTTTTCGGAGCGGGCTAAAGGTCTTGCTGATATCTTCCAAGAAAACCATCCCTGGGGCGTGATCGATGTTGATCTTGGATAAAAACAGCCGTGAGGTGAGGATCGTAGCGATGCCGCATTGTTGAATGGCCGAGGCCATCGCCTCTCTACCCGCGGTAAAATTCAGGTTCACAGGGACCTTGCCAACGAGCAGAACGGCAATGTTCGCTAACGCGCCGCCCACAGAAGCGGGAGCTAAAATCCCCACCATCGGCTCCTTAGCGCTATGCTTCTGAAGCCAACGCGCAAGAAGCACACTTCCCATAAGGACTTTGCCATACGATAACTGCACTCCAGCGGTATCCGCGAGACAAAAAGAAAACCAACGACGCTTCGCGGTCCGAATGAATTGGGTATGGAGGAGATTGCCGGCGCTGGGGCGATACTGCGCCGCTTGGCTCTCTAGATCGAGGACCACTTGCCGCACCGTTTGGGCATCGGTGGACGGAGGCAGTGGCGCTCCGAAAGAGATTGTGACCGGATAGGGAACCCGCTTCGGCCACTTCCAGAAAAAACGGCCGTCCTTGAAACTGAATATGCTGCCCCAAAGCTGATCGAGATGCACGGGAATGATCGGGACATCGAGTTTCTCAACGATTTTCTCGAAGCCCCGCTTGAACGGCAGCACATGGCCCGTGCGGCTGATGGCGCCTTCGGCGAAGATGCAAACGACGTGGCCCTCTTGCAGCTCCTGGCGTGCGCGATGAATCGATTGCACGATATCGCGCCGGTTGGTCGCTGAAACCGGAATCGACTTCATCAGGCGGAAAAACCAGTTGAGCCACCGGCTTTCATAAATATCGCGGTGCAGCATGAAGCGGACGAACCCCTGCAGCGAAGCACCGATGAGAAGGGCATCGGCAAAAGACACGTGATTGGAAATCAACAGTGCTGGCCCGCGCTCGGGAATATTCTCCTGACCCACGATGTGAATGCGAAAGAGCGAGTGTGTCACGACCCAAAGAATGAAGCGGACGAAAAAGTCGGGCACATGATAAATAGCGTACGCGGTCATGACAAAGGTGAGGAGTCCAACGACGATAATCATCCGGTCTGCCGGGATGCCGAGCAGATTCCCCAGTAGCCAAAGCATGGCTGAGGCCAGCAGCATGCCGATGGTATTAAAAACGTTATTCGTCGCGATCAGCCGGCCCTTGTCCTCGGGGCCGCTGCGCTGTTGCAAAAGCGCATTGAGAGGAACGGCGAAAAACCCGCCCGAGAAACCCAAACAGACCAGGGATGCCGCGGCCCAGGCAAACGAGGGCTGCGAAACGAAAAGCACGATGGAGAATATTCCCATCCCGATGGAGCCGATCGGAACCAAACCGAGTTCGACCTTGTCGCCCGATAAGCGGCCGGCTGCAAGGCTTCCGACCCCGATGCCCAGCGCGGCGAATGTCCATAGCAGTCCGATTCGTGTTTCACCGAGCTGTAAAATCTCTTTCCCAAACAGGGGTAGAACCATTTGCAAGAAAGCCCCTAAGAACCAGAAGTAGGAGATCCCCATCACGGTAAGCCAAAGCGGTTGATCGACGTAGAGTTGTTTGGTTCCCTGCCATACTTCGGTCAGAGGGTTGAGCACGAATTTTTTCACTGCGCCGGACGGGCGCACTTTGGTGATACCCAAGCTGGTTAAAGTGCCCAGCACGGCAATGACGATCAAAACCACACCGATCCAACCGAGGCGGTCTTTCCATGCTTCGTAGATCGCCCCCCCCACCGACGTCCCAAGAATGATGGCGAGAAAAGTGCTCATTTCCAAAAGCCCGTTACCGCGGGAGAGATCTTTATCCGGCAGCATTTCCGGCAGGATTCCGTATTTCGCCGGGCTGAAGAAAGTCGAATGGAGACCCATGAGAAAAACGACTGCCAACATCGGCTCGATACGGTCGGCAAAAAACGCCAATAGCCCTAAGGCCATGGCGAAAATTTCAAATACTTTAACGGCTACTAAAATATTTCGCTTGCTATAAACGTCGGCCAGGTAGCCCGCATAGCCTGAAAAGAGGAAGAAGGGGAGAATGAACAAACCGCCGATCAGCGGAATGTATTGAGTGCCGCCGCCAGCGGTAACAGGTATATCGAGTGCCACCAGAGTGATGATGATTTTATAGAAGTTATCGTTAAAGGCGCCGAGGAACTGGGTACAGAAGAAGCAGAAGAATCCGCGGTTCTTTAGGATATCGAAATATCTTCCTGTGGGCATGCTGTTTCTGACGAACGCCTCCGCTTATTCTCTGGTGAAACGGCACAAGATTGCAAGAGCGTTCTTAGCGTAAACCAAGGCCAGATACCACAAGAATCGGTAGGCTATCCTGAACGGACTCGCGAAACGAGGTGATTCGCCTCAATAAACCGTAAATCCGCTTAGGCAGCGCGAGGGACTGTTCGTCTAAGTCGTCGGATGGGCGTAATGATTTGACGAGAGCGAGCTTGCATCGCATCGGCGATACAACAATAATAAGAATTATGGAAATCACTTGGCTCAAAGTTCCCGGTTGGGAAAAGTACAATGGCTTGCTGCACGGATTCATGGGGCGGCGCGGTGGGAAGAGCATCGGTCCCTATGCCGGCCTCAATGCTTCTTATCGTGTCGGCGACGATAACAAAGTTGTTAGCCAAAACGTCTGCGACATGAAGCTGGCGGTAGGGATTCACGATGGTCGCATCATCACCATGAAGCAAGTCCATGGCGATCAGATCGTCGAAGTCAAAGACACGAATATCAAAGAGACCGGCGAAGCCGACGGCATGTTTACAAAAAATACCAACGGTTTTTTGGGCGTGCTCACCGCCGATTGTGTGCCGATTCTTTTCGTTGCGCCGGGAAAGAAGCTAGTCGCCGCGGTGCATGCCGGTTGGCGCGGGACCCTGGCGGGAATTGCGGAAAAGATGGTGCGCCAATTCAAAGAACAATATGGTGTTGCCGCCGACGAAGTCGAAGCGGCATTGGGGCCGGCGATTGGTAGCTGTTGCTATGAAGTGAAGAATGACGTCACGGAACCGCTGCGGCAAAAATGGGGCCACGTCGCCGCGCCGAGCATTGAACTCAGGGATGGGAAGTCTTTTGTTGATCTCAGGCGTTTGAATCGCGCGATCCTCGAAGGCGCGGGCGTTCCCGCTCAGCGGATTTTCCAACTCGGTCCCTGTACAAGCTGCGCGAAGGACGATTTCTTCTCCTACCGGCGCGAGCGTGCAGAGACGGGCCGCCAGATCAGCTTTATTGGGTGGCAATCATAAAGAGCAAAGAGCAAAGAGCAAAGAGCAAAGAGCAAAGAGCAAAGAGATCGAAGCTAGCAACGGAGCCGCGATTTGAAACGAAAAATTTGTGTATTCACAGGCTCTCGACCGGGAGCGCGAGCCGAATACCAGGAGGCCGCGCGTCAAATCGGCCATGAGCTAGTTGAGCGCGGCTATGGGCTGGTCTATGGCGGGGGAAATGTCGGACTGATGACTGTGGTGGCGGACACAGTGCTGGCGCTTAACGGTCACGTTACTGGTGTCATTCCCGATCGGTTAGTTGAAAAAGAAGTCGCGCACTGCGGCTTGTCGGATTTACGCATCGTACCCTCCATGCACGAGCGCAAAGCTGTCATGGCGGAGTTGTCGGATGGTTTCATCGCATTGCCGGGTGGTATCGGTACTCTGGAAGAATTCTTCGAGGTTCTTAGCTGGGCGCAGCTCGGGATTCACAACAAACCTTGCGGTTTATTGAACGTGAGTGGATATTTTCAACAGCTCATCCAATTTCTCGACTACGCGGTGGATCAGGATTTTCTCAAGCCGAAGCATCGTTCCATGCTTATCGTGGAAGAAGAGCCGAGCGCTTTGCTCGACCGTTTCGAAGAATTCTTCGCCACCCACGCCGCCGAGCGATTCGAGCGGAGTAGAACCTAGATCGCCTGAAACTATTAAGACAGGGGTCAGAGGAGAAGCTTAATGGGCCGGAGAGCCGTTATTGCGGCCAGCCTCCTGCGAAATCCGGGTGCAGAGCCGGAATCCAGAAAATGGTTGTGGGGGCGGGTTTGAAACCCGCCCTAGTGGATTTGTGTTTCTGATCTTTCTTAATTCGAGCTTGACGTCTTGGCCGGCGTAATAGTCACCTTCATCACACTCGCCGTTTTGGGATAGTTAAACCCGTCTTTGACATCCTTGATGTTCTTCACGACGCTGTTTTCGTCTTTCCCAGTGTTGGGTGCTTTCTGTCTCGGCGCTTGGTTCGGACCGACGCCCGGTTCCTCGTTCACTTCGGTGCCGGCGTCCCACAGGATCATCTTCGCTGTAATGTCGCCGCTGATAGGCTTGCCGTTGCTGAAAAGAGCGATGCCGGATTCGTTCGGAGCATAAAAAAGATCGTTGGACTGGCCGAACATCGACGTGATCGTTAGCCTCGACCCCGGGGCTGCTTCGAATATGCACTCATAGGCATAGCCCGGAGTTATTGGGGCGGGAGTGTCCGTTCCGATCGGGGTATTGAAAACAGTAACCGACTTGACGCCCTTGTCGGCTTTCAGCGAGTCAGCCAGCACCGCCGGATTACCTTCCTCGGCCTGCCTCTCCAGCCCCTTGCCGCGATCTTTCTTGCCGACGTTAAATACCGGAGCATCGTTCGTATGCACGATGCACAAGCCCGGTGACATCGCGAAAGACCATTTCGTTCCGTCTTTTGCTTTCATCCCGTCTTTAACGGCGATGTTCTCGATCTTGACCGTGAACGTGGTCATCCCGGCCATTTTCTCCATCGCGTTGCCGTCCTGAGCCAACACGCCGAGTATCGCGCCCAGCGTCACTCCAACGATTCGATTTAGCATCTCCAGTGCCTCCTTGTTTGGAATAATTTTGGATAGACGGCCAGGGCCCAGCCGAATATACACCGAAGGAAAAACTCTTTGGCTGATTAGATGCGCACTGGTAGAAAAAAGATGCGGTCGGATTTAGCCAAAGATGTGCAACCATTATCGAAACCAGCGGAATATTAAAGGGGACATCAGGCTAGTTTCCTGGTTTTGAGTCCTAAAAAACCTGTCGCTTCTTTCCCTGGCGCCTACAGGTGCCAGCGTGCTGTGTATGCCTTGCAAATGACATCCAGCATCGCTTGGTATTCCAGATCGACGTCTATGTTTAGTGAATTAGGACGTGGTAGCTCGGGAGGGTTTACGTTGTCAATATATACGGGCACGATCAACACGTAATCGTATCCCGCTTCGTGCGTGTAGGCCGGATTTCGCCTAGGAAGCTTTTGAAAGTGCTCCACTGTTGTTCTTGGATCATCCATCCGATTCTTGCTGATAGCCCAATCGAACTCCTTCCAAAGAGATTGGTCGCCCGAGGAAAGGCGCGGCCAAATCTTTTTGTCAAACTTGCGTACCTGATTTTTGTATCTTTTCTTGACCTGGTCGGGAATGTTTAGAACACGATCGGAAAGTCCCACCAGAATCGTAGCGACTATAATCGCTTCCTTTTTGACCCCATGGATTGACTCGAGCGCTTTCTTGAGGTCATCAAATCTATTGGTCCGGTTCCGATGAGCGGTGATGACCGACTTGTTTTCGATTACGACGCGCACCTTGTCCAAATCCGGACTGGAGCCATTCGCGGCCGGTTCGCCGATAAATAAGTCGATTTTTCGGCCTCTGTTGCCCGGCGCATTCACGTTCATCCAGTAGCGGATTTTTCCGGAGTCGAGATCTTCGCTGAAGCGGTTGCAGGAATTCGTGAGATCTTTGAGAATGCCACGGCTCACGACGTCGGAGTGCAATTCTAATCGGTGGTTGTGGTATCGGGTTTTCTTAATATCGTCGATGAATTCGTCAAAAGGCGTGCCCATTCGAAAATCTAAAAAGGGATTTTTTCAGCAGGAGCGGCGATCTATGCTTCTCCTGTTAGGAGTTCCTCCGGAACGGGAAGTTGCTTGAGGACATGGCTTTGGAGCCGGAGGAAACTGTTAGTTGCTCTTTGGCAGTGAGCGGTCAGCCAAAACCTGACTCTCGGTGAATTTAGATAATCAGCAAGTTCATAGATACGCGAAGCGTCCTTCGGCACGATGTAATACACAGAGTGCCTTGGCACCAGAGCCCCGGCCTCATCTACAACAAAGAATGAACTACGAGTAATGTCCTTGCATAAAATTTTTGGTCGTAAAATTTCCGAAAGTGGCGGCGTCTCATGAAATGCGTACCATGGTTTTCTGGCAACACAAGTCCGCTTCAGAAGTATTTCGCGACGCTCCGGCTGACGCAAGTAAGCACCGAGTTCCCCAAGTTCTGTTTCAGCCAGCAAGGCTCCGTTCTGTGAATACGGCATCAACATGAAATGTACGGACGTCAGCGCGCCATCATTAGGGCTTATTTCCTGTCCTGCAATGGTGGAGTACGCGAAACGCTTTAGTTCAGGGCCGACCGTTCTAACTACATATACGCCGTCAGCGCCTGTCGCTACGCCGCAGCTGATTCTCACGCATATGTCCTTTAGAGTGTGACTAGCGAGTTTTTCAGCCCCGCCATTGAGAAAAGGCATCCACGACGAAGCATCGACGCTTAGACGAACGTCTCGCGTTAGTCCGTCCCGGAGGATAACTCTCGTCGTATGCGGGCCGGTCGAACTAACAAGCGTTGTAATGGTAGGATACGTGGCAAGCTCCCCAAAAATGTCTTCATCGACTAGGTGGATTTCCTCGACGGCGATTTTCCCAAGCATGCAACGGAGCGGCTGTGCTGTCTCAACGTACAGAAATTTCTCGGGGGTTATGAACACGAGCCGTCCGTTAGGCTTCAGGCAGTTTAAGGCACGTTCAAAGAAAAGCAAGTACAGGTCAAAACGGCCCGTCGCTGTCGCGTACCTTCCTCTGAATGAGGATCTCTCCTGCTGGGAAAGTTTCGTAATCGACACATAAGGAGGGTTTCCAATGATGTATTCGTATTTACAATCATGTGCGGCGAGAAAATCTTGTTCCACAATTGTCACAGAAGAGAAGTTGGCAAATCTCTCCTTGGTTTGTTTTATGAACTTCGGATCAGATTCTATGCCGACTATGCGTGGCAACGGGGTGTTGTGTTTGCTACACCAACGAACAATCCCATCGATGAACGCACCTCTGCCGCACCCAGCATCGAGGACCGTATCTTTCCTGTGCGGCGGCCCTTTCTGGAAGAGCTTCGCCACCATTAGATCGACGATAGGCTCAGGGGTGGGTACGAAGCCTTTCATGGGACGTTATCCTTTCAGAAGGCGTAGATACTCAATATCTAGTGCTGTGTCAAGACAAATATACTACTTATTGTAGCAAATTATTTTCATAGGGCTAGTGGAACGAGGACATACGGTTGCGAGCGTCTGGTCCGCGACCGGCTTTACGATGCAGTCTGCTTTTTCACGTCGAACGCTCAAACGGGTAGACGAGGTGAATACAAGGAACCCAATCAGGAACTGAGCATCAAGAATTTTGCCATATCCCTACACGCGAGAGCCGCCGCATTTGCGCGGATTGGCGAGGAGATCAAGGTGCTCGAAGGAAACAACGAAAAATGATCACGCATACGTGTAGGGGTTGATCGGGCTAGCTAAGTTAGGCTTTTAGCCAACTGAGAAGATCACCTTACAGAGTATCGGGATGCTCAAACCCGAGCTCCTGCTTCGACCATAGCGCTCTCAAGCGGGGGCGCCTGGGTCAGACGGGACGCTAGCTGCGTACGGTGAGTTCGATATTCGAGTTGACCCCTCGCTAATCTATCCTGTACTAGCCATTTTACTGCTCGTTGTATTGATTACTGCGTTTCTTTTTTAATCGCAGTGATTGGTTCTGAAAAGCCGGAAACGGCGAGCGGCGTTGTAATTTCTCTTCCGTTCCGGCCGAATTTTCTGCTATCAAGGAAACGAATTAATTGAGAGGGGGCTTTTGCTCCGATGAAAGCAAAGAAGTTGCCAGGGGAAACTTTCAAAGTTCTAACACGCAATGAAGCGCGCACGCTGGAAGCCATCGCTGATCGGATTTTTCCGCGGACCGACACGCCGGGGGCGGTGGAAGCCGGAGCGGTTAATTACATCGATGTGGCTCTCGCCGGCGACTATGCGCAGCTTGTTCCACTGTATCGGAGAGGGCTTCGCGCGATCAACCGGCACGCGCGGCTGAAATTTGGTAAGAAGTTTTACACGCTTGGCGATCCCGATAAAGACGGGATTCTTTCGGCGTTCGAGTCGGGATCAATCGCCGGCTTCAAGAAAGCGGCGGAGTTTTTCGAGATGGTGCGTTATCACGTTTTGGAAGGCGTCTTTTGCGAGCCGCAGTATGGCGGGAATAAAAACATGATCGGCTGGCGCTTGGTGGAATTCCCCGGGCAACAGTCAGGCTATCCGGATGCTTACATCAACAAGCGGGTTGATCTGCCGCCTGTAGCGGTCGAGTGTCCCTGGACTGATAAGGAGTGATTGTGGTGGAGTCGATTGCAGATGTTTGTATCGTAGGAGTTGGAGGAATGGGCGGGATTCTCGCCAAAGAACTCGCCTCGGCAGGACTGAAAGTCGTTGGTTTGGAGCGGGGTCCGGCGCCGAAAAAACAAGACTATGCGCCGCGAGATTCGATTCGGTTCCTGGTGCGCACCGATCAGCTTGAATGGGTTCGGCACGAGCCAACGACGACACGTAAAAAGAAGGGTCAGGCAACGCAATTGCAATATCGCACCAGCCCACTCAATGTCCTCGGCGGCGCGTTGCTGCACTGGACCGGGCAGGTTTCACGTTACATGCCCGGCGACTTCAAGCTCCACACTAACGAGATCTTGAGTGGTAATGCCGAGCGTGCCGGCGCTGATCTCAGTGGGTACGACATCATTGATTGGCCGCTCAGCTACGACGACCTGGAGCCTTATTACGAGCGCTTCGAATGGGAGTTCGGAATTTCGGGCCAGGCGGGCATGAATCCCTTCGCGGGGCCGCGCAGGCGCGGGTATCCCCTGCCGCCGCTACGACACAGCGCGCGCATGGAGTTATTCACCGAAGCGTGCAAGAGGCTGGGCTACCATCCTTACGATACGCCGGCCGGGATTCTTTCCCAGTCTTACCGTCCGCCGGCGCCGTTCGACACGCGCATTCCCGAGCGCCCGGCTTGCGTCTACTGCGGCCACTGCAATTTCTACGGTTGCCATGTGCACGCTAAAGCCGCCACACTCTATACGGCGATTCCTGTCGCGGTAGAAACCGGTAATTTCGACTTGCGGACCAACTGCAAAGTCTTTCGCGTCAAGAGCGACAGCGCCGGCCGGGTGACGGGCGTGAGCTATTTTGATCCCGACGGGCAAGTGCACGAGCAGCCGGCGCGCGTGGTGATCTTATGCGCGTTCGTGTTCGAAAGCGTCAGATTACTGCTTTTATCTAGGACGGATAGTGGGAGGTTCTCCAAAGGTTTAGCGAACAGCAGCGGGTACGTAGGTAGGAATATTCTCGCGCATGGCGACGTGCGCGCCATGGGGCTGTTCGACGATTTCATCATTAATGGTTTTATCGGCCCTGGGTCGGCGGCGATGCGCATCGATGACTTTAACGGGAATAATTTCGATCACACCGGGCTGGGGTTTATCCGCGGCGGAACCATCGGAACCAGCGGCGATGGCACGCCGGTGACCCGGATCGATGTTTTGCCGCCAGCAATGCGTGGCTGGGGCAAGGAATTCAAAGAATTTTATACGCGCTACTACACCCGGACCATGGATCTAAACATGCAGCCCGAAACACTGCCGCACAAAGCGAATCGAGTCGATCTCGATCCACGCCAGCGCGACCGTTGGGGACTGCCGCTGCCGCGCGTCACGTTTGATTTCCATCTGAATGAACACCGCTTGCAAAAGTTTATGGCCGGTGTCGGCGAGAAGATCATGCGCGCGACGGGCGCGAATAAAGTCTGGGCGGAAGGGAAGGGGCGACCTAACCGCTGGGCAGGCGGCACGCGCATGGGTGCGAATCCAAAGAATTCTGTTGTAAACGAGTATTGCCAGACGCACGATATCCCGAACCTTTTTATAGTTGGCGCGTCAGTTTTTCCGACCATGGCCGGCTACCCGCCGACGGCGACAGTAGCGGCGTTGAGCTACCGGACGGCCGAGTATATTCTGAGCCAGAAACAATGGTTCACTTAGAGCATGAGGGTGCTACTCCGGGATTGGCTTTTCGGAGGGAGAACAATGAAAAATTCGCTGAGATTGATTCGCACAGTTACGTTTATTCTTAGCGTCACCTTTAGCCAACAAGGGGGAGCGCAGTCCGGCGCTGGAGCGACCAGCGTTATCGAAGGAGCCAAACGGGAAGGCAACGTTGTCTTTTATGGTCCCCTCAATATTAATGACAGCCGGGTACTTGCCAAGCGATTCGAAGAAAAATATCCGTTCATTAAGGTTGAGATCCTGCGCATGAGCGGGGAGCCGCTTTTAAACCGTATCATTACGGAAAATAAAGCAGGGCGGAATACCGTCGACGTCATCGACAACTCCATTATCGATCCTTTGAAAAGAGCGCGTTTATTGCAGCCCTATCGCTCACCGGAGCACACCGGATACGCTAACCAGTTCAAAGATCCCGACGGGTATTGGGCCAGCATGAACAATAACTATTATGTGTTGGGTTACAACTCCAAGCTTGTGAGCGCGACCGAAGCGCCCAAAGACTGGTCAGATCTTCTCAATCCCAAGTGGAAAGGGAAGATCGGGATGGACCAAGAGGAGTTTGAATGGTATGCGCAGTCCCTCGATACTTGGGGCCGCGAAAAAGCGCAGAAATTCCATCGCGCCCTGGCGCAGCAACAAATCAATTGGCGCAAGGGTCACACGTTGATCAGTCAGTTGATTGCGGCAGGTGAATTTCCCCTCGGCATTGTCTACGCGCATCGGGTCGAATCCATGAAGAAAGTCGGCGCGCCCATCGAATGGGTAAAGACGACCAACCCTGTTTTCGTGGCGCTATCGCCCGTGGGGTTGGCCGCCAAAGCGCCGCATCCAAACGCAGCGAAGCTTTATCTCGATTTCATATTGTCCGTAGAGGCTCAGCTGATGATTCGAAGTTTCAACCGCACTTCGGCCCGAACCGACGTCGAGCCTCTGGTTCCAGAGATGCATTATAGTAAACTCAAACTCGTCGCCATCGATCCTAAAGTGTCGGAAGATCTAAACCGCCACGCCAGCGAGTTTCAGGATATTTACTTTCGCTGAGAGGAGATTCGCCAGATTTTTCCTAAGTCGACCGACCAAGGCTAAAGGTGATGGCCCGGCCACTTGATGTCCTTATTACCGGCGGTACCGGTTACGTTGGCCAGCGGCTCATTATTGAGCTGCTCGCTCGCGGGCACCGCGTCCGCGCGCTTGCACGGCAGGCATCCGTTGCGCGCGTGATCCCAGGGGCATCCGCAGTTGTTGGCGATGCGCTTAGCGCTGAGTCCGTTGCCACCGCCATGAGAGCGGGGGATACTATTGTTCATTTGGTCGGCACACCGCACCCGAGTCCCGCCAAGGCGAAAGAGTTCCAGCAGGTGGACTTGCCTTCGATTCGCGCGACTGTGGCTGCGGCCCAACGTGTGAACATAGCTCATCTGGTGTACGTAAGCGTAGCGCAGCCCGCGCCCGTCATGCAGGCGTACCTCGAGGTGCGAGCGGCGGGCGAAGCCATGATCCGCGGAGCTAAACTCACCGCAACGATTTTGCGCCCCTGGTATATACTGGGTCCGGGCCATCGGTGGCCGATGGCGCTCGTTCCGATTTACAAGGTCGCTGAACTATTGCCGCCCACGCGTGAGAGCGCGCTGCGCCTGGGGTTGGTGACCATCAAGCAAATGGTTCAAGCGCTCGTTAGTGCGGTAGAGAATCCACCCGCCCCGGGTGCAGTTCGGATTGTTGATGTGCCGGGAATACGGCGCGGGGCTGAGTGATAATAAATTGTGTCGGACCTTTCACTCTCGTTTCTATTCTCTCCCGTCAAGGGAAATAAATGAATCCGTGCAAAATTGAATCTAATTGGCAATGATAAGTGTTGAAAACATCTATGTCGGCATTGCGACTGCCCTCGGTCGGGAACAGTCTTTGACTTTGTTCGAGAACGGAGTCGTGAAAGTTGAACGAATTGTTTCTCATTCGTATCAGAGTCCGATGGATTTTTGGTATGATCAGCCGGAATCTGAGTGGGTGGTCGTTCTGCGGGGCGAGGCGACTCTGGAATTTGAAGGCGGTGCGATCGTTGAAATGAGAGAAGGGGATCATGTAATGATTCCGAGCCATGTCAAGCATCGGGTCCATCGAACCGGCGAGCAAACCGTTTGGCTGGCAGTACATGTCAAACAAACGAATGACTGAAGCATTTGGTCTAGACGTAACCCAATACGCAAGGAGGCGCCATGAAACGAATCGTTATCTGTTTCGATGGGACTTGGAACAAGCCTGCGGATGAAAAGCTGCCGGCGGATAAGCGGATAGAAACCAACGTCAGCAGATTTTACGAGTCGGTAAAGGAAAATGGAGCAGGCGGAATCAACCAAGTTAAATGGTACGACGAGGGCGTAGGCACGCAGTGGTACGACAAGTATATCGGCGGGGCAACCGGTGCGGGATTAGAGTTCAATATCATTCAAGGTTATGAGTTTCTGGCAAAACAATATGAAGCCGGCGACGAAGTCTATATTCTCGGTTTTAGCCGTGGAGCGTATACGGCTAGAAGTCTCGTAGGCATGATTCGCAATTGCGGCTTGGTCAAGAATGAGTTGCTTGGGTTCAGGGTGGCCATGGCCTACGGCATTTACCGAACTAGAGACGATGGGCCTGATTCCTCTACGGCTAAATGGTTCAAGTCCATGTTTTCAAGAGAGATCGCTATTAAATTTCTCGGCGTTTGGGACACGGTGGGCGAGCTTGGGATTCCGGTGCACCTGCTAGCCAAGTTCAACGGCAAATTCTACGAGTTCCACGACACGCGTTTAAGCGCCATCGTTCAAAACGCTTTTCACGCTGTCGCCGTCGACGAGCAGCGCCTGGATTTTGATGTTTGTCTTTGGAATCCCGATGCAAAGCCCGGCCAAGTGTTGGAGCAGCGCTGGTTTGTCGGCGCGCATTGCGATGTCGGCGGCGGATACGCCGATCGGCGGCTTTCCGATATGACGCTAAGATGGATGCAGGACAAAGCCAGCGGTTTGGGCCTGGTGCTAACACCCATTGAAATTCAACCGAACAATTATAGGGGCGACTTTACTGATTCGTATGGCGAATTTCTCAATGGCCTTTATGCAAAAGAACACCCGCGTCATTATCGGTCGATAGGCTCGACGAAATTTGGCAACGAGGTCGTCGATGATGCGGTGCAAAAACGGCGCAAAGAAGATCGGTCCTATGAGCCTCAAAACAATGGACTGCCGCCATTGACCTGAATTGGGGTTTTGGACTTGGCATTGTGAGTCTTTGTACTTACAATGTTTGGGTTTTCTGGCTATCCTGTGAAGCAGGACTCGGAGATTGCACCGCGGAGGCGCGGAGGACGCGGAGTAAAGAGTTCTTGGGTAAAAAATTCTCCGATCTCTGCGAACTCTACTGCCTCTGCGGTGAATATTTCTTCACAGAGAACCCAGAACAACCTAATATTTTGACCTTCGTCTGAAATTATTAGCGAACAAGAGTTAGATTTGAACCGACGGCGCCTGGAGGTTGAGAACATCATGTTGAAACTTATGCAGCAAGTGATGTTAATTCTTGTCTCGGTACTGGTGATGGGCGCTGCTTCCGGGAGCTGGAAGCGACTTGGCCGGCTGGACGTGGGTTTGCCGGCTGACCACGATGCGCTCTCAGTTCCTCATAATGTGGGACCGCTAAGAGAGTTGAAGATTGAAGCACAACACGGTTCCATCGAGATCCGCGACGTGGTGATAACGTTTGATGATGGCACGACGATCAAACCCGGTTTCGGCTCCCGGTTGAGTGAGCGTTCTAAGGGGCAGGTAGTCGCGCTGCCGGGCAAGCGACGAAGGGTCCGGCAGATCGACTTCACCTACGCGCCGGCCCATAATAAACAGCGCGTACAATTGTTGGTCTACGGTAGGTAAATCACCGCCATTGAATCGCGGTCGGCTTACCGGCTGCATTTTGGCGGCGTGTTTATTTCTGTGCAATGCGCGTCCTCGTCTATGGTTTTGGTCCGTACCGTGATTTCCAAGAGAATATCACCGCGAAAATTTTGCCGCTATTGCCGAAGCGAAGATCGCTGAAAAAAGTTGTCTTTCCCGTTAGATTTCACAAAAGTCAATTCACGAGGACGATCAAAGCATTTAACCCCCACGTGATTCTCGGTTTAGGTCAGTGTTCCAAAGGCCGGCTTCTGAGAATCGAGTCGGTCGCGGTCAATAAGAGACGGAATAACAAAGGCGATAAGGCAAAGCCGATTATACCAGGTGGCGCTCAACTGCTCTCGACGAATCTGAATCTCGATCTCCGCGGGGGAGCTAGAATTTCCCGCAATGCCGGTGATTATGTTTGCAACTATTCGATGTACGTCATTATCGATTTCTTGAAGCGCCATGATTTTCGAGTTTCTTTTGGCTTTGTTCATGTTCCTCACCGCTATGATACGGGTAGGGCGGCACGGCTATTGAGGCAAGCGATAAAGGAGATAGGAATGAACGAATAACAGTTATTCCAACGGTCCGGGCCTGAACGCTGCCCTTACCTTCGAATACCTTCGCTCTCCAGGACTGGTTCCCCTGTTGTCGTACGTCTATCCTTAGTCAGTCCCTTGTCATCCTCGATCTGTATTATATGATTAATCAGTTAGAAGGCCGGGTAAGGTCCCATTTACTTTAATCCTACTCTGGGAGAAACATGTTGAAGACGACGCAACGACTTGCGATAGTGGTGGCGTACCTAATGACGGTGGGATGTGCTGCTGATTTTGGATCCGGAGGTTCTATACTGGGGGGAAGCTGGCAGCGCCTCGGAATCCTTCAGGTGGGTCCGGGAAATGACCATGATACGTTGTCAGTTTCGTCTGATGCGGGACAATTCAGGGAGATTCGACTTGAGGTGCGGGGTGGTCCCGTCGAGATGAGCGACATGGTCGTGACGTTTGGTGATGGTTCGACATTCAAACCCAATTTTCGTTCTCGGTTCGACGAGCGTTCTAGGAGCGAGGAGATCGATTTGCCAGGCGACCGGCGATTCATCCGGCAGATCGACGTCACCTACTCTGCGAGCCAAAGTGGCGTGACATTCGCGATCTATGGTCGCTAGCTATTGACGGGGTAACCCGCGATGAAATTAAGCACCGGGCAGCAAGTTTTTGACACACATTGTCGATGATTGCTCACAAAGGAAAGTAAGTCCGCCTCGCCCCTCTAATCGGCTTCGGCTTCTGACTCCGCTTTGAGACGTCGCTGGCGCACCGCGTCGGCGAGTGTATCGAGTATTTGGTAACTGTCTTCCCAACCGACGCAGGGGTCGGTGATGCTCAAGCCGTAGGTGAGTTCCTTCCCTGGCACCAAGTCCTGCCGTCCCCCTTTGAGGTGACTCTCGATCATCACGCCGAAAATGCGTTCGTCTCCGTGGGAGATCTGGGCCGCCACCGAGCGCCCAACGTTTACCTGCATTTGCGGATCTTTGCCGCTGTTGCCGTGGCTGAAGTCGATCATGATCCGCGCCGGAATGCCAGCCTCGGCGAGACTTTTGGCCGCGGAATCTACCGACCCGCCGTCGTAATTCGGCTGCTTGCCGCCACGCAAAATAACGTGACAATCCTCGTTCCCAGTGGTCGACACGATCGCTGAGTGTCCCGCCTTGGTCACTGATAGAAAATGATGCGGCACTTTAGCCGCGCGGATCGCGTCGAGGGCGATGCGGACGTTTCCGTCCGTGCCGTTTTTGAAACCCACCGGGCACGAGAGACCGGACGCAAGCTCGCGGTGAACCTGGCTTTCCGTCGTGCGCGCGCCAATGGCGCCCCAGGATACCAGGTCGGCGACGTACTGTGGCGTGATCATGTCGAGGAATTCGCACCCTGCCGGCACGCCCATTTCGTTGAGGTCGAGTAGCAACTGGCGCGCGATGCGCAGGCCCTCGTTGATGCGGAAGCTGCCATCGAGATGCGGATCGTTGATCAGACCCTTCCATCCGACCGTCGTGCGCGGTTTCTCAAAATAAACGCGCATCACTGCCAGCAGATCAGCGGCCAATCGATCCTTGGCTTCCTTTAACTTGCGCGCGTATTCTTTGGCGGCTTTAACATCATGAATCGAACACGGCCCCATGATCACCAACAGGCGGTCGTCGGCCCCGTGCAGAATGCGATGGATGGCTCGGCGCGTCTCGTAAACCGTTTCCGCAGCTCTGTCAGCGATGGGAAATTCCCGCAGCACGTGGTCCGGCGGCAGGAGTTCTTTGATTTCCTTAATCCGTAAATCGTCAGTTTGGTATTTCATGTCAGTTCAGTTTTTAGCGAAAGCAAACGCATTATAGACCAAAGTTGATGGAAATCTAAATACCTCTTCAGATCACAAAACGCTCCAATCCCTACGCGCCCCGGTATAGCTATGGAACCTGCTTGGTAAGCCAACTCATCAAATACGGCGTCGCAATAAACATAAGGACCGCACCGACGACGATGACGCTCCAAGTCCAACGAGCGGTTCGTGAAAAATGCGGACTTTTCCATAGCAACGGAAGCGCCAGAGGACCGACAAGCAATAACATGGCGACGACGTAGGGTCTTCGATAATAGAAGTCGCGCGGCTGGCCTGCGGCACTGGCGGTTTTATAGGAATCTACGATGGCGCTCATCCAAAGAATGAACAAAGCAAGAGCAACAGTGATCTTGTTTAAGCCTGAAAGCCAGTAGGTTAGGAGTCCCAGACCCGAGCAGGAGCCGAAAATGATGCAGCCTTTTTTGGTTTCTTGGTTAAAGATCTGCCCCGCACCGGGGACGATTGCTGACAATATTAGGGCTGTAAAGGGATTTCTCCGGGCCGACATAAAAATTACAAAATGAAATCCGGGTTAATTTTGTTAAGCTCTCAAAAAGATTTCAAGGGGCTGTTGTTATCGAGCCAATGTTTCACGGCCCAC
>Ga0335082_10003091_pt1 | contig 18045 bp, 16 predicted proteins | sample Lox_Sample_41_FD_206718 | JGI IMG/M metagenome (GOLD analysis project Ga0335082, IMG submission 206718) | Soil microbial communities from Loxahatchee National Wildlife Refuge, Florida, United States - Lox_Sample_4.1 | ecosystem: Environmental > Terrestrial > Soil > Wetlands | place: USA... | reverse complement strand
CTCGTTGAGCCGCCGGTTATTAGTCGGAGTGAAAGCCTGCGAAAAGTACTTCATGGGCGCATTCTTGACGTTCCGCAGAAAAGAAACCACTACCTGCCACGCCAACCTTACGCCAGAGCCATTCGATTATGACAAGAACCGGACAGCCGTACAACCGGGGTTTTTCCACCGGTATCCAGAGTGACAAACACCACCTATCCCGCCTTGTAGTTCGCCAGCACAAGCGCCAGCACCCCCGCGACGAGCCGGTATACCGCAAAGGGAACAAACCCCCGCTTCCGCACCCAGGCCATAAACCAGGCTACCGAGAGGTAAGCCACAATGAACGAGACAATGAATCCGATCGCCAGGATTCCCCACTGGCCGCCGGTGATCTGCGATACGCCGATGGGGTTCTCACCTTTCCCCATGACCGACTTGAACAGCGTGTACCCCGTGGCGACGACCATGGTGGGGAAGGAGAGAAAGAAGGAGAACTCGAGAGCCGAGGCGCGAGACATTCCGGCGATCTGCCCGGCGGCAATCGTCGACATCGATCGTGAGGTGCCCGGGAACACAGCGGAGAAAATCTGGCAAAATCCGATCCAAACCGCCTGACCCAGGCTCATGGCGTCCATGGACCAGGTCTGAATCAGGCTCTTGGGATCGCCCGGTCCGGCAGCTTCCGACTTGGCGTGCATCCTGTCGACGATCCACATAATGATGCCGCCCGCGATCAGAGAGTCCCCCATGATAAACAGATTCTCCAGATGCTTGCCAATCACTTTGGTCAGCAGGAACGCAGGCGCCGCGGTCACCACGAAAGCAATGATCGTGAGGCTCAGTGGGTGAGTAAGAACAGTGCGGTCGCCTCGCTCGCCCTTTGGAAACGTCGCCCATAGACTGGTAAAACGCTGGCGAAAATACACCGGCAGACACAGGATTGCACCGAGCTGGATGACGATGGAGTACATCTTCCAGTAGCCGTCTCCCAGATTGATGTGGAGCAGCACCTCGGCGATGCGCAGGTGTGCGGTCGAGCTCACCGGCAGGAACTCGGTAAGTCCTTCGATGATTCCTAGGATTGCAGAGAGCAGGTAATCGTTCAAGGTTCCCCCAAAGGAAGTGTAAGTATCGCAGAAGATGGAGAGGATTTCACTGCCGGAGCTGGTTCCCCGCCAGTTATTCTTCGGAGTTGCCGTAGGTGGGGACGCCCTGCTGGATCAGGTATAGCAGCCGCTGGGCCTTGGCGCCCCAGTCACCCTGGGAGGCCTGTGCCGCACGCTGCGCGAGCACCATGGCCTTATTCTTGGATTCCTCGGATTTCTTGGGCTGGTCCTCGGTCTTGTAGATCTCGATCAAGGCCGCCCGGCGCCAGGCGGCATCGTAAAGCGCCTCGGCCAGCGCCGGAGACTGCGGATGCTCGCTGGCGTACTTCTCGTAGGCATCGGCCTCCTTGTCCGGGCACTTGGAGGAACTCTGCCAGTCCGTGCACAACTTGTTGTCCACCAGGTGAAATGCGGCCAGGTCCGCCCACTTCGTTCCGGGAAATTTTTTCATGACCTCTTTCATGAAATCTTCGTTTGTGCCCTCGTGCATGGGCGAATGCGGGTCTCTTGAGGAAGGTAGGGTCAAGGCATCCGGCTTGTCGAGCTGCCAGCGGATGTCAGCAGCGCGATATAGGGCTTCCCCGGCGATGGGGGAGTTGGGAAAAATCTCATACACCCGGTAATAAAGGCGCATGGCATCCTGCGCTGCGTTGCGCCTTCCGTGCCTCTGGCTTGCCTGGTCCTCGGAATCGACCGCCTCACCGAAGAGCACACGGTCCCCGTTCGGCGTGGAGGCGCGGACGATTCCCTTGTCCTTCATCCAGCCGGTCACCACACGTTCTTCTCCGAGCGTGGCCTCGACCTTGAGCCAGTCCCGACTGGTCTCAAGCACGACCACCTCCCGGCCACGATCCACGTCCGCCAACTTGGCCGAGGTTGCATCGGGCGCGATGTACATGGGTGTGACACGTACCATCGCTCCGCGATCTGCCTGCGCGAGGCTCGCCGTGGTCAGGCAAGCTAGCCAGGCCAGTGTGGTCAGCTTGAATCCAGTTTGCATGTGCGCAATCTAGTGGGAAGCGTAGTCTCTGGAAGACGTTGCTTCCGATTCGTTAGCTTGCCGAATTTCCTGCAGCATTTCCCGTTCAATGTTTCCGCCGCTAACCACCGCCACGTTAATCTCGGTATTGGGCAGTTCCTGGCGGTGAAATAGAAAAGCCGCCACCGCCACCGCGCCGCTCGGCTCCGCGACCGTTTTGGGATTGGCCGCGAGCCGGCGCATCGCCTCCCGGATTTCATCCTCGCTGACGGTCACGATGCCGTCCACATAGCGGCGCATGTGCTCGAAGTTGATGGCGCCGATGCTTTGGGTGCGCAGCCCATCCGCGATAGTCCGCGTTACTTCTTCGGCTGGCAGTTGGGTGATCTTGCCCTCGCGTAAGCTGGCGGAGGCGTCTGCGGCCAGTTCTGGCTCTGCGCCGAGAACCTTCACCGAAGGATTGCTGAGCTTGATGGCGGTCGAGATGCCACTGATCATTCCGCCACCCCCCACCGGCACAAGAACCGTGCCAACATTGGGCAGGTCTTCGAGAATCTCAAGCCCCATCGTGCCTTGCCCGGCGATGATTTGTTCATCGTCGTAGGGCGGCACGACGATATATCCATGCTCACGAGCTAACGCTTCCGCGCGTTCCTGGCGCTCCATACTGCCCGGACCCACCAGCACAAGTTCTGCTCCCAGCGCCTGGGTCGCCTCCCGCTTGAGGGGCGGAGCATTTCTGGGCATCACGACCGTCGCCTTTACCCCCAGCGCCCGCGCGGCGTAAGCAACTCCCTGGGCGTGGTTGCCGCTGGAATAGGTGATCACTCCGCGGGCCCGTTGCTCAGGGCTGAGCGAGGCAATCTTGTTGTAAGCTCCGCGCAGCTTGAACGCCCCGATAGGCTGGAGATTTTCGGGCTTTAGAAAAAGCTTACGCGCATCCGCAGAGGTTTCGTTCCGGTGAATATGCGACTCGATCAGCGGGGTGCGCAACGCAACGCCGCTCAGACGTGTCCGGGCCGTGCGAATGTCGTTGAGGCTAACCATGGCTTCATCAATAGGATACAGCCTGCTCGGCGGCTAAGCCAAACTCAATCGTGACATCATGATGTCAAAGTATTAGCATCATGATGTGCGAACCACTCTCACCCTCGACGAAGACGTCGCCAAAATGCTTGAGAAAGAGACGCGTCGGTCGGGGAGCTCCTTCAAGCAGGTGGTCAATCATTTTCTACGCTTGGGGTTGACCGCGAAGCAACCGGTCCGGAAACCCTTTCGAGTGACCCCGATCAATCTAGGACTCCCTCACTATGACAAAGTCGAGGAATTGCTGGAGAAGCTGGAAGGGCCGGATTATCGGTGATTGTTCCCGACGCTAACCTCCTGGTCTACGCCTACGATAGCGGTTCTGCGTATCACGCGAAGGCTAGCTCATGGGTAGAAAACACATTCTCCAGCACAGAGGTAGTGGGGCTTCCCTGGCATGCAATCACTGCGTTCATGCGCATTATGACGAATAAGAGACTGCCGGGAGCGAGGTTCACTCTGCAGGAGGCCACCCAGATCGTGGATCGGTGGTTTATGCAGCCCAATGTTCGTCCGCTGGCGCCGGAAGAACATCATTGGCCACTACTCAAGAGCCTGTTAATCGAGGGGCAAGCTTCTGGTGCGCTGGCGAACGATGCCCAGATCGCCGCATTGACCATTGAGTATGGCGGCATCCTGCACACCGCTGATCGCGATTTTGCGCGGTTCCCTGGACTGCGATGGACAAACCCGCTGGCGTAAACACGCACTGGGTTTGAGACAGGCCTGCTAAATCTCCAGGATCACCGGCATGATCAGCGGCCGCTTCTGGGTTTGCTTCGAGATATAGCGCTTCAGATCAGCGCGAATCTTCTCTTTGATCACACCATAATCGGCCTTTTCTTCATCGCTGGAAACTTCGAGGGTCTGCATCACCAGTTGCCGCGCACCGTCTAGGAATCCGTCTTCTCCGGGCTCAAAGCCACGGGTCACGATCTCGGGTGCGGTCTCGACGCGTCCCGTCAGCTTGTTGATGGCGATAATCGGCAGCACAAATCCGTCTTCGCTCAAATGACGGCGGTCTTTAATGATCAGGTCCTCAACTACATCGGTGCGCGAACCGGAATCGATGCACACCCGGCCTACATTCACACGTCCGACCTTGCGGGCGCCCAGTTCGTCAAACTCCAGAATGTCTCCGCTCTCGATCAGAATCACATTGCCCACCGAGCCATGCATCGCCGCTGCCATTTCCGCATGCAGCTTGAGCTGGCGATACTCGCCGTGGACGGGAATAAAATACTTCGGCTTCACCAGGTTGATGATCAGCTTCAGCTCTTCCTGGCTGGCGTGTCCGCTGACATGTACGGGAGGAAAGGATCCGTCTTCGTAGATCACATGCGCCTGCCGCCGGAAGAGGTGGTCAATCATGCGATAGATCGCCTTCTCGTTGCCTGGGATGATGCGCGAGGAAAGGACTACCGTATCTCCCTTTTCGATCTTGGCATGCTTGTGATTGTCCACCGCCGCTCGCGAGAGCGCGGACATCGGCTCGCCCTGCGTCCCGCTGATGAGCACGCAGACCTTTTCCGGAGCGAAATTCTTCATTTCGCCGGGATGGACCAGCAGCCCTTCGGGAATTTCCACGTAGCCCAGGTCTTCCGCGATCTCCGCGGAGCTGACCATTGATCGCCCAATGAAGGCCACCTTTCGACCATGTTCCCAGGCCAGGTCCACCGCCAGCTTGATGCGATGGATAGAAGAGGAGAAGCAAGAGATGAACAACCGGCGCTCGGTGCGCGCAAAGACCTCATCAAACTTGCGGCGTACCGCTCGCTCGCTGGGCGTGTAACCCTTGCGCTCGACGTTGGTGGAATCCTGCAACAGCGCCAGCACCCCTTCTTTGCCGTATTCGGCGAAGGCGTGCAGGTCGAATAACTTGTTGTCGGTGGGTGTGGGATCGACCTTGAAGTCTCCGGTGTGAATAAGCACGCCGAGCGGTGTATGGATGGCCAGCGCGACACAATCCACCAGGCTGTGAGTCACCTGGATGGGGTGAATCGTGAATGCGCCGATCTTGAAGCGTTCTCCCGGCTTGATTTCGCGCAGGTCGGCGTCGTCGAGCAGGCCGTGCTCGTCGAGCTTGTCTTCGACATAGGCGAGGGTGAACTCGGTCCCCCACACCGGCACGTTAAGTTCCGCCAGAATCCACGGGAGGGCGCCGATGTGGTCCTCGTGGCCGTGGGTCAGGACGATGGCACGCACCCGCTCCCGGTTCTCAATGAGGTAAGAGATATCGGGAACAACGATATCAACCCCAAGCAGTTCTGCTTCGGGGAACATCAGGCCGGCATCAACCACGATGATGTCGTCGCCCCACCGGACGGCCATGCAGTTCATTCCGAACTCGCCCAGCCCGCCCAGGGGAACAACGTGCAGCTTGCCAGTTGGCATCAGGGATGCCTTGATCCTAGCACAAGCCCCGGCTGAGAACCCTTAACCGAGAACCGGGGCCTGGTTTTCGACAGCCTTTTTGAGCTAAGTTGTAAGCATGGAGGGCGAGAACAAACCCTGGCTGGTTCGCCGGGCCGAAGCTGCCTTGCGTTACGGCTTTCAGCGGGCGTATCAGACCGTCAAGGTCGATCCGGCCAACTTCCTCCTGCAGCTCCGGGCGGCCTATGGGGTTCCTATCGCCACCTACCAGGGCGTCTACTCGGTGGAGACCGAGGTCCTCGATGCAGTGGCAAATCACGTGATCCACGCGGGCATGAGGATGGCTGCGGCGGAGGGCGCAGGTCTCGGCCTCGGAGGAGTTGTGACTATGGTCCCCGACCTCAGCATCCTTGCTGGCATCACCTTGCGGACCATCCAAAAGCTGAGCCTGATCTACGGATTCGAATACAACACCGACGAGGAAACCGCAGAGTTGTGGATCGCCGCTGCCAGCGCCGCGGGAGTGGACATTAGCCGCGAGCTTCTGGAAAAAGAAGTGGTGAACCGTTTCGTGCCCAAGGTTATCGAGCGCATAGCGGTGCAGGCAGGCAAAGAAGCGGTTGAGAAATGGTCCGGGAGAATCATTCCAATTGCCAGTTCGATCATCGGTGCCGGACTGAATTACTACTTTGTGCGGGCATGGGGCCAGCGGGCAAGGGCACACTTCCGGCGCAGACATTTGGAGGTGCGCAGCAGAATGATGCAGGAGAAAGCCCTTCCGCCAGCCGTGCATCCGGCGTAGTTCACAGGAGAAAGCTAAACTTACCGCAGCCAGTCTTCCAACTCAATCCCACTTTCCGTCTTCTCGTCGCGGTATTTCACGATGACAGGAGTATAGAGCGACAGGTTCCACTTCGCGGCTGCACCCTTCTTCACCGCGCGCGATCCTGGCACGACTACAGCACCTTCAGGCACTTCCAGAGGTGCCGACTCTGTAGCCCGATGCACCTCCCCGCGGACCAGGTCGTAGAGGGGCGTGGAGCGAGTGAGAACGACTCCCGCTCCCAGCACCGCCCGCGCCCGCACCAGCGTGCCTTCATAGACACCGCAGTTCCCGCCCACCAGGACGTCGTCTTCGATGATGACAGGGGCGGCGTTAACCGGTTCCAGCACTCCCCCGATCTGGGCCGCGGCGCTCAAATGCACGCGTTTGCCGATCTGTGCGCACGAACCCACCAGCGCATGCGAGTCGACCATCGTGCCCTCATCGACGTACGCCCCGACATTGATGAACATGGGCGGCATGCAGATGACGCCGGGCGCCACGTGCGCTCCAACTCGGATCGAAGAGCCGCCGGGTACGACGCGCAGGCGGTCGGCCACCGTGAAACGGCGGGCAGGGAAGGTGTCTTTGTCGACGAAGGAAAGCGTAGGGCCGTCGTCCATCTGGGCCAGTTCGCCCAGGCGGAAACCGAGCAAAATTCCCTGCTTCACCCAAACGTTCACCTTCCAATTGTTACCCACTTTCTCCGCCGCGCGAACCTTGCCCTGAGTGAGCTGCTCACGAAAGTCAAGAAAGGCTTTCCGCGCCTCGGCGTTGCCTTCGATGGAACCGAGAGAGGCGAGGCGTTCGATGGAAGACTGGAGAGAAGACATGAAGCAGTGAGTATAACGGAGGGACGCTGCTCGTTGTCACCCCGGAATTCTTGTTGTCATCCCGAGCGCAACGAGGGACCTGCAGGTGATTTGAACAGCAGATTCCTCCCTTCGACTGCGCTCAGGGCAGGCTAGCTACGCTCCTCGGAATGACAAGTGTTTGGGTGAACTCACACGCACTTGCACTCGCTGCGGATCAGTACTCCGGTCATGTTGTGGGAAGCGTCGCGGGCCTCCGACAGCGTGCCGTAGGGGCCGTGCCAGCGGGCGTGGTTGGCGTCGTGCCCGGAGGGGCGTCCCTTGCCGTGATTGCACTGTCCGCAACTGGCCCGGTGCACCACGATTTTGTGCGGCCCGGCCAGCCAGTTTTCGTAAATATAGAAGCTGGCGGCCTCTGAGGTCGCCCCGCCCGTAGGCTTGGCAATTACTCCCGCTTCCGCAGCGATCTTCTGGAGCTTGGAGCGTGTATCCCGCCGCATGGGCAGCAGCGGAAGGCGGTACACCTCTTCGATCTTGCCCATCATTGCCAGCACCGCTTTCACCGGCAGGGGATTCGATTCGATGAAATTCGCCTGCATCAGTGCCAGGTACTTGCGGTGAATCTGCCGCGCTGTGGTCCAGTCATTGTTCAGAGCAGCGCGCGTCATCTCCGCCATCTGCTGGGGGATTTCGTTGGATGCCACAGAGATGATTCCGACGCCGCCCAGCGCGATCACGGGAAGCGTGATGGCATCGTCTCCGGAGAACACCAGAAATCGCTCCGGCACCGCGTTGCACACGTCGGCGATCTGCGAAATGTTGCCGCTGGCTTCCTTCACTCCCAGAATATTCGGCACTTCTGCCAGCCGGAGGAGCGTCGCCGGCTCAATATTTGCCCCGGTACGCCCGGGGACGTTGTAGAGGATGAGGGGCTTGTCCGTTGCCGCCGCGATCGAGGAAAAGTGCCGGTACTGGCCCTCCTGGGTCGGCTTGTTGTAGTAGGGCGAGGCCGTGAGAATGGCGTTGACCCCGGCGCGCGAGGCAACTTCCTTGGCCTTCTCGACCGCATCATGGGTAGAGTTCGAGGTTGCTCCAGCCACAATAGGAACTCGTCCGGCCGCGACTTCCACTGTGATGTCGATCACCCGCAGCCACTCGTCGTGCGAGAGCGTAGGAGTCTCTCCAGTCGTGCCGCAGGGAACCAGAAAGTCGATGCCGGACTCGACCTGCCACGCCACCAGGTTGCGCAGGGCAGGCTCGTCGATGGAGCCATCCTGATGAAAAGGAGTGACCAGCGCGGTGCCGCATCCACGGAGTTGCATACGAATAAGATAGCGCGAATGGGGCGAGGTGCAAAATCAGGACCTACCCGGCTGATCCTGTCTGCTGAGCGAGACGCTTCCCATTTGTTATCCCGAGCGAGTGGGCCACCCGCCGGGACAGTCCCTGTGCCCTGGCGTGTGACCCTTTATCGAGGAATTTGAGGGGAGCTGCCCTGCACCGGCATGTGCGCAACATCACTGACACCTAGCCCGTGCGGGTCGCAAGCTTGGCTGGGAGATATTGATGCGAGTAAGTCTTTAGAACCTAATTTCCCCATCCCTCCACGACTCAATGGAGGTCCTCAGATGATTGAGAAGTTATCTCCGCCCCACCCCGCCGGTGAGGTGCTGGGTCACTATCGCATCATCGAGAAGATTGGCGAAGGCGGTATGGGCGAGGTGTATCGCGCCCACGATCAACACCTCGGCCGCGACAGCGCGATTAAGGTCCTGCCGCCTCGCACCTTCGCTGACGAATCCGCTCGGAAACATTTCCGCAAGGAAGCTCTGGCTCTCTCAAAGCTGAACCATCCCAACATTGCAACCATCTATGATTTCGACACTCAGGAGGGGGTCGACTTCCTGGTAATGGAGTACATCCCGGGAAGCACCCTCAGCGAACGGATGGCAGCTCGACCGCTTGCGGAGAAGGACCTTCTCCACCTGGGAGTGCAACTCGCGGAAGGCTTGGCTGCGGCCCATGTACAAGGGGTGGTTCACCGTGACCTGAAGCCCGGCAACCTGCGACTAACTCACGACGGACGGCTGAAGATTCTGGACTTTGGGCTCGCGCAACTGCGGCCTCCCGTGACCGAAAGCGCACCTACAGAGAGTTTCACCCAGACACCAGCGATGGCCGGAACCCTCCCCTACATGGCTCCCGAGCAACTGCGAGGTGAGGAGATCGACGCTCGCACCGATATTCATGCTGCTGGGGCAGTACTGTATGAGATGGCCACTGGGCGGCCACCGTTTGCTGAGGTGGAATGGTCGCGGCTGATCGGTGCCATCCTGCGCAGACTACCCTCGCGACCCAGCACTCTGAATCGCGATCTGTCTCCAGAACTGGAGCGGATCATCGCAAAGTGTCTGGAGAAGGAGCCGGAGAACCGCTACCAGTCGGCGAAGGAACTCGCGGTGGACTTGCGGCGATTGTCTCGGGACAACGAGTCAGGGCACCTCGCGGTAGATCTTGAACCTTCACCCTTGAAGCCACAGGGGAGATCTCTCACCCGTTCCTGGAGACCTATGGCAACCACCATCGGAACCGCGCTGCTGTTGGGTGCCGCCTTTTGGCTTGCACGGACGAAAGCCGTTCCAGGGATAACGCAAACCCCGCCTTCCATCGCCGTCCTGCCCTTTGCAGACTTGAGCCCGGAGAAGAACCAGGAGTACTTTTCCGACGGCCTGGCGGATGAACTGCTCAACAGTCTGGTCAAGATCCCGGGTTTGCACGTGGCCGCACGAACGTCCTCCTTTCAGTTCAAGGGGAAGAACGAGGATCCTCGGGTGATTGGGCAGAAACTGAATGTCGCCATCTTTTTGGAGGGAAGCGTCCGGAAGCAGGGCCAGCGGCTGCGGATCAGCGCGCAACTTGTTCAGGCCTCAGACGGCTTTCACCTGTGGTCGGAAACCTACGACCGGGACCTGACGGACATTTTCGCGGTGCAAGAGGAGATTGCACGCGCAGTGACCGCTTCCTTAAAGGTGACGTTACTGAGTGAGAAGGCGCACTCCCCCCGAGCCACGAGCATAGAAGCATACAACGCCTACCTTCAGGCCAAGTACTTCCACCTGCACAGCTCTTACCAGCCTGACTACAAGCAAAGACGAGAGAAGGCAATTGCCTACTACGAACAGGCGATCAAGTTGGATCCCAACTATGCCCCGGCATGGGCTTGGCTCTCTCGTGCTCTCCGGTTGAGAGCTGACGACGACCCCGACCCGTTGCACATGCATAAGGATTACGGCCGGGCACGAGAGGCGGCGGAACGGGCACTGGCCCTCGATCCGAACCTGGCGGATGCATACGGGGCAATGGGATTGATAAAGCAAGGATATGATTGGGATTGGGCGGGCGCAGATGCCTGCTACCAGCGGGCGCTGGCCCTTGAACCAGGAAACGTTTTGATTCTCTCAAACGCATCAGGGCTGGCAGCGGTTCTGAACCGTTTTGAGGAAGCCCTGCGCCTGTCCCGCCAAGCCGTGGAACTCGACCCACTCCGGGCGGGTCCACTAGTCCACCTCTTGCGCAGCGCCTGGTGGGCAGGCAGGCTGGACGAGGCCGCAGCGGCGGGCCAGAAGGCATCGGAACTTAACCCAGAGTTGATGGAACTGCACTCGCTGCTTGGCCGCGTATACCTCGCACAATCGCGTCCGCAAGAAGCTCTGTCGGAAGCGGAAAGGGAGACCATACCTGAATTCCGCCTTCAAGGGCTGGCACTCGCGTATCATGCGCTGGCTCGCAAGCAGGAATCGGATCGAGCTCTGGCAGAACTGATCGCGAAGTATAAGGCAAACTCGGCTTACCAGATTGCCGAGGTCTATGCCTTCCGAGGGGAGACCGATGCGGCTTTCACATAGCTGGAGCGCGCCTACGTCCAGCACGACGCCGGGCTCACCCTTGTGAAAGGCGACCCACTCCTGAAGACCTTGTGCCGCGACTCGCGCTACGCCGCCTTTCTGAAGAAGATGCGCCTGCCCGCCTGAATGCCTCCGTTCTTATCAGGGCTGTTGGCCCACTCAAGCCCGGTCTTGGCTTGAGTGGGGCCTTCGGTCCGCGTAGTCTCTTGAAGAAAATAGGTGTAAGTCCCGTTTCCCCGATTTTCTCCGGTCGCTTCCGCTCCTCGGAATGAGAAGTGACTACTTCAGCGTCTTCACGAACGCCGCAATCGCCTTGGCGTCGTCGGCCGACACGCCATTCAACGGCTTCTTATGGGGTGGTTTCTTGGCCGCGTCGCCGGTGGTTAGCAGGGCGACGATCTGGTCTTCTGTCAAACTGGTGCCCTTGAGCGCAGTACCAATCTTGCCCTGGCCTTCAGGCCCATGGCAGTTGGCACATTTCGCTTTGTACAGGGCGGCTCCGTCTTCGGCGAGTGCGTTCTGTGGCAGGGTGAGACACAGGCAAACTGTAAGCAGGAACAACAGGACCAAGCATGTTCTGGACGTCATAGACTGAGATCTCCTTGGAAGGTTTTCGATTTAGGGCCGGAACCGAACTTCGCCCCACAGTTTATATCCGGTTGGCTCCGTAGTCGAGTGTCGGGTGGCACTTCCAGGTTGGATGGGAAGAAGGTTCGTCCCCAACGGGACGCTCGCTGCGGAAAACGATCGTTACAGCTGCTTCCACACGTCCTTGAAATCGTGGAAACCCTTTTTGCCGGGGAGCCATTCGGCGGCCCTGACTGCTCCCTCGGCAAATCCGCGGCGGGATTTCGCGTCGTGACACAGGTAGATAGTATCAGCGGGAGACTCGAAGACCAGTTCATGCATGCCGACGACATCGCCTTCGCGGAAGGAGGTAATCTCGAGTTCGGTTCCGCCCACCCCCTGCACAATTCGCTGCAGCGCGATGGCCGTCCCCGAGGGCGCATCTTTCTTGTGAATATGGTGCCGCTCAAAAATATGTCCGAAGTACTCGTGCTGTAGCGCCGCTGCGGCGCTTCGCGCTGCCTCGAAAAACAGGTTCACGCCGACAGAGAAATTGGCCGCATACAGGAATCCGATTCCGGCCTTCTCTACGATCTGCCGGACATGCGGCAGGTGGTTATACCAGCCGGTCGTGCCGACGACCAGATTTTTCCTCGCGGCTATGCAAGCCTCAATGTTGGCGAGTACCGCCTGGGGCGTGGTGAAATCGATCACCACGTCGAACGGAGCCAACTGGGAGGACGTGAGGGCGGAAGCGTTGGGATTGTCGATCGAGCAAAGGACAGAGACTTGGTGGCCGCGGCGGCGCGCCACCTCCGCGACCAGCGATCCTGTTTTGCCACGGCCGAGAATCAGTAGGTTCATAAAACAACGCCATTAACCGCAGAGTACGCCGAGTACGAGGAGGCGGAAGGGAGTTTTTGCCTGCTTCCCCCGCGATCTCCGTGTCCTCTGCGGTTTAAGATTTTACGCGAAGATTTCCGCATCCAGGTCTGCAAAAAAGACCTTGTGCAAGCGCTGAATGACGGCCGGAACTTCCTCTTCCTCGATAACAAAGGTCAGATTGATCTCCGAAGCGCCCTGGGAAATCATGCGGATCTTCACGTCCGCCAGCTCGCCGAAGACGCGGGCCGCGATCCCCGGGGTCTGGCGGAGATTTTCACCCACCAGGCAGACAATCGCCTTGCGGCCTTCATACTTGACGTCGGCCAGCTTGGCGAGGTCGGCCGCCAGCGCGGGGATCGACTCGTTCGCATCCACCGTCAGAGACACGCTGACTTCTGAGGTGGAGACGACATCCACGGGAATGCGATGTCGGTCGAAGGCCTCGAAGATCGCCCGCAGAAATCCGTGCGCCAGCAGCATGCGCGGCGCGGCCACATCAATGATAGTGATGCGTTTCTTGGCCGCAATCGCCTTAAAAAAATTACGGCAATGCGGTACGCGGGCAGCGATGCGAGTCCCCTCGCAACCCGGGTTCTTCGAATTCAGGACATACACCGGGATGTTTTTTTGAATGGCAGGCAGAACGGTTGCGGGGTGCAGCACCTTAGCCCCAAAGTAGGCCAACTCGGCCGCTTCATCAAAGCTGATGACTTTGATCCGGCGCGCGTCCGGGCAGACGTTGGGATCGGTGGTCATCATTCCGTCCACGTCGGTCCAGATCTCGATGCGCTCGGCTCCCAGTCCCGCACCCACGAGGGCGGCTGAGTAATCCGAGCCGCCGCGGCCGATGGTAGTGGTCACCCCGGACCTGCTCGCCCCGATGAAGCCGCCCATGACAGGCACGCGGCCGGCATCGATCTCCGGCGTGACCTTCGTGCGGAGCCGGTCATTGGTCTCTTCAATCTGGGGAACAGCTCGGGTGTGCGTGCTGTCGGTGACGATACACTCGCGCGAATCGATCAGGGTGGCGTCCAGTCCACGCGCCGAAAAAGCCGCGGTGACGATTTTGGCGGAAACCGTTTCTCCGAAAGCAGCCACGTGATCGGTGGTGCGGGGCGTCAACTCGCCGACTGCCACAATGCCCCGCAGCAGCTCATCCAGCGCTTCGAAGTCGTCTTCCAGTTCGCTGTGGAACTTGGTGAACACTCCCGTGCCCAGCAGTTCGCCGGCAGTGGTGTAGTGGCGTTCGCGCAGGGAACGTGAGAGGGCGAGAGCCGCTTCCCGGTCTCCTGACCCTGCGGCCCGCGCCATGTTCAGCAACTGGTCGGTGACTTTGGCCATGGCGCTGACCACTACCACTGGCTTTTGGGCGAGCCGCCCTTTGACGATCGTCGCGGCTTGGTCGATGGCCTTCGCGTCCTGCACCGAAGTACCGCCAAATTTCATGACGATCATCGCGGGAAAAACCTCGGCCACGGATTTTCACGGATCAACACGGATTCGAACAAAATTAATGTGTGCTGAGACCTCAATCCAAGTATCCCCGCACTTTCAGCAGTTCTGCATTCAGCAGCGCGGCACCTGCAGCGCCGCGAATGGTGTTGTGGGAGAGCACGGTGAATCTCCAGTCCAGCACATTGCAGGCGCGGAGTCGACCTATGGTGGCCGTCATCCCATTCCCGGCATCGACATCTAGGCGAGGCTGGGGCCGGTCGCTGGCGTTCAGATACTGCAGCGGTTGTGCCGGTGCGCTGGGCAGCTTCAGTTCCTGCGGTACACTGCGGTAATTCTTCCAGGCGTGAATAATCTCCTCCGCGTGCGTTTTCTTCTTCAACTTCACGAATGCAGACTCTGTATGACCATCCTCCACCGCCACGCGGTTGCAATGGACACTGACGTCGAACGCCCCGGGCACGATCTTTGACCCGTCGATCCGCCCCAGGAGTTTACGCGTTTCCTCCTCCATCTTTTGTTCTTCTTTGGCGATATAGGGGATGACGTTACCCAGGATGTCGAGTGAGGCCACACCAGGGTACCCAGCACCACTGACTGCCTGCATGGTGACGGCCATCACCGTCTCAATACCGAATTGCTGCTGCAATGGGGCGAGTGCCATCACCAGTCCGATGGCGGAACAGTTGGGATTGGTCACCACGAACCCATGCGACTTCCTGCGCCAAGCCTGGCATTCGAGCAGCTTGATGTGGTCGGGATTGACCTCGGGGATGACCAATGGAACGTCGTTCTGCATGCGCAACGCGCTGGAGTTAGTGACAACCGCGTGTCCGGCATCGGCGAAACGAGGCTCGAGATCAGCGGCGATTGCGGCGTCCAGAGCGGCGAAGATGACTTTGGGGGCGCCCTCGGGCAAAGCGGGCGACACCCGCATACTTGCGACGTTCGGCGGGATGGCGGTCTTCAGCTTCCAACGGGCGGCTTCCGCATACGGGCGCCCTTCCGAGCGGTCGGATGCGGCCAGCCAGGCCACCTCGAACCAGGGATGATGTTCAAGCATCTGGATAAAGCGCTGTCCGACGACGCCGGTTGCACCTAGAATTCCGACAGGAGTCTTCGCTGGCATGGTTGCATTGAATTTTACAACAGTGCTTGGTGGCTGCCGGTTACCGGCAGCGCGCACACATTGAAGAATTGCCGTATGTTTGCCGATTAGAACCTAAGGAGTACACATGCCCGAGCTACGCCAGAATTTCTTCACCAAGGAATGGGTCATTATCGCCACCGAGCGAGCCAAGCGTCCGAAGGAGCTGGCACGGCAACAGCCGCCCAAGGCCCTCGCGTCCTTTGTCGCCAGCTGCCCTTTTTGTCCCGGAAATGAAGATAAAACTCCGCCCGAGGTCTTGCGTGTACCCGCAGGTGGGACCACCCCTTGGCAGGTGCGCGTGATTCCCAACAAGTTCTCGGCGCTGGCGGGCGATGCGCAGCCCACCCGCACCATTCACCGCTCGCGCCGCAGCATGGGCGGCTTCGGTGTGCATGAGGTGATCGTCGAAACGCCCGACCATTCACACACCACTGCGTTGCTCGACGACGCGCACGTTACGAACGTGTTGCGAGCGTACAAGTCCCGGTACGACGAACTGAGCCTCGATCCCCGCATCGCGCATATCACCATCTTCAAGAACCACGGACTCGACGCTGGCACCAGCCTTGAGCATCCGCACTCACAGCTGATCGCGACGCCAGTCATCTCCAGCCAGGTGCGCGGCCGCTTTCAAACCGCCTTGCAACACTACGACGAGTTCGGCGAGTGCATGTTCTGCCAGGTAATTAACGAAGAGATGGCGGAAGAAGACCGCATCGTCCTGACCACGGAACACTTCGTGGTGATGGAGCCCTTCGCCTCGGCGACTCCCTTTGCCACCCACATTTACCCTCGCCGTCATATGGCCAACTTCGGCGACATCAGCGGCGCGGAGATGACCGACCTCGCCCGCACTCTGAGAAAAGTCCTGGCTAAGCTCTATCACGGGCTGGGCGATCCGGACTTCAACTACACCTTACGGAGCGCGCCCGCCGAACTGCACGGAGTGAAGTACTTCCACTGGTATGTGAGCGTCATCCCGCGGCTGACGCGGGTGGCCGGCTTCGAGCTCGGCTCAGGAATGTTCATCAACACGGTCCCACCGGAGTCGGCAGCAGAGTTTCTGCGAAATGTGAAGGCGGAAGCGGCGGCCGGGGCGGGGGGACAGTAAGAGGGGAACATTACCTTCGACAGTGCGTTCAAAGCTGCTTAGTTCGGCTTGGGACGCTTGCTTGTTTCTCGTGCGACAGACCACAAGGGCTGTGCCAAATGCGAGCAGTACATCGATTGATCCAGTGGCTATTCCTTCCCATAGCCATGGGTAAGTGAATGCACCAAAGGTCGCGACAGGAAGTATCCCTAAGACAGCCAATCCACCTGATCTTACCGCCCAACAAGCCAACAAACAATCCAACGATCACGGCTGTGATTGGATCAATACCAAAGCATCGAGGCGTGCCATGTGGTCAGTCGTTTCAAGATAATCCTTTGGCAGGCCTTCGGATTCGCTGTCGGCGCACTTTGAGTTGTGGTTCTCATTTCTCTGACCATATGGCCGAAGGGGGTAACGAGCAATGCGAACTGCCCCAGCAGCGTCGAGGCTAACGCGCTCACCACAGTGGCGCCGAGTACCGATAAGAAGCTTCTTACCATTTCGGGTCGCATGCTTATATTCCGCGTTTGAGGGGTAGATCAGGAATCGAAGGGAAATCTTCTTCTAAAGGATCTAACGTCGCCAATACGGCCAGAAGCGATTTCCTCGATGCGGGTTCAACGATAAGCCGGTTGTCCACCTTGCGCATGATCGCCTTCTCGCTTGAGAGTTCGAAATCGCTGGGAATCTCGACCGCCTGAGTGCGACCGATCTTGAAGATTCGTACACGACGTTTGGCGTTGACGCGAGCCCTTCGCATGTCTCAAGCATAAGCCTAAGGGGTAGCATGTCCAACGACCGAGTGATCTAGTCCTTCCGTATGGCTACAAAACTCGAGCTAAGAGTTCCCTACTGCCTCGGACTGATCTCCGTCCCAAACGAGTACTCGTTCAGTGGCCCAAAACGCCGCTTCTCCGCATACAAGCGCCAGCGCCGCCACACGATGCGCAGGCTGGCCATCACCGGAATCGAAAGATAGACGCCGAGCACGCCTGCGATCTCTGCACCTGCCAGCACACCGAAAATTGCCGCCAGCGGATGCAGTTCCATGCTCTTGCCCATAATGCGGGGCTGAACGATATAGTCCTGCACCAGGCGCCACACGCCGAGAAAGATCAGCAGCCAGATCCACTGGGAGTAGCTCATCAGCAAAGCCACGCCCAGAATCACGAGCGCCGCCACCAGCGGACCTACGACGGGAATAAATTCCAGCAGGCCGCCGGCCGTGCTCAGCACCAGGGCATAAGGCATGCGCATCAGCCCAAGGAAGGCGGCATAAGCAACAAAAGACAGCGCGGCCAGCGTCAGTTGGGCGCGGATAAAATGAGCGAGCATCTGGTTCAGGTCGCCAAGCACTCCTTCCAGCAATTCACGCTGGGGCCGGCTGTTCACGAAGGAGAGCAAGACCTCGCTGAACCCCCGAGCGTCCTTCAGGAAAAACGCCGCCAGGATAGGCACCACGATCAGCAACCAGGCCTGCTTGGCAACCTCGGCGAGCCGAAGTCCGGCATGCTGGGCAACATCCAGCAAGTCGTCGCGGTGGTTGTATAGAAAAGACTGCAGCTGACGGCGAGTTTGTGTGCTCCAGCCGTGCTGAACGCCAATCTGTTCCGCAATTTGACCTGAACTTACTTGGGCCAGCAGGCCGGGCAAAGCTTCGGCGAGACGCTGGCCCTGGTGCACGGTCCGGGGCCCCACGAAGAAGAACAGCATGACCACCAGCGCGATCAGCAGCGCGTAGATAACGGCGATGGCTGCTCCCCGGCTTTTTACCCATTTTTCTACACGGGAGACGGCAGGATCCACCAGGTAAGCGAAGAAGATGGCAAAGA
>Ga0335082_10003090_pt1 | contig 18045 bp, 15 predicted proteins | sample Lox_Sample_41_FD_206718 | JGI IMG/M metagenome (GOLD analysis project Ga0335082, IMG submission 206718) | Soil microbial communities from Loxahatchee National Wildlife Refuge, Florida, United States - Lox_Sample_4.1 | ecosystem: Environmental > Terrestrial > Soil > Wetlands | place: USA... | reverse complement strand
AATACACCTGGTGATCCCGTCCCTTGGTGGAGTCGGAGTCAGATTGGCCCGCAGTAGCATCCCGCCAAGATTCGGTGCTTGGCGCAGGGGCGCGTTGTGCGGACGGGGGTTTACTCTCGGGGGCCGGCTCACGCCGTGCGGTTTCGACCGCCCGGTGCGTGTAAACGACTTGCTCACGCACGGGCTCGTTGCCGCCGGAGGGTTCGCCGAGGAACGCGACGATGGTGTCGTTCAGATCGTTGACGGTGTAGGAGGGGACGTTAGCGCCGCGGATGTCGAGGGTGAGGCGGAGCTTGCCTTCGTGCTGCGCCACTTTGACTTCGCTGATCATGGGATTGTTTACGCTGAATTTCTGTGCGGCCGTCGCACCTACTCCCTCGGTCCCGGTCACGTCGATAACCAGTCGCGTGGGTTGTGCCATCGTGTAGTGTGTGACGGCGGCCGGCGCGTGGTTGAGTTTGACGAACAAACCTTGTTGGCCGTTGTCGTCGATGACCTTGATCTCGCGAACGCTCAGGGCACCCGCGGCATTCGCTGCCGGGGGTAGCGTACTCTCCGTCAGTTCCGGTTGCCCGGCTGGTTGGATCGGCGAGTCTGCCGAGGTCGCCGTTTCCGTCGACACCACCGTTCGTCGAGCACATCCTGCAAGTCCTACGAGACTCAAAAGAACGATGCTCCGCCAAATCACACCCGACCCGCTCCATCGCGTCATTTTTGCTCCCGTGCTGGCTGATTAGGACCCTCCTCCTTGGGTGTTTCCAAGACGATCCGATTCACTTGTTCCTTGCCGTAGAAGTCGAGGACCCGTTCTTCGATGATTACGCGCTCGGGCTCGATGGCGGTGACCACACCACCGTTTCGGCCGATCGGAGTGCCGAGCGTCACGATGAATCCCATGCCGACGCTATCCTCCACCATGGCTCTGGGAGGGCTGACTTCCCATATCGTACCCACTACTGTCAGTTGGCCGAGCTCGTAGCGCTGCAGCGGAGTGAGTTGCTGCACGTGGGCTTCTGGCCGAATGTCGAGTGTGAAAGGTCGAAAAGGATCGCGCCGGCCAGCCGGATTGTACGGGGGTGCCTCCGCAGCACTGTCATGCGGCTCCGGCGCCAGCGCCCCGGCGGCGGCATCGTCCGCCGCGTACGCGGCGGTGCCCAGCGACAAGGCCAACCAAGCCAGCAAAAGGCCCACCGCCCTCACGGTTTGCCTCCCTTTTCCTTCTCGCGTTGCTTGGCAATCCGTTCGCGTTCCGCTTCGTCAAGGAAGCGGAAGGTAACGGCCGCACACGACGTGTCGACGGTCACCGATTCCCCTTCGATCTTCGGCGGACTCTTGATGCCGACGTTCGACACGTTGACGATGCGCGCCATGTGTCCCACCTTGTCGAAGAACGCGGCAACTTGGTGGTAGGTCCCGCGGACCAGAATGTCGACCGGCACTTCAGCGTAGAAGTCTTCGAACTGCTCTGGACGTTGCTTGAATTGGAGGACCTCGAGGCCTGATTCGCGGCCGAGCGAGGAGATATTGCTCAAGAGGTCGGGAATCTCCTTCGTCGTCGGCAGCTGCGCGGCCGCCGTCTTGAGGTCGCCTTCTAGTTGGGCGACTTCCTTGCGCGTCTTGTCGAGGTTGGCGATCAGCTGGGCTTTTCGATCACGGTCCTTTTTCAGCTCTTCGCGTTGCTGCTCCTTCTCGGCAATCTCGGTGCTTCGCGGCCAATATAAGAAGTAAGCATACAAGAAGAAGACGAGGGCGACGCTGCCAACCAGCAGCATGACGCGCTGGCGCAAAGGCAGTTCGAAGAGGCGTTCCAGGAGTTCGTTCATCGGTCCGACTCAGGTGCCTGTCTTCTCGCCACCACCGGCAGGCGGGGTGGGTTGTCCCTTGCCGCCCATTCCGAGGTAGTCGAGGTGCGCTTTGACGATGAACCGCTTGAAGATCATGCCGGTGTCGCCACCCAAGAGGCCCCGAATCGGCTCGCTCTGCGAGGTTTCCACCAGGTCCACGTCGTAGTAGTACTTCGAGTTCTGCAGCTGGCGCATGAAGACGGCTATGGTTTGATTGTCCAGCGCCATTCCGGTGATGGTTGCCAAGCCGTTGGCATCCGTGAAGTCCACCAGCCACAATTTTTGCGGCGTGGCCACGCTGAGATCTTCCAGAATCCGTACCGGGCCGACACGCTTCTGCTTGAGGTCTTCGATCACCTTGAGCTTGGCCTGCAGCTCGGCCTTCCGCTTGTCGAGATCACGCACTTCCTTTGCTTGTTCGTTGAACTTTTGAATTTCGGCCCGTAGTTGATCGATCTCACCGTCAAGCCGGCTCAGCGTTCGGCCCTGGAGGACATACGGTACCACCATGACCAGCAGGGCAACCGCGATGCTCAGCAGGGCCACCGACAATTGCTGTCGGCGGCCCATGGCACGTTGCGCTTCCTTGAGCGGGAGCAGATTGATGCGAATCATTTGTCGTCCGGGCGCCTGATGGCCAGACCGAGCGCGACCGCGAATTCCGGCGCCGCTTGACGCAGCTCCGGTGTGTCAACGCCGTGGTCGATGTTGACGCGGGCAAATGGGTTGGCGATTTCCACCGGAGCCTGTACCCGCTCGCTGAGGAGCTGCGCCAGCCCGGGCATCCGCGCGGCACCACCACTCAGGTACACCGCGTCGATGGTCTCGTCCGTCGCTGCGGTCCAGAAGAAGCTCAGCGCATGATGGATCTCTTCGATGACCGCGCTGGCTGCGGATGTGCTCACTGCGGCAGCTTGCTCGGCATCGACGGTGTCGCTGCGCCCGCCGGCCTTCAGTGTCTCGGCTTCCTCAGCGCTGACGTTCAAGTCGCGCATCAGCGCCTCGCTGATGTCACGTCCGCCAACCGGGACATCTCCCGTAAACGTCGATCGACCACCCTTCAGGATGTTGATCGACGAGTAGCGGGCACCGATGTTGACGAGCGCGATGACGCGGTCCGACGCTGGTTCGTAATTCGTCTCGAACATGTTCTCGAGAGCGAAGTAGTCAACATCGATTACCACCGGGAGCAATCCCGCCCCTTTCACCGTTTCGGTGTAGCTGGCGACGATATCCTTCTTGGCTGCGACTAGGAGGACCTCCATCCGTTTGCCGTCGTCCAAATAGTCGGTGATCTGGTAGTCGAGGTTGACGTTCTCAAGATCCTCGGGAATGAAATTCCCTGCTTCGAACAAGATGGTGTTCTCCAACTCGCGGGGGCTCTGGGCTGGCAGTGTGACGCGCTTGATGATCACCGCTGGACCGGGCACCGCCGTGATGACCTTGCGGGCGCGCATGCCGTGGCTTTCGGTCAACGCACGCGTCGCCTCCGCCACCGCCACGGTTTCGTAGACCATGTTGTTCTGGATGGCCGCGGGCGGCGTCGGCAGCGTCGCGATGTTGGTGATCCGTGATTGCGGCCCGCGACCGCGTATCTCGATGACCTTGATGGTGCTCGAACCGATGTCGATGCTCAGGTAGGGCTCGTCGCGTCGAACTGGGCTGAGTTCGGACAGCGAGGCGGTGAGCAGCCGCCCGATTCGTGTGGCCCAGTTGCTTGCTACGGCCATTGCCGACCTCGCACCCACAACACCATCGCTCCCCCCCACGCCCTTGCGAGACAGCAACAAGGTTTTACGAATTTCGGCGTGAGTATGATCTCGCCCTTCTTCAATGTCAACCGCGTCCTCCCAAGCGTGTGTCATTCACGCTGCGCGTCGGCTGCGGCAGCGAATTCTAGGCCAGGTGAGCAATGCCGCCCAGCATAGCATCGATCGAGGATCACCCCAGAATCTCGGCGACAAAGTTGTGCCGTCGGGACGATTTCGCACGAAGCGAGGAAGCGGCCGCCAAACCCGCGCCCGCGGTTGGTGCCTATGAGGGGAGGGTCCAGCCGCGAAAACCTATAGCAATCGCATAGATCTCCGCCGATCCCTTACGCGTCGCCGCGGGGCGAGTAGTGTGCACGTGGTCGAACAACTGTCGCACTTGAGCGAGGTATTCTGGCAAGTCTTCGCTGCTGAATAGCTTGACGACCAGTGCCCCGCCCGGCTTCAGAATTTTGGCGCCGTGCTCCAACACGCGCCTGGCCAACGCCAGGCTGCGGGCGTCGTCTCGCACCCGTACACCGCTCAGCTGAGGAGCCAGGTCAGATAATAAAACATCGGCCCCCCCAGGGCAGGCATCGGCCAGTTGCTGGAGGGTCCCGGCATCGAAGACGTCACCGATCAGCGTCGTTACATTCCTCTGGGGGAGGGGGTCGATGGGCCGGACGTCGACCCCAACTACCTTGCCGGCGGGACCAACCTGTCGAGCCGCAACTTGCAGCCAACCACCCGGCCACGCACCCAGGTCGACCACACGGTCGCCCCGATGGAAGATTCGATGACGCTGCGCGAGCTGCAACAATTTGAAGGCGGCGCGCGAACGGTAGCCAGCCACCTTCGCTTGCGTGTAGAAAGCATCTTTGCGCCGGTACACGCTGACAGCGCTAACACGCGAGTCTGTGGTGCTCAAGCACGCCGGCGACACCTTCACTTCGCGATCACGGGCCGCTAGAGTGTCGCGCTTCACATGGCCATGGACCTCACCCATCTCAATGCCCCACAACGCGAGGCCGTCCTGCACACCGATGGACCGCTTCTCGTGCTGGCGGGTGCAGGGAGTGGCAAGACACGGGTACTGACACACCGGGTCGTCTACCTGATGCAGGAGCACGGGGTCACGGCCGAGCAGATCTGTGCGGTGACCTTCACGAACAAGGCGGCACAGGAGATGCGCGAGCGCAGCCGACAATTGTTGCCAGCCGCCGGGCGAGCGTTGCTCACTACGTTTCACTCGCTCTGTGCGCGTATGCTGCGCCGTCACGCCAACCGGATCGATCGGCACCGTGACTTCGTCATCTACGACGACGCCGACCAACGCACCGTCATGCGACGGGTGATCGCTGAGCTGCGACTCGACGAAGAGCACTACCCTCCCGCCCGATTGCTCGCCGCCATCGACCGCGCCAAGAACGACGCACTCCTACCGAACGATCTGCTGGATCGAGCCACCGAGCCGAGTGCGCGTGTCGTCGCGGACGTCTACGCCCGCTATCAAGCGACGTTGGCCGCGAACAACGCGCTGGATTTCAGCGATCTGCTGCTCGATGTCGTGCGTCTGTTGCGGGGCGATCAGGAAGTACTGGCCAGCTATCAGGAGCACTTTCGCTACCTCATGGTGGATGAGTACCAGGACACCAACCGAGTACAATACCAGATCTTGAGATTGCTGGCCTCGCGGTCTCGCAACCTCTGCGTTGTTGGCGACGATGACCAGAGCATCTATCGCTGGCGCGGGGCGGACCTGCGCAACATCCTCGACTTTGAGAGCGACTTTCCCGGGGCGCGGGTGCTGCGGCTCGAGCAGAACTATCGATCCACCAGGACCATCCTCGCCGCCGCGGACGCGGTCATCAAGCACAATAGTGGCCGCAAGGGGAAGACGCTGTGGACCGAGAATGAGGCTGGCGAACCCGTCACGGTCTACGGCGCTGCGGATGAACGCGCCGAGGCGCGGTTCGTCGTCCGTGAGATCGGTCAGCTCACGCGCGGCTTCTGCGCGCCCGGAGACGTCGCGGTCTTCTACCGCACCAATGCGCAGTCCCGGGCGCTCGAGGAGGAACTGGTGCGGGAGCGTCTGGCCTACAACATCGTTGGTACTACCCGGTTCTATGATCGCAAGGAAGTCAAAGATCTCTTGGCGTACTTGCGCGTCGTCGCCAACCCGCAGGACACGGTGAGCCTCCTGCGCATCATCAACGTACCGCCGCGTGGCATCGGCAAGACCACCATTGATGCCTTGGAGCAGGCCGCGGCGCAGAACAACCTGCCGCTTGCCGAGGTGATCGCCGAACCACCCGCGATCCGCCTGACCCCGACGGCCCGCACCCGCCTGGCCGAATTCGATGGCCTGTGCCGCCGCCTGCGCGCCGCCGCCAGCGGTCCGGTGACCGTGCTGCTCCGCACCATCCTCACCGAGACCGGCTACGTCGATCGCCTGCAGTCGGAGCAAACCCTCGACGCGGAAGGCCGCGTCGAAAACATCGAGGAACTGTTGACGGCGAGCGAGGACTTCGACCGCGACGCTGAGGACCCCTCGTTGAGCGCGTTTCTCGAGCAGATCGCGCTGGTCGCCGACGTCGACGGCTATACCGAGACGCAGGACCGGATCACGTTGATGACGCTGCACAACTCCAAGGGTCTCGAGTATCCCGTGGTCTTTATCATCGGGATGGAGGAAGGCTTGTTCCCACACGAACGGTCGCTCGAGCAGCCCGAGGCGATCGAGGAGGAACGGCGCCTCTGCTACGTGGGCTTCACCCGTGCCCGCAAACGCTTGTACGCGGTGCACGCACGCCAACGTCACCTCTTTGGTAGGGTCCAGGAGAACCTGGCGTCCCGGTTTCTGGCAGAGATCCCGTCGACGCTGTGCCGGCGCGAAGGCGATGCGCGCCGACCCGAGTCGGACGAGCCCACGATCGACTATTCGTATACGCAGCTGGCAAACCCGCCCCGTTCGCGCCTCGTGCGTGTCGAAGCGAGCAGGGCAGAAGGGTCAAACGGCTTCCACATTGGCCAACGAGTGCGTCACCGCGAATTCGGCGACGGCGTCGTCCGCGGCGTCGAGGGAAGCGGCGAGCGCACCAAACTCACCGTCCGCTTTGAACGCGCGGGCATCAAGAAACTCATCGCACGGTTCGCGGCGCTCGAACCGCTGGAGCACTAGTACTCGGTGGTGGCCACTTCCTCGTGCGGCGTATGACCGAAGAACTTCTCGAGATACGGTCGCGACACGATGTAGTGCAGGGGCCGAAAGATCAACCATTCCGCCGTGAAGCCGACGGGGTAGATGAGGTACGCTGCGACTCGGATCGGATGCGACTGCATATCGTCATAGTCGTCCGGCGCCGCGGTCGCCGGACCGGCCGTGAGTGCTACGACCGCTGCAAACCCTGCCGCGACAATGAGTCGTTTCATCTCTCGATCCTCCCATTATCAGTGTACCAAAGGGTCTCCACCTTTCCAAGTTACTCTTTCCAGCCGACAAAGCTCAGTTGGCGTCCCGTGGCGGTGCCGGCGGCGCGGTGCGAGAAATAGTCAGTCACGGCGCACTTCGTACACGGTCCCACCAACTCGATCTGTTCCCCCGCGACCCCAGCGCGCCGCAGCAGGGCGACGTTCACCGCCCGCAGGTCGAGCATCGCCTTGGCTGCACTACGGCCGGGACGCGCCGCGTCCTCGACCGCGCCCCACGCGGCGTCCAACTCATCGACGATGCTCCGATCGACCTCGTAACAACAGCCGCCGATGGTTGGACCGAGCGCCGCGCGGATGCCCGCGGCCTCGACGCCAAGATCGCGCATCCGTTCGACGGTGCGGGTGACGATGCCGTGAAGAGTGCCCCGCCAGCCGGCGTGGACGGCGGCCACGACACGCGCCGCCGGCGCGACCAGCAAGATCGGCACGCAATCGGCCGTCAGCACGCTGAGCGCCAGGCCGGGCAGACGGCTCACCATCGCATCGGCTTCGCCCACATCGGGCGACCCGCCGTCGACGATGACGACACGATCGCCGTGCACTTGCGTCATGGTGACGAAGCGCACGGTACCACCCACGGCGGCGCTGACCCGATGCCAGTTCTCCCGCACCGATTCCGGCGCGTCGCCGCTGCGGCGCGACACGTTCAGCGTCGCGTAGGGTGTGCGGCTGACACCGCCGCGGCGGCCGTAGAAACCGTGTAACAACCCCGACATCCGCTCCCAGCCGGAGACCTGGAGCACCGGCGGCGGCTGGCCCACTGCGTTCACTGCGCGGCGATCAGGACGCTCAGCCACGCTCCGAGCAGCACGCCCGAATCAGCTCCCGCAGCTGGGCGGAATTGCACTGTTCCAAGTGCAATACCAGATCGATGGCCCGCTCCATCTTTTCCTTGCGCAGGGTATAGCGGGTCTCGCGGCGGAACTTGTCTTCGACCGACTTGCGTCGCTCGTCGAACGAGCGGCCTGCACCGCCGAAGGGCACCTCCTGCTCCATGTCGAAGCTGCGGCCGTCCTCCATCTCGATGCGTACCCGCGCGCCGAACGACATTTTGAAGCCCGAGAGATCGAGATTGGCCAGATCCAACTGGACGCGCTCGACGCCATCCTCGGTGACGCTCTTGACGAGGGCGCGGTCACGCATGCGTTGCGCCATCACTTCGTCGTGGGTCAGATGCACGCGCGCCGCAAGATCCCACGTCGCCGGGTTGCGGATGCGCTCGCGGCTGAACTGCCGCGCCGTCAGCTCCTTGTCGATGAGCGCCGCGGCAACGTTGTAGCCGACGGTGAAGTTCAACGTCGCCGGCACCGTGTCGGGCCCCTTCAGGTAGGGCGCCGCCAGCGCCTCCATCCCGAGGGTCAGCGGGCCGGCCGCCACGTGGACCGCCTTGACCTTCTTGGCATCGATCGCATGTTGTCGCACCAGCGTCAGCACACAATCGATCGTGGTGTCGAGGTAGGCACAGCCAGGGTAGATCTTGTAACACAATGTGTCCGTCAACCAGACCTTGCCGAATCCCTCGTAGGCGCCCATGAGCGGTTGGTGGGCGAACACCTTGGTAAACCCCTGTGCGCTTTCGATGATGTCCGGCGCGCCGCGCAGCCCGTTGGCGGCGAGCTCCGCCGCCTGGACGCCCACGGGCGCGGTGGACGCGGCCATGAGGATCTTGGCATCCGACCCGAAGAAACCCGCCATCAGCGGATACGTGGGCTGCAGCATGGCGATGCCCATGGCCGATTGGATCTGCTGCTTGTCCAAGTCCATCAGCTTGGCGGTGATGACCGCGCCGCCGATCAAGTGAATGAAGGTCCAGAGCTGCCCGTTCAGCGGGCCGACCAGCACGGAGGCACCGACCCGTCCCTCGATCTCGTTCGCCAACGTCTGCGCCAGCAGGAAGTCCTTGCCGCTGACCCCGAGCTTTTCGGCCAGGGCCAGGGTGACCAGCACGGCGGAGTGCCCGGTGTGCCCGGCGAAGAGGTAGTCATCGTAGTCGAGCGCCATGCTCAGGGCGGTGTTGGCGAAGATGGCGGTGGGCAGCGAGGTGCGCTCGCCGGACGGTATCATGGTCGCCTCTTTGCCGCCCGCCCACTCCTTTGCGGTGCGGCTCACGATTCGACCCGCGTCGGAGAAGTGCCCAGCGTGAACCGAGGCGATCACGCTGAGGATCTGATTCTTTGCCTCCTCGACCACGCGGCGCGGCAAGTCCTCGAACTGGGCCTGCGCGACCCATTCCGCCATTCGCTCGGTGACGTAGCCCTCACTCATGCACACACTCCTCGCCGGTTCATCCCTGCCATGCCGCTCTATCTACTCCAAAGCGGCGGCGCGACGCTAGCCCAGCACGACGGCGGCCTACGCACCTCAGCCGGCGGCGCGCGCCGGAGCCAGCTGCAACAGCTGGAACGCCACCAGAGTGAGTGCGTTGCTGATCGCGCCGCTGCGGATCAGCGCAGGCACCTCGGCGAGCGCCACGGTCTCCACCGCGAGCTCCTCGGTGGCGTCCCAGTGCGGCGGCCCCGCCACCTCGACGTCGTACGCAACGAACAGATGGCAGCGGTTGTTCATGATCGCCGGGTTCGGATGCACCACGCCGAGCGGTCTAACCTCGCCGCCGGCGTATCCCGTTTCCTCGCGCAGCTCGCGCATCGCCGCCACCGCCGGCGACGCGTCGGTGGCATCGATCAGCCCGGCCGGCACTTCCAGGGTCAGGTCACCGATGCCATGACGGAACTGCCGCACCATCACCACGCGGCCGTCCGTGGTGATCGGCACCACGTTGACCCAATCGTCGACCTCCAAGACGTGAAAGTCGTGTTGCCGGCCGCTGGACGCCGACGCACTGGTATCGCGACGCACCGTGAAGATCCGGCAGCGGTAGACGATCTCGGACTTGATGACGTCCCAACGCATGGCCCGTCAGAACAGCTGGCGGTACTCGATGGCGGGGCAGCGATCCATCACCACCGTCAGCCCGGCGGCCTGCGCCCGTCGCGCCGCCGGCGCGTCGATCACGCCAAGCTGCATCCAGACGATGCTCGCGCCCACGGCAATCGCTTCATCCACGACGGCACCGGCGGCCTCGGCCCGGCGAAAGATGTCCACCATCTCCACCGGCTTCGGCACTGCGCGCAACGACGGATAACAGGTCATGCCCAGGATCGTGTCGGCGGCGGGGTTCACCGGACACACCACGTGCCCCTTGTCCATCAAGAGCCGCGTAATCCGATGGCTGTCGCGTCGCGGGTCGGGTGAGCAGCCGACCACCGCGATCCGCCGCGGCTGCGCCAGAATCTCTCGGATCACCGCGTCGGGCGGGTTCTCAAACGTAGCCATGCGCCGACACCTTAACGAAATGCAGCGCCGGGAGCCAACAGCGCGACGGCTCGGGGTAGTGTCTCACTTTCAGCTCTACGCCTGAAGGCTTTGCACATTGCAGTTCAGCGTTGCCGCCTCTCTTGGCGGCTACCCTGGGCGAGCGGCCGCCGCAGCAGAATCGGAATTCATTGCGATCCGACGACTCACCGCGACCACCGCCCGAGGTAGCCAAGGGAAGGCAACCTCGTCAGAGCGAGTTGCCCGGCTCCCATGGGAGGTCGAGTGTCGCACCGATCGCCGGCGGCGCGATGCGCTGCAAGCGCCCGTCCTTCCAAATCAGCCAGACGAGGCTGGGATCGTCGAGCGGCTTGTCGAAGCGAAACCGCACGCGCGTAGGCCCATCCCGGCCCAGCTCAGTCACGGTCGCCTGCATGCCGGCCACGTTGATGACCTCGCCTTGTACCAAGGAGGACGCGTGCAACTCGCCACCGACCAGCTCCATGTCCATGATGTCCACCGCGGTGCGACGAAAGCGATGCGCGCAGGGCGCCCAGGACAATACGCGCCAGGCCGCGGGTATCGGCAAGCGATACAATTGCCGGAACAGATACGCATGCAAGCCGAGGCGCAAGTCCGGCGCGTTCAGGAGCACCACCGTCCGTTCCGTCACCTCCTCGCCGCCGAGATGCGGATCGCCCACCGCCCGGGCGAGATCTCGGAACAGCACCCGCTGGAGCAGATACGGCACGGCGAGCCGTTGGACCGGCGCCAGGACGAGGTGAATGCCAACGAGACCCCAGCACAGCGTGCCCAAGAGACGGTTGGATAGCCCCGGTCGCCGTCGCAGCGTCGTCCACCAACGGTTCAACATCAGGGCGATGGCGACCGATCCGCCAATCCACGGGACGAGCACGCAGCGCGAGCCGATGGCGGAGCCGGCAAAGGGGATTGCCGACAGCAATGCTCCGGCGAGCATCCATCCAGTGGCGCGTTGTTCGCGCGCCGAGCAGGTTACCCACACCGTGCGCAGCAACACGCCGCAGAGCAGGATGACCAGCGCTGCCGCCAGGATCATCGCCGGCCTGAGGCCCGGGCGCAGGAGCCAGAGATCGGCGTTCGCGCCGCTGAGCATGGCGCCGATGAGGAAGACGAGACGCCCCGGAATCTGCGTGACATACATCATCGGGTCGTTGAACGGGTCGAGGTAGTCGCTCCCGCCGGATGTTCCCAGACCGAGTACTCGATACATCAGCAGATAGGCCCCGAGAACACCGATGACGGGGACACTTGCACGGACTCGACTCCACCCGTCGCCGCGAGCGCCGAGGGCCTCGTAGGCAAGCAGGTAGGCGATCATCCCCAGCGCCGCTTCACTCGCACTGAGGGCCACCACAAAGCCGAGAACGGACAGCAGCCGACCCGGCCGCCAGCTCTGCTCGCGCCAGCGCACGTGGCTGCACAACGCGAGCACGCCCACCGCGGCGGCGATCACGATGTGGCGCGTCGCTGTCCAGCAGAAGAAACCGTGAATGCCGGCGATCGTGAAGAGCAGCAGCGCCAGCGTGGCGATGGGACCGGCCTGCGACACGGCGACTTGCCCGTCCGCCAACCCGGCACGCTGCAAGACCAGGCTATACAACTCTCCCACTCCCACGACGAGCAGGAGAGACCAGAGCACGCCGTGGATACGGTAGCCGATCGGGTTGAGGCCGAAGAGGGTGTGATCGAGCACCAACGCCGCCGAGCTCAGCGGGCGGAAGAAGGCCATCTTGAATCCGGGATCGAAAAACCAGGGGAGGGCGCCGGCATCCTTCAGTAGTTGGACGTGCTGCGCATTGCCGTCGGAGATTGTGTAGAGGTTGAGCGGTCCTAGCCAGTTGACCGGCAACACCCCCTCCAGCACCCCGAGTTGGATGAAGTCGTCGGCCATGAAGCTGGAAAATTGCAGTTCCCAGAGGCCGAACGCCAGCGCCAACAGTAGGCCCAGGACAATTGGATCGCGCCACGATCTTCCGGTTGCGGCGATCACTGCCGCGGCTCACCCGGGGCGAAGGTCTTCTTGAATCGTGCCTTCCCGGCCCAGTACAGGCTGATCTGGTGACCGTCGGGGTCACGGAGATAGGCGTGCTTCCAGCCCCATGGCATGTCTTTCGGCATCTGATCGAACTGCACGCCCTTCTTGGCGAGTGCCTTGCAGAACGCGTCGAGGCCCTCCACCTCGAAGTACAGGCGCAGCCCCTCGGTCTTGGGGTCGATCGCTTGCCCGGGTTCGACCCCGTGCAGCGCGATGGTCGTCGCGCCCGCCGGGCTCTTCAGCCGCACATAAGCGCCCGGATAGGTGTCCACGACCTCGAACCCGAGGAGGTCGCGATAGAACCTCAACGCCTGCGAGAGCTTGGTCGTGTAGATCATCGCGTGATTGAACTCGACCGCGGCTCTCACCTTCTTCCTGGGGGCAGTCTTCTTCTCGCCTGGCATGTCGGTACCTCCGGATGTGGAAGCAACAGTGGGCATCGACGGTGTGAGAATGCAAGAAAGGTCGAGCAAGTTGAACCGGAGGGTAAGCGTCGGGTGCGCGGAGGGCTGCCGCAACGGCGTGGGCTGCGGCAGCGTGAGGTTATCTGGCGACCGGTCGACAGCACACGATGCGGGCTTGCATCAGCAGCCGAACGATGTCGTGCGCGCAGGACCGACCGAGAAGGGCCTTGAGCTTGTCATCGACCGCGCGCGCCTTCTCCGCGCCGGAAGGTGGCCGGCAGAGCGCGACCGAGTCCTCGCTTTCGTTGTTCTGGACGACCGAACGGTTTTAACGATGAGCCGCGCGTCTTTTGCGTTGGCTCCGTCGTTTTGTTGGGCCGCGACGGGTCGCGTTCACGGGCCGTTTTCCAGACTGATCAGGCCCTTACGACACGGGATACGGGCCGTCCGCAAACTCACGATCATGATACCCCTTCGACCCGACCGCATGCGCCAGCGGACTCCGGGGGGCGTCCCCCGTTCTCAGGCAATCAATGATTCGCCGGAAGTCATACCGGGGCTGCCAACCCAGTTCCCGCCGCGCGCGCTCATTCACGTACACCCGCTCGATGCCGGGGAACATCTTCCAACCGCGACGAGCGTACTCCTCTGCGTACTCCGGGACCCGCCGTTCTACCACCTGTGGGGCGTTCAGACGCAAGTCGGCTAGGTCGTCGGGCTGGAAGGGCGTGGTTGCGCTGATGATGTATCGCCCGAAGCCGATCGATGGGGCCTTCTCGATGGCGAGCACGTGAGCGTCAACGACATCTTGGAGGTCCACTCGCCGGTAGAGATACTCGTTCGCCTTGACGTTATCGTCGTCGTACACCCTGCGGACCGTCGGATCGTCGTCCACGTCCGGGAAGAACCGCGACGTCCGCAGGACGAGGCACGCGAGCCGGTGGCGGCGGTGAAACAACTCACACAAATCCTCGGCCGCCGTCTTGGTCACGCCGTAAATGTTCTTGGGGACGGACCGCACGTCCTCGGTCACCCACGCCGCGGGCACACCCGGCGGCGGCGTCAGCGCCAGCCCGAACGCGCTGGTCGTACTCGTGAAGATGAAGGACGAGACGCCGGCCGACACCGCTTCCTCGAGAAGGTTGAGCGTGCCGGTAATGTTGATATCGACGAACTCCTGTCGGGTGTGGGTGGCGACGTGTGGCTTGTGCAGGGTCGCCGCGTGAATGACGGTGTCCACGCCGTGCACGCACTGCTGCACGAAGTCGCGGTCGGTGATCGTCCCCACGCTCCCGGTGAAGGGCGACGCCGTTCGGTCGAGGCCGACGACTTGGTGTGTCGTGCCCTGCATGGTGCGAACCAGGGCCTCGCCGAGATGCCCACTGCTACCCGTGACCAAGATTTTCATGGTGCATCAACTCCCTCGACGACCGCAGGGGACCACGGCTATTACGCTTCCTGCCCATGCGGCCCTGAGAGACCCTGGGTCACAACTTTGACTTCCCCCCTTCGCGGGTTCGGCCCGAACAAATCGTCTCGCTCGCTCCTACGTCCCTCCATCTTCCCTCTCGGTCCGGGTACGGCGTACTCAACGAATACCACGGTGATGTCCCCAGGACGATCATGAAAGGCCCCGAGCGCTTCCGGAGCGCCTGGGACGAAACGCTCGCGTACGAACCGTTGACGCGTCTTCAGCGCACCCAGCCCTCGGTCTTCATGATAGCGGCGCCTCGATCGCTGGTCAGGAAATCCAGAAACTTTTTGGCCTGCGGATCGGCGTCATGGGCAAGTACGACGTTGACATCACGCCAGATCGTACGGCTTTTCGATAGCTGCACGATCTCTGCCTTATCGGGATGAGTGATCGGCCAGTCCGGCCACGTGATCCACGCGTCAGCGTCCTTTTCTACAAACATCTTGTAGCTCGGTCCGCTCCCCATTCCGAAGCCGACGATGTTCTTCCGGAAGCGCTTGATGTCCTCCAGGCGCCCTTCGCGACCTGCGACATCTTCCCACGTGCCGGTGCCCGAGGTGTTGGCGACACCCGCGCCTTCGGTGACCACGAGCTTCATGCCATCCTTCAGGAGGTCCTCGAAGCCGCGGATGTGCTTGGGGTTCCCCTTCTTCACGGCAATGATGGTGGGACGGATATAGATGGGCGTTACATCGGCCCAGGCGAAGTCCTTGTAGGTTTCAAGTAGCGCGGTGATGTCTTCCTCCGCAGTGCCCCAAAGGATGTCGGCATCCGCCTGGGCCTTCTTGGACCAGGTCGGTTCGGGACCCCCGACGGGCTCGACCTGGATGCCTGTTTCCTTGGTGAAGACCTCAGCGACTTTCTTGAAGGCCGTGTCTGGCCCACCAGCGCCATAGAGCCTAACGACGCCATCGCGAGGATTGTGGATGATCGACGGGTCGGGGACTTCGTGGGCGGCAGCGCGCCAAGGCAGAACCACAGGCAGGGTCAGAGCGAGGACGTGAGATAAGCAACTCATCCAGCGTTGTTCATGTCGCTTCATTTTCCGTCTTTCTCGCGCCGCCGTAAGTGTTTGATCGCGGGCGGCACAAATCTCACGATCGGGATTTCCGGGCGATCTTTCATGCGTGCACGTGGCCGAACGCATTGGCGATGAGCCGCGCGTTCTGTTCGCGTCGGGCTCGATCGCCTTGTTCGGCATTGCTGGTTGCCGCACGTGTATCTTGTTGGTATCGATCGCCGCGTTCGGACCGGGCATCAGACGAGTGCCCGCTCCTCCGCTGTGCCCGCCGTCGCGATGACAAGTTGCGCCAAGGTCGATCAAAAGCCGCCGCGGACGGCACGCGCAAAGGTGTTAGAAGCATTGTCGCCGTGGTTCACGATGCCGTCGCCGAAGCGCACGACCCACGGGACATTGGGATCGCCAGCGTAGCTGGTAGCCGACCAATAGTAGATGTCCGTCGTGGGCCCAAACGTTGCGTCGATGCATGGGTTTTGGATGGTGCACGGGTATGGCTGCAGCAGAATTCCCTGCAGCTCCTCGATCGTCGGCAAACGCCAGTCGCAGTGGCCGGTGAAGCAGCCGCTCGTGGAGATGCCATTGGATGATGTGCCACCGTTGAGGGTGTAGAGAAAGCTCGTGAACACGGTGCCGCTGTATGGCGAGCCAGTGCTCCACGTGTAGGTGTTGGCCACGTCGTGCACGTCACCGGTGCCGAAGGGGCTCTTCTTCTCCCACACCAACCCCGTGTTCAGATCGCTCACCGTGCCATCGTGGTTGTCGATATAGCGGCACGCGTCTGTCACTGCCTTCGCATCGGCTTTCTGGAGCGCAGTTGTGAACTTCTCCCAACAAGCCGCTGACGTGTCGGCTTTCCCCACAATCACACCGAGTGTGCTCTGCACCAGACACACGTGCAGCCTGCGCTGCGCCGTTAGTTTGGTCCGCTCGCATCGCTGCTTGACCATCGAGGCCAGTGACGTTCGGGCGTATAACGGCGCCGTGCACAGCGCCAGCACACTGAGAGCCCCTACGCATGAAATGTGCTTCATCAGCCACCCCCTGGCTGGATTTGGTGAACGCATTTTCCGCCTGCAGGCAGCCCCATGTCAAATCAATACGAAGGCTGTTCGCAATCCCCCATGAATCGTGACCGTGCCCACCGCCGGATGCGGGCAACGGCAATGTTCACGACGAAGGCGCGATGGACCGCCACCCACGGTGGCCTCCGTAGATGAGCCGCGCGTTCTCTTGGCGTCGGTCTCGATCGGCGTGTTAGACGTCATAACCGCCACCACTCCAGACGCTTCGCATCGTGGTTCCAGAAGATGTGGAACGAATCGCACGCTCCGTCGATGACGACGAGCCCTCTGCAAGTCGTGGATCGCCGGAACCCCGGCAGAGGACCGCCCAACGGGCCTGACGGGTCATAGTCTAAACTTTCCATTTTCAAATCAGCGGTGTCGCTGCACAGCGAATCCTGTTTCGTGGCGTCGCCAAGACCAAACTCCAGAACCGTGGGATACTCTCCCTTCTTTACAGGCCCGAAGACAACAGCGACCGCGTAGGTCTTCCCAGCGGCTCCCGGTATGGCGTAGTCGAGACGACCATCACAGTTCACGTCCGCGACAACCGCACGGTGGACCTCCCACCTGAACTTGGGACGCGCCGCCGCAAGGGCCTTCACCGCATCAGCGACAGCTGAACTCGTGCCCTGTGTGCCAATTGCGGGGATTGGCGAGAACCCGACAGCAAGAGCAATCGAAAGGATGGTTCTGTAGGTCATCGCGCGCGGCTAACGCTGAGCATGTGCCGCGCGCTTTGCGCGTCGGCACCATGCTTTGGTTCGGCCTCGACCTTTTGCACCACACGACACTTTATCGAGGGCGCGAGTCAGGATTGCTTGCAACACGACGAGCATTTTGAACCACCAGATGAGTCCATGCGAGCGCAACTAAGGCCGCCAGAATCCACGTCCACCACCGCATGCCTCCAAGTCCCCGCCGAATCCATTCAGCAGTCACGATCGGCACAGCCGTCAATACGAACAGGAGGGGAATGATTCTCCACCGTTGTTTGTGCACTCGAAGGAACCACTTGCCTAACACACCCTTGTCTCGTGGTATCCGCGACAGGCCGCCCGATACAACAGAGAGCGCCACAATCGCAATCAGGGCTTGTCTAGTCCATGGCGGATTTGGTGGCGGTAAGAGTGCGATGATCAACAATCCCATCGCAGCAGCGACCTGAGCAATGATGGCGGTACGTCTTCTGATTATTCCGTTGTCAGCGCGCCTCGTATCGGTCATCGCCGATTGTCCCCCCCGGGGCTTTGGCCGCCGAACGCCAAAGCTCACAAGCGCGCGGCGCTCTTCCGCGCGTCTTGTGCAGCGCGTTGTTCGGCTCACTCTGCGACACAGTGACTCCCTCGGGGATCATTCTTGTCGGGAACGCATGAAAATCCAGCATCGCAATCAGTGTCGAAGACACAGAACCCGAGTCTCAAAAGGCATTGATGCGCGATGTCGCTTGGTTCAAATTGAAACGCGCACGTTCCAGATGTCGGATCGGGAGCGCATCGGGCGTACTGGTAGCACTCGTACTGTGGGAGCCATTCGCAAGAACTCTTTCCGCCTGAGTTGGAGCAGATGGCAGAGCTGCATCCCCCGTGATAACAGCCACCCTCATCGCTTC
>Ga0335082_10003088_pt1 | contig 18061 bp, 15 predicted proteins | sample Lox_Sample_41_FD_206718 | JGI IMG/M metagenome (GOLD analysis project Ga0335082, IMG submission 206718) | Soil microbial communities from Loxahatchee National Wildlife Refuge, Florida, United States - Lox_Sample_4.1 | ecosystem: Environmental > Terrestrial > Soil > Wetlands | place: USA... | reverse complement strand
CACCGCCTGCCACTCAGATCGAACCGAGCGCCGGAGCACGGCCGCGCTGGCGCCGATCCGCGCTGCGCCCACGGCATGTCATCGTCGCGTCGCTGCTCGCCATCTACCCGCTGGTCGCCAACGAGTTCTGGACCTTGCAGATCGGCGCGCAGTCGCTGCTGCTCGGGATCATCGCGCTCTCGTTCATGTTCCTGGCTGGGTACGGGGGCATGGTGTCGCTGGCGCAGATGACGGTGGCAGGGCTCGCCGCCTATATGGTCGCGATGCTGGGCTCCAGCGCGATCCCGTTGAGCTTGGGTTGGCCCTGGTGGGTCGTGGAGCCGCTCTCGGTCGCTATCGCGACGTTGTTCGCTGCGTTCGTCGGTGCCATCTCGGTGCGTACCGAAGGGATCTACACGATCATGATCACGCTTGCCATCGGCATGGCGGTGTTCTACCTGACGCAGCAGAACTACACGCTGTTCAACGGCTTCGACGGATTCAAGGGGCTGGAGCCCCCGGCGCTGTTCGACGTGAACTGGCGCGCGCCGCTGGCCTTCTACTATGTGAGCCTGGCGGTGGCCGCGGCGTGCTATCTCGCCGTACTCTACTTGTCGCGATCCACGTTCGGGCTGTCCATGCAGGCCATCCGCGACAATCCCCGGCGCATGCGATCGCTGGGCTTCAACGTGAGCCTGCACCGCGTGGTCGCGTATGCGATCGCCGGGTTCATCGCGGCGCTCGGCGGCGTGCTATGGGCGTGGTACAACGGGCGCGTATCTCCCGGATCGATCGGCATCCACTCGATCATCGCCATCCTGATCATCGGCGTCATGGGTGGCCTGCGGCATCCGGTGGGGCCTTTCGCAGGTGCGCTGGTGTTCGTTCTGCTGCAGACTTTCGCCATCGATTTCATCGACCGCGAGCGCTTCAACACGCTCATCGGGACCGTGTTCGTGCTCACCGTGCTGTTCTCTTCGGACGGCCTGCTCGGGTTATGGGACGTGCTGCGCCGGCGTCTCACGCCGCCGCGCGGCGGCGCCGCTCGGAGGAGCGAGCGGTGAGCGAAGGGAGCAAGCGTCGAGGGTAGGGTGGGGCCCCGCCGCCGAAACCGAACGACCCACTGCATAACGAACTGGAGGAATCCACCATGAAGCAGACGTTCAGGAGAACCGTGCTGGTCGCGGCCATCGCCATGGGCGCGGCCTGGGGGGCCGGCGCCGGAGCACAGGAGATCAAGATCGGGGGCCTGGCGACCCTGGAAGGGCCGTTCGCGGTGCCGGGACAGGACAGCATGCGCGGGATCGAGCTCGCCCTGTCCGAAGCCAATTACACGGCCGGCGGCAAGAAGATCACGTTGATCAAGGCTTCCTCCAACGCCAACCCCGACGTCGCCGTGAACGCCGCCCGCAAGCTGGTGGAGCAGGACAAGGTCGACATCCTGATCGGCCCGCTGTCCGGCAGCGAGGGCCTGGCGGTGAAGGACTACGCCAAGACCCAGCCGAACACGACATTCGTCAACGGCTCTTCGGCCGCGCAGGACACCACGCTGCGTGATCCGGCGTCCAACTTCTACCGCTTCTCCACCGACGGGGCGCAGTGGATGGCCGGTCTGGGCGAGTACGTCTACAAGACCAAGGGGTACAAGAAAGTCGCCATCGTAGCGGAGGACTATTCCTTCCCCTATACCCAGGTGCTCGGATTCATGCTGCCGTTCTGCCAGGCCGGCGGAAAGGTGCCGGAGAAGTTCTGGGTGCCAATCGGCAACAAGGACTACAGCTCGGTGATCGCCAAGCTGCCGCAGGACGTCGATGCGATCTACGTCGCACTGGGCGGCGCCGACGCCATCAACTTCCTCACGCAGTACCAGCAAGCTGGCGGCAACAAGCCGCTGATCGGCGGCTCGATCACCGTGGACCAAACCGTGCTGGGCAGCAAGGGTCGCATCCGCGATTCCGTGATCGGCGTGCCTTCGGCCGGCCCGATCGCAGACTCGTGGGACAATCCCAAGTGGAAGGCGTTCGTGGCCGCATACAAGAAGAAGTTCCCGGACGGGCTGCCTTCGCCGTCGCTATTCGCGCACGCATACTACATCGAGACCAAGGCCGTGCTCGCGGCGCTCGATCAGACGAAGGGTGATCTCTCCGGCGGACAGGCGAAGTTCCGCCAGACCCTCTCAAAGCTCAAGCTCGACACGCCTACCGGGATGGTCTCGCTGGACGAGAACCGCCAAGCGATCGCCGACATCTTCCTCACCGAAGTCGCCGTCGGTCAGGGCGGAGCCCTGTTCAACAAAGTAATCCGGGTGATCCCCCAAGTGAACCAGGAGCTGAACATGGACAAGCAGAAGTTCCTGGCGCTCGGCCCCGTGAGCCGCACCAACCCGGAATGCAAGTGAGGCAGATCGGCGGGTGAGGGGCTGGCCGGCCCATCGGGCCGGGCAGCCCCTCAATGCGCAGCGATCCTCGCAAACATGGCCGAACCGCTCGCTCGCATGGCTTCATACGCGCTGCGCCTGGACGGCGTGGGGCGGCACTTCGGCGCGCTGGTGGCGTTGGACGACGTGTCGCTCGAGCTCCAGCCTGGCGAGCGCCGCGCGATCATCGGCGCCAACGGGGCGGGCAAGACCACTCTGTTCAACTGCATCACCGGGGATTTCCCGCCGACGAGGGGCCGCATCGTGTTCTTCGGCGAAGACATCACCGCATTGCCTCCGTGGGAGCGCATCCGGCGCGGCCTCCGCCGCACGTATCAGAACTCGCTGCTGTTCCGCAACCTGTCCGTGCTCGACAATCTGTACCTCGCGGCCCGCGGCATCACCCGCGGCCGCCTTTCGCTCACGCGCCCGGCAGCGAACGATCCCACGTACGAAAGCGCGCGCGAGCTGGCGCATTACGCACGGCTGGAGTCGCTCGCGGCGCGCACGGTCTCCGAGCTCTCCCACGGCCAGCAGCGGCAGTTGGAGATCGGCATGGCGCTCGCCGGCGCCCCGCGGCTGATCCTGTTCGACGAGCCGGCGGCCGGGCTGTCTCCGGCCGAGCGGCGCGAGCTGATGGCGCTGCTGCGCGCGCTGCCCTCGCATACCGGCTTCATCCTGATCGAGCACGATCTGGACATCGCGCTCACCGTGGTCGACTATGTGACCGTCATGCACGATGCACGCATCCTCAAGCACGGGACGCCCAAGCAGATCGAGGTCGACCCGCAAGTGCAGGCCATTTACCTCGGACAGCGCCATGGCTGAAGCCGAGAGCGCGCCGGTGCTGGAGGTCGCCAACCTGCAGGTGTACTACGGCCACGCGCACGCTCTGCAGGGGGTGACGCTCACCCTGGATCGCGGTGTCCTTGGCGTGGTCGGTCGTAACGGCATGGGCAAGACCACCCTGTGCAACGCGATCATGGGTCTCACCCCCGCCGCGGGCGGCAGCATCAAGGTGCGGGGCCAAGAGATCCTCGGGCTGCCGGCTAACCGCATCGTGCGGGCCGGAGTGAGCTACGTCCCGCAGGGAAGGCGAGTCTGGCCGTCACTCACGGTGGACGAGCACCTCAGGCTCGCGGCCCGCCGCGGCGAGGGAGCGTGGACCGTCGAGCGCGTGTATCAAACCTTCCCTCGGCTTGCCGAGCGACGCCATCACGGCGGTGCCGAGCTCTCCGGCGGCGAGCAGCAGATGCTGGCCATCGGACGCGCCCTGCTCGCGAACCCCAAGCTGCTCGTGATGGACGAGCCCACGGAAGGCCTCGCCCCGGTGCTCGTGGAGCAGCTCGAGGCCATGTTGAAGCGGCTTGCCGCCGAGGGGGAGGTTTCGGTTTTGCTGATCGAGCAGAACCTGGGTGTGGCCACGGCGGTCGCCGAGCGCATCGTAGTGATGCTGAATGGGCGCATCGCGCATGAGACGAGCGCAGTCCAGATGGCATCGGACCACACGCTGCAGCAGCGGTTCCTGGGTGTGCGTGCGGCGGACGTCGAAGAGCAGGCGGCCTCAACCCAGATCCCGGTAGCCGAGCCGGTGCGCGTACTTCAGGTGCGGCGCGCGAGCCGGGAGAGCCTCGACCTCACCCTGCTTGCCGGTGCACCGGGCTATTCCGCGCAGAAGGCGCCGACGCTCTGGTCGAGCGCGAGTCGGCGCTCGGCGCCTGCACCGGTTCCCGACGAGCCGCCAGAGTCCCCGCCGGAGCGAGACACCACCGGAGCGGTCAGCGCGGCGACAGCGATGTCCGTCTCGATTGCTGCGACGGTCGGTCGCAGCGCATACGTCGCCGGGACGTTCGATACGAAGACGCGTGAGTTGCTGTTTCTCAAGAGCTGCCTCGAACGGCTGGGGCTGCGCGCCGTCACCGTCGATTTGTCCACAAGCCGTCGTCCTTCGCCGGCCGATGTCGGCCCGGGCGAGGTGGCTCGCTTCCATCCCAAGGGGCCGCAGGCGGTGTTCACAGGCGATCGCGGCACCGCGCTGCGCGCGATGGCGCTGGCCTTCGAGCGCTTCATCGTCACGCGGCGGGATCTGGCCGGAATCATCTCGGCCGGCGGCTCGGGCAACACGGCGCTCGCCACTGCAGCGATGCGCCGGCTCCCGATCGGCGTGCCGAAGATCATGGTATCCACCGTCGCTTCCGGCGACGTCAAGCCGTATGTGGGCCCGTCGGACATCTGCATGATGTACTCGGTCACCGATGTGCAGGGGATCAACCGGATCTCCGAGCAGGTGCTGTCCAACGCCGCTCACGCGCTCGCGGGGATGATCGCCTGGTCGCCAGGTCCGCGCGCCGGCCGGCGCGAGAGCCGGCCCGCGGTGGGGCTGACGATGTTCGGCGTGACCACTCCGTGCGTGCAGGCCGTCACCAAGCTGCTGGAGGACACGTACGATTGCATCGTGTTCCATGCCACCGGCACGGGCGGTCAATCGCTGGAGAAGCTCGTGGATTCGGGCTTGCTCGCGGGGGTGATCGACGTGACGACCACGGAGGTCGCCGACCTGCTCATGGGAGGAGTCTTCAGCGCCGGCGAGGACCGCTTCGGCTCGATCATCCGCACGCGGATTCCCTATGTGGCCTCCTGCGGGGCGCTGGACATGGTGAACTTCCACGCGATCGAGACCGTTCCGGATCACTACCGGCACCGCAACCTGTACCAACATAGCCCACAGGTCACGTTGATGCGGACCACGCCGGAGGAGAACGCCCGCATGGGCAAGTGGATCGCGGACAAGCTCAACCAATGCGAGGGTCCGGTGCGCCTGCTGATTCCCGAGGGCGGCGTGTCTTTGTACGACCAGCCTGGGCGGCCGTTCTACGACCCGGAGGCCGACGCGGCGCTGTTCAAGGCGATCGCGGAGAACCTGCGGGTCACTGGCAACCGCCGGCTGATCCGCCTGCCGTACAACATCAACGATCCGGCGTTCGCGCAGGCCTTGGTGGGCAACTTCCGCGAGGTATCGCACGGCCTCGCGGCGGCGTGAAGGTTCGAGCACGGCACACGGGTATGCAGATCGCAATGCGCGGCGCATGAAGGTTTTGCCTGTCGAAGCAGGAAGGGGAGACGATGCCTAGAGTAGCGAGACGCAAGATCCTGGAGCGGTTCCGCGCCATGATCGAACGCGGAGAGCCGATCATCGGCGGCGGGGCCGGGACGGGACTGTCGGCGAAGTGCGAGGAGGCGGGCGGCATCGACCTGATCGTGATCTACAACTCGGGCCGCTACCGCATGGCGGGACGCAGCTCGCTCGCTGGGATGATGGCGTACGGCAACGCCAACCAGATCGTGGTCGAAATGGCGGCCGAGGTGCTCCCGGTGGTGAAGAGCACGCCGGTGCTCGCGGGCGTGAACGGCACCGACCCGTTCATGCTGCTCGAGCCCTTCCTCAAGCAGCTCGCGGAGCTGGGCTTCTCCGGCGTGCAGAACTTTCCCACCGTCGGCTTGATCGACGGGAAGTTCCGCGCCAATCTGGAGGAAACGGGGATGGGATACGGGCTGGAGGTGGACTTGATCCGCAAGGCACACGAGCTGGACCTGCTCACGACCCCTTATGTGTTCAGCGCGGACGAGGCGCGCGAGATGGCGAAGGCGGGCGCCGATATCGTCGTCTGTCATCTGGGCTTGACCACCGGCGGGGCGATCGGTGCGGAGACAGCATTCAGCTTGCAAGGCTGCGTGCCGCTGATCAACGCATGGGCGGAAGCGGCGCTCAGCGTGCGCAGGGACGTGATCGTACTGTGCCACGGCGGGCCGATCGCGATGCCCGACGACGCGCAGTTCATCTTGTCTCGCTGCGAGGATGTCCACGGCTTCTACGGAGCGAGCAGCATGGAGCGGCTGCCCACGGAAGCCGCGCTCACGGACCAGACGCGCAGGTTTAAAGCCATCGCAGGGCGTTCCGGCCCGCCCCACGCGAGGCATGCCGGCTAGAACAAGAGGAGACGCAACATGAGCGGAGCAACCATCGGCTGGATCGTGCTCGGCCTGATCGTGCTGGTCGTCGCGATCGTCGTCGTCTTCTGGCTGCTGTCGTGGCTGTATCGGCGCTCGTCGAAGGAGGCATCCTTCGTGCGCACCGGCTTCGGCGGACAGAAGGTCGTGATCAACGGCGGCGCGCTGGTGCTGCCGATTATCCACGAGGTGATCCCCGTCAACATGAACACGCTGCGCCTGGAAGTCCGGCGCGGGCGCGAGTCCGCGCTCATCACGCGCAACCGCATGCGCGTAGATGTCGTGGCGGAGTTCTACGTCCGGGTGAAGGCCACCCCTGAAGCGGTGGCGGATGCCGCGCAGACGCTGGGCAGCCGAACCATGCAGCCGGACCAGCTGCGCGAGCTGATCGAAGGCAAGTTCGTCGACGCACTCCGCTCGGTGGCGGCCGAGACGACGATGGAGGAAATGCACGAGAAGCGCGGCGAGTATGTCAAGCGGGTGAAAGCCGCGGTGGCGGAGGATCTGCTCAAGAACGGGCTGGAGCTCGAGGCGGTGTCGCTCACCGGTCTGGACCAGACCAACATGGAGTTCTTCAACCCTTCGAATGCGTTCGACGCGGAGGGCTTGACCCAGCTCACCGAGCAGATCGAGCGGCGCAAGAAGATCCGCAACGACATCGAGCAAGACACGATGATCCAGATCCGCAACAAGAACCTGGAGGCGGAAAAGCTCGCTCTGGAGATCGACCGCGAGTCGGAGTACGCGAGGTTGGAGCAGGAGCGCGAACTCGAAGTGCGGCGCGCGCTGCAGCGGGCCGAGGTCGCCAAGGAACGGGCGCTGCGCGAGACGGAGGCCGAGCAGGCGCGCATCGAGTCGCAACAGCAGGTCGAGCGCGCCAAGATCCAGCAGGAGCGCATGCTGGACGAAGAGCGCATCGCCCGTGAGCGCCAAGTCCAGGCGCTGGAGATCGACCGGCGCAAGACGCTCGAGCTCGCGGAGCAGGAGCGCGCCATCGCCATCGCCGAACAGTCGCGCGAGCAGTTCGAGGCGCAGGCCAAAGCCGACCTCGCACGCGCCGAGGCCGTCGCTGCGGAGGAGAAGGTGTTCTCCGCGCGCGAGATCGAGATCGCCCAGCGGCGCAAGGAAGTGGAGCTGATCGCGGCTGCGCAGGAGGCGGAGCGCGAGTCGATCCGGCTGCAGCAGCTCGCCGTGGCCGAGAAGCAAGCGGCCGGCGACCGTGCGGCTGCACGCAAGCTCGCCGCGGAGGGAGAGGCGGAGTCGGAGAAGATCCGCGCGCTGGCGGCGAAGCTCCGCTACGAGATCGAAGCCGAGGGCACGCGCCGCATGAACGAGGCGCAGAACGTCCTGACGCCGGATGCGCGTGCCTCGGTGCTCCGGCTCAAGCTGCTGGAGAAGCTGGAGGGCATTATCCGCGAGAGCGTCAAGCCGATGGAGAAGATCGAGGGCATCAAGATCCTGCAGGTGGATGGCCTTGGCGGTGGCGGGACCGGGCGCCCCGAGTACGAAGGCAAGGCCGGCATCGCCGAGAACCTGGTCAATCAGGCGTTGCGCTACCGCGCACAGGCACCGCTCATCGACGCATTGCTCAAGGAGATTGGCATCTCTTCGGGCGATCTCAGCAAGCTCACGAACGTTCTAGGCGAAACCGCTGCGGAGGCGCCGCTGATCTCCGGCAAGGGCAAGGGACGGGAGTGAGATCGGGTTTGCGGCCGGAGAGTCACGGGGGAGAAAATGGTCAAGGTCTACACATCGAGCGTCATCGACGCCCCGGCCGATCGCGTCTGGGCGCATATCCGCGACTTCAACGGCCTCCCGAACTGGGTGCCGCCGGTGGCCGACAGCCGGATCGAGGGCGGAGTGCCGTCCGACAAGGTCGGCTGCATCCGGAACTTCAACCTCAAGGACGGCGGCAACCTGCGCGAGCAACTGCTGGCGCTGTCGGATTACGACTTCAGCGTGACCTACAACATCCTGGTCTCTCCCATGGGTGTGCAGAACTATCTCGCCACGCTCAAGCTCACGCCGATCACCGACGGGGATCGCACCTTCGCCGAGTGGACCGCCGAGTTCGACTGCGAGCCCGGGCGCGAACAGGAGCTCGTGGACGAGATCGGCAACGGAGTGTTCCAAGCCGCCTTCGACAATCTGAAGCGCCAGCTCGGGCGTTAGCGGGCGCGGCAAGCGACGCACAAGACGCCGAGATGACCGAGCACGGCCGCGTTCCTCGCGTCTCTGCGTTGCGGTGTCGATCGAGCTGAACCCGTGCCCAAGGTCTACAGAAGCACGGTAATCGACGCTCCCATCGAAACGGTGTGGGCGCTGCTCCGCGACTTCAACAGCCACGAGGCATGGCACCCCGCCGTCGCGCAGAGCCGCATCGAAGGGGCACGCGCTTCCGACCAGGTCGGTGCTGTGCGCAGCTTCCGCCTCGCGAGTGGCGCGCAACTGCGCGAGCAGCTGCTCAAATTGTCCGATCGCGACCACAGCTTCACCTACTGCATCCTCGACTCGCCGATCCCGCTTGTCGGTTACGTCGCGACGGTGCGGCTCCGGCGGGTTACGGACGGCAACCGCACCTTCTGGGACTGGCGCTCGAGCTTCGCCGTACCGCCCGGGTTGGAGCCGGTGCTGGAGAGGCTGGTGGGCGAGGAGATCTACGAAGCAGGATTCGCGTCAGTACGGGCGCGGCTCTCCGGCGGCGCGATTCCTGGAAAAGGTAGGGAAGAGGCTGCAGGCACTCTGCCGCGGCCTGTGCTCCGGGCGACGCCGCGTGCGATTCGCTGCCACGCGGTCGTGATCGATCGTTACGGAGAGGCCGACGTGTTGCAGCGGCGCGAGACTCAGGTGCCGCCGCCCGCGGCGGGCGAAGTGCGATTGCGTCAGACGGCTATCGGCGTCAATTTCATCGACGTCAACGTGCGCGCGGGACGCTACCCGCAGTTCCCCGCACCGCTCATTCCAGGCGTTGAAGCGGTGGGGGAGGTCGTGGATGTGGGCGAGGGCGTAGTCGGGGTGCTTCCGGGCGACCGCGTCGGCTACGTCTGCTTGCCTCCGGGGGCTTATGTCCAGTACCGCAACCTTCCCGCGGAGCGCCTGGTGTTGATTCCCGAGCAGGTCAGCGACGAGGTGGCGGCCGCCGTCCTGCTCAAAGGCATGACCGCAGAATACCTGCTGCGCCGCGCGCATCGCGTGCGCCGCGGCGACCGCGTGCTCGTGCATTCGGCAGCCGGTGCCACGGGCCTGCTCCTGTGCCAGTGGGCGAAGCACCTCGGTGCCGTCGTCATCGGAACGGTGGGGAGCGAGGAAAAAGCACGCGTCGCGCGGGAAAGCGGCTGCGACTACCCGATCGTGTACACGCGAGAGGATTTCGTGCAGCGCGTGTCAGAGATCACCAGCGGGAGAGGCGTGGACGTGGCCTACGACGCGGTGGGCAAGGATACGCTGCTGCGTTCGTTCGACGCGCTCGCCAGGCGCGGTCACCTGGTGAGCTTCGGACAATCCTCCGGCGCGCCGGAGCCGATCGACATCGGCTTGCTGACCTCCAAGTCCGCGCGCATCTCGCGTCCGGCCGTCTTCCACTACACCGCCGATCCGGCGGAGCTCAAAGCCAGCGCGGGCGCCGTGTTCGATCTGCTGCAGCGAGGAGTGCTCTCGCCGCACATCACACGCCGCGCCCCGCTGTCGGATGCGGCGCGCATCCACCGCGAACTCGAGTCTCGCGCGACAACCGGCGCCGCGGTGCTGCTTCCGGGCTGACTCCTCGGCTTCTGCAACGCCGCGTCGACGGACACTATTCTATGAGCACGTTGCAGCGCGAAACCTTATGCAATCGGACACCCGACGGTGGGACTACTAGCACCAAGCCTTGCCTAACCCAGGGGTGGCTGCATGGCGGGCGTTCGTCGGCCAGGCTCCGCGCGCCAGCGCGACCTCCACCAGGAGCAGCTGCAGCACTCGCCGTGGCCGCATGATCTTCTGGCACGCATACATGGCGGCGCCGTGGGTGGCGCGTCCGCTCGCCTTCTTCCTGCTGCCGTCGCGCGACGCCGCATCCTGGTCCATGTCGAGAACGAGGTGCCCGCGCAGCTCACGTGGATCTCGGACGATCCCCTCCAGCTCGATTCCTATCAGGACGCCGGGCGCAAGCTCGCGCTGAAGCGCGGCGAAGTCATTCCGGGATTCCTCTACGACCTGGCGCCACTTGCTACCCCCCAGGAGAATCGCTACTGGCTGCGCGGGATCCCGCCCGATCTGAGCTGGACTCCGCCAACGCAGGAAACGGGCGACGATCGGCGACGGCCGCCTGATTAGCGGGATCTTCAACCGGCGGTTGCCACTTCAGCCAGGTAGCGCACGTCCTGCTCTTCAATGGCCTGGCCCGTGCGACTCAGTCGTCTCAGCATGCGCGGGATCATCCGGTCCAGTAACGACTCCAGCCCATTCATGTGGGGCGAACGCGCTATCATGTCGGGCGCCAGACCTTCAGGTGAGTGGCAGGCCGCGCGCAACCTACCGAGCTCGACATGGAGATCGACCTGCACAAAGAGTTGCTCCCGCGTTGGTCAGGGACCACCCGGACAGACGGGCCTTCGAAGTCGTCGACGACCGCAATCGCTCCTATCCGCTCGACATGCTCTCGCCGGTGGCGGATAACGCCGCGAACGATGACATCGTCCTCAGCGAATGGCGCAGCTCATGGTCAGACCTCGCCACTGTGCGCGACATCGCCGGATGCGACGGCCGCACCATCGACCAGGGTCACGGCCGCGACTTGCTGGGCCATCCCTTCGAACCATGGACTGGAACGAGCAGAGGAGAAGTTCTTATGCCAGCCGACTCTAGCACGCACGCGATCGATGTGGAGACGCTGCAGAAGCTCAATCGAGACTACATCGCCTGCGTCCAATCATCGGATGTGCAACGGTTCGACGAGATCCTCGCGGAGGATTTCCTCAACAGCAATCCCGACGGTACCCTGGTCGACCGCGCCGGATTCCTGGAGCAGATCGCCAGGCCGGCGAAAATCAAGAATCTTGAGGCCCATGACTTGCGCATTCGCCTATTCGGTGACGTCGCCATCATCCATGCGCGCACGACCTATACGAAGCCGGATGGTCAAGCGGGTTCGGGCCGGTACACCGACATCTGGGCACGCAGGAAGGGGCGCTGGCTTGCCGTCGCCGCCCACGTCACCCGAGGCTGATCCGCCCCGCCGGTCGAGCGAACCCGCGCTGCACCGACGCCGCGTGGGCTTCGGGACCGCCGCGGTGAGCGATCGCTGCACGGAATACGATGGTTTCATTTCACGATGCGCGTGATGATCCGTTCGACGAGGTCGTGGAACTGCTCGACAGTTGGGAGGTGCCGCCCGTGGGACGCCGGCGCCCCTCCACGCCTTCGATCAACGCCATCGGACCGCTAACCGTCGTCGTCGCTGCGGGTGCCTGCACCTGCAGCACGATTGGCATTGGGTTCTGAGAAGTTCTACGAGCTCTTCGAGGTTCACGAACGAAGCCTTCGTCGCGGCCTGGACGTTCTCCGCCAGGCCCGCGAGTTGACCGCGCGTCCGATAGATACGGATCACGAAGACCAACGGCGCACGCACCGGAGTTCTCGATACGAGTCACGCCAGCGGACAGGTGCTGGCGTCCGGCATGACTCGCGTGCCGCTTCTCTTCTACGAGGACACGCAGCCTATGTCATCGGAGTCGGTACGTACCGACAACGCGCGTACAGCGCTGGAACACGCCGGGCTGAGCCGCCGGTGGAACTCCGTTGGCAGGCGTGAATGTTCCGCGTATCGCCGCGCCCTCGTATTTTCCCGTTCCTACGGTGAGTTCGAAGGACCCCTCTACGTGATCCGGGCCGATCCGGTCGACGAACGACATGAGCCAAGTATCTCCGTCGCCATCCGTGTACCTGCAATAGCCGTTCACGGTCATCTCGCTGCCGCGGCGCAGATAGATCGGGGCGCAGTGTGCCCCCATCCTATCGAACGGACCTCCTGGCGGGTTGCTGATGGTGGAGGCGTAGTTTTCGTGGACATAGCCCGCCTGCAACTGCGGGGTGGCGACGATGTCGACGAATTTCCCGGTCATACAGTGATCGAAGTCCATCCTGCCTTCCTTGGGCATACCGCCGGCATTGGCGAGCGACGCCAAGAACGCCGAAGCGGCATAAGCGGATAATTTCCCGAATCTCATCGCGTCTCTCCTCGACTGGCTGTGGATGTGGTGGCGCTTTTGCGCTCACGAACGGGCGCGGAACCATCGCGCCAGGGAGAAACTAGAGAATCCGGACCAACGGATTGCTTACCGATTCCCGCCGGCGGCGGTGCGGTCAAGCGCTGGAGCCCAGCGCCGAGGGGATGGGGGGCCGGTTCGCGTGGCCGTCTCCAAGCAATTCGGCGTACAGGACGCGGCTCGAGGCCGAAGGTGCGATTCCGAGGCGCTCATGCAGGACGCGCTGCATCCGCGCATACACGTCCACAACGGCGGCAGACTGACCCATCCGCGCGTGACACCGCATGAGCTGGCAGTAGAAGTCCTCCACCTGCGGCCACACGAAGCGTCCCCGCTCCAGGCGCTTGGCGAACAAACACATCCCGTCACCATCGAACCACAACAGCTTCACCAGATCGCCCCGGCGCCCGCCACACGCAAACAGCTGCTCCGAGAACGTATTCTCTGCGAGCGCCGTCTGCACCAACGCCGCTAACCCATCCATGCCCTTCCTCATGTCGGTCACACCGGCCACCAACCACACCGGAGTACCAGCAGGCAGTGCGGTCATCGATCTGTGAGGATCTGTAGCACCGAGCGTAGCGTTTCGCGATCCACCACGCCCTTTAACCGAATGCGCTCCCTAGCAAGCTCGATCTCGATGCAGTCTGCTGATGCCGAGCGACTGCGTGCCGCTGCTCTGGGCTGCGGCAAAGTCGACTCTGGGCCGCCAGGACTTGCTCGATGGTCACCGGCAACATCTTGGGTGGGTGGTCGCTGGCGCCAGCGAGTTCGCGCAGGTATAGCCGACGCCATTTGAACAGCAGGTTCGCAGTGAGCCCATGCTCCAGGGCAATCTTGGCCACCGAGGCGCCTCGCACAAGCGTCTTCTGGACCAACCCTCGCCTGAAATCCTCGCTGAACCGGTGCCGGCTGACTACCACCCGCGGGGAGGAAGCTTTGGCCCCTTGCCTCACAGGTGCCCGCTTAGCAAATAGGGGGATAGCACCTTCTTTGTCTATGACGAAACGCACCACACAACCGCCAAGGACGGGGGAGGCTTTGAAGAGACCGTTGAAGGTAAGTACCAGTACACTAAAGGGACAGGCAAGTATCAGAACATTCAAGGGAGCGGCATCTATCGGTGTCGCTTTACGCATAAGGATGGTGCCCGCGAATAGGAGCAAGAAGTGGAATACTGACAAGCCAGCCGCGTGGCCGACGTCCTTCACGGCAGAAAAGTGCATCACTTCCTTTTGCTGGGAGCGGTTCCCGTTAGGCAAAAAGCGATGTGCTTTCAAAATCCCGCTAGCACGGCATTTCCCATGTCCTCTCTTTGGAACAACACATATTTCCAAGTTGACCGCCGGCGTCTCGGGAAGTGAGTCGCGGCCGTGGAAGGTCTCATGTTGCCCGACAGCCGTCATTGGCGGGCAGCGCCCACCCATAGCAGCCATTCCGCCTTCAGTATTTTGCTTCCGTTCTAGGAGAACGGGCCGCTCAAAGGGCCGATCGTGCGTGATGCAGCCAGAACCAGCGAGTTACTTGACTGGCTCTATGTCGTCCAGCCTCCATTTCGCAGGGAAGCTGGATCGGTCCGCATCGTACAGGCGCAAGCAGACGCACAAGCCCTGCCCGGCGATCGGGATCCAGTCTGACGCTAGACCCCTCGGCATCTTGGGTTGGCGTAGCTATGCAGCACAACAACCGCGACGCTGCCGACGCCTTCCCGTTCGAGCGTTCCCGCACGAAGCGAAGTGCCACCGGCAGGTCGTGTCGCATCGATGCGCGGATGAGCGATCTCAGTTGCGTTGCGCCAAGCGCCAGTTCCGTGAATAGGCTTCCTTTCTCAGACGAACCAGTTTACAGCGCGTAGCGCTGCCGGTTCACTTTGCGGCAGCAACTTCAATGCCCCTGGCGCAAGCTTCAGCCACAGCACCGCTGGCCTCTGCCTGCCCGGGCATCTTATCCCAGCCACCTTTTTCGATGAGCTCACTTCTCTTCCACGAATCCGCTTCCTCAAATGCTTTGAGGTCCCGGTCACGGTTCGGCCCCTTCATGAATTGGGCGACACAGATCGCAGCCCGGCTCGCCAATAGTGCCTCGTCGGTCTTCCCCTTGGCCGTGCCGCCGGTGACCCAGCCACCCCAGTTAAAGCCGACGATGATTGCGGCCGTTGCCCCGAGCACGAGGCCCCAAACCCCAAACTTGACCTTCGCTGCAGTTTCCTGTTTCATGGAACGTACCTCCGATACCATTATGAATTCATGTTGTAATAAGAAATTTCGGATGGCATGGGACAGCCGCCAACTCCCGATAACCGGACCCTCGGATTGCCTAGCGGCCAGATCCACGCAACGCCCGAGCGCCGAGCGGATCCTCGTAGCTACCCTGGCCGACGCAAACCATGCTGCGTGTCGGCAGGCGCTCGTCGGGGAGTAACGAAAACTCGCATCAACGGGCGCTTTAACCCTAACGTATCTTCCCCCTTTCGCGCGTGGCGCTCTGTTCACTACCGCACATAAGGGGGATATTTCTAGTCTGGGTCAGTGACGGAGGGATCGGGCCTGACAGGCGCGATCCTAGACAATCCGCCTCACAGGGAGCAGGCGCGGGCCAGCTTGTGCTGCAGTTCAAGATTCCCTACCGCGACGGGGGCCAGCCATATGTCGCCGCCGGAGTTCATGCAGCGGCTGGCCGCACTCGCCCCCCTTCGAGGCTGCACCTGATTCGCTTCCATGGTGTGCTCGCCCCGCACGCCAAATAGAAGGCCCCAGATCGTGCCAAGCGCGCCCATCAACGCCCACGAGGCTTGCGCTCACGTTGATCCCTGGCTCATTATCAAGATCCTCACGCACTTGGACTTGCCCGCCCGAGCCCCGCCGCGCTCACCGGCGCGGCCCTTCACGCTATTCCAAGCGGCCGGACCCTTAGACCCAAGACCGGCTTCAATACCTCAGCCGGCGGGCCCGCTCGTCGCTCGTTCCTCCTGTGCTGGTGCAAGCGCCCAGATGCGCCTCGACATCAGCGGCCTCGGCCCATAAATCGTCCGAGCAAACCCCGCAATACGGCAACCCGTGGCTAACACCCATGCGATGGACCACCCGCCGCCACCGCGCTGGAGTGCTCCGCGAAGAAAGGCGGCGTTTGAATTTCTCAATACCCGGCATGGCTGCGGTGGCCGCTCAAACCCTGGCGTCGAACCAATCCGGCGTCCCGATAGACGCGCAGTTGACGAAGCTCGGAGCGCGATTGGCTCCGGTTCGTCGAAGCCAGCAGACGCCTATGCGGTCTTGTCGATGGACTGTATGACGAGCCAGGGAAAGTAGCGTCGAGGGAAGTCGAGCTGACTAGGCGAGCACCATCATGCTCGGTGCGCGCTGGGATCCGATTGAGAGGGCACAGACGAAGCGGCCTCGGGCAGGGCCGTGCTGATCGCGTGCGGCGCAGGCCGGTGGATCGAGCAGGGAAGGCGAGTGCTCCACGGCGCCGTTACCGATCCGGATCGATAGGAGATATTCGGGACGGCAGCCTGCGGCCGTGATTGGGTGATTCGGGCTAGCCCAGGGTGCGCTCGTAGGTCTTCGTGTGGGCGAGGTAACAGCCGCAGGCAGCCGGTCGCAGACCGCTATGGTCGCTAGCGCTGGATAGGCCTCACCGAAGGCACTCGGACCGTCTGCGCGCTGGCGCACAAAGCGAGCTCGACCTGAGAAGGTGTTCACAACGCGATGCTCGGAGGCGAGGTCGCCCTATCCAAGAGATCCCGATGCGTAGGGCAGGAGGCGATCGAATTCGGTCTTCACCACTTGGTAGCACTCGCAGGCGCGCGCTTCCAATCGTGGGCGGTCGATGACCGTGATCTGCCCCCGGCTGTAATGGATCAACCCGGCGCTCTGCAGTTTCCCGGCCGCTTCCGTGACACCCTCGCGGCGCACCCCGAGCATATTGGCAATCAGCTCCTGCGTCATGGTCAGCTCGTTGGAGGGCAAGCGGTCCAGGCTCAACAGCAGCCAGCGACACAGCTGCTGGTCCACCGAATGATGCCGATTGCACACCGCCGTCTGCGACATCTGAGTCAGCAAGGCCTGGGTGTAACGCAGCAACAACTGCTGCAGCTTCTCGGCGCGATTGAACGCCGCTTTGAGCAGGTGCCCCTTCAGTCGATAGGCGTAGCCCGCGCTCTGCACCACCGCGCGATTGGGCATGGTCTCGCCGCCCATGAACAGGGCGATGCCGATGATGCCCTCATTACCGACGACGGCGATCTCGGCTGACGCGCCGTCGGCCATGACGTAAAGCAGGGAGACGATGGAATCGGTAGGGAAGTGGACGTGCTGCAGCTGATCGCCCGACTCGTACAGAACCTGGCCGAGCGGCAATGGGACCAGTTCCAGGTCAGGATTCAGGCGTTCGTACTCGGAGACGGGCAGGGCGGCTAGGAGATAGTTCTGGCGGGGACTATGAGCTCCAGGCATGGGCAAACGTCTATCTCGGATCCGAACTGTACGATCTCGGCGACATGGCTCCGCCAGTATAGATCATCGGTGCCGCTCACGGTTCTCTCTCGAGGCGAGCTTGCCGCCGCACAAACGCGAGGAGCAGCTCGCTCACTTTCTCCGGTTGCTCTTGCTGCGCTCAGTGTCCAACCCCTTCCACCAGATGGCAGCCCAGCATCTGCGTACACGCACTGTTTTGCATGCTCTGCAGCTCGCCGGGCTTCTGATGGGTCCCCCAGTCGCTCTTTCCCGCGATGAAGGAGGATGGCACATCGACGGCATCTCCGGTGCCACGGTCTCAGCCATCCATTTGTCCGGTTCCGTTACACAGCAGGTTGGCAGCTTCGCCGGCTCGCGGGCGGCCCGCGACTTGAGCGGGAAGGGCTTGATTGACTCAGCCAGCGCGCCCGCTCGTGCGATGCATGTGCGAGCACCCGAACGCGCCTGGCCATCGGCGCGACAACGCCCTGCCGCATGTCGTCGAGAAGCCATCCGCGCTAGCGGACAGTCCGTGCGTGGACTGCGCGGCTTGGCCCGGCAGCGTTTGTGGGCCCAGCAGCTTCTGCCCTCCGCTTCGCCTTAAACCGCGATGCGGTGCGTGCAAGAAGCCGCGGGTAGGGGCGTAAGCGCGGTGTGCATCGATCTCACCCGGGTAGCTCGTTGCCTCTTCTTCGATCAGATCGCCTTGGCCCGTCAATCACTTCATGATGCGCGCGACGATGCGCTCGAGTAGCTGCGACTGCCCGATGGTGGGGCGTACAGTTCATGGAACCCCCGGCACCCCTTCCCTGTGCTGATAAACTCCATCGGACCCCTCACCGTCGTCGCTGCGGGTGCCTGCACCTGCAGCACGATTGGCATTGGGTTCTGAGAAGTTCTACGAGCTCTTCGAGGTTCACGAACGAAGCCTTCGTCGCGGCCTGGACGTTCTCCGCCAG
>Ga0335082_10003087_pt1 | contig 18062 bp, 17 predicted proteins | sample Lox_Sample_41_FD_206718 | JGI IMG/M metagenome (GOLD analysis project Ga0335082, IMG submission 206718) | Soil microbial communities from Loxahatchee National Wildlife Refuge, Florida, United States - Lox_Sample_4.1 | ecosystem: Environmental > Terrestrial > Soil > Wetlands | place: USA... | reverse complement strand
GCCTGGGCGTGAAGTCGGGCATGTCGCTGATCGAGGCGGGCAGGCGCGCGCCGAACGCGATCTACCTGCCCACGCGGCACGAGCTCTACGGCACCTACGCCGAGCGCGTGCGCGAGCTCGCGCGTCGCTTCGCGCCCACGGTCCTGGTCGCGAGCATCGACGAGATGTTCCTCGACTTCTCCGGCTGCGAGCGGCTCTACGGAGCCGGCGCCGAGGCGAGCGGGAACGACGGCGAGGACCGCGCCGGCGACGTCGCCATCGGGGGCGCGGTGCTGCAGCTGACCACGGCGATCTTCGACGAGCTCGGCCTGCCGTCGAGCGCCGGGGTCGCGACCAGCAAGGTCGTGGCCAAGGTGGCGTCCGTCCTGGCCAAGCCGCGCGGGGTGATGCTCGTGCCCGCCGGCGTCGAGCGCGCCGTGCTCGCCCCGCTGCCGGTGCGGTCCTTCCCCGGCATCGGCCCGGTCGCGGAGGCCAGGCTGCACGCCGCCGGCTACCGGACGCTGGGCGACGTCGCCGAGGCCTCGGTCGCGGAGCTGCAGGAGATCTTCGGCGCGTGGGCCGCGTCGATCTCGCGCGGCGTCCAGGGGCTGGGCTCGGGCGACCTCGGGCGGGAGCGCCCGGCGTTCGCCGAGCACGACCCCGAGGGCGAGACGGCCGGCAGCATCTCCAACGAGCGGACGTTCCGCGAGGACGTGACCGACCCGGCCTCGATCGAGGCGGTCCTGTGCGGCCTGTGCGAGCGGGTCTGCTGGCGCGCGCGCAAGCGCCACGTCAAGGCGCGCACCGTGACCCTCAAGCTGCGCTACGCCGACTTCCACACGCTGACGCGCTCGCACACCACGGCGGCGACCAGCTCGGAGCTCGAGCTCTATCCCATCGTCAAGGAGATGCTGGTGGCGGCGCGGACGCGGTCGCTGCCCATCCGCCTGCTCGGCGTGCAGCTGTCGAACCTCGGCGTGCTCGAGCAGCTCCCGCTCTTCGATCGCAACGAGCGGGTCGGCGCGGTCATCGACCGCCTTCGCGCGCGCTTCGGCTTCGCGACCGTCTCCCTGGCGACCACGCAGCGCCGCCCGCCCGACGAGGGGCGCGGTACCCGATCGGGGTCGCCCGCTGGGCCACGCGTCGGCCGCCGCCCGTGAGATGCTCCCCCCGGTCGTGCGGCGCGGCGGGGGTGCGGGGAGGGGCACGGGCGCGCCCGGCGGATTCACGGTTGGTGACGCAGACGGTCCTCGGCACGACCTGCGGGAAGGCCGCGAGGACGACCCCGGGGTCCCGGGGCAACCGAGAGAGCGCGAAGGAGGTCGCGAACATGAGGTGGCGGACTTCGGCAGTCGCGGCGATCGCATCGGTCCTGGCGCTGCTCGCGCAGGGGGCGAGCGCGCAGACGAGGTGGGCCCAGGGCATCCGGATCGTCTTCTTCCCCGGCGGGCCGCAGGGCGGCGTGTTCGCCGTGAACGTCTACAACGGCGCGAAGCAGGCCGAGTACGACCTCGGCGTGAAGGTGGACTACGTCTGGTCGGACTGGGATCCCCAGAAGATGATCCAGCAGTTCAAGGAGGCGGTGGCGACGAGGCCGGACGGCATCGCCATCATGGGCCACCCGGGCGACGCCGCCTTCGATGCCCTGATCGACGAGGCGGTGGCGAAGGGCATCATCGTCACCAGCCAGAACACCACCCTGGCCAAGGCCGAGGCGAAGTACCAGTCGAAGGGGTTCGGCTACGTGGGCGCGGAGCTCTACGCCGCCGGGCACGCCCTGGGCGCCGAGGCGGTGAAGCGCTTCGCGCTGAAGCGGGGTGACCGCGCGATGGTGTGGGGCCTGCTCTCCCAGCCCGCGCGCGGCGAGCGGACCAAGGGGGCGATGGACGCGCTCAAGGAGGCGGGACTCACCGTCGACTACCTGGAGATCGACGCGGCCACGAACAAGGACCCGCCCGCCGGGACGCCGACCTTCGCCGGCTACGTGTCGTCCCACCCGGACGTGAAGCTCGTCGTCACCGACCACGGCGGCCTGACCGCGACGGCCGAGACCTACCTCAAGGCGGCGGGCAAGAAGCCGGGCCAGGTCAACATCGCCGGTTTCGACCTCTCCCCGGCCACCATCACCGCGATCAAGGGCGGGTGGACGGGCCTGGTCATCGACCAGCAGGAGTGGCTCCAGGGCTACCTGCCCATCCTCCAGATCGCCCTCACCAAGGTGTACGGCTTCTCCGGCCTGCACATCGACACCGGAGCCGGCTTCGTGGACCGGTCGAACGTGGACTTCGTGGCCCCCCTGGCGCAGAAGAACATCCGCTAGCGCGCCCGGGAGGGGGAACCGGGTGACAGGCCCGGCGGCGGCCGCCGACGGCCGCGCCGGGCCCTACCGAGGCCGGCCATGGCGAACCTGCTCGAGCTGCGGAACGTCTCCAAGACCTTCGGCGAGGTCGTGGCGCTTCGCGACGTGAGCTTCCACGTGGGCGTCAACGAGATCGTCGGGCTCCTCGGCGACAACGGCGCCGGGAAGTCCACGCTCGTGAAGATCGTCACCGGCTACCACGCGCCCGATCCGGGCGGCGAGCTCCTCTGGCGGGGCAAGAAGCTCTCGCACCTGTCGGTGGCCCGCGCGCACCAGCTGGGGATCGAGGTCGTCTACCAGGAGCGGGCCCTGGCGGACAAGCAGTCCCTCTGGCGCAACATCTTCATGGGCCGGGAGCTGACGCACGCAGGGGGCTGGCTCGACGTCCGGCGCATGCGCCAGGAGACGCTCCGGCTCATGCAGTCGGCCATGGGCTTCACCTCCTCGGCCATCAGCCCCGAGTCGACGGTCAAGACCTTCTCCGGCGGTGAACGCCAGGGCGTGGCCATCACCCGGGCGCTCCACTTCAGGGCGGAGCTGGTGATCCTGGACGAGCCCACCATGGGGCTCTCGCTCTCCGAGACCAGGAAGGCCCTCGACTTCGTGGACGGGATCCGGAAGGCGGGCAAGAGCGCGATCTTCATCGACCACAACATCTTCCACGTGTACCCGGTCGTGGACCGGATGGTCGTGCTCGATCGCGGCGCCGTGGCGGGCCAGTTCATGCGGAACGAGCTCACGCTCCAGGAGCTGACGGACCGCCTCTACCAGGTGGCCAGGACCGGCAGCCTGGACGGCTGAGGAGGAGCGATGACCCCCGACGAAGCCGCCCGCCTGCCCGCGACCAGGGCGGCGGCGCGCCCTCTCGCCCGCTTCCTCCGGCGAAACAGCCTCCAGGTCGGCATCGTGGCGGTGGCCCTCGTGGTCTGGGTGCTGTTCCTGCTCGGCTCGCCGCGCACCTTCCTGTCGAGGGACATCTACGTCTCCTTCATGTCCACCACGCCGTTCTTCGCCCTGGTGGCCATCCCGCTCACGCTGGTGGTGATCGCCGGCGAGATCGACCTCTCCTTCCCGTCGGTCATGGCCTTCGGGATGATGGCCTACGACGTGCTCTTCGTCGCGACGGGGAGCATCTGGCTGGGGTTCCTCGCCTGCCTCGCCGCCGGCGCGCTCGCCGGCCTCCTCAACGGCGTCATCGTCGTCAAGGTCGGCGTCCCCTCCCTGGTGACCACCATCGGCACCCAGTTCCTCCTGCGCGGCGCGGTGATGATCGTCACCAACGGCCAGGGGCTCGGCATGACCGAGGTCGAGTCCACCGCGCTGCACGGCCTGCTGGTGGGGCGGGCGTTCGGGTTCATGCCCGCCCAGTTCATCTGGACGGTGGCCGCCGGCCTGGTGACCTGGCTCCTCCTCAACCGCCACCGCTACGGCGCCCACGTCTACCTCACCGGAGACAACGTCGAGAGCGCCCGGCTCATGGGCGTGAACGTGGGCCGGACGAAGATCGTCACCTTCGTCCTCGTCGGGCTGGCGGCCGCCTTCGCGGGGTTCGTGGTGAGCACGGAGGTGCTCTTCTTCTGGCCGACCCTGGGCGAGGGCTACATGCTGAACACCCTGGCCTCGGTCTTCCTCGGTGGGGCACCGGGACGATCTTCGGGACCTTCGTCGCCTCGTTCATCATCGGCGCCATCAACGCCGGGATCGTCGCCGCGGGGCTCACCGGCTTCTGGACCAGCTTCATCTACGGGCTGATCGTCGTGGCGTCGGTGTCGATCCAGACGGTGCTGAGCAGGCGGGTGGGGTGAGCCTGCTCAGCGGCCGGACCAGCCGCCCGCGCTCGCGCCGGCCAGGGCGCGCACCCGCTCCTCGTCGCCGCCGAACTCCCGGGCGCTCCCCTCGTAGACGACGCGGCCGTCGTCGAGGACGTAGACCCGGTCGGCGATCTCCACCGCGGCGCGGACGTTCTGCTCGACGAGGAGCACCGAGATCCCCTCCTCGCGCATCGAGGCGATCACCCGGAAGACGTCTCCCACCACCCGGGGCGCGAGCCCCTGGGACGGCTCGTCGAGGACCAGCAGGCGCGGGTTGAGCACCAGGGCGCGGGCCACGGCGAGCATCTCCTGCTCGCCGCCGGAGAGCTGGCTGCCGAGGTTCCCCCGGCGCTCCTCGAGGCGCGGGAAGAGCTCGAAGACCCGGGCGAGGGTCCACGGTCCGGGTCTCGCGGCCGGCACCTTCAGGTTCTCCTCGACGGTCAGCCCGGCGAAGATCCGGCGCCCCTCCGGGACGTAGCCGACGCCGAGGGCGGCCACGCGATAGGGGGGCCAGCCGGTGGTCTCCCGGCCGAGCACGCGCACCGTGCCCTGGCGCGGGGGGGTGAGGCCGACGAGGCTCCGGAGCGTGGTGGTCTTGCCGGCGCCGTTGCGGCCGAGGAGGGCGACGATCTCCCCCTCGCCCACCGCCAGCCCCACCCCGTGGAGGACGTGGCTCTTGCCGTAGTAGGTCTGCAGCCCCGCCGCCTCGAGCGCGCTCACCGGGCCGCCCCCAGGTAGGCGGTCTGGACCCGGTCGTCGCAGCAGATCTCGCCGAAGGTCCCCTCGGCCAGGGTGGCCCCCTCGGCGAGCACCGTGATCCGGTCGGCCAGGTGGGCGATGACCCGCATGTCGTGCTCGACGAGGAGGATGGTGAGGCGCTGGTCGCGGTGGATCCGGCGGATGAGCTCGGCGATCCCGTAGGTCTCCTGGTCGCTCATCCCGGCGGTGGGCTCGTCGAGGAGGAGCAGGCGCGGCTCCAGGGCGAGCGCCATCAGGATCTCGGTGGCGCGCTGGTCGCCGTGGGAGAGCTCGCCGACCAGGCGGTCGGCCCGCGGCTGGAGGCCCACCAGGCCGAGGAGCTCGTCCACCCGCACGCGCACCTCGCCGTCGCGCCTCCGCGACCGCCAGAGGCGCAGCCGCTGACCGCTCGTGACCTCCACGGCGATGCGCAGGTTCTCGCCCACCGTGAGCTCGGGGAAGATCTCGGTGATCTGGAAGGTGCGGGCGATGCCGAGGCCGACGCGCTGCTCCGGCGTGAGGGCGGTGACGTCCCTCCCGTCGAAGTAGATCCGCCCGCTCGTCGGGGCGATCAGGCCGCTCACCAGGTTGAAGAAGGTGGTCTTCCCCGCCCCGTTGGGCCCGATGACCGCCCGCAGCTCGCCCGGCGCGACGAGCATCGAGAGGCCGTTCACCGCCACGAGCTTCCCGAAGCGCTGGGTGACGTTGTCGACGGCGAGGAGGCTCGTCACGACGCAGGCCTCCGGCGCACGAACCCGAGCACGCCCCGGGGGAAGAACAGGACGACGAGGACGAAGAAGGCGCCCACGAACGACATCCAGCTCTGGGTGCGCGTCGAGATGAGGTCCTGGAGGAGGACGAAGACGCCCGCGCCCACGAGCGGGCCCCAGAACGAGCGCATCCCGCCGAGCACGGCCATGATGACGAAGTTGCCGGACTGATCCCAGCGGAGGGCGCGCGGGTCGATGAAGTTGTTGAGCAGCGCGAAGAGCGCGCCGGCGAGGCTGGCGAAGAGCGCCGAGACCACGAAGGAGAGCCAGATGTGGCGCTCCACCGGGATCCCGAGGAAGCGGGCCCGCCGCTCGTTCTCGCGGATGGCGAGGAGGGTGCGGCCGAAGGGCGAGCGGAGGAGGAGCCCCATCGCCGCGGCGGAGAGGCCGAGCAGGGCGAGGACGAAGTAGTAGAAGGCGAGGTCGCTCCCCCGGAGGTCGAGGGTGAGGGGCCCGACGCCGACGGGGAGCCGCGCCCAGCCGGTGAGCCCGTCGTCGCCGCCGGTCACCCGGTTCCAGCGGAAGGCCACGAAGTAGAAGACCTGGCCGAAGGCGATGGTGACCATCGCGAAGTAGACCCCGCGCAGCTTGACGATCAGGGCGCCGATGATCGCCGCCGCCACCGTTCCGGCGAGGACGCCCACCAGGATGGCGACGGCGCTCGAGGGGACGAGGTAGCGGAGCGTCATCGCCACGCCGTAGCCGCCCAGGCCGAAGTAGGCGGCGTGGCCGAAGGAGAGGACGCCGGTGAAGCCGAGGAGGAAGTTCAGGCCCATCGCCGCGAGGCCGAGGATCACGATCCGGCTGGCGAGCTCGGTGTAGCCTCCCGCCGCCTGCAGCCACCAGGGCATCGTCACGAGGAGCGCCGAGGCGACGAACGCCGGCGCGTGGCGCTCGAGCCGGCTCACCGGATCCTCGCGGCGTCGCCGAGGAGCCCGTGGGGGCGGACGAGGAGGACCGCCGCCATCATCACGTAGATGACCGCCTCGGTGGCGGAGGGGAAGAACACGGTGGTCACCCCCGAGGCGACGCCGATGAGCAGGCCGCCGAGCAGCGTGCCGGGGAGGCTCCCGAGCCCGCCCACGATGATGGCGACGAAGCTGGGCATGATGAGCGAGCTCCCGATGGTCGGCTCGAGGCCGAGCATGCCGGCGGCGAGGACGCCGGCGAGGCCGGCCAGGTAGACGCCCAGGCCGAAGTTGAGGTTCCGCAGGACGCGGACGTTGATCCCGAGCACCGAGACGGTCTCGAGGTCCTGGGTCCCCGCCCGGATCCGGATGCCGAGCCGGGTCCGGGCCAGGACCAGGAAGAGGGCGGTCACCGCCGCGGCGACGAGGAGCACCATGAACACCCGGTAGCCGGTGAGGAAGAAGAGGGTGGCGCTCACCGGAGTGCTGAGCGACGGCGGCACCGGGTACGGCAGGGCCTGCGCGCCCCAGAGGACGCGGGTCCCGTCCTCGAAGACGTAGGCGAGCCCGAAGGTGAGCAGCAGGCTGTAGAGCGGATCGCGGCCGTAGAGGCGCCGGATGAGGAACCGCTCGACGAGGAGGCCGAGGCCGGCGGTGAGGAGCGGGGCGACCACCAGGCCGCCCCAGAACCCGAGGCGCGGGATGAGCGTGTAGGCGAGGTAGGCGGCGACGGCGAGGAAGCCGCCGTGAGCGAAGTTGATGACGCCGGACAGGTTCAGGATGAGGGAGAGGCCGAGCGCCATCAGCGCGTAGAACGCGCCCACCACCAGCCCGTTGAACGCGTCGAAGAGGACGAGCTGCGCCATGGGCGACCCGGGGGAGGCCGCCCTAGGCGTGCGGCCAGGTGAGCTTGCAGCCCGTCTGCTCCACCGAGGCCGCGATCTCCGGTCCCTTGAGGTACCGGGCGACGTGGAAGAGGTCCTCCGGGTCGCTCCCCGTCGCCTGCGCCTGGCCGACGTAGAGGGTCGGCATGAGCTGGTGATCGCCGGGGCGATAGAAGGGCGGGTCGGGCATGAGCCCCACCTCGGGCGGGAGCTTCAGCCCCTCCATGGCCTTCGCCACCTGCACCCCCTCCAGCGACTTCGCGGCGCGGGCGGCGAGGGCGCAGCTCCAGACCGAGGCGAAACCCTGCCAGGTGCGGGCGGTGGGGACCTTCCCGGTCTTCTTGCGGATGGTGGCGACGAACTCGGCGAGGTGCGGGACGTCGGGCTGCTTCCAGTACCACTCGAACACCCAGGTCCCGACCCGCGCCTCCGGAGGGAGCCCCTCGAGGGCCTCGAGCTCCTGCTGCGACCCGGCGAGGTGGAAGCGCTTCTCCAGCCCGAACTGCACCGCCTGCTTGAGCGCGTTGATCATGTCCGCGCCCTGGACGAGGAAGAGAATCACCTCGGGGTTCGCCGCCTGCGCCTTGATGAGATAGGACGAGTAGTCGGTCGTCCCGAGGGGCGTCAGGTCGGCGCCGGCGGTGACCCCCCCGAGCTTCTGGGCCTCCTTCTGCAGCCCGTCCTGGAGCGTGTGGCCGAAGGCGTAGTCGGGGGTGATGTAGTACCAGCGCTTGCCGATCTTGATGAGCTCGGAGGCGACCGCCGCCGCCTCCATCTGCGTGGTGTTGCAGACGCGGAACACGTTCCAGTGGCAGGACGAGCCGGTGATCGCGTCGGTGTGGCCGCCCGGCACGACGTGGACGATCCCCTTCTCGTTGGTCACCTGGCCGATGGCAAGGGAGAGGGCGGAGTTGACGTTGCCGATGAGGAAGCTCACGTGGTCGCGGTCGATGAGCTTGCGCGCCTTCTGCACGGCGGTCCCGGCGTCGCCGCTCGTCGAGTCCTCGACCACCAGCTCCACCGGCCGCCCGAGGAGGCCGCCGCTCGCGTTGATCTGCTCCACGGCGAGCTGGCAGCCGACGAGGGTGTTCTGGCCGTTGGCGGCATACGTTCCGGTGAGGGTGTCGTCGAAGCCGACCCTCACCGGCTCGGCGGCGAGGGCGCGGGTGAGGCCGCGCGGCGCGAGCTGCCAGGCGGCGGCCGCCGCGGCGGCCTTCATCAGGGCTCGGCGGGTGAGCTTCGGGATCCGGGGATGGTGGGCCATGTGCTCCCTCCGCTGGGGCGAGCGTTCCGGCAAGCCTGGGCACCGGGCGCCCGAGGCGCTGGCAAGAGGACGTCGATGGGTCCGCGGCAGGGCCGTTCGCGCGCACCCGTTGGGTTGGCCCCCCGCCGGGCAGCCGGCGCAGGCCGCCGCGTTGCGTCGCGGGAGCGGCGGCGACGTCCAGCGAACCTGGGCGGCTACTGCTGCGGGGGTGCGGGAGGCTCGCCGCCGCTCGCCGGCGCCCTCACCGCGTCTCCCTCCACCACGCACGCCACGCGCCCGAGCTCGACGTTCGCGCTGTCCTCGGGGACGACCAGGCGCGCGAGGCAGCGGCCTCCGCTCCAGACCACGATCGCGAGGTGGCCTCCGGGGGGGACGTTCTCGAGGTAGAAGCGGCCGTCTCCGCCGATGGGCGAGACACCCTCGAGCCCCAGCCCGGGGAGCGCGAGCTCGCCGAAGGCGGGGACTCCGTCGCCGGGCTCGAGGTGGAGCGTTCCGGCGAGCGTCCGGATCCGCTCCAGCGGGAAGCGCGCCACGGCGCCGCCGCGCACCCTCGGCGCCACCACCTGCTCGACCGGGCCGATCCGGAAGTCGAGCGGGACGTCGCGGTCCGCGATCGAGAGCCGGTTTCCGTAGTACGGGATCAGCGAGGGCACGAACAGGTCGCCCCGGGCGTCGGTGCGCCCGATCTCCTGTCCCTCCGCGTATCCGCGGACCCCGGGGACGCCGGTGCGGATCACGCCGAACCCGTCCTGGACCGGCCGGGTGAGGAACGTCCGCTGGCCGATCGCCACCACCGCCCCCGAGAGCGTCGCGCTCGCGGTCTCGCTGCTCCCGAGGCGGTCGTACTGCAGCTCACAGCGGCCGCTGTCCCACTGGCCCTGGAAGAGGGCGTCCGCGCTGCGCGGCCCCGGGCCGTCGGCGGCCCGGGCCCAGAACCCGACGCCCGTGCCCGCCGGGAGCCCCTTCTGCACCCCGAGCGAGATCCCCTTGCCCGCCCCGCCCCCCTGGCCGGAGAGGTCGGCGGTCAGGGCCGGCGCCGCCGCCCAGGCGAGCGAGAGCATGGCGCCGAGCACGGCCGGGGCGGACGCTGCGCGGGTCCGCTCGCCGGTGACGGAGAGGGTGAGGTTCCCGGGGAGCGAGAGGTCGGCCCGGACCGAGAGCGCCTCGTAGAGCCCGGCGTCCCGGAAGTCCTGGACCGCGTAGCTCGCCGAGGCCGCCAGGCGGGGGAGCACCGGCGCGCCCGCGTAGACGTTCGCCTGGACGAGGGCGCGGTCGTCCGCGGCGCGCAGGGCGGCGTTGGCGTAACTCGCGGACAGGATCCGCACGAGCGCGCCGGCGCCGAGCCGGGGGGAGATCCACCCGTAGGAGAGCGCGCCGGCGGCGCCCGCCCGCTCGCCTTCTCGGCTCGCGGCGGCCTCGAGGTCGACGGTGCCGAAGGGGAGCGCGACGCTCAGCGAGGGGCCCCCGGAGACGAGGTCCGGTGCGGCGTCGAGCCGGGCGCCGCCCGTGACCGTGTCGGTGAGCCCGAGCCGATGGCGGCCCACCAGGATCGGTCGATCGTAGTGGTCGCTCTCCAGCCCGTACCCGACGCGGCGGAAGCCCAGGGCGTAGCCGTAGTCGGAGAGCCCGCGGGCGAGCAGCCCCGAGCTGTAGTAGGCGCGCCAGTCGAGCTGCTGGGTCCGCCCGTAGGCGTCCTTGAGCACGGTCTGCACGTTGGCGCTGCCGGTGGTGACCGGGAGGTTCGAGACGTCGTAGCCGCCGGGCGGCAGCGGAACCTCCCGGGTGAGGACCCCGTTCACGTATACGTCCAGCGTGGACGGGGTGGAGGCGAAGCCCGAGATGCGCGGGAGCGGCGAGCGGACCAGGTACGGGTCGAGCCCGAACTCCCGAGCGATGGAGACCCCGCCGAGGAGGACGCCCCCCCCGAGCGTGGAGGAGGTGGCGAAGGCGTCACCGACCGCCACGCGCCGCAGGGCGGGGACGTCGTCCACGGTGAGGCTGGTGAGCCCGCGGCCCGCCCTGCCGTCCTCGTAGAGCTGGCCGGAGGCGTAGAGGAGCTTGTCGCCCCGGCTCGCGCCTCCTTCCACGACCCCGCTGAACCGACCACGGGTCGCGAGCCGCGCCGAGTAATCGAGGAACGCGGAGGGCTCGGCGCTCGGCACGAGCCCAGGGGGTCGGGGCGAGGGCAGGAGGTCGATCGCCGCCCGCCCGAGCAGCTCCGGCCCGGCGGTCAGCCGGAGCGTGAGGGCGCGCTCGTCGAGCACGAAGCCGATCGGGGGGCGGAGCGAGCGAAGCGAGACGAGCTCCCGGCCGGCCACGACCTCCCGTGGGCCGTCGAAGCCCCGCAGACCGGCGCGGACGAGGTCGTCGGGGCTCACGAGCACGTCCCGCTCCCTGATCAGGACCAGGACGGTCTGGGCCGGCCCGCCGTTCACGGAGAGGTCGAGCGGGGCGAGCGTGTCGCCCGGCCGAGCGGCGGGCTCGGCGGCCAGGACGGGGAGGGCGGCGAGCGCGAGGAGCACGGCCCAGCCGGCCCGCGCGCCGCGGCCGTCAGGGGCCACAGGCTCCGCCAGGCGTGTCGAGCGCGCCCTCGACGGTCCCACCCCGCTCGAGGTTCGCCTCCACTGCAAGCCGGCGGACGAGTCCGCAGCGGTCGGCGGGCACCTCGCCCTCGAGGAGCCGCTCGCCGCCCGCGAGCACGTACCAGCAGCCCACCGCCTGCTCGAAGACGAGCTCGCCGTGCTCGCCGCGGCCCACCAGCCGGACCAGGACCGGCTTCACCCGCACCGTCCCGGCGTTCCGCAGCCGGAACCGGACGTTCCGGCCGTCGCGCTCGAGGTCCGTCACGGCCGGGCGCGGGAGGCCGCCTTGCCGCGGCTCCAGGTAGACGGGGATCCCCACGCGCGTCAGGACGCGGACCCCGGTCTGCGCCGCACCGGGCGGGGGCGGGAGCTCCTCGACGAAGAGCCGGTAGGTCTTCTCGACCTCGCCGAAGGGGGCCTGCGCCCCGATCCGGAGGTTGCGCCGCTCGCCGGGGGCGAGGGTGAGGAGCGCCGGGAAGAAGGCGACGTCGTGGGTGGGCGAGAGCTCCAGCTCGCCCCGGAGCCCCTGGGTCCAGCCCTGCACGGTGACCTGGAACCGGACCGCCGTCTCGCCGCCGTTGTGGAGCGAGACCAGCGCGTTCGGCTCCTGCTGGGTGAGCTCGACCTGGACCGGGCTCACCTCCAGGCCCGCGGCGCGAGCGCGCCCGGGCCCGAGGAGGACGAGCCCGAGCGCGATGGCGAGCGATCGGCGCGGCACGATCAGAAGTTGATCGTCGACTGCACCGTGTCGGTGAAGGCGCCGGAGGGCGTCGTGGTCTGGCCGCCCGCGACCCGGCCGTAGACGGTGAGCGTGATCACGCCGGTGGTGCCGGCGGTGACGGCCGCGGGGGCCGTGCCGGTCGTGTTGCCCCACACCGTGGTCCGCCCGCTGTCCTGATAGAGCTCGTAGGTGAGGTAGTCGGCGGCGTTGGCCTTCATCCGGCGGGTCGCGCCGGAGGCGTTGGCGCCGGTGTTGAGGCCGAGCCAGTAGTTGCTCCCCTTCGTGCAGGCGACGGTCACGGTCGCGGTCGCGTCCAGGTTGGCGCTCGGAGCCGCGTTCACGCCGACCGGATCGTAGGTGCCGAAGTTCAGGGTGGCGGGCGTGATGATGCAGATCGCCGGGACGGTGGCGTTGACGGTGAGGGTGCTCTGGGCGGTCGCGGCGCGGGCCGACCGGAGGGCGACCAGCGCGGCGAGTGCGGCGCAAGCGGCGATGAGGATGCGCTTCATGGAATTCCTCGGTCTCAGGGTTGTGCACTATGCTTCGTTCGACGGCCGCAGGTTAACAGAACAGGGGGGTGGCGCCAGAATCATGGCTCTGGGACACGCCGGTATCGCCTGCTGCGAGTGACCACAAGTGAACAGGATGTGCGCCATCTCCCGCGCGGTGACCACGCCGACCCACGGCCGGCGAGTGCTTGCTCCGTGCCTCGCGGCGTGGCTCCTGGTCGCGCCGGCATCGACCGACGCCGCGCCGAGCTGCCGGAACCTCGGCGTCGCCCGGCCCGTGGCCTTCGGGACGTACAGCCCATTCTCCGGCGCGACGCTCTCCGCGACGGGGCTGGTGACCTACGACTGCCCGCCGCCGACGGCGCCGGCCATCTCGCTCTCCGGCGGCAACTCCGGTGCCCCGTCGGCGCGGTACATGGTCTCCGCGCTCGGGGACCACCTGGCGTACAACCTCTACACCGACGCCGCCTGTCGGACGGTGTGGGGAACGGTGCCGCTTCCGGTGCCAGGTGGAAACGGGCAGTCGGTCACGATCTACGGCTGCGTCCCGGCCTGGCAGGTGGTCGCAGCCGGGACGTACGCGGACACGATCTGGGTGACGATCAACTTCTAGGCGCGAGCGGCGCGTCCGCGAGGATGGTCACCACCACGAAGCCGGGCGGCACCGAGGCGTCCGCGGGCGCCACCGAGATCCCGGTGACCCGCGCCGCCTCCTCCAGCGGGAGCGTGAGGCGCGCACCGTCCGGCCGGCGCACCGCGACGGCGCCGCCGGCCCCCGCGGAGACCTCCACCGACCGGACGACGGTGGCGGAGACGCGCAGAGTCTGGTTCCTGACGTCAGCCGATGCACGCTCGCCCGCGAGGGCGAGGGCGAGCGCGGCGGCGAGGGTGAGGGCGCGAGGCACGGGGCCAGAGCTACGCATCCGCCGTTCCCGGAGCCGGGGAGAGAAGGGCTCCGCCGAGCGCGGCAGGGCCACTCGCCTTTCCGCCTCACCTCGATCGCAGCGGCCCCGTCCGGCGGTGGTGTGGCCCGGACCGTGGGTAGGCAGCACCGACCGGGTCTACCGAGCCACGGGCGATCCGTACCGGACGCGCGTGCCAGGTCGTTGGCGAGCGTCACTGTGGCGTCGACGTGGTGAGCACGTGGCCCACGCAGGATCGGGGCGGGAGGAGCCCTTGACCTGCCCCCCATCACAGAGCGGCCGCTGATGTGCGCCCGGTGAGACCCTCCAGGTGACGCGGAGCAGGCGCCTCGCGACGCTGGCCAGTACCCGGCTCGGCGCCTCGACGTCCTCGCCGCTCGCCGACCCGAGCGCTGACCCGATGGCGCCCTCGACGGTACCCGCCCCGAGCCTCACGATCCGCTGGCCGCAGGAGCCGAGCTCGACCAGCAGCCGCCTGCGATCGGTGGGGTGCGGAACACGGCGGACGAAGCTGCGACGCTTCATAGTCGCCCGGGCACCGCCGTCCTGCGAGTTGCCGAGAAGTCCGTAGAAGTCTACGCGGCCTGGTTCTGCCCTCGGCCTCTCCCCATCGCCCACTCGAGCGTTCGCTGGAACGTTACCGAATCGCACCCCCAGTTCGGGATCAGCAGCTGCTTGCGATTGTTCAACGTCAGCCAGATGTGTGGTCGCATCTGGCCGCGCCTGCGCTCGAACGACATCGAGAGGGACGCAACGTCGCGATAGGCATACCGTCGGCCGCGCAAGACGAGGTGATCATCGGCAACGACGACCTTGGGCGGTACGACGGACAGCCACGCCAAGAATCCTCCGACGAAGGACATCAAGGCGCCGAAGGCGTACCCGACGCTCATCGGAACTCCGCCGGATTCGTGGGCCGACCAGAGCAAGAACCCTCCCAAGCCAGCCATCAGGCCGGCGCCGGTCGCGAGGAGGATTCGCGACGCGATCCTGGGCCGGAACACCCGCGGCAACGCCGGGGGGCGAAAGCTCATCCCTTCGACCACGCGCCTCCTCAGCTCCAGGAAGTGGTCGCGCTGGTACTCGACCGTCATGAGCTCCTTGCCGGTTTCACGCTGGAGCCTCATGCAACACCTGAAGCTCCCTTCGCGCACCCTTGCGATCCCACTCCACGGCACGAGCCCGCGCTCCTTCCCTGCGGGGACCAGCCAGAGTCCCTCCTCGTCGAACGCAATCACGCGGAGGCCCCGCCGGCTCAGCTTCGAGATCGACACCGCAGCCATCGCGAGAGGCACGCCAGCCATGAGCTCGAGCACCGCCGACCCGAGCGCGTCGCGGGACGCTTCTCGGAAGGCGATACACTGAAACACTAGGAAGCCAAGCACGCCCACCACGACGGCACCCCGGCAGTCGACCACGTAGCTCTTGTCGAGCTGCGAAAGGTGCATTCCGGCCGTGTCGGCCTCGATTGCTCCGCGCGGGCTCCGTGTGTCCGGGTTCGGAACGGTGGCCAGCTGTGCCCAGTGCCGTTCACCGGGGAAGTGTGCCGCGAGCGCAAGCCACGACAGCGCAAAGGGTGCGAGCGCGAACTGGCTTCCCGTGAGCAGCAAGACGAACGCTGCCGCGAGTGCACCGCCCTCGCAGAGCGCGCATGCCACGACGAGCCGCGCGATGGCGTGCGCCTCCGGCCCAGGCGGAAATCCGAAGGCGCCTCGCCCTGGAGCTGCGCCGCTCGCAGACGGCGCGATCCGGACGGCCCAGAGCCACGACAGGGCCACCTGGAACGCCGAGAGGACGAACGCGCCCTGGACCAACGCGGCGCCACCGCTGGCCCGCGACGCGATCGCCACTCCATTCCGCAGCCCAGCTACGTGGATCGCGATGCCCAGGAGGAGGACCGGCGCGGCGAGCAGCGCCGCCCAGATCGTCGTCGCGACCTGACGGGGGCTCGCTTGAGGCATGCCGCAGTGTAATCCCTCCAGCTTCGCTTGGGGCCCCCGCGTTCGAGATCGGCGATGACCTCGCTCGGCGGAAACACACCCCGATCTTGGAGGTCAGGACGTGTTTCTCGGAAGCGCCGCCTTCCAGCTGTGCGGCAGGAGCTCGTCGATCCGAGCGGCAGGATGCGTCTGCACTCGGAGGAGCACGTCGGCCAGGTAGTCGACGGGATTGACGTCGTTCACCTCGCAGGTCGCGATGAGCGAGTACGGACCAGCGAGGTTCTCGCCGGCGTGGTCAGTGCCGACAAGCAGGAAGTTCTTGCGGTTGTGCGGAGCTCTACATAACGCAATCATGCGGAGTTCGTGATCATGCGGAGTTGCCGCTGTTACCTTCGCCCGCCATCACCCTGAGTAGGCACGAGTGGCCCCGCGCCGCGCCTCCACACGGGCGTCCCGTCCATCCCGAAGTAGACGACCTGAATGTGATCGGGCACCGGGTAGACGAACTCGAAACTCCCGCTGGCGTTGCTCACGGGCGGCGACTTCATGTGGACCAGCACGGCAGCCGAGTCCGCCTTGGTATCGACCACGATGTCGCCCACCGTCATCGCGCTGTGCATGGCGAGTCCGGACAGCTTGAGCGTGGGCGCGGGTGGCGAATTCGTCTCCACGACCCTGAAGTTGGCGACGTCTCTGGCTTCCAGAATCTGGCGGGAGCAGGAGAGCGCGCTCGTGCACAGCGCGACCGAGAAGACGCCGACTAGGACTCGCCAGCGGTGCGCTCCCATCGCTGGGCCATCATGCCATCTCCTGGCCAGCCAGGGAGGATGGTTCGACGAGGTGTCCCTTCGAGGTCCGCATAGTCAGGGGCCGCGGACCCGTCCAGGAACGCGAGCAGCTTGTCGGATGGGTGGTCGACGAGCAGGAAGCGAACCTCGGGCGTGAAGGGGGGACCGGGCTCCTCGGGCTGGCGCTAGGACCCGTCCTCCGGTCGAGATCGGAGATGCACAGCACCCCGCCCTCGTTCAGCAGCCCGCGGAACGCGGCCAGGATCCCGTCCGTGTCCGGGAGGTGGTGGAGCGTCATGAGCGTGCAGACCAGGTCGAAGCGCAGGTCCAGCCTGCCGCCGGCGGCGAGATCGAGCCACAGGTTCCGCGCGTTCGGGATCCCGCCCGCGGCGATCTTCTCCCGCGCGACCTCGAGCATCCCGGCGGAGCTGTCGGCGAGCGTCACCTCCCGGACCAGCGGCTGCATTCCACGGCACGGGATTCCCGGCCACGACGGCTTCGACCGGGGGGAGCTCGGCGCCCGCCTGGAGCGCGCCGGTTTCCGCCAGGCCCGCTTCCAGACGGTGTGCGAGGTGGAGAGGCGGACGGCGCGCGGCGCGCGCCGCTATCCGTTGTTCCTCGCGATCGCCGACGTCGCGTGACTTTGGTGAGGGCCCGCCTGCAGGTGGTGTCCCACCGCGGCGAGGCGAGCTGCGGCCCCCGTCCCGGAGAGGCCGCGCCTCACCCCCTCGACGCCCCCGCCCGCCACGAGATGCACGACGGGATCGAGGCGAGGCCCCGGATCGCGGAGGGGCCGGGGGGTTCGGAGCGGCCCCGCGCCGAGCGCCGGCCCTTCCGGGCCCGGCGCTCGACGCGAGGCGGCGGGCTACAGCGGCAGCTTCCCGTCGAGCATCAGCTGCATGATCTGCTTGTACGGCATGGTCTTCCCGGGGACCTTCTCGTTGGCGAGCTTCGGCCAGGGCGCGCCGCCCTTGCCCATCCATTCCTTGGGATCCTTCTCCGGGTTGAGCTTCGGGCCGCACTCGCCCTGCAGGCCCGAGCGCCCGATCCGTTCCATCACCTCGTCCTGCGCCTTCGCCAGGTTGTCGAGCGCCTGCTCGGGCGTGACCTCGCCCGCGACCGCCTCGCCGATGTTCTGCCACCACAGCTGGGCGAGCTTGGCGTAGTCGGGAACGTTCAGGCCGGTCGGCGTCCAGTACTTGATGCCCGGGCCGCGGAAGAACTGGATCAGCCCGCCCCACTTGTCGCCCTGCGGATCGTCGAAGGAGGCGTGACGGACCGTGCTGTTGCGGATGAACGTCAGGCCGACGTGCGACTTCTTGAGGTCGACGGTCTTCGAGGTCACGAACTGCGCGTAGAGCCAGGCGGCCTTGGTGCGGTCCAGGGGCACGTTCTTGAGCAGCGTCCAGGAGCCCTCGTCCCGGTAGCCGGCCTTCATGCCCTCCTTCCAGTACGGTCCGTGCGGGGTCGGCGCCATCCGCCACAGCGGCTTGTCGTTCCCGTCGACCGTGTTGTTGCCCTTGCTGCGCGACTCGACCATGTTCGCGGTGAAGGCCGAGTACCAGAAGATCTGCTGGGCGACGTTGCCCTTGGCGAGGCTGGGCAGCGACTGGTAGAAGTCCATGCCCAGCGCGCCGGGAGGGGCGTACTTGCGCAGCCACTCCAGGTACTTGCGCAGCGCGTACTGGGCGGCGGGGCCGTTCACGTCGCCGCCGCGGCTCACGCTGGCGCCGACCGGGCGGCAGCCCTCGGCGCGGATGCCCCACTCGTCCACCGGGTAGCCGTTGGGCACGCCGACGTCGCCTTCCCCGGCCATCCCCAGCCAGTCGTCGGTGAAGCGCCAGCCGAGGTCGGGCGCCTTCTTGCCGTAGTCCATGTGGCCGAAG
>Ga0335082_10003086_pt1 | contig 18063 bp, 18 predicted proteins | sample Lox_Sample_41_FD_206718 | JGI IMG/M metagenome (GOLD analysis project Ga0335082, IMG submission 206718) | Soil microbial communities from Loxahatchee National Wildlife Refuge, Florida, United States - Lox_Sample_4.1 | ecosystem: Environmental > Terrestrial > Soil > Wetlands | place: USA... | reverse complement strand
GGGCGATGCGCGGCAGATCGTCATCTTCGACAAGTCGCAGCTGAATTACGAATACGGCGTGGGGGTCAGCTTCCTGTTCGACGTCTGCAAGAAGGCGCCGGCGCCGGCAGTTGAAGAAGAGGAGGTTATTCCTGAAGAAGTGACGCCCCAGCCCGCGCCGGGACGCTACAAATACTGCGTCACCCTCCACCTGCAGTACGACATCTGCAAGCCGGACATCCGGCCGGAATACCATGACGAAGTGGCCAAGGTCGGCAACTTCATGAAACAGTACCCGGATACCACCGCCGTGATCGAAGGCCACACCGACAATGTCCCGCTGACCGACAGGTGCAATTACAAAGACAACATGGCCCTTTCCCAGGCCCGGGCCGAGAAGGTCGTGGACTACCTGGTGGAAAAATTCGGCATCGATCGCTCCCGCCTCACGGCGAAAGGATTCGGCTCCACCCGTCCCGTGGCCGACAATGCCACTGAAGACGGAAAACAGAAAAACCGCCGCATCGAAGCCATCATCGACTGCGCCGTCATTCCCAAGGAGATCACCCCTGCCGAGCATCTCTGCATGTCGCTCCTGGTCGAATTCGATTCGGGCAAGGCCGACATCCGACCCCAGTACCGGGATGAGATCGCCAAGGTTGCCGAGTACATGAAGAAATATCCGACGACCACCGCCCTGATCGAAGGTCACACCGACAACGTCGGCGGCTACGAGTACAACATGAAGCTCTCGCAGAAACGCGCCGACAACGTGGTGAAATACCTCGTGGACAATTTCGGGATCGATCGTTCCCGCCTCACTGCCAAGGGGTACGGCTACACCCGCGCCATCGCGTACAACAAGACAGCCGAAGGGAGACAGAAAAACCGCAGGATCAACGCGGTTATCGACTGTGTCACCGTGAAATAGGTCGCTGGCACTGGGGCCATTTTGACAGGGTGAACCATTGATTTGTTGCTTCTGAAGCCGAATTGGGGTATAAAGATGCAGTTAACGCTCTCCAAGGTGGAACCAGCCGGGATGGAACCCGCAGGGACTCTGCTTCGTCGGGAGTTTGCTGCCGGCATGTCCCGTACATAACCGAAGGCATCGGAGAGGGTGGCTCTGTCACGGCCGGTATCCGGCATTCCGGCACGGACAGAGCCACTTCCCCTGTCCTTCCCCTGGTTTGACGCGGAGCGGTAACAAAGCGATTTTATTCCATGCAAAGGAGGAATATATGAAGAAATTGTTGAGTGTGCTGATCGCTGCATCTTTGCTGGCCACGGTCGTGCCGGCCACAGCCGAGGTGAAGCCGGAGACGTTCTCCATCTCCCCCTTCATCGGTGGCTATACTTTCGACGGTGCCCAGCACCTGCTCACCCGCCCCGATTACGGCGCCCGCATCGGCTACAACTTCACCAAGAACATCGCTGCCGAGCTTGTCTACAGTCAATCTCCCACCGAGCTGACCCACAAGCTGGCCCAGACGACGACCAACGATGTCAACTCCCTCACCTACGGCCTCGACCTGCTCTACCATTTCACGCCGGAGAAGCAGCTGGTGCCGTTCGTCGCTCTCGGCGGCAGAGGGATTTTCGTCGATTATCCGCCGGGGCTGAGAAACGTCAATGCCGGTGCCATTGATTACGGCGCAGGCCTGAAGTACTTCTTCAACGACCGGTTTGCTCTCCGGGGCGACGTCCGGCATATCATCGTGCTGGACAACACAAAGAACAACCTGCAGTACAACCTGGGCATCGCCTACAACTTCGGCTTCAAGAAACCGGCCCCTCCCGAGGTACAACCGGAACCGCCCAAGCCGGTGGAACCGCCCAAACCGGTGGTCATTCCGCCCAAGCCGGTGGAGCAGCCCAAGCCGGAACCCCCCAAACCGGTGGAACAGCCCAAGCCGGCACCGGTCAAGACCGAGTACTGCATCAAGATGAACATCGAGTTCGAGTTCGACAAGGCAGTCGTTCGTCCGAAGTACACCAGTGAAGTGGAAAAAGTCGCCGAATTCATGAAGAAATATCCGGAGGCGACCGGCGTCATCGAAGGCCACACCGACAATGTCGGCAGCTACAACTACAACATGCGCCTCTCCACGCGCCGCGCGGAAAGTGTCCGGAAAATGCTCATCGAGAAATACGGCATTGCTGCTTCCCGCCTCACCGCCAAGGGCTTCGGGTATACCAAGCCGATAGCCTCCAACAAGACGAAGGAAGGGCGGGAAAAGAACCGCCGGGTCCAGGCGATCGAATGCGTGATCGAGGTCAAGTAAGCACACGGCTGAACGGGCCGCCCTTCCCAGGGCGGCCCGTTTTTTTTCACCGCTTCCCACAATCCTCCCTCCGGGGGTACCATGCGGTCCATCATCAACGGCATCAACCTGGCGTACGACGATACGGGGAGCGGTGAACCGGTCCTCCTCATCCACGGCTACCCCCTCAACCGCCACATGTGGCACCCCCAGGTTCAGGCATTGAGCCAGGCCGGGTACCGGGTCATCACCCCCGACCTGCGGGGCTTCGGCGAAAGCGACGCCGTTGACGGCCCCTACACGATGGAGATCTTCGCCGACGACATCGCGGAGCTGCTGGATTTTCTCGGCATCGGCACGGCGGTCGTCGGCGGGATGTCCATGGGGGGGTACGTCCTTCTCAACTTCCTCGAACGCTATCCGGAGCGGGCCTCTGCCGCATGCTTCATCGTCACCCGAAGCAGCGCGGACAACGAGGCGGGGAAAGCACGGCGGCTCGCCCTTGCCCGGGACGTGATGCATCTCGGCCCCGCGGTGGTGGCCGACGTCTTCGAAAAGCTCCTGTTCGCCCCGCGGACGCCGCAGGAGAGGCCGAAACTCGTGGAGAAAGTCCGCGGCTGGATGCTGGAGAACGATTCCCGCGGCCTCGCCGGCGGTCTCCTTGCCATGCGGGAGCGCAAGGACTATACCTCCCTCCTTGGCGCCATACGCGTCCCTGCCCTCGTTATCGGAGCGGACAAGGATTTGGCGGTGCCGGCGGAAACCACAGAAGTCCTTATCCGCGGGCTCCCCCATGCGGCAAGCTGCATCCTCGCCGGCGGGGGACACCTGGTAAACCTGGAAGAACCGAAGGCATTCAACGACTGCCTGCTCGAGTTCCTGCGGGAGCTCCGGCAGCCGTGAGAGACCAGTGATTTTTTGGAAAGGAGAACGATGCCGATGGCCACCTGGAAATGCTCAACGTGCGGGTATGTGAAGGATGGGCGCTGCAAGCCGCAGAAATGTCCGCAATGTCAGGAAAAGGGGAAATTCGAAAAGACGGAATGAGTTGCCACGGGACGGTTGCTGTGAGCGGCAGAAAGGCCTCCAGACATGACGGAGGCCTTTTATCTTTGACGAGGCAGATACGGCCCACAGAGCGATGGCCCGCATGCGCAGGCCATCGCTCTTTTGCCTGCATTCCGGTCAGAAGGGCTTCAGGAGTGATCCGATGTCCCTTTCCCGTGGATGTAGCGGTAGAAGATGGGGAAGCCGACGAAAAAGGCGACGCAGATCAGGTATTCGACTCCCTTGATGTACTGGTAGAAATCCACCAGGGTCACTACTTCCTTTACGTCACCGACTGATGAGAATAACTGGTTCATGGCGGTACTCCCCTCATTGGTAGTGCGCACATTTCGCGTTGTTCAGTGACGGGCGACTTCGGCGGCCTCCGTATTCTTGTTGGCCAGCGCCCCCTTAATCATGCCACACAGGGTGATGAGCGCCGGGATGAGCTGGGCAACCACCACCAGGGCACAGAAGCCGAGGAAGAGGAGCACCAGGAGGCCGCTCGAATAGACCGTATGGGTCGACGGCGCCGCATAGGCCCCGGTGTATGCCAGAAGGTTCACGGCAGCAGTGGTGCAGAGTGTGGTCAATGTTTTTTTCGCGTTCATGGCTGGCTCCTTTCGTGCTCGTGTGTCAGGTGATGGTGCTTCCGTCTCCGGGTGTCAGGCCGGATGGAGACCCAGGTTTTCGAAGGCGCAGTTGACCGCCTGGCGGACCTCCTGGCGGTCCTCGGCATTTACCGGTTTGAGAGCGTAGTAAAAGATTCCCTCGTCCCTCAGCTTGCGAAGAAGACCGAGAGAGATGTCGGCGGCGACCAGGATAATCGGCACCCGCGGATTGCAGCGTTTCATGATGGGAATCAGATCGGCCGCCGTCAGTTCATCGCATTTCGTGCCAAGCACCACCACCTGAGCCAACTTCTTGAGGATGCCGTGGATGGCCTTTGCCACCGAACCGGTCGCAGTCACTTCGTACCCCGCATCGATGAAAATTTCCGCCATCTGATTCCGGCATTCCCTGTCGTCGTCCACGATGAGTATACTTCGCATGGGTTTCACCCTCGCTCGCCCCTCAGGGGATATGCTGTACCGGGACCCCGGAACAGCCGGTCAGGACTCCTCTTTCGTGGCCTTCCCGGCCGATGAGATAAGCCCCTTGATCATTCCTCCGAAGAGGATGATGGCCGGGATGAGCTGGAAGACGATGATCATGGCCCCGAAACCCATGAAGAGAATGGTCAGGAAGCTGAGTTCCACTTTCTCCCCCCCCCCTCCCGAAGCCAGTGCCTGGGTTGCTGCCAACGTCAGTGACATGACCGTTGCGATTGGGACTCTCATAGCACTCTCCTTTCTTCCTGCGGAATTCCTTGTCGCGGGTGCGACGGTGCGGGATTTTTCATTTGTTTTCTCTCTTGCACCAGTCGTGCCAGAGTCCGACACACAATAAATTGCATTCGTAACACTTCGTTTTTTAACATTAAATTCACTTCCACCTTCTTGTCGGGAAGCCATCTCCCGGGAACATGTTGATGAAAAATGTATAATTGTTTTATACAGACGCCGCGGGGAACCGGCACGGGTGAAAGCCGATAACATACCGAATTTACATCAGTATCCGCCGGCAATCCCGGTGTCAAATTCCACCCGGAGACGTCGGCGGTCTCCCTGGGGAAAATATACACCGCTCACCGTGGCGCTGTCGGTGCGCCACCGACGGTCTTTTCCCGTTCCACCTCCCCCCTGCCGGACTCCCGCCATTTCCGGCAGGAGAAAGTTGCGTCTGGACAGGGACCGGGTATAGTTGTTAAAACTCACTTTCGCCGCACCACCCTGCCGCAGCCACAAGGCCTGAACCGGTGTGAGTATGCAGCAATGAGGACGTTTCTAATGCGATGGTTGGTACTTTTCGCGCTGGTAGCAGCGTGTGCAGGTCAGGTCCGGGCCCAGGAACTCTATTTCCTCGGGGGCGGCATGAAGGACACGGACACCCACGAGTCGTCCTACTCGTGGCAACTGGAATACTCCGAGGGACTGGGGGAGCATTTCGCCACGACCCTCTCCTACCTCAACGAGGGACACGTTACCAATCACCACCGGGACGGGACCTCCCTCCAGCTCTGGACACGGACGAACCTCCTGGACCGGCGGCTCTCCCTGGCCGCGGGAATCGGGCCCTACTTCTACTTCGACACGGCCGGAATCGGGTCCAACGGCACCTACACCAACGACCATGGCTGGAAGGGGATGGCCAGCCTCGCCGCCACCTGGTATACGGAAAGCCGCGTACTTCTCCACCTGCGCACCAACTGGGTCGCCATCGGGAGCAAATTCGACACCCTGTCGGTCGTGGCCGGCCTCGGCTACCAGCTGGAGGCCCCGGCCACACCGGGGCCGGCCCCCCGCGACCCCCCGCAGCGGCTCCAGGTCACCGGGCACGAGCTCACGTTCTATGCGGGGAGGACCATTGTCAACAGCTTCAACTCGGAGCATTCCGCGTCCCTCTGTGTCGAGTACCGGAAAGGGCTGCTGCCGTACCTCCAGGGGAGCGTCTCCTGGCTGTACGAGGGGGACACCCGGCTGGTCCGCCGCAACGGCCTCATCGCCGAGGCCTGGGCGGTGCGGCAGTTTTTCGACGACCGTCTGATCCTCGGCGCCGGAGGCGGCATCTATACCTCCCTGAACCACTACGACGGCCAATCCAACGGCAGCGAGAGGAACAGGCTTTTCTCAGGCATCGTCTCGTTGATGGCAGGCTACGAGATCGTCCCGCGCTGGCATCTGCGGGCCACCTGGAACCGCATCGTCACCAACTACGACCGGGACACCGACGTTATCATGGGTGGAGTAGGCTACAGTTTGTGATCCGCAACCGGCGCCGGGGAGATGATCCGGGCACGGCCGCGCCGACTGCGGGAGAAGGCGGTTCACCACGGGGGGAGATCCCCCGACTTCGGAGAAGGAGGGAACATGGTCTGGGAATACAAGTTTATCTTCGTCACAACGGAGACCCAGGACGAGGAAGACTACGAAAAAAGGCTCCACGAAAGCGTCCACCTGCTGAACGACCTGGGGAGCGACGGGTGGGAACTGATAGGCCTCCTGCCCCACAAGATGGCCGGGAATCTCGTCAAGCACCACGCGATCCTGAAGAGGGCAAAGGGAAGTACCCCCCCGTGACCCTCCGCCGGTCGTGCGGTTGCGGATATCAGCCAACTATCGGCGGAGAGGAAGGCGTCAGGGCCGAAAGCGCGCAGTGTGGGCCGGCAAGGTGGTGATTCCATGAGAGAGCCGATCTGGTCGCCGACGACGGAGCAGGTGCGGAACGCCGCCATGACCCGCTTCATCGCCCTCGTCAACGACAGGCACGGCATGCGGTTCACCGGCTACGACGAGCTCTACCGCTGGTCGACAACCGACATTCGCGCCTTCTGGGCCGTCATGTGGGAGTTCGGCGGGGTGATCGCATCGCATCCCTTCGACGACGTCCTCGACGACCTTGCCATGAGGCCGGGGGGGAGGTGGTTCTCCGGCGCCCGCCTCAATTTTTCCGAAAACCTGCTGCGGCATCGGGACGAGGCGACCGCCATCATCTTTGCGGCGGAGGGGCGGACACCGGAGCGGCTCAGCTATGCCGGGCTGTTCGCCCGTACGGCCCGCGTGGCCGGAGCCCTGCGGAGAGCGGGGGTGGTCGCCGGCGACCGGGTCGCGGGTTTCATGCCCAACCTGCCGGAAACGGTCATTGCCATGCTGGCCGCAACGAGCCTCGGCGCCGTCTGGTCCTCCTGCTCGCCGGATTTCGGCTTCCGCGGGGTCCTCGACCGCTTCGGGCAGATCGGGCCGAAGATCCTCTTCACCGCAGACGGCTATCGGTACAATGGCCAGCGCTACGATTCCCTGGAACGGGTCCGGGAGGTGGCGACAGCGATTCCCGCCATCGAGCAGGTGGTGGTGGTCCCATACCTGGACGCGGCACCACGGATCGACGGCGTCCCCCGCGCCGTCCTCTACGACGACTTCGCTGCCGGGGATTGTGATCTTTCCCTGGAATTCGCCCCGCTCCCCGCCGATCACCCCCTCTACATCATGTTCTCCTCCGGCACCACCGGTCCGCCGAAATGCCTCGTGCAGGGGGCAGCCGGCGTCCTTCTCAACCACCTCAAGGAACTCGTACTCCACACGGGCCTGGAGCGGCGCGACACCATCCTCTACCTCACCACCTGCGGCTGGATGATGTGGAACTGGCTGGTGAGCTCCCTTGCCGTGGGAGCGACCATCGTCCTCTATGAAGGGCATCCCTTCCATCCCGACCCCTTGGCCCTCTGGCGCCTCGCCCGGGACGAGGGGATCACCATCTTCGGCACGAGCGCCCGCTACCTCGCTTCCCTGGAAAAGGCCGGGGCGAGGCCCGGCCGGGAGCTCGACCTGTCCCGCCTGCGGACGATTCTCTCCACCGGCTCGCCCCTTGCGCCGGAAGGGTTCCGCTACGTCTACCGGGAGGTCAAGTCCGACCTGCAGCTCGCCTCCATCTCCGGCGGCACCGACCTGAACGGCTGCTTCGCCCTCGGCAACCCCATCGGCCAGGTCTATGCCGGGGAGCTCCAGTGCCGGGGGCTCGGCATGGCGGTGGAGGTCTACGACGACGCCGGCCGGCCCGCGAGGAGAGAGCCGGGGGAACTGGTCTGCACCGCCCCGTTCCCGTCGATGCCTCTCTACTTCTGGGGGGACCCGGAGGGAGCCCTCTACCGCAAGGCCTACTTCGAGAGATTTCCCGGCGTCTGGACCCACGGCGACTGGTGCGAACTGACGGAGAGCGGCGGCATGGTCTTCCACGGCCGCTCCGATGCCACCCTGAACCCCGGCGGAGTCCGGATCGGCACCGCCGAGATCTACCGCCTGGCGGAGACCTTCCCCGAGATCGCCGACAGCCTGGCGGTCGGGCAGCGCTGGGAGGGGGACGAAAGGGTGATCCTCTTCATCGTCCCCGCCGCCGGCGCCGAGGTCACGGACGAACTGCGGGAGCGGCTCCGGAGGGCGATCCGGGTGAGCGTCTCCCCGCGCCACGTCCCCGCGAAAATCCTCCCCGTGGCCGCCATCCCCTATACCATCAACATGAAGAAGGTGGAGCTGGCCGTCAGGAACATCATCCACGGCGAACCGGTGAAAAACCGCGACGCCCTCGCCAACCCGGAGGCGCTGGAGCTCTACCGGGACCTGCCGGAGCTTGCGGAGTGACAGCCCCAATCCTCATCCCGCACCGGCGCCTGCACCGGGTCGTCCAGGCCATCATCCGGGCCCACGGGAGCGACGAGCGGGAGGCGGAGCTGGTGGCCGACCACCTGGTGAGGGCCGACCTCTCCGGTCACGCCAGTCACGGCACCGGCCTCATTCCCACGTACGTCGCCGCGATCGGGAAGGGGCTCCTCGTCCCGGGGACGGCGGCGCTGCCGATCAGGGACGACGGGCCCTTCCTCGCCTTCGACGGCAGGCGGGGCTACGGCCAGCGCGTGGGGCACGAGGCCATGGAGGCCGCCATCGAGCGGTGCCGGGAAACCGGCATCGTCGTCATGGCGCTGCGCTCGGCCCACCACCTGGGGAGGATCGGCGCCTACGGAGAGCAGAGCATCGCCGCCGGCCTCATCTCCCTCCATTTCGCGAATGTCATCGACCACGACCCGTTCGTCGCCCCCTTCGGCGGCCGAGAGGCCCGCTACGGGACCAACCCCCTCTGCATGGCCATGCCGGGCACCGCCGACACCCCGCCCCTTCTCCTCGACATGGCGACAAGCGCCATCGCCGTCGGCAAGGTCCGTGTCGCCACGGAAACGGGCGCCCGGGTGCCGGCCGGCTCCCTCCAGGGCCCCGGCGGCGAACCGGCCACCGATCCGGCCGTGCTCTTCGGCGAGCCCCCGGGCTCCCTCCTCCCCTGCGGCGGGCACAAGGGCTCGGGTCTCGCCCTCTTCTGCGAGCTTCTCGCCGGGGTACTGACGAGGGGCGGCACCATCCACCCCGGCAATCCGCGGCAGGGATCAATCGTCAACAACATGCTCACCTTCGTGCTCGACCCGGCACGGCTGGGGGAGCATGACTGGATGGCGGCGGAGATCGATGCGGTGGTCCGCTACGTGAGGGAGGCCCCTCCCCCGGACGGAGGAGGGCCGGTCATGGTGGCGGGCGAGCCGGAGAGGCTCGCCGTGGAAGAGCGGTCGGCAAAGGGGGTGCCGCTCGCCGCCGGGGTGTGGGAGGATATCCGGCGGATCGGGGCAGAGGCGGGAGTAGAGCGTTCCCTGCTGGAGTCGTGGCAGGAATAGAGGGACGAACCCTTCCCTACCTGGCTTCGTAGTAGTAGCGGTTCAGGTCGAAGAGCCCGCCCCGCACCGGCTCGTCCTCATTGAACCGTTGCTGGAACCAGTCGTAGGTCTCCCAGAACCTCTCGTCGGCCCGGTTGATGCCGTACCTGCCGAGCCGCTCCAGGTCCTGCGGGCTCTTCTCGAAATGGGCGAGGAGATCGATGAAATCGGGGAGATCTTCTTCGCGCACGTCGAAAAAGTAGTTCGGGTACGACCCGATGAGGCCGTGGATGAAATCGGCGCTGTCCTTTGCCGGGTCGAGCCGGCCGTCCTCGCCGAACAGAAAGGCGACGTTGTCGTGCCAGCGGTTGACGACGATGGAGCCCGCGATGTCCGTGCCGTTCTTCCGGCGTATCCTCAGGTAGGCAAGATTGGCGTTGTTCCCGTTGATCACCGAGAAGAAGGGGGTGCCGGGACGGGACAGGGCGGTAAACGCCCGCAGGTAGTCGTCCTTTGTCTCGTATTTCACGGGGATTGGCGGATACCCTTTCCCTGCCGGCAGGTAGTTCACCGGATCGAACGCGATGCCCGCTGCCGGCAGCAGGTGTTTCTTCACGACGTATTCCACGAATTCCCGCTTCGGCTCGTCCGTCCTGAAGGAGATGTTCGCCGGCAGGGCCGACGGGTAGTAGTTCATCTTCCCCAGGTCCACATCCAGGTACCACGACTGCATGACCCCCTGCCGCTTTTCCGGGGGGAGGAAATCGAGGAAGTTGCTCTCCCCTTCGACCCGCAGCGCATCCATGTAGAGCCGCACCGCCAGCTGGTGGCCGGCCGTGCCGTACACGTCGAACCCGGCGACGAGCGCATAGTATATCCGCTCCAGCAGGGGATAGTCGATGACCCAGAGGGTCTTCGGCAGGTTCCCCAGCACACCCTTGTGCACCGAGGCGCTGTCGAAATGGCGGTAGATGGTGAGCACCGGCGCATCGGCGGGCCGGTTCCCCTTCCAGATCGACTCGTAGCCGAGGCCGGCGTAGTTGAGCGTCGCGTAGAGGTCCTGCCGTGCCTTGTAGAACTCCACGGCGGCCTTGCGGTGCTCGTCGGTCAGCGCCGAGAAGATGCGCAGGTCGCTCCCCTTTTCGATGGGCATCCGCAGCTTGTCGCGGTACATCTTCAGAAAGCCGGGGTACTGCACGCTCAGGTCGTGGTCCGGGTCCAGGAACATGACCCAGAAGTGGTCGTCGATCACGTTGAGGGCGATCTGCCCCTTGCAGACCGGGCCGTGGATGAAGGTCATGATGATGTAGTGGGCATTGTCCAGCAGGAACTGGTAGCGGGAGCGGGGCGGGATCTGCTCGAAGGCCGCGAACGGGTTGGCGCTCACCTTCGCGTCGTAGCCGACCGGGTGCGGGGTCTGCAGCCATTCCGGCCGGATGAAAAGCTCATCGAAGCGCGCCAGCTGGGCGTCGTCCAGGTCGAAGACCATGTGGGTCTTGTTGACGATGGTGGAGTGGATCTTGCGGAAGCGGTAGTAGACCCGCTCCACACCGGGGTCGTCGTAGGGGCGCACCGTGGCGATCAGCTCGATGGGGTGGCCGGGCGCGGTCTTCGAGCGGACCAGCTCGTAAAACTCGTTGGTGGGGGTGCCGAATTTCAGGTGGGCCAGGAAGAGGTGCTCGTAGAGGTAGCGCGCCGTCACGGCATGCTTGGCGTCGTCCCGGTTCAGAAACGCCTCCCACCTCTCGATGGCGCGGGCGTCGTCGGGCTTCGGCGTGGTCAGCTCCGCCTGCCGGGCGGCATCGGGCCCCTTGGCCCCCTGGACCAGCCAGCCGGCGATGATCTCGAACTCCTCCTGCTTGAGGGGAGGGAAGCCGTAGGGCATCCCCCGGTTCGGATGCTTTTCCAGGTACCCCCCCAGCTCGTTCCGGTTTTCGGAGCAGGTTAGCTCGTCTGTTTCCGGACGGTACTCGCCGCTGCTCTTCGGGTTTTTCATCTTGTGGGAGAGGAGCTGGATCATGATCGAGTCGTTGAGTCCGTCTCCCACGCTGCTCTCGGTAACGCTGAAAAACTGCTTCCTGCGCCATTCGCCCGTCGTCTGCGCATCAATGAAGAGGCGGGAAGGGTCCATGGAGCTCAGGCGCGAGGCATTGTACACGGCCCGTTTCGTGGCCCCGCGGTCGGCCCCCTCGAAGGAGTCCAGCTTCAGCTGGCAGGGGGAGTTGTAGCAGGAGTGGCAGACCGTGCACCGCTTGTTGAGGAGCGGGAGCACCTCCGTCTGGTAGTCGATGGTCCTGGCGGGAATCTTCACGGAGACCGGCGGCAGCGCTTTCCCGGCACAGCCGGCAAGGGACACGATCAGCATGACAGCAAAGAGGGGGAAAAGCCTCATGGGTGAAATTCTCCTCGGGCGGCGGCATGGAACCGCCTGCGGCCTGTGCGGTTTGGGTGGATACGCTTTCTCCGGGCTGTCGGCGCCCCGCGGGCCTGGGATGGCAACAATCCGGCAATGACTTAATACGGCGTATCTTTTTACCGGTTATTGATATTGATTTTCATTTCTTTTAGTGCGATAATTATTACAAGAAAAGAGGTGAAAAACCATGAGATGCGAATACAACGATGGCTTCAAAGTTGACTATTCAGGATCACTGCGCATCACGAAAGGGAACGATGTCGACCTCATCGTCAAGGGAGGTCAGATAAACGCCAAGTGCAGAAACGATCTGGAAGCGGCAGCGCACCACAAAAGCTGCAACGAACTGCGTCAGGCGGCCAGGGGAGTGACCGACACCATCCACGAGGCATGGTACAAAAAATAGCGGCACGCCATGACCTCTTTACATAACCGGAACCTGCCAGCAGGTTTCTCGAAAAACGGCCCGGATTGAGGGCCGTTGTTGTGTGAGCTGCGCCGATGGCGGCGCCGTTTTGAATGCTACCCACTGCAGTAGCACCTTGTCACCCCGGAAGAATTCCGGTTTCCCCTGCTGACATGAGGGCCGTCAACGGTATAGGTAGTCTTTTTGTAGTTCTTAAAAATTAGAATTCCCCGTTTAAGCAGTTATAACCCGTTTAGGAAAGGTTCCCGATGTTGAAAACCGATTCCCTGTATCAGTAATATGTTAACTGTATAGGGAGTCACAACTGTCCCTTATGTCAGGAACTTTTTTTGCCAGTTTACTTGTCCGTCAGGTCCCCGACTTGTCCCCCCTGGAGGGAACTGCACATTCTGGAAAATCACGGCTCGACTTCCTGATTAAGGGCGCGCGGAATAAAGGTGGGCCAGCAACTTTTCCCGGAAGATCCAAAGTCACCGGTGCTTTTCAAACACGTCGCCTGCCCCTAATTCGCCCGTCACGCCTTCCCCCCTCCCCCCTCACCCTCTTCTTCCAAAGCACACTGCGGGTCGAAGTGACACGGCGCAGCCCCGCAGTAATGATTGTCCTCCGGGGGCCTGGAGCGCAGCTCACTGGAAAAGTTGCAGGTCTCGTAGGGAGGATGCCCTTCCCGGTTGCAGCTGATGAGGGCGCGGACCACGTCCGCATGGATCTTCCCCTGTCCGGCCTGCTGGGTGATCTCCTCCAGTGCCCCGCGCAGGTCGAAGGAACTCTGCCGGTAGGGACGGCTGGAGGCGAGCGCATCGAAAATGTCCCCCACGGCGACTATTTCCACGAACCTGTTGTCCAGCAGAATACCCCGGGGATACCCGCTGCCGTCGATCCGCTCATGGTGGTCCCGCGCGGTTATGGCCGCGGGATGGCGATGGTCCTTCAGGTAGTAGCTGAGGAGGACATACCCTGCGGCCGCGTGGTGGCTCAACCGCTGGCGCTCCCACTCCTCGAGCGGCGTCGTTTTCTTCAGGATCGACGGCGGCACGCAGATCTTGCCGAAGTCGTGGCTGGTTGCCGCCGCCAGTTCCAGCGCTCGTTCCGCAGGGTCTTTCACCAGCTCCCGGGCCAGCAGGATCGACAGGGCGAATACCGACAGGATATGAAGGTAGGTATAGGGGTCGTGCAGCTTGAAATAGCTGTAGATCTCCAGGAGCGGCCGGGCCAGCTCCACCCTCTGCATGGCCTGGAAGACCTCGTCCCGGCGCGCCACATCGGAAAACATCCGATGGTAGGGGGGGCTTTCGCAGATGCTGCGCAGGTCGGCGGCCACCGATTCGTACTCCATGAGCTTCATGGCGGGAAAGGCCTCGGCCCGGGCCGAGTGAACCAGGTCGTCCATCGTCTCTTCGCTCAGGAAGACCCCGGCGGGGAGCAGTTCTTTCCCATCAAGGGTCGTGACCGGGTAACAGAGTTGAAGCGGCGTGCCCATCGGTGCCTCCCTGTCGATCAGTTCGGGTCAACCCAAAACGGCCGGTCCGGCACGGCCCGTTGCCCGCTGTCCATTGCGTACGTACTGTGATTCCGTCCCATCCCGATTCCACAGAAAGCAGGCAGCCTCGTTTCCCATCCGCTGGCCGATCTTCATGGGGGCATTTTCTTGGAGGAGCCTAACCGTCCCCACCATACTCGTAACGGCGCGGCACGTCAATGCGAAAAACGACGCAACGCCGTGCAGTTGCAGGCATTATCGCCTCGTATCACATTCCATGCCGCACTGGACAGACATGCAATTTCAACGGGTTACAGAAAAAAAGGAGGGGTGGATTCCGGTGCGACATAAAAAATACGTACGCCCAAACCGGCAAGAGGAATGATAAACCTTGGGAGAGAGGGGGTGAGAAGGCATGCAATAAAAGTGTACGCGCGTAAAATATGTTTACGCCCGACACCCGGGAGGCACAGCCGGAGCCGCGCCCGGGCAGGCAGAAGCGATGATGGCGGGAGGCCGAGGATGCGGCGCCCGCCTAGTCCTTATGGGTGGTCCAGAACATCGACACCGCGTTGGCCGCAAACAGCCCATACAGCCACATGGTGTTCCATGCCGGCCCCGACCAGTGGCTTCCCCGGCCGCCGCCGACGACGCCGGACGCGACCACGATGCCGATGAGTGCGGTGAAGGCGACCATGGCAACCGCCCGCAGAATGGAGCTGTTCCGCCAGGTGTGTCGCTCCAGTTCTTCGAGCCTCGACAGCAGTTCCAACTCATGTTCGCTCATTTTCGTTCTCCTTTCCCCATGCCGATACAGACGGAAAAGGCTGCCGCGGCCACAACGGACGTCGCGGCGACCGCATTCAGATGGATACACAGGTTATAGAGCATTGATCCTCTCCGTGAAGCTTCAGCACTTGACCATGTCCAGGAGACCCCCCGGAAAGCGGTCGGCCAGTTCCTGATACTTGTAACACTCCTTGAAGCAGCTGCTGCAGTACCGGATTATCTGATTCACATCATAGGGAGAAATGTAGCCACACCCCACATCACATAAGTCATCGCTTTTGGCATAAAAGGGACAGACGTTAATGGATGCCATGAAAACCTCGCTGGGCAAGCCGGCATGATCGCCGAGCGCGCCGGGAAGTCGGGGGGGAGACCGTCACCTCCCCTTCCTTCGGCCGGCAGAAAAAAGTACCTGGAGCACTTCATTAGCAACCAGCGTACCAATCCGGGGCAGCCGTCACATTTGCCATGCGAAATCGAACAGTTACAGATACACACCGCAACTCCACCTCTCCCGTCGATTTTCATTGCTGCAAAAAAGTGGCCGGTCGCTCGCGGGAGGCGTGGGGAGCAGAAGCCTCATTCAATGTGATTTCAGCCAGTTACCGGAACAGACGGCATCGGCGTGCACGACGCCGTGCGGCGACGGAAGAAGAAGCGACCCGCGACGCGTCGATTCCGTATCGGCTTGAATCACAACGTTTTACAGCCGGCCGGCCGGTCGGCGCCGGCAGACCATTTTCATTTCTGCAAAGACGCATCCATCCTTTTGCAATTTTGCGAACCACCGACCCCGGTGCGTCAACAAGTTGAAATAGCTACTGTTATTTTCAGCGGTCGCTCGCCGGCCGGGACAACGGCTTTTGCATTTTTACAAATCCGATTTTCCGTCGCCAACCCGGGCTGCGGCAACCGCATACATAACATGCTGATATCACAAGGATAATATTTGTCAAACAGGATTTTAGAATTCCTTGGCATGCATGTTGCTCAACTCCAGGGTACAGATGCCACGCATTTACTTCAAGGAGGTGACACATGTCACAAACATCTACTAACAAAGGTTGGCAGGTGACGATGGCCGGCCTCGGGATCAACCTGGCGCTCGGGGTTCTCTATGCATGGAGTATCTTCAAGGGAGCCATCAAGACCTCCATTGAGAAAGGCGGTCCGGATGCGTTCCAGTGGAGCCTCTCCTCCATCAACGATCCGTACGCCCTCAGCTGCCTGGTGTTCGCCTTCGCCATGATACTCGCCGGGAAGTGCCAGGACAAGATCGGCCCCGCCCGCACGGCCCTGATCGGCGGCCTTCTCGTCGGCAGCGGCTTCACTCTCATGAGCTTTTCCAACAGCTACCTTGCGTGGATCATCGGCTTCGGGGTCCTGGCGGGGGCCGGGTTCGGTTTCGGATACGCGGCGGCCACCCCTCCCGCCCTGAAGTGGTTCTCCTCCGCCAAGACGGGAGTCATCGCGGGCACGGTCGTCGCCGGTTTCGGCCTCGCCCCGGTCTACATCGCCCCGCTCTCCACGTGGCTCCTCGGCGCCTACGGCATCCAGAAATCGATGTTCTTCCTGGGATGCGGCTTCACCGCCCTGGTGTGCGGACTCTCCTTCCTGCTGGCCAACCCCCCCCAGGGATACGTTCCCGCCGAGCCCGCCAAGAAGGATGACGTGAAGAAGCCCGCCGCCAAGCCGGCCCACAACGCCACGGTCAGCGAGATGATCCGCTCGCCGAAGTTCTACCTCCTCTGGACCAATTTCTTCATCGGCGCCGGCGCCGGCCTCATGGTCATCGGCAGCGTCGCCCTCCTCGCCAAGAAAAGCATGGGTCCGATGGCCTTCCTCGCCGTCGCCATCATGGCGGTCGGCAACGCCAGCGGCCGCGTGGTTGCCGGCATCCTGTCGGACAAGATCGGCCGCAAGGCGACCCTCACCATCATGCTCGCCTTCCAGGCACTCCTGATGTTCGCCGCCATTCCGGTCGTCGGCTCCGGCAGCGCTGTCCTCCTGGTCCTCCTGGCCACCTTCATCGGCTTCAACTACGGCTCCAACCTCTGCCTCTTCCCCTCGTTCGCCAAGGACTACTGGGGATTCAAGAACTACGGCCTCAACTACGGCACCCTCTTCACCGCCTGGGGCGTGGGCGGATTCGTCATGGGCCGGGTTTCCGAGATGCTCAATGCCCATCCGGGCGGCCTGAACAAGTCGTTCATCCTCGCCGGCACGCTGCTCGCCACCGGCACCGTCCTCACCTTCTTCCTCCGCGACCGGAAGACCGTCGAGGTTGCGGCACCCGTTATCGTTGCAGAGCCTGTTGCCGTCATGGAAAAGAGCTCATAGGAGCGCATGGTTGAAGTTGCGGTGACCGAGCGCACCAAAAATCAAGGGCCATGCAGATCTGCATGGCCCTTATTTATTTCAAAATTGCAAAATTTGAGTATAATCTGTGAGGCATTCAGCCTACCGACCCGTCAGTGAGGGCGCGTGCATGGAAGAAGAAAACGAAGAACGAGGCATGGACACCACCTACATCGGCATCATGCTGGTGGTATTCCTCGTGGTGGCCGCCCTGGCGATCGACATCGGCTACATGTATGTCAGCGAGGACGACCTGCAGAATGCGGCGGAGGTCTCGGCCCTCGCGGGGGCCCAGGCGATACGGCAGCGAATCCAGACGGTGGCGGCCACGGACCCCGTGCATCTGAGCGAAGTCCTCGGCGACCAGGTGCAGGCCTTTGCCCGCACCGCCGCCATCGATACGGTTTCGGGGCACCACAAGGCGGCGGCCCTCATCGAGGTCGCCAACAACAACACCAACCGGCTCACCACCGAGAACGACCTGACGGTGGGCTTCTGGAACGTCGGCACCCATACCTTCACGCCGGGAGGGTCGCCGGTCAACGCGATGCAGGTCCGGACCCGGCGCACCGCGGAGAGCGAGTCGGTCGGCCTCGGCTCCCTCGGGAGCATCCTGGCCAAAATCTCCGGCCCGCAGAAATTCAACTACACCCCGGAGGCGATCGCCGCCTTTCCCGCCCGGGCCGACGCCAACTTCGCCGTGTGTGTCGATGCCTGCGGCTCCGAGTGCACCTATCCCGCCATCTGCACCATCCCGGAGAGGAAAATGAGCCGCGACCCCTGGGACGCCGCGAAAGACCCGCCCGCCGCCGACCGCTACGCGTACACTTCCCTTTCGTACCCCCCCTCGGGCGCGACGAAGCTGTCGGACCTGATCTGCATGGAAATGCCCGCCCAGGAGGTGTGCGGCAAGGAGATCTTCACCGCGCGGGATACCGACGACAGCGCCCTGCGCGACCTGGCATCGATGATGTACAACCCCAACGCCGACAAGTCGAACAAGGAGTTCGACAA
>Ga0335082_10003082_pt1 | contig 18067 bp, 12 predicted proteins | sample Lox_Sample_41_FD_206718 | JGI IMG/M metagenome (GOLD analysis project Ga0335082, IMG submission 206718) | Soil microbial communities from Loxahatchee National Wildlife Refuge, Florida, United States - Lox_Sample_4.1 | ecosystem: Environmental > Terrestrial > Soil > Wetlands | place: USA... | reverse complement strand
CGCCCGAGGGCGTGGCGGTCTACCTCGACCTCGTCCGCGGCGCCGATGCAGTGATCGAGGCGATGCGCCCGGGAGCGCTGGCGCGCCGCGGCCTGACGTATGAGAAGATGCAGGAGGTGAATCCGCGCATCGTCTTCTGCACAATCTCTGGATACGGTCTGACCGGCCCGTACAAGGACATGCCGAGCCACGGCATTGCCTACGATGCCTGGGCCGGCGTTGCGCGTCCGACGGTCGACGTGAATGGGTTGCCGACGATTCCCAGCTACACCACTATCGGCATCAATGCGGGACCGTTGTATGCGGCGCTCGGCATCTGCGCGGCGATCATCCGTGCGCGCGCCAGCGGGCACAGCTGTCGCTTCGAGGTGGCGCAGAGCGATGCGGCCGCGGCCTTCAATTGGAACGGCATCGAGGGCAACAAGGCATACGAACGGCCCGAGGACGAAGTCACGGGAAACGACGGCGACGGCAAGGGCCCGCGCCGCCCCGTCGGCGACAACAGCATGACCGAGGCGGTGCGCTACCAGTACTACCGCTCGAAAGACGGGCTGGTGCTCTTCATGGCCTCGGAGCGCGAGTTCTGGAAGAACTTCTGCGCCGGTGTCGGGCGGTCCGACTTGTACACGCAGAATCCGGGCTCGAAGTATGCGGACCACGCGCGCGGCAACGTCGCTCTGCGCCGCGAGCTGGCGGCGATCTTCGCGACGCGCACGACGGCGGAGTGGATCCATTTCGGCCTCGAGGTGAACACGCCGATCGCACCGGTGCACGACAGCAAGTCGATCACGCACGATCCGCAGTTCCAGGCGCGCCTGCCGTTCCGTCCGTGGCAGGAGCACGGTACCGACCTGATGCCGTCGCCGATCAAGCTGCTCGACGAGGAGCTGCCGGTACCATCCAAGGCGCGCGTCGAGCCGGGCTGCGACACCGACGCCGTGCTCGCCGACGTCCTCGGCTACGATGCGGAGCGGCTCGCGGCGCTGCGCCGCGGCGGCGCGTTGGGATAGTCGTACGCGGCTCGGAATGCGCGCCGCGCTTTGCAGGCGATCCGACCTGGTTGACAACCGTGTGCCCAGCAGCATAGAGGTGGCCCCGACACTTGGAAGGAGGCGACGGTGATGCTGTATCTGCTCACCAACTGGTTCCTGAGCGCCCTGAGCATCGTCATAGTCGCACACTTGATTCCAGGGTTTCAGGTAAGCAGTTTCGGCACGGCGCTGATTGCCGCGGTGGTCATCGGGCTGATCAACGCCACCATTGGCATCGTCGTCAAGCTGCTGACGTTGCCGCTCACCGTCCTGACCTTCGGTCTGTTCCTCCTGGTGGTCAACGCCCTGATGCTGCTGTTCGCGTCGTCGCTGGTGTCGGGCTTCGTCGTCGCCGGGTTTCTGCCGGCCTTCCTCGGCGCCATCGTGCTGTCGCTCGTCAACACGGTGTTGCGTCAGCTTGTTTTCGGTGCGTAGCGCCTCCACCAGGCGCGTGGCATCCAGGCGTTACGCAGGCGGGCAACCGCTCAAGCTGTTGCGGACCGCCACGAGGATCTCGTCGATGGTGATTTGGCCGTCGCCATTGGTGTCGCCGGCCGCGCACCCCGTCGCAGTAGGCGGACTCTGGAGGGCGAGGTCCACCATGGTGACGATGTCGGTGATGCTGACACCGCCGGAGTGATCGCAGTCGCCCGGGCATGGCCGCGTCGTCGGCGTCGCACTCGGCGTGGGACTCGGTGACGCGGTCGCGGTGGCAGTTGCGGCTTCTGTCGGTGACGCGGTGTGACTCTCCGTCGGGGTAACGGTTGCTGTCGCGGTCCCTTCGGCCGTCGCAGTTGCCGTCACCGTGTCGGTTGCGGTGGCCGAAAGGGTGGCCGTCACTGTTGCCGTGGGTGTCGCCGGGGCGGTTGCTTCCGGTGTTTCCGTGAGTGTTGGGGTCGCGGTTTCGGATATTGACGGCGGTACGGTCGGGGACGGGGTTGGTGTGAGTGTTGGCGATTCGGGAGTGCTGGGCGTGGCGGTGGACGCCACGGTGCTGGTCGCCGTTGCCGTTCCAGCTACTACCGTCACAGTTGCTGTGTTGGTCATGATGGAAGTGGCCGTGGGCGTGATGGAGGGCGTCGGTGTCGGTGTCAGTGTCGGTGAGTGCGTCTGCGTCGGTGTTGATGTAGTCAGCGGGGTCGCGGTTCGACTTGCGGTCGGCGTGACCGTCGCGGTCACGCACTGTCCGGTGCTGCCGTCGCAGCTGGCGCCGAAGACGACCGTACAGTTCCCGCAGCCGCCGGTAGCCGGGCCGCACACCGCGGGGACGACGCACTGGCAACAGTCCGCGGGGCCGGGCATGGGCGTCGGTGTCGGCACCACCACGACGACGGCACCACTACTGCCCACCGGATTGGGCAACGGTTGACCATCGGGTCCCTGCAGGACCACGCCGCTGATCGTCAGCGGATATTCGCCGGCCGCCACGCCGGGCACGATGCCGACCCTGCACATGTACAGGACGGTACGGTCAGCGATGGCGTTGGTGTTGGTGGCGGACAGCACGGACGCACGCAGCGAGTTGCACGCCGCTCCACTGCAGCCTTGCGGTTGGAACGCGAAGGACGTTGCTTCCTTGCCGATCTGCGGGTTCACCGTGCAGTCCGGCGCGCCGCTCAGCAACGGGGCAACAGGTGCGCTGGTGCTGTCGAAGGCGACGTCGTTCTGCGTGCTCGCGATGCTCGCGCCTTTCGTGCTCAGCGTGGCCGTAAACACGACTTGCTCGCCCGGATGGCCGATGACGCGGCTGAGACTGATCGAGCCGCCGGCCGGCGTGCTGGTCGGCGTCGGGGTGTTGGTGGCTGTCGGCGGCGATGGGGTGCTAGTGGCCGTCCCGGTTGCGCTGGCGGTTGGCGTCGGCAGTACGGGTCCGGTGACTTCATACGCGCCGATGTCACATAAATACATCATGTCACCGTTGCCGTCCGCGGGCCGGAGTTGCCCCCGTTGATCGGTAGACGGGCACTTGAGGTTATCGCCGGCGTCGATGGCCGGACTGCCCGTCTTCAGTGGGAAGACGAACGTCGAGCCCGTATCGAGCAAGGTGTCGAGCTTTGGATCCGCGTTCTGCAGGTCGCCGGGTCCCGTGGGGAAGAAGCACGTCATGCTGCTGTCGAGGTTGTGGCCGAGCGATGTGATCGCGGCGCCCGCGCAAGTGCTGCCCGGAAGGCTGTTGGCGATGATTGTGTTGACGGCCTGTACGTTGCCAAGGTTGTCGACGCCCCCGCCCTGGTGGGCGCTGTTGCCGTTCACGGTGACGTTGGTCAACTGCAGTGTGGCACCCATGTCGTTGGCGATGCCGCCACCGAGCCCCACGGGGCTGAGGCTGCGGTTGCCGGTGAGGGTCACATTGGTGAGCCGCGTATTGCCGCCGGAGAGGTTCGCCAGCCCACCACCGTCGCCATTGGCGGTGTTGTTCACCATGGTGAGCAGCGACAGGTTGAGGGTGCCGGCGTTGCGAATGCCTCCCCCGGCTGCGGCGACAGTGCTGGCGTTGCCGCTCTGAACTGTGAGGCGCGATAGCGAAACGACCGCGGGGCTCAGGATGTCGAAAACGCGGTCGATAGCCGCGCCGCTGACGATGGTCTGGCCCGTTGTGGCGCCGGTGATGCTGAGGTCGCCGGTGATGTCGAGGTCGCCAGTCGCCGCCGCGTCTTCGCCTGCTCCAAGGATGCCGAGCGCATAGGTGCCGGCCGGAAGGGTGATGCTGTCCGCGCCGCTCAATGCGTTGGCCTCCTGAATCGCGGCGCGCAGGGTGCACATCCCGCCCGCCATGGCACAGACGCCGTCACCGGGCGCCGCGTCCACCGCATCAGCCGTGCTGGTAACGATGAAGGTTACCGCGCCCGCTCTCGCCACGACGGCGAGGCCGAAAACGCACAACGCAATGAGACAGCACACGACTCGGGTCAGAGCCTGTCGATTTTCTCGGTGGCAGCCCCTCGATACGGCCCCTGAGAAGACAGGGCCTACTCGGGACGAACGGATTTTCGGATATTCTTCAGCAGATGTTGAACCGTTCACCCCGAGAACCAGACCGGCGCCTTGGCGCCGGTCTGTTGGGCCAGTGGACCCCCTCCTTACCAAGGAGGGGGCTAGGGGGAGGTTGCTGACGCGGCATTCCAAAACCTCCCCTGACCCCTCCTTGGTAAGGAGGGGAACCCTCGACCAACGGTTCATTGGGAGTAGCCGCCTTGTTTTGGCGGCGTATCGAGGGGCGCATCTGGTTATCGACACTCTCTTCATTCACCCTTCACAATCGGCGCGCAGCATACGGCACAGCGCCGCTCGGCAGCAAGGGAACGCCGCCGATTGTACAGATGCGGTGATTCGAGTACGTGGGTGCCGGCTCGACTCAGGTGTGGTCATGACTGCTCAGCGGCACGATGTGGCAATCGTTGGCGGAGGCATCGTCGGCCTGGCCACCGCGCTGGCGCTGACAGAGCGCTTTCCGCGCTGTACAGTCGTTCTCGCCGAGAAGGAGCGGCAGCTGGCGTGCCATCAGAGCGGTCACAACAGCGGCGTGATCCACGCCGGCATCTACTACAAGCCCGGCTCGTACAAAGCGCAGCTGTGTGTCGAGGGCGTGCGCCTGATGAAGACGTTCTGCGAAGCCAACGGCGTGGCGTACGAGAACTGCGGCAAGGTCATCGTCGCCACTACCGAGGACGAGCTGCCACGTCTGCAGATGCTGTACGAGCGCGGCATTGCCAACCGGGTGCCGGGGCTGCGCATGCTGGCGGCGGCCGAGCTGCGCGAGATCGAGCCGCACGCCCGCGCGCTGCGGGCGCTGCACTCGGCGCAGACGGCGATCGTCGACTACCGTGCCGTCGCCGCCGCGATGGCCGCGCGGCTCGAACAGCAAGGGGTTCAAATCCTCACCGGGGCAGCGGTGCGCGGGATCGTCCGCTATGCGGATGGGCTCGGCCTCGCAACCAGCTGTGGCACGGTGGAGGCGCGCAACCTGGTCAACTGCGCCGGCCTGTATGCGGACACCGTCGCGCGCCTCATGGGTGTGCAGCCGGACGTGCGCATCATTCCGTTCCGTGGCGAGTACTACACGCTGCGTCGCGACCGCGCTGTCGTGCGCGGCCTCGTCTATCCAGTGCCCGACCCGGAGTTTCCGTTCCTCGGCGTGCACTTCACCAAACGCATCAGCGGCGAGATCGAGGCCGGCCCGAACGCGGTGTTGGCGTTTGCGCGCGAAGGCTACCGCATGCGCACGGTTAACCTCGCGGAGCTGCTCGGCGTGCTCGGCTACCGCGGCTTCTGGAAAATGGCTGCGAAGTACTGGCGCACCGGCAGCTACGAGATCTACCGCTCGCTGAGCAAGCGCGCCTTCGTGCGCGCACTGCAGCACCTGGTCCCCGAGGTGCGCGAGGATGACCTTGCTCCGGGTGGCGCCGGTGTCCGCGCCCAAGCGGTCAGCCCGGACGGTGCGCTGCTGGATGACTTCAAGATCAGCGAGACGGCGAATGCCATCCACGTGTTGAATGCCCCGTCGCCGGCAGCGACAGCCTCTTTGGCCATCGGCAAGCACATCGCGGCGCTCGCGGGGAAGTCGTTCGGGCTGGGGTGATGATGGTCACAAGTGTCGTGACGGTGGCCACAGGTGTCGCAGTCTGCTCACCTTGACGGTGGGGAGGGTCACATGGCTGGGTACGCTTCATCCACGTATGGAGAGCGCATCGCGGGGGTGTATGACCAATGGCCGGGTGTTCCTGCCAACGCCGATGCGGCGGTAGAGTTCCTGGCGGCGCTCGCGAGCAAACGGCGTGTACTCGAGCTGGGTATCGGCACGGGCCGGGTAGCGCTGCCGCTCGCGGCGCGCGGCGTCAAGGTGAGTGGGATCGACGCCTCGCCGGCGATGGTCGCGCAGCTGCGGCAGAAGCCGGGCGGCGCTACGATCCCCGTCGAGATCGGCAGCTTCGCCGACGTGCGCACCCGCGGCCCCTTTGCCTTGGTCTATGTCGTCTTCAACACCTTCTTCGCCTTGCTCACGCAAGAAGAGCAACTGCGGTGTTTTGCGCGCGTCGCCAAGCGTCTGGCGCCCAGCGGCGCCTTCGTCATCGAAGCGTTCGTTCCGGATCTGTCCCGCTTCGATCGCGGCCAGCGCACGTCGGCGCTCGAGCTGAGTGACAATCGCGTGGTCATCGATGCCGCCCAGCTCGACGCCGCCAAGCAGCTGGTGCGTTCCGAGCACATCGCCATCTCCAACGACGGCATCCAGCGCTACCCGGTCGTTCTGCGCTTCGCCTACCCGTCGGAGATCGATCTGATGGCCCGGCTTGCAGGCATGCGCCTGCGCGAACGCTTCGGAGGATGGGATCGTAGCCCGTTCACCTCGTCAAGCCAGACGCACGTGTCGGTCTATGAGCTGGCCAAAAGTGCAGGAACCGCGAGCGTGCGGAAATGAATGCCAGCGTCACAACCCTCCGGCTCTAGGCGCGGTACCGGATGCCTGAGCGCACCCTTGAGGTCGTCGCCTACGATCCGCACTGGCCGGCGGCGTTTGAATCCGAGGCCGAGCGCATCCGCGCGGTGCTCGGGAAGATCGCGCTGCGCGTCGATCACAACGGCTCCACCTCCGTGCCGGGGCTGGCGGCGAAGCCGGTCATCGACATCCAAGTGTCGGTGGCCGAGTTGCAGCCGATGGATCGCTATCGCGAAGCGCTGCAGTCCATCGGCTACACCCACGTTCCGCACCCTGACGATTCGTTCTGTCCCTTCTTTCATCGCCCACGCGAGTGGCCGCATAGTCATCACATCCACATCGTGCGCGCCGGTGATGCCGAAGAACGGCGCACGCTCGCCTTCCGCGACTATCTCCGTGAACACCCAGACACCGCGCGCGAGTACGCAGATCTGAAGGTGCGCTTGGCGCGCCAGTTCGGCGCGGAGACATTCGGGTCACGCCAAGCTTACGCCGACGCCAAGACCGAGTTCATCGAACGCGTCATCGCCGAAGCGTTGGAGCGCGGCTACCCTCGGTTGCCTTGATTCCGAAACCCCGGCGCTTACGCTCAGCGCACGCGCGCTGTGTGGCTCAGCTGGACCCTGTTCCAGCTCGACGTTGGCGCGGCAGGTCCCGCCTCGGCTCCGCTGACAGCACAAGCCACGCGGCCAGAGCGGCCTGCTTCTCGGGCGCGCGCCATGGTGTTCCAACTTCATGCGAGAACGCCTTGAGTGTCGTATCGATTTGCCGTTGGGTTTGTCCGAGCCGTGCGGCGGCCACGGCACGCACGTCCCGCTCGAGAAACGTGGCGATGTGCAAATCGCCTAGTGCGGCTTCGACCGCGTCGCGGTAGAGCTTGCCCTCCTCAGCGTGCGCGCGTGGATGCGCCCCATGAATCCGTGCGGGCTCGACGAGACTCGAAACCACGATGGCCGCGCCGCGTGGCTCGAGACCGTGGGACCTCATCTCGCCCACGAGGGTACGTATGGCTCGTCCTGTCGCCTGGCGCGCCGCCCGGCAGCCGCGTCGCCGCGCCTGCTCGCCTGCGGGTCCGCAATCTCCCAGCTCATGATGATACGGGTGCAGAGATTCCGGAACCCACGGGTCAGCCAACTGGATCTCGAAACGCATCACGATCTCCGGAAGCCGGCGAGTTCCGCGGAGAATGACCACCACCGCCCGTCCCGTACGCACCTTGAGCCCAACCGCCGCGGCCTCGGTCATGGGGCAGCTGCAGCATCCTGTCGGGCGGCATGCGTCGCGATGCGGGCGAGTGCGATTCGATAGAACTCGTGCCCGCGCATCTTGCGTGCCGCGTCGTTGAAGTAGCGCCTGCGATACTCCGCGGCGCCGACATCGCTCTCGAGAGACAGGCCGCGTTCGGCAAGAAACTCGGGAAGCTCTTCCGGTTCGATGCCCCACGTCAACTTCTCGCCGACGCGTTCAAGGGAAGCGAAAAGTCTGTCCGTGCCGACGAATTGACTTGGGCTCGTTAGTACGTCGCGGTGAACGTAGGTGAACAAGAGCAGGCTTCCAGGCGAGGCTCGTGAACACCACCGCAACGTGCTGTCGACAGCGGCTTCCGTCAGATAGTTCGTGACGCCCTCCCAGAGAAAGAACGTGCGCGCTGACTTGCGATATCCAGCAGCACCCATGGCGGAGTCCAGGTCATCCAGGTTGAAGTCGGTGCCGACGAACCGAACGTGCATCGGCGGAACGGGGAGTGCGCGTTCCAGAACTCTTCGTTTGGTCGCCTGCGTATCTGGATGGTCGACTTCGAAGACGGTGATACCGCGCAAGCCCGGCAAGCGGTACGCCCGCGAATCGAACCCCGCACCCAGGATGACGAGTTGCTGCGTGTGCTCCGCGAGAGAGGCTGTGATCGCATCGTCGATCAGCCGGGTGCGTGCGACGACAGAAGAACGTACCCCCGGCCACCGGTGGTCGATGTACCAGGGCACGAACTGGCGAAGGCCGGGAACCAACGCGACCCCCCCCACGAATGCGAGCGGCCACCCCAGGAAGGCGCGCGCCAGAGGGTCCTCGAAGAGCCGTCTGCTCTCGGGAAGTGACGACTCGAGTGCGCGGAAGAGCGCGTTCTGTTCTGCAGTGCGACTTGCGTACCCTTGCCGCATCGACTCACAGATGATCAACCACCGGGCTGATGACATTCTCCCATGCAGGACAGAAGACGAGCCCTTGTTGCCGCGCCACTTACACGAATCCCTTGGGGATGATGTTGTACCCGCGCGCCTCGCGTTCCAACGATTCGCGGAAGTCCGGGTGCGCGATGCCGATCAGCGCTTTGGCGCGCTCGGCGACGGATTTGCCCTTCAGGTTGACCATGCCGTACTCGGTGACGACGTACATCACGTCGGTGCGCGGCGTGGTGACAATGTTCCCCGGCGTCAATGTCGACACGATGCGGCTGCGGCGCTCGCTGTCTTTCTCGTAGGTCGACGCCAGGCAGATGAACGACTTGCCGCCGCGCGACGCGTAGGCGCCGCGCACGAACTGCAGTTGCCCGCCGGTGCCGCTGATGTGCCGGTGCCCCGACGACTCCGACGCGGCCTGGCCCTGCAGGTCGATCTGCGTGGTGTTGTTCACCGACACCACGCGGTCGTTCTGGCTGATGTGGTGCGGCAGGTTGGTGTAGTCGACCGGGAAGCTGTGGGCGCGCGGGTTGTGGTGGATGAAGTCGTACTGGCGGCGCGAGCCGGCGGCGAAGGTGAACACCATCTGGTAACGGTTGAGCGTCTTGCAGGCGCCGGTGACTTTCCCTGCCTCCCACAGGTCGATCATGCCGTCGACGAACATCTCCGAGTGGATGCCGAGGTTCTGCACCGCGCTGTCGCACAGCAGCGTGCACACGGCGTTGGGCATGCCGCCGATGCCGATCTGCAGACACGCGCCGTCCTCGATCTCGGGTGCGATCAGCGCTGCGACTTTTCGGTCGACCGCCGTCACCGGTTGATTGGTCAGCTCCGGCGGCGCGGGTGACGCGCCGTCGATGATGTAGTCGATGTCGTTGATGTGGACCGCTTCCTCCGCACCGTAGACATAGGGCATCGTCGGGCACGGCTCGACGATCAGCGTCGTGGCGCGCTCCGTCATCGCTTTCTGGTATGACACGGCACCGCCGAAGTTGAAGTAGCCGTGCGCATCCATCGGACAGGTCTTGATGCAGGCAACGTCGACGCGCTCGATGAAGCGGCGGTAGTAGTCGGGTGCCTCGCCGAAGTTCATCGGGATGTAGTTGCTGCGCCCGGCGTCGTGCCACTTGCGATCCAAGCCCGAAAAGTGCCAGTTGAACCACAGGAAGTGCTCGCCGCTGGGGTCGCACTCGACCACCGCGCGCGGCCGCAGCGTCAGCGCGGCACGAATCTTCACGCCGTGAAGCTGGTCCTTGCGCGCCGCCAGCGCCTGGTCGAACAGATCCGGTTGACCCACACCGAAACCGTAGTCGACCCAGTCACCGGAGCGCACCAGCGCCGCTGCGCCCTCAGCACTGATCAGTTTGCGTTGGGACTCTCGGTCGTTCTTCATCTTGCTGACGGCTGAACGCTGACGGCTGAAAGCTCTCAATGAATCGTCGGCAACGCGTGCGCCGGCCGCGCCATCACGGCGTCGACCACCCGCTGCGCGATGGTACGGAAGGCGACGCTCTGCGGATGCTCCGGCTGCGCCGCTACCAACGGCTTGCCGTTGTCGCCCGCTTCGCGCACTTCACGCACCAGCGGGAGCTCACCGAGGAATGGGATGTCGAACTGCTTGGCCATCGCCGCGCCGCCGCCGTGGCCGAACAGCTCGGCACGGTCGCCACACCCGCTGCACAGGTAGTAGCTCATGTTCTCCACCACGCCGAGCACCGGCGCGTTGACCTGTTGGAACATCTTGACGCCGCGCTTCACGTCTTCGAGCGCCACGTCCTGCGGCGTGGTCACGATCACCCCGCCGTCGAGCGGCACCTGCTGCGTGATCGTGAGCTGCGCGTCGCCGGTGCCCGGCGGCAGGTCGAGGACGAGGTAGTCCAACTCGCCCCACTCCACCTCGCGCAGGAACTGGGTCAGCAGCTTGTTGATCATCGGTCCGCGCCAGATCACCGGCGTGCCCTCGGCGATGAACAGGCCCAGCGAGATGACCTTCAGGCCAAAGCGCTCCAGTGGAATGATGCGCTTGTCCTCCGTCGACTGTGGCCGCTCCGTCAGGCCGAGCATCAGCGGCACGCTCGGCCCGTAGACGTCAGCGTCGAGCAGGCCGACGCGGTGGCCGAGCTGCGACAAGGCGAGCGCGAGATTGACCGCGACGGTCGACTTTCCGACGCCGCCCTTGCCGCTGGCGACGGCGATGACGTGCGCCACACCCGGCACGCCGCTGGGTCCCTGCTGCACGCGCCGCGGCGGTTGGTCGGGGGCAATCACGCTCACCTCCACCGCCGGCACGCCGGGCATCTGCGACACGGTCGCGGCCACCGCGTCACGGATCTGCTGAACGATTTCCGGGCGTGCCGTGGTGGGTGCGAGAATCACGTTCACACCGCGTGAACCCACCTCGATGTCCTTCACCATGCCGAACGACACGATGTCGCGCGCGAAGCCGGGATACTTCACCTTTTTCAGTTCTTCGAGCACCTGCTGTGGTGTGACCATCACCTCTCCTCCGCGGTGCAGGCCCCGATGTTGGCGTGCATGAAAAAAACCTAGCCGGAAAGCGGCGCGGAAGCGAGCGCCTCTGCGGCCGGGGCTGCCCCAGGGTAATGCCTGGCCTCCCCTTTGGGCTGTTCATCTTCCGCCGCCAGCTGCTTGCCATCAGCTCTGCAAGTACGGCACTTTCTAGACACTCCGCTCGGGGCGCCACCGCCCTTGCCCTATACCTCTGACGACGACGTGATCAGCAGGCGCTTGCCCGTAGCGCGCCGCGAAGCGCAACACGCCGCGGTGCCGTTGATTGTTGGTCTCGACCGGATCGCGCAGGGGCGGCTACTGCACGCCGGCGATACCGTGGTGGTGCTCGGACAACCTTTCCACCGGCCGCTTCGACAACATCGCGCACCTCGTCGACAAGCGAGGCAACAGACAAACATCTGTGGTGCCCGGCTGCCTTGTGCCTACGTTTCGTAAAGCATGTAGCATCCAGGTGTCGTTTCTGAAAAACAAGGGTTTTCGCTTGACGACCCCTTCTTGGTGAGGTAAAGAAGGCGCCACTAAAGTTGCTGTCTTTCGCTTTTCAGCGGCAACTTGGAAACAGGGTGCCTAAAGGCAACTGATGCCGAAATTAAGCTTCGTGCGTAGCTTTTGGGGCGCAGTCGTCTTAGACGACAGGTTAGTGTCAAGGGGGCCCGCGGGGGGGGTCGATCGCAGCCCGTGTCAGCCCGCAATCGGTGGATCAGGAGACAGGAGGCGACGATCATGATGCGGAAAACGGGAATCCTTTTCAGCTTTTGGACTGCCGCTGCCTTGGCGGTCGCTGTTTCATTGTTGCCGCTCCACTCGGCCTCTGCGGACAGCTGCTGTCAGTTACCAGCCGGCGGCTGCTTCGACAACCCAACAGGAACTCAGTGTAGCGGCCAAGGCGGCACCACTACACAGGATGCCACGTGCGTAGCGGGCACTTGCGTCGCGGAAACTCCCACGTCGACGCCAACGAGCACCGCGACGCAGACCAACACCCCGACGCAGACCAACACCCCAACGCAGACCAACACGCCAACGCAAACCGCGACGTTTACGCAAACCCCGACGTTCACGCAGACCCCAACACAGACCAACACGCCGACACAGACCAACACGCCGACGCAGACCCCCACGCCGACGCAGACTGCCACATTTACCCAGACCCCCACGTTCACGCAGACCCCAACACAGACCAACACGCCGACCCAGACCAATACACCGACCGAGACGCCGACGCCGACACCCAAGGCGCCGGTGATCATGAGCGGCAACACCGGCGGGTCAAACGTGCTCAACGTCATGACGTCGCCCGGTTGCATGGCGGCTCCCTCGGGCGCGCTCACCTGCTACGACTGCGGTCCGAACCAGGCTGATTGTGCGGGATGCATACCGCCGATGCCGCCGAACCCCGACCCATGTCCCAATACGATCCTCGGCACGTTTCCGAAGGACCCGAGCAGCCCCAGCAATATCCCCGTATCAATCAAGCCTCCGGCGGTCACGGGGCACTTCATCTACTGCTCCGACGGGTGCAACGATCCGGGCTTCCAAGTTGGCCAAAATGTGGTCGTGCAGCCGCCGCCGGTTGCCCCGCTCTTGTCGCCACAGATGATCGTCGTCCTGGTGGCCAGCCTTGCACTGGTCGGCCTGATCGGTCTTGCCCGGATGCGGTTGAACCGCTAGCGGCGAGAGTGACCACATCGCCCTGAGTTGACAGAGGGGCTGCGGGAATGAACCCGCAGCCCCTCTGTGTTTCCAGTCTTCCGCGGGTCTGACTTAACGGTCGCCGGCAAGTTCAGCCACGGTCACTCCCGCGCCGCCTTCAGCCGGCACACCCGGACGGGAGCTCGCGCAATACGGTGAACTCGACAGGTAGGACTCCACAGCGCGCTTCAACGCGCCGCTGCCGATGCCATGGACGATGCGCACAGACGGGTAGCGCGCGCGCACGGCACGGTCGAGGAAGTCCTCCAACAGCGCCACCGCTTCGCGGGCACGCAAGCCCAGGAGGCTGATCTCCTGCGCCGTGCCCTCCGGGACGGCGGCGACGCGCACCTCGACGGACGCTCGCGGACGACTGTCGATGCGGCGCAGCCGCGCCGCCGGCACTTCGAAGCGCATGCTGCCCCGCTGGATCCATGCGCGGTCGCCTTCCACGGAAAGCAACTGGCCACGGATGCCGTTCTCGGCGACCTCCACGAGATCGCCGATCCGTGGCGGCCCCGATGCGGGCGGCTGCTCCACCAGCGCCGTCGCCTGCTCACTGATGGCGGCCTCTTGCTGCTGCACCCAACGGCTGAGCGCGCCGCGGTCGGTGCTGCCGCGTTGCAACGCGTCGAGCAACTCGCGTCCTTGCTCGCGCACGTCACGGACAAACGCGCGTGCCACTTCCAACTCTTCAGCCCAGCGGCGGCGGCGCTTCGCCTGCAGATCTTCGAGTAGACGTTGCGACTCGTGCTGCGCTTCGGCAGTCGCTCGGGCGCGCTGCTCAACCTCGGCGAGCCGCTCCTCGTAGCGGCGGCGCGCCTGCTCGAGCCGCTCGACCGCCGCGGCCAACGCTTTCGTCTGTTCCGATCGTGCCGCCTCGGCGACCTGCAACACGGCGGCCGGAAGGCCTAGACGGCGCGCAATCGGCAGCGCCTGGCTTTCGCCGATCGAGTGGTAGACCAGCCGATAGCGCGGCGCCATCGCCTCGAGGTCGAACTCGACGGCCGCCGTCACACACGTGTCGTGGCTCAACGCGAACACCTTGATCGGAGCGTAGTGCGTACTCAGCGCGACGCGCGCGCCGCTGGCTGCGAGCATGCGGATCATGCCGATACCCAAAGCCGCCCCATCCTCCGGATCCGTACCGACGCCAGGTTCATCCAGCACCACCAGCGCCGGAGCGCCGCGCCGCTCGAGGATCTCGGTGAGATTGGCGACGTGCGCCGAGAACGTCGACAGATTGCGCTCGATGCTCTGCTCGTCGCCGACGTCGGTGTAGATGCCCTGGAAGCACGGCAGGCGGCTGCCCTCCGCGGCGGGGATGAGCAGACCGCTCTGCGCCATCAGCGCCAGCAAGCCGAGTGTCTTCAACGCCACGGTCTTGCCGCCGGTGTTCGGTCCGCTGATGACCAGCACCTGCTTGTCACGCGGCAGCAGCAGATCGATCGGCACCACCGTACGCTCGCCGAACAGCAGCAGCGGATGCCGTGCCTGGCGCAACGCCAGCTCGGTATCGTCGAGCTGCGGTTGCGTACAGTGATAGCGCTGCGCGAAGCGGGCGCGCGCGACGAGCGCGTCGATCTCCACCAGCATCGCGAAGCTCTGGCTCAGCTGCAAATGCACCGCGCGCACCAGAGCCGTCAGATCCGCCAGAATGCGCCGCACCAGCGCTTCCTCTTCCTTCGCGGCGAGCAGCAGGCGGTTGTTCAGCTCGACCGCGAACAGCGGCTCGACAAAAGTCGTTTCTCCGGAGACCGAGCGGTCTTGCACGACCCCGTCGAATTGCCCCGCCATTGCAGTTTTGATCGGGACGACGAAGCGGTTGTTGCGCACGGTGACGTACCGGTCGGAGATCAGCTCTGCCAGCCCGGGTCGCGCCAGCAGTTCGTCCAGCCGGCGCGTCAACTTGTCGCGCAACTGGCGGAGCGTCCGCCGCACCTCGGCCAACTCGTCACTGGCGTCATCGGTGACGCGGCCCTCTTCATCCAGCGCGCGCGTCAGACTGGCATGCAGCGCGGGCAGTGGCACGAGCCCGTCCGCGAGGTCGGCAAGCAGCGCATACGCAGCGGTGTGCTTCTTGAGAAAGGCGCGCGTGGCTTGCGCGACGACGAGCACCGTGCGCACGGCCACCAGCGACAGCCCATCGAGGACCGCACCGTCATGGGCTGCACTGCGCAGCGAGCCGCGCAGATCTGCAAACTCGCGCAACGGCAGATCGCCGTGTTCCTCGATCAGACGGAAGCATTGCCATGCGGCGTCGAGGGCGCGCTCGACGTGGGCGCGCTCAGGGCTCGGCGCCAGCGTGCGACACGCCTCCTTGCCCGCCGGCGAGCACGCGAAGTCCGCGAGGCGATTGCGGACGTGGTCGAATTCAAGCGCGGTGAAGTCGCGCGGACGCATGGGCAAGAGCTGTCAGCTCTCAGCCATCAGCTCGGCACGAAGCAGCTGAATGCTGACTGCTGATCGCTTCACTTTCTGCGCGCCTTAAAGCGCGCAGCGGCGGCGGCCAACGGTGTCACCTTGGCAGACGACGCGCGCACCGGCGGCTCACCGTCTTCCTTGATCTGCTCGTGCGGCGCCGCGGTGCGCGCCGTCACCGGACGGCCGGGATGGCGCAAAATGAGCCGTGCCTCGTGCACGGAGATGGGCCGCCCGAAGAGGCAGAAGCTGCGGTCGCCATCCTGCTGCGCGTTGGCCCACGCGGCGAACTCCTCCGCGGAAGGATCGTGACCGACGGCGACAGCGCAGCGGCGCACGACAAAGCCCAACATCATCTTGGGCAAGGCGGAGGGGCCAGCAGCCATGACGGGGCGCTTCATGCCGCAAGAGCCGGCGCGTCGTCAAGCCGCATCTATCGACGACGGCGCACCCGCCACGGCGCGCTCGGCAATGATGCGGTCCAACTCGGCGCGCAGCCGTGGCAGCACGGCGTCGTAACTGAAGACGCCAATCTTGACGTCCTTGCGCTTCAAGTTCACGGTCGACGGCCCGCACCACAACCCCAGGTCGGCGTCGTCCGTCTCGCCTGGTCCATTCACCCGGCAACCCATCACCGCGATGGTGATGCGATGCTGCTGCGCATAGCGGGTCAGCTCGCGCACCTGCGCCGCCAGCTCGACGAAGCTCTCGTTCTCGACCCGCGAGCAACTCGGGCACGAGATGATGTTCAGCCCGTGGCCGAAATCGGGCACCGAGATGAAGCGGCCGTGTGCGACGTCGTCGACGATGCGGTGGCCGACCTCCACTTCCTCGTGCTTGCGGTCGTTGGGCAAGGTCAGCGACACACGAATCGTGTTGCCGATGCCCTCCGCCAGCAGCTTCTCGAACGCCAGGCGTGTCTTGATGATGCCCTCCGGCGGCATGCCGGCTTCGGTGACACCGAGATGCAGCGGCACGTCGGGCCGCGCCTGAGCGAAGCGGCGGTTGGCCTCGACGACCTTGCTCGGATCGGAATCCTTCAGGGACACGACGAAACGCTCGAAACCCATCTCCTCCATCAGCGAGCAGTGATAGAGCGCCGACTCCACGATGGCGGCGAGCTGGTCGCGCGGGTGGCGTTGCAGAAACTCCGGCGCCACCGAGCCGCAGTTGACGCCGATGCGCATCGCGCAATCGGTGTCGCGCGCCACGGCAACCAGCCAGGCCACCTTGTCGCGAATCGATTTGTCGCGCTCGACGTGATGCAGGTGGCCGGGGTTGTAACGGATCTTGTCGACGTGCGGGCCGACCTTCGCGGCCAATCGGTAGTTCTCCTGCAGATCAACCGCAAGCACCGCGTCGGTCTGCCGGCGAATCTCCGCGAGCGCTTCAACTTCCTTGTCATTGTCGACGGCGATGCGCACGACATCGGCGCCGGCGCGCTGCAGCTGGATGGTCTGCGCCACGGTCGCGTCGATATCCCGCGTCTTGGTCGCGCACATGCTTTGCACTGCGACCGGCGCACCCGCGCCGACCTGCAGCGTGCCGATGCGCACCGAGCGGGTCGGCGGGCGCGTTGCTGCAACGTTGCGGGACATGGGTAGGAGGCTAGCGGAGCCGTTGCAGGGACTCAAGGCGGTGTGTGGAGGTGTGAGAGAGTGGGAATGTGGGAGAGTGGAGTGTGGGAGCGTCAGAGGCATCAGCACGCTCAAAGGCTCGCACTCTCACACGCTCTCACGTCGTTGTCAGTCTCGCCGGCGAGAAGTGTTGCAGCTCCTCGCTCGCCTCGCCGAGCACGGCGGCGGCGCCGAGGCGGCCGACCGCGGGGCTCGTCGTCATGCCGTGTCCGCCGAGTGCGGCGACCCAGGTGAGGCCCTGCACATCCGGATCGCGGCCGATGACGAAGCGTTCGTCGCGTGCGAACGTGCGCAGGCACGCCCAGCTCGACGCGATGCGTGCGGACGCCAGCCTGGGGAAGGCGCGGGCGATCTTCTCGGCGAGCAGGCGCTCGGCCGCCGCGTCCACCACCGGCTCCTGCGCTGGGTGCGGTGTCGCGTCGCACGGGCTCATCAGCAGCCCGTCGCCTTCCGGGCGGAAGTAGACGTCGAAGTCGTTGTGCCAGACGAACGGCCACTCACGATCAATCGCCACGTCGACGTGCGTTTGAAACAGGTGGCGGCGGCGCGGCGCCAACGTGCGGGTGCCGACGCCGGCACGTTCGCCGATCGTCCCGGCCCAGGCCCCCGCGGCATTCACGATGGCGGCCGTGGCCACGCTCTCGCCATCCATTTCGACGGCTTCCACACGACGGTTGCGCACGCGCACGCCGCTGATGGTGCGATGATACTCGATGCGCGCCCCGCCGCGACGTGCGCCGGCGAGGTAGCCGTGCAGGAGCGTGTGAATGTCGACGACGCCGTCGTCCGGATTCCAGAAGGCGCCGGCGAACGGTGCTCCCGCCAGCGCTGGAACCCGCCGCGCGGCTTCATCGGCGGTGATGACCTCGCCATCCAGGCCGAGCCGATGTGCGACGTGAGACGCGTCATTCAACTGCGGCAGTCCGCTCTGCCCGGCGACGAGCAGCGAGCCGCACCGGTGCAGGAGCGGTGTGGTGCTGAAACCCTCGGGCGGCGCCGCGATGAAACGCGCACCTTCGACTGCGAGGCGTGCCTCGGCGGGATCGGACAAAGCCTGATACGCAAGCGCCGCGTTGCGTCCCGAGGCATGCATTCCGGCAATCGCCTCGCGTTCGAGGACGAGCACATTGCGAACGCCGCGCGCGA
>Ga0335082_10003079_pt1 | contig 18072 bp, 19 predicted proteins | sample Lox_Sample_41_FD_206718 | JGI IMG/M metagenome (GOLD analysis project Ga0335082, IMG submission 206718) | Soil microbial communities from Loxahatchee National Wildlife Refuge, Florida, United States - Lox_Sample_4.1 | ecosystem: Environmental > Terrestrial > Soil > Wetlands | place: USA... | reverse complement strand
GCATCCGCTCGGCCGTCGCGAAGGGCTTCCTCCGCTGGCTCGCACGACAAAAGGCGGATTGTGTATGCATGCAAGAGATCAAGGCTCACCGAAGCGACCTGCTCCGTGCAATCCTCATGCCAGGATCGCTCGAGGCGCATTTCGACTTTGCGCACAAGAGAGGCTATAGCGGCGTCGGCATGGATTGCCGCCGTGCGCCCGATGCTGTTTCGACCGGGTTCGGCAGCCGCGAGTTCGACCCGGAGGGACGCTTCCTCCGGGCCGATTTCGGGAAGCTCTCCATCGTCTCGATGTACGTGCCCTCGGGGTCGAGCTCGGAGGACCGGCAGCGGGCGAAATTCCGGTTCATGCGCGAGTACATGCCGGTGCTCGAACGCCTCGCCGGGAGCCGCCGCGAGTTCATCCTGTGCGGCGACTGGAATATCGCGCACCGCGAGATCGACCTGAAGAACTGGCGTTCGAACCGGAAGAACTCCGGATTCCTGCCCGAGGAGCGGGAGTGGCTGACCGCGGTGTTCGAGAAGGCGGGCTGGGTGGACGTCTTTCGCCGCCTCGACCCGCGTCCGGAGCAGTACACCTGGTGGTCGAACCGCGGCCAGGCGTGGGCGAAGAACGTCGGGTGGCGGATCGACTACCAGATCGCTACCCCCGGGGTTGCGGCGAAGGCGGTAAAGGCCTCGATCTACAAGGCGCGGCGGTTCTCCGACCACGCGCCGCTCACGATCGACTACGACTGGGAGCTTTGAGGCGGCTGCTCCATCCCCCGCCGGGCGAGCGGTGGCGCGAGCTCCGCGAGCGCGCGCGCGGCCCAGCGATAGCCGCGCCAGACCGAGAACGCACGCCGGGCCCACCGGAATGCGCGCTTCGGAGAAAACACGACGAAGCCGGCCACGGCGATCGCCACTAGGCCTGGATGCGCGCGGACGTACTGCGCGACCGCGAGGCCGCGATCGGCGAGCGCAAGCGGTCCCTTGAGCGGCGCGAGGAGCAGCGCCAGCTCGTCGCGCTGCGCCGCCGAGCGCGCGAGCAGCTGCTCGCGACGGGCATGGATCTGGTCGAGCCGGCGGCGGTTCACTTCAGCCGCTCTTCGTCCTTGCGGAGCTCACCGAGCGAGCTCGCGAACATCCTCGGGCGCCGCGCAAGGTGGCGCTTGAGGACCAGCACGCCGACGACACCGGCGGCGAGGAAGAAGCCGGCGAGCGCGCCGACCGTGGCGAGGCGGTGCGTTTCCCACAGGGTCACCACCAGGAAGATCACGAGAAGGAGCACCGCCATCTGCACACAGAACGCGATCGCCGCGACGGCGAGCGCGAGCTGGGCGAAGCGGATGCGCTCCTCCTCGAGCTCGGTGCCGAGGATCTCGAGCCGCGTGCGGAGCACGCCGAGCGCGGTGCGCCCGAGCCGCGAAAGCGAATCGACGAGTCCGGGGGGGCGCGGTGCGCCCGGCTCCTGTGGCATGCGGGGAAGCGCGGGCTACCGCCGGGCGATCAGCATGCCGAGGATCACGCCAACCGCGGCCGCCGTTCCGACCGCCTTCCACGGATGGGCGTGCACGTAGTCGTCGGTTGCCTGGGCAGCGGCCTTCGCCTTGTCGACGACGACCTCCTGGGCCTGGTTGACCTTTACCCGCGCGGTACGGAGGCTCTCCTCCATCTTCGCGCGCGCGGCGGAGACCTTCTCGCCGGCCGCGCTCGCGGTGGCGCGCAGCAGATCCTCGGCGTCCGCCATGACGATCCTCATGTCGGAGACGAGCTTGTCGGTGGTGACCTGTTCGTTCATGGTTGTCCTCGTAAGTGGGGAGCCTTGCCGCACCCTTGGGCAGGGGGGCTCCGGGGGAGAGCCCTCGAGGCTACCGGCTTTTCACGGACCGGGCAACCCGCCCGGCCTACTCGAAGGACACGTGGGCAGCGCCGAGGCCCTCGAGTTCGACCGCGCAGAGGTCGCCGCGGGCGGCCCAATGCGTCTGGACCATGCTGCCCGTAAGAACGAACTCGCCCGCCCTGAGACCGTCCCGTGTGGACGCAAGCCAGGCGAGCGCGTTGAGCGGACTCCCGAGTGCGTCGGTGCCGGTGCCGCGTCCGACCTCGCGGCCGTTGACGGACATCGCGCCGCGCACGGCGGCGAGGTCTCGCGCAGCATCGAAGGGGCGCAGCGGGCCGAGGACGCAGCCCGAGTTGAAGAAGTCGTCGGCGACCAGCGTGGGTGTGTCGACCGCCCGGTAGTCGACCCACCGGTCGTCGACGATCTCGATCCCGGCGGCGCACGCTTCGACGGCCGGTGCGACATCGGCCGGCGCATACGGCCGCTCGCGCGGCGGCAGGTCGCGCCCGAGCAGCACCGCGATCTCGCATTCGACGCCGACGCGGACGAAGGCGCCGTGGCGCAAGCGCGCAGCGTCGCGATACACCCGTGCCGCCAGCACGCCTCCCGCGCACGGATGGTCGATCTTCAGATACTGCTGCATGACCGGCGTCGTGCAGCCGATCTTGTAGCCCGCGAGCGCGCCGAGCCCGGCGTCCGCGAGTGCCGCGTGCAGCGCGTCCTGCACGCGATAGGCGGTTGCGACGTCCGCCGGGCGGAGCTCCGGCGGGAGCCCGCTCATGCGCGTGCGCGCGCACCGCGCCTCGGCGAGGAACGCGGCCGCGGCCTCGACGGTCACTGCCTCACCACCCGGTTCCGCAGGACGCCGATGCGCTCGACCTCGAGCTCGACGACGTCGCCGGGCTTCAGGAACCGCAGCTGCTCGAGCCCGCAGCCGTTGCCGACGGTGCCCGAACCGAAGAATTCGCCGGGATGCAGCGTCTCGGACCGGGCCACGTGCGCGATGCAGTCCTCGAACTTCCACTTCATGTCGCGGGAGTTGCCGCGCCCCCACTCCTCGCCGTTCACCCGGACCCTCATCTCGAGGGCATAGGGATCGGGAATCTCGTCGGCGGTGACGAGGCAGGGACCCATCGCGTTCGCGTTGTCGAAGTCCTTGCCCTTGCCGGGCCCGAGCTGGCCGGGCATCTCCTTCGTCTGCTCGTCGCGCGCCGAGAAGTCGTTGAAGATCGTGTAGCCGAAGATATGGTCGCGCGCCCGCTCGCGAGCGATGTCCTTGCCGGGCCGGCCGATGTAGAAGCCGAACTCGAGCTCGAAGTCGAGCGCTTCGCAATACGCGGGCCACGGCACGTCGTCCTCGTGACCGCAGACGCTGAAGCGGTTCGGGTGATAGAAGATCGGCCGCTCGTACCAGGTCTGGGGGACCGCGAGAATCCCCTTCGCTTCCATCTCGCGGAGCGCCGCATCCGGGTCCGGCGCGGCGCGCGCACGGAGCTTGCGCGCCGCCTGGAAGGCCTGCACCAGATGCTTCTCGAAGCACAGGAAGTCGCGCATCTGCGGCGGCTGCGGAACCGGTGCGGCGAGGCGGACGGCGTCGCGCGCGAAGAGCGCCGCCTTCGGGCGCCGCTTCACCGCCGCGAGTGCGCGCGCGAGGTCGAGCGCGGGCTCGCCGCCTTCGGCGATCGCGAGCACGCTCGCGAGCCGGAGCGAGGCCCGGCCGTAGCGCGCGCGGTGCGCGGCCTGCAGGTCGAGCACGCGCGTGCCGTCGTCGATCAGCGCGCCGGCGCGCAGGCCGCCGCGCGCGGTGCGAAACGTGACGAGCTTCATTCCTCCCCCGCTGCCGTTCCGTGCGCGCTATTCTACGGCCCCGCTCAACGACGCTTCGAGGAGACCATGATCTGGCGAGTCCGCAGGGTTCTCACCGGCCACGACGCCGACGGCAAGTCGACCTTCATCATGGACGGGCCGGCGCCGAACGTGAAGGAGATGGCCGCGATGCCCGGGCTCGCGCTCACCGACCTCTGGGAGACGAAGGGCGCGCCGGCGCGGAACGAAGGCGCGGCCGACAACGCTGACCGGCCGGTGCGGCTGGAGCCGCCGCGCGGCGGCACGATCCTGCGCATCGTCGAGTTCCCGCCCGACAGCGCGTGGCGCGGCCGGACCGACGGCCGCGAGGGCTTCGACTCGATCGGCGCCGGCCATGCCCAGGATGCGCACTCGAGCGACCCGATGATGCACAAGACGGCCACCGTGGACTACATCATCGTGCTCAAGGGCGAGATCTACGCGATCATGGACAAGGGCGAGATGCTGCTCAAGGCGGGCGACGTCATGGTCCAGCGCGGCACGAACCACTCCTGGAGCGTCCGCGGCAGCGAACCGTGCATCATCGCCGCGGTGCTGGTAGGCGCGGCGCCGCTGGGAGCGAAGCGCAGTGTCGCGAAGCGGCCGGTCAGGCGGCCGGTCAAACGCGCAGCGAAGAGGGTCGCCCGCCGTCCGGCGAAGCGCGCGAACCGGCGGCGCTGACGGAAGAACTAGGGCGAGGGCGCCGGCCGTGCGTCGGCCCAGGCGAGCATCCGCTTCACCCACGGCAGCAGCAGGTAGGCGGGAAACGAAAGGAAGAACGTAAGGAGAAAATAGGCGGAATAGCCCATCTCCTGCGCGCCGAACCCGCTCGCGAAGCCCGCGACCGACCGCGACAACGCGAACACCGAGGACAGCAGCGCGTACTCGGTCGCCGAGTGCCGCTTGTCGACGATCGCCATCAGGAACGCGAGGAACGCGGCCGTCCCGAGGCCGCCGGTGAACGACTCGGCCGCGCTCGCCGTGTACACCACTGCCCGGTGCCAGAACTCGGGGCTTGCACCCGTGCCGTAGGGGATGAGCGCGGCCGCTGCCGCGTAGCCGAGGTTCGAGAGCGCCTGGGCAAGCCCGAGCACCCACAGCGCTTTGAAGATCCCGGCGCGGTCGGTGTACCAGCCGCCGGCGAGCCCGCCGGCGATCGAGAGCGCGAGCCCGATGTTCACCGAGACGAGCCCGATCTCGGTCGCGGTGAAGCCCGCGTCGACCCAGAACGGCTTCACCATGAAGCCCATCGACGAGTCGCCGAGCTTGAAGATCAGGATGAACGCGAGCACCGGCCAGATGTGCGGCCGCGCGATGAGCTCGATGAGCGCGCCGAACATCGGCCCGCGCGTCGCGTCGGTCTTCGCCGCCGGGACGCGCCGGCTGCCGATCCAGCAGACCACGAGCGCCGCAAGGCCGCCAGCCAGCGCGATCCCCCAGAACGCGGGATATGCGCGCGACCACTTCGTCACCTGATCGACGAGCGCAAGTGCGCCGAGCCCGAGCGCGAGCACTGACGCCGCGAGCTTTGGGTCGGTGACGATCCGCGCGAGCTCCGCCCGGAGGGTGGTTTGGGCGTCGCGTTCGACCGCACGCTCCGGCGGCGCGGCGAGCACCGCCGCCGCGCACCCGGCCAGGATCAGCCCCGCACACACGAACGCGCCCGGCCAGGTGATCCAGTCGGAGAGGATGAGCACCAGCCCCGAGGCGAGCATCCCGACGCGATAGAGCCCGATCCGCACGCCGTTCGCGAGCCCGAGTTCCTGCCGGTCGAGCAGCTCGATCGTGTAGCCGTCGATCGCGACGTCGTTCGTCGCGGAGAGGAGCGTGAAGACCGCAATTGCCCCCCACACCCACGGCCCGAATCCGGCGGCGGCCGCAAACACGAGCATCACGGCACCCATCGCCAGATCGACCGTCGCCATCCAGTAGCGGTGGCGGCGGTAGTGGTCGATCGCCGGCGCCCAGAGGAACTTGAGCGTCCAGGCGAGGCCGAGCAGGCTGATCGCGCCGATCGCGCGGAGATCGACCCCCTGCTGGCGGAACCAGACCGGGAAGATCTCGTAGAAGACGCCGAGCGGGAAGCCCTCCGAGAAGTACAGGAGCCCGACCCAGAAGAGCTTCGACTTGAGGAGCTTCGGTTGCGGTTCCACCGCCGGCCGCTAGTGACGCTTCTCGAAGCGGAAGACCGCGAGGCTGCCGAGCAGGTTGGGAAGGAACTCGATCCGCCGCCCGGCGTGCAGCACGATCCGCTCGAGAATCCCCACCGCGTGGTCCGCGCAGAAGCGCTCGAAGTCGCTGATGGTGCAGAGGTGGACGTTCGGCGTGTCGTACCACTGGTAGGGGAGTTCGTCCGACACCGGCATCCGCCCGCCGACCGCCACCTGCCAGCGCGCCTGCCAGTACCCGAAGTTCGGGAACGAGACGATCCCCTGGCGGCCGACGCGCAGCATCTCGAGCACGATCTCCTCGGTGTGGCGCATCGCCTGCAGCGTTTGCGACAGGATCACGTAGTCGAAGGACCCCGCGTCGAAGCCCTGCAGGCCGCGCTCGAGGTCGCTCTGGATCACGTTGACGCCGTTCTTCACGCACGCGAGCACGTTCTCGTCGGCGATCTCGATGCCGTAGCCTTTGACCCCGCGCGTGCCGGTGAGGAACTTCAGGAGCAGGCCGTCGCCGCAGCCGAGGTCGAGCACCGTCGCCTCCGGCGCCACCCAGCCGGCGATCGTGTCGAACTCGGGCCGCCCCGAGAGCTGCTCGTGCTCGGTCATGCCGCAAAGCCGCCGCCGGCGACGACGCGCAGCGGCTCGCCTTCGTCGAGCAGCGCCGCGCCGGTCGTGACCGGACGCTCGGCGCCCACCCCGCGCGCAACGTTGTCGAAGTAGGCGCGCACCAGCGCGAGGTAGCGCGGATCCTCCAGCAGGAACGCGTCGTGGCCGTGCGGCGCGTCGATCTCCGCGTAGGCGACGTCGCACCGGTTGTCGAGGAGCGCCTTGACGATCTCGCGCGAGCGGGCGGACGCGAACCGCCAGTCGGAGGTGAACGAGACCACGAGGAACTTCGCCTTCGCCGGCGCGAGCGCCGCGGCGAGGTCGCCACCGCATTCGGCGGCCGGGTCGAAGTAGTCGAGCGCGCGGGTGATGAGGAGATAGGTGTTCGCGTCGAAATACTCCGAGAACTTGTCCGCCTGGTGGCGCAGGTACGACTCGACCTCGAAGTCGATGCCGAAATGGAACCCGAGCTTTCCCGAGCGCAGCGCGCGGCCGAACTTCTCCATCATCGCGTCGTCGGAGAGATAGGTGACGTGGCCGAGCATCCGCGCGATGCGTAGCCCCCGCTTCGGCACGACGCCGTGCTCGTAGTAGTCGCCGCCGTGGAAGTCGGGATCGGTGGTGATCGCCTGGCGGGCGATCTCGTTGAACGCGATGTTCTGGGCCGAGAGCCGCGGCGCGGCGGCGATCACGAGCGCGTGCCGGATGCGCATCGGGTAGGACAGCGTCCATTGCAGCGCCTGCATCGCGCCGAGGCTCCCGCCCATCACCGCCGCCCAGCACGGGATGCCGAGCCGGTCGGCGAGCCGCGCCTGCGCTTCGACCCAGTCCTCGACGGTCACCACCGGGAAGCCCGATCCGTAGGGTTTGCCGGTGCGGGGGTTGGTCGACGCCGGACCGGTCGAGCCGAAGCAGCCGCCGAGGTTGTTCACGCCGACGACGAAGAACCGCTCGGTATCGAGCGGCTTGCCCGGGCCGATCATGTTGTCCCACCAGCCGATGTTGCCGGGATCGTCGGCGTAGTAGCCGGCGACGTGGTGGGAGGCGTTCAGCGCATGGCAGACCAGGACCGCGTTGGAGCGCGCAGCGTTGAGGCGTCCGTAGGTCTCGAAGACGAGATCGTACGCGTCGAGCGTGGCGCCGCTCTTCAACCGGAGCGGCCGCGCGAAGCTGAGCCGGCGCGGCGTCGCGACGCCGACCGAGCGGGGAAGATTCGTGTCGTCTGGGCCCATAAAACAAAAACCCGTTCAGCTCGCCTCTGCCGAACGGGTCTCGAACCCTCGCTTTAGCAGAATTTCAGTCCCGCCCCAAGGCTGGACCTGCGCCCGCAAAGTGTCAAATCGGCGCGATCAGGAACGGATTGTACGACAGCCCTCCGAAGGCCGGGGGCGGGGTTCGCTACTGCTCCTGCCAGTTCTCGCGGCGGTACTTGCGCCGCCGGGCGACGGCGAGCCGCTCGAGCTGCGGGAAGTCCTTGATGGCGCGCAGCACCGAGGTCGAGATCCGGTGCGGCACCTCGCCGCACTCCCGGGCGAAGCGCGCCGCCAGGTCCTCGGAGTCGATCGGCGGCGCCTCCGGCCCGTCGTGGAAGTGGCCGAGCCCCTTCTTCCACACGAGCGCCCGCTCCGCGTGGCCGACGCCGTAGCAGAGCTCGAGCGCGACGATCTCGCCATCGCGGTCCTGCCGTACGAAGAGATCGAAGAAGTCGTCGTGGAACCAGCGCCGGGTATGCCCGGCCGTGTCCTGGGTCACCCCGGTGATTTCGCGTAGCACTTCGTTACTCCTGTTAGGCATTGAGCCTCGCGAGCAGCCCGCGCGTGCGGTCGGCCTCTTCCGAGCGCAGTATGCGCTGCGCAAGCGCCTCGACCTCGGGAATCGACGAGCGCAGCACCTGCTGCTTCACCGCCAGCAGCTGCGCCGGATGCATCGAGAACTGGCGCAGGCCGAGGCCGAGCAGCAGTCGCGTCAGCTCGAGCTCACCGGCCATCTCGCCGCAGACGGCGACCGGTACGCCCGCCTTGTTCGCCGCGCGGATCGTATGGGCGACCAGGAACAGCACCGCGGGATGCAGCGGATCGTACAGGTGCGCGACGTTGTCGTCGGTGCGGTCGATCGCGAGCGTGTACTGGATCAGGTCGTTGGTGCCGATCGACAGGAACGCGAGCTTCTTCATGAAGCCGCCGACCGCGAGCGCCGCCCCCGGCACCTCGATCATGCCGCCGACCGGCACCCCGGGGTCGAACGGGATGCCGCCGTGCGTCAGCGTGTCGCGTGCCACCGCGACGTAGTGCAGCACATGATCGATCTCGTGCGCGTGCGCGATCATCGGCACGAGGAGGCGCACCTTGCCGTAGTGCGACGCGCGCAGGATCGCGCGGAGCTGCGTGAGGAACATCTGCGGCTCGGCGAGGCAGAACCGGATCGCGCGCAGGCCCAACGCCGGGTTCGGGCCGGCGAACTGCTCGCCGTTGATCGTCTTGTCGGCGCCGAGGTCGAGCGTGCGGATCGTGACCGGGCGCCCTGCCATCGCCTGGACGACCTGACGGTAGGCCTCGAACTGCTCGTCCTCGTCGGGCAGGTCGTCGCGGTTGAGGAACAGGAACTCGCTCCGGAACAGGCCGACGCCCATCGCGCCGACGTCGAGCGCCTGCTCGACGTCCTCGGGCAACTCGATGTTCGCCTGGAGCTCGACCGGGATGCCCTCCAGCGTCGCCGCGGGCGTCGTCTTGAGCCGCTTCAGCTTCTGCCGCTCGAGCTCGAACTGGCCCTGGCGGAGCTGGTACTCGGCGAGCACCTGCCGGTCGGGGTTGACGATCAGCACGCCGGCCGAGCCGTCGGCGATCAGGAGCTCGCCCTCGCGGATCATCTGCCGCGCGTGGTGCAGGCCGACGATCGCCGGGAGGTTGAGGCTGCGCGCGACGATCGCGGTGTGCGAGGTGACGCCGCCGATGTCGGTCACGAAGCCGGCGAACTGGTGCTGCTTGAAGAGGATCATGTCCGCCGGCGAGAAGTCGTGCGCGACGACGATGATGTTCTCCTCGTGCTCCGGCGGCGAGGGTTGGTGCCCGGTGCCGAGCATGCCCTTCAGCACGCGCTCGACCACCTGCTGGACGTCGGCTTTCCGCTCGCGCAGGTAGGCGTCCTCGATCTCCTCGAAGCGGTGGACCAGGATCTCCATCTGGTGCACCAGCGCCCACTCGGCGTTCCAGCGGCGCGTGCGGATCAGCTCGCGCGGCGCGACCGAGAGCATCGAGTCGTTGAGGATCATCAGGTGCAGATCGAGAAACGCGCCCATCTCGGCCGGCGCGTCGGCGGGCACCGCCGCGTGCAGGCCGATCAGCTCGCCGCGCACCTGCTCAACCGCCGCGTCGAAGCGCACGATCTCGGCGTCGATCTCCTCGCGCCCGATCTCGTAGTGCACGACTTCGAGCCGTGCGGTCGTGATGAGGTGGGCGTAGCCGATCGCGATGCCGCCCGACACGCCGGCGCCGTGCAGGGTGAAGCTCGCGCCCGCCTGCTTGCCGAGCGCCGCCTCTACCGTCGCGACTTCAGGCTTGCCCATCGTCCGCCACCCTTCACTCGCCTTCGCCGAATTTGTCGTTCACCAGCGCCGCCAGCGCGTCGAGCGCCGCGTCGGCGTCGGCGCCCGCGGTCTCGATCCCGATCCGGCTGCCCTTGCCTGCGGCGAGCATCATCACGCCCATGATGCTCTTCGCGTTCACGCGCCGGCCGTTCCGCGACAGCCAGACGTCGGCGCCGAACTTGCTCGCCACCTGCGTCACCTTCGCCGCCGCGCGCGCGTGCAGGCCGAGCTTGTTCTGGATCTCAACTTCCCGTTGCGGCATGCGCTTTGCCCGCGCCGAGATGGACCACGCCCTCGCGGCCGCCGCTGATCGCTTTGTCGACGACCGCAGTCAACGGCTGTGTGCGGTAGGTCAGCACGCGGATCAGCATCGGCAGGCTGACCCCACCGACGACCTCCACCTTGCCCGGCACCGACATGCGCGCGGCGATGTTCGAGGGCGTGGCGCCGATCATGTCCGTCAGTACGAGCACGCCGTCGCCTTCGTCGACCTGTCCCACGAGATCCTGTGCCTGCGGCAGGATCGCGTCGGGGTCGTCGTGCACCGTGACGCCGAGCTGCCGTACCCGCAACGGCCGCCGGCCGAGCACGTGGCTCGCACAGTGGATCAGCGCTTCGCCGAACGCGCCGTGCGCGACGATCAGGATACCGACCATGGACGGGCTACTGCTGCAACACGGTAGGGCGGAGTTTAACGCTTCAGGCGGGGGCTGGCGCGGCTAAACCATTGAACCACCAAGGCGCCGCGACGCCAAAGAAGAACCTGCCGAAGAGGCGCTACTTCGAAACCCGGGCGGCCGGGCGGTTCCCCGCGCTGGCGGCGACGGCGGATTCGAGGGCTTCGAAGAACATCCCGGCGACGTCGAAGCCGGTCTGCTGGGCGATTTCCTGGAAGCAGGTGGGGCTGGTGACGTTGACCTCGGTGAGCCAGTCCCCGATCACGTCGAGCCCGACGAGGAGCAGGCCGCGGCCCCAGAGAACCGGGCCGAGGGCCTCCGCGATCTCCCGGTCGCGCGCGGTCAGCGGCCGGGCAACGCCGGTACCCCCGGCCGCGAGATTGCCGCGCGACTCGCCCGGCTTCGGGATGCGGGCGAGGGCGTACGGCACCGGCTGCCCCGCGATCAGCAGCACGCGCTTGTCGCCGTCGCGGATCTCGGGGATGTAGCGCTGCGCCATGATCGAGCGCGTCCCGTGCCCGGTGAGCGTCTCGATGATGACGTTGCGGTTCGCGTCGCGGTCGGTCACGCGAAAGACGCTCGCCCCGCCGTGGCCTTCGAGCGGCTTCAGCACGACGTCGGCGTGCGCGTCGATGAACCGCTGCAGCTGGCCCTCGAGCCGCGTTGCAATCGTCGGCACGACGAACTGGGGGAACTGCGCGATGGTGAGCTTCTCGCTGTGGTCGCGGATCGCGCCGGGGTCGTTGAACACGCGCGCGCCTTCGCGTGCGGCCATCTCGAGGAGCCAGGTGCTCGTGACGTACTCGAGGTCGAACGGCGGGTCCTTGCGCATCAGCACCGCGTCAAACCCGGCGAGCGGCGTCTCGTGCGGCGGCAGCTCGAGCCGGTACCAGTCCTCGTCGTGCAGCGCCGGGTTGCCGAGGTACTTCTCGGCATTGAGAAGATGCAGGCGGCAGTGCTCGCCGATCACCCGCCCGCCCTTCCACATCACGCCTTCCTGCGGCGCGTAGTGGATCTCGTGACCGCGCTTCGCGGCCTCGACCATCATCGCGAACGAGGTGTCCTTGTAGGTCGCGAGCGACGGCAGCGGGTCGAGGATGAAGAGGAGTTTCATCGGAGAAGGGTGAGGGGAGAAGCGCGAGGGGGAAGGGCGCGTCCCTGCTCCCTCCGCCCTTGCCCGGTCACTGCTCTTCGGGGGCGGTCTCTTCCAGCTCGATCGCGGCCGCCAGCGCCGCGAGCCGTGCGACGACGCCGTAGGCATAGAAGCGGTTCGGCGTTGCGTCCGGGTTCGCGAAGTGGTCGGGCTGCGTGCAGCAGTTGTCGAACGCGAGCGGCTCGAAGTGCATGCCGGGCGCGTTCAGGTTCTCGTCCTTGCCGCGGCTCGTGTGCACGCGGTAGAAGCCGCCGATCACGTAGCGGTCGATCAAGTACACCACCGGCTCGGCGACCGCGTCGTTCACCGTCTCGAAGGTGTGCACGCCTTCCTGGATGATCACCTCGTGCACCTCGAGCCCCTCTTTCACGACCGCCATCTTCTTCCGCGCGTCGCGGTTCAGACCGCGCACGTCGTCGGGGCTCTTCGCCATCATGATGCCCATGCCGTAGGTGCCGGCATCGGCCTTGATCACGACGTAGGGCTCCTCCTTGATGCCGTACTCGAGGTACTTCGCCCGGATCAGCGGCAGCAGTGCCGCGACGTTGGCCGCGAGGCACTCCTCGCCGCTCTTCTCCTTGAAGTTCACCTCGCCGCAGCGCGCGAGATACGGGTTGATCAGCCACGGGTCGATGGCGAGGAGCTTCGCGAATTCGTTCGCCACCCGCTCGTAGCGCCCGAAGTGGTGCGACTTGCGCCGCACCGCCCACCCGGCGTGGAGCGGCGGGAGCACCCACTGCCCGTTCAGGCCTTCGAGGATCGCCGGGACGCCCGCCGACAGATCGTTGTTGAGAAGGATCGTGCAGGGATCGAAGTCCGCGAGGCCGAGCCGGGCGCCGTGCCGCACGAGCGGTTCGAGCACGAGCGGCGCGTTGTCGGCGACGGCGACCTCGGTCGGTGCGTTGATCTCCGGAATCAGCGTGCCGATTCGCACGTCGAGGCCGGCCTGCCGGAGGATGGTGCGGAGCCGCGCGACGTTCTGGAGGTAGAACTGGTTGCGGGTGTGGTTCTCCGGGATGAGCAGGAGCCGCCGCGCGTCCGGACAGATGCGTTCGATCGCCGTCATCGCCGCCTGCACCGCGAGCGGCAGGAACTGCGCGTTCAGGTTGTTGAACCCGCCGGGGAAGAGATTGGTGTCGACCGGCGCGAGCTTGAACCCCGAGTTGCGGAGGTCCACCGACGAGTAGAACGGCGGCGTGTGCTCCTGCCACTGCGTCCTGAACCAGTGCTCGACCGAGACGCTCGCATCGAGAATGCGCCGCTCGAGGTCGGCAAGCGGTCCTTGCACCGGGGTCGTGAGGGCGGGAATCATGGTCGAGTCGTCGCGGTCTCGGGGAGAATGGCAGCGGGAGAATGGCGGCACCGGAGCGGATGTTGCCGGAGCGGACGTTGATTCTAGCCCAGGCCCGCACCCCGACGCCCGCGCTTTTTTCGAGCGGCTAAGCGGTCGCAGGCACCCGATGCCGTGATCTGAGCCACTTGACGAGCGGCCACACCCAGACGATGAGCGTCATGACGCCGAGGACGCCCGCGATCGGCCGCTCGAAGAACCCGAGGAACCGGCCGTCGGCCTTGATGATCGAGCTGACGAAGTTCTCCTCGAGCATCGTGCCGAGGATCAGGCCGAGGATGGCCGGCGCGACCGGGTAGCCGTTCTCCTCCATGAAGTACGCGACCACCCCGAACACCAGGATCACGGTCACCGCGAACAGCGTGTTGTTGATCGCGAATGCGCCGACGACGCAAAACAGCAGGATGATCGGCATGAGCACGTTGCGCGGCACGTCGAGGATCCGTCGCGCCGCCTTGATGCACGCCCACCCGAGCGGGATCATCAGCAGGTTGGCGAGGAAGAACACGATGAACACCGCGTAGATGTTCTCCGGGTTGTTGATGAAGATCGTCGGCCCGGGGTTCATACCCTTGATGTACAGGACGCCGATCACGATCGCGGTGATCGAGTCGCCCGGAATGCCGAACACGAGCGCCGGGATCCACGCGCCAGCGAGCGCGCTGTTGTTGGCCGCGCCGGCCTCGACGATGCCTTCGACGTGCCCAGTGCCGAACTTCTCGGGCGTCTTCGAGAGCTTCTTCGACATCGCATACGACATCCAGGCGGCGATATCGGCGCCGGCGCCTGGCAGGGCGCCAATCGCCGTCCCAAGCGCGCTCCCCCGCAGGACCGACCACGGATATTGCTTGCAGAGGCCCCACATCCCGCGGAACACGTTGCCGATCTGCTTGCGGAACATCTCCGCGTGCTCCTCGGTGGTGACCGCGTAGCGCAGGATCTCCGACACCGCGAACATTCCGATCATCATCGGGATCAGTCCGACCGAGCCGAGCAGCTCGATCGAGCCGAAGGTGAACCGCGGGTAGCCGGCCGGATTGTCGAGGCCGATCGAGCTGATCAGTAGTCCGGCGAGCAGCGACACGACACCCTTCACCGTGTCGCCCATCGAGATGATCACCGCGCAGGCGAGGCCGAGCAGGACGAGCCAGAAGTACTCAAACGAGCTGAACTTGAGCGCGACCTCCGCGAGCGAAGGCGCGGCCGCGACGAGGACGATGGTGCCGAAGATGCCGCCGATCACCGAGAAGACGAGGTCCGCGCCGAGCACCGTCTCGGCGTGGCCGTTCCGCGTCATCGCATACGACTCGTCGGTGTAGGCCGCCGAGGCCGGCGTGCCGGGGATGCGCATCAGCGCGCCGGGGATGTCGCCGGAGAAGATCGCCATCGCGGTCGCGGTCACGATCGAAGCGATGGCCGGCACCGGCGCCATGAAGAAGGTCACCGGCACGAGGAGCGCAGTGGCCATCGTCGCGGTGAGGCCCGGCACCGCGCCGACGAAGAGGCCGAACAGCGCCGAGAGCAGGATGACGAAAATCGTGTACGGGTCGAAGACGAGCCCGAACGCGGTCACGAGCGCGGTCATGTCACCAGGCGAAGCGCTCGAGCACGCCCCACGGCAGCGGCACGCGCAGCACCTTGTAGAACAGCGTGTGCATCACAAGCGTGGAGACGATCGCGACCGGGAGCGCGACCATGATGCGCACGCCGAACTTAAGGAATAGCACGCCGAGGAACACGATCGAGGTGATGATGAACCCGAGCGGGTCGGCGGCGACGACGTAGAAGACGAGCGCCGCGCACACCGCGAGATAGTTCGTGACCAGGGCCGGGCGGGTGAGCCACGGCCCGGGGACGAGCAGCGGCGCGCCCTGGCGCAGCCCACGTACGAAGAGGATCGCGCCGGTGGCGATGAAGCCGACCGCGATCACGCCGGGGAAGAGGGCGGGGCCGTACTTCTGCCCCGGGATGAGCGGGTAGCCCTGGATGTGGACGAGGATCGCGACGGCGAGTGCGATCAGGCAGGCGCCGACGATGGCGTCGTTGACTCTCATGGTGGAAACCGCCCGGCGCTTCCGGGGACGGCGCGCCCTAGCGCGTCACTTCACGATCCCGACGGCTTTCATCGTGGCGCCGAGGTCGTTCGACGACTTCTCCATGAACTTCGCGAACTCGGCGGGCGGCATGTAGATCACGCCGAAGCCGCGGCTCGCCATGAAGTCCTTGTACTCCTTCGAGTCGTAGGCGTTCTTCACCGCGGCGACGAGCCGCGCCTCGACGTCCTTCGGAATGCCCTTCGGCGCAGCCATGCCGCGCCACGCCGCCATCGACCAGTCGGTGCCGAGCGCGGTCTTCAGGGTCGGCACGCTCGGGTAGAGCGACGACGGGTTCGCGTCCATGATCGCGAGGCTCTTCACCTTGCCGGCGTCGATCAGCGCGCGCGCCTCGGGGATCGAGCACGGCACGATGTCGACGCCGCCGGCGACGAGGTCCTGCAGCCCGGGCGCCGCGCCGTTCGACGGCACCCACGGGGTGGCGGCGGGGTCGACGTTGAGGCTCTTCAGCATCCCGGCGATCGCGAGGTGCCAGATGCCGCCCTGGCCGGTGCCCGAGGACTTCAGCTTGCCCGGGTTCGCCTTGATCGCGTCGACGAGTTCCTTCGCCGTCTTGTACGGGGAGTCGATCCGCACCTGCAGGCCCGCCGGATCGGCGTTCACCAGCCCGAGCGGCGTGTACGAAGCACCGGTGAGCTTGGTGAGCCCCTGCCAGTGCATCATGCCGATCTCGACCGTGATGAGACCGAGCGTGTAGCCGTCGGGCGGCGCCTCGGCGATCGCCGAATGGCCGACGACGCCGCTGCCGCCGGTGCGGTTCACGACGTTGACGGGCTGCTTGAGCTCCTTCTCCATGATGGCCGCGAGGATGCGCGCGGTGGCGTCGGTGCCGCCGCCGGCGCCCCACGGCACGATGAGCGTGACCGGGCGGTTCGGGTATTGCGCGGCCGCGGGCGCGGCGAGCGCGGCGGCGAGGACGGAAGCGGCGGCGAGCCGCGCGAGCGTTCGGCGAAGCATGCAGTCCTCCTTCGGTGATCGCCGCGCGGCGGTCGATGCTCTCTTCTGGCGCGGCAGGCTGCGGCGAGGATTTCACGCCGCCGGATCCGTGTCAACGCTCCCCGGAAAACGAAGAAGCCGGCCCGTGGGCCGGCTTCTTCGTTCGCGTCTTGGAGCGCTTTGACCGCGCTATTTCAGCGCCAGGATGTACTTCACCATCGCTTGCAGGTCGGTATCGCTAACCGCCGCATTCGGCGGCATCGGGATCTGGCCCCACACGCCGACGCCACCCGCCTTCACCTTCTTCTCCAGCATCCCGGCCGCGCTCTTGTCGGTGGCGTACTTCGCGGCCACCTCCTTGTAGGACGGCCCGACGACCTTCTTGTCGATGGCATGGCAGGCGAGGCAGCCGTTCTTCTGCAGCAGCGCGCCTCCGTCGGGCGCAGCGGCAGCTGCGACCGGCACCGCGGGCGTGGCGGGCGCCGCGGCCGACGCCGGCGCGGCGACAGCGACCGGAGCCGTTGCGCCTGCCGGAGCGGCTGCGGCGGTCGCGCCCGCCGCCGCAGGCTTCGGCGGCTCCTTGAAGCTCGCGCCCGACTGGTTCGCCATGTGGACGATCGCCGCGGTGATTTCCCAGTCGGAGAGCATCGGGTTCCCGCCGCGCGGCGGCATCACGCCCTTCGGGCTCTGTACGCCGTTGATCGCGTTCTTCACGAGGGCGGCGAGCCCGGTCTTGAGGTGCGGTGCCCAGGCCGCGTTGTCTCCCACCTTGGGCGCGCCCGCGATCCCCTGCCCGTGACAGGCCGCGCAGACCGCCTTGTACGTTTCTTCGCCCGACTTGAGCGTGCCCGCCGGAGCGGTAGCGTCGGCGAACACGACGCGGGCGACGGGCTGGATGCGCGCCGCGACCGCCTCCGGCGCGAGCGTCGCCGGGTCGGCCTTCCGGTCGCTCGTGATGAACTGCGTGAGCAGGATGATGCCGATCACCGGAACCAGGAACGCGAGCGCGATGACGACGACGAGCTGCCGCCAGGTCTTGATCGGCGAGGAGTGGGCGTGTTCGAAGCCTTGGTCGTCCATCGTCTTGGTCTCGGCGGCCGAAATGTGAAGGAGCGGGGGGTGCGGGAGGCCCGCGATTATAGCCGCCTGCTCCGGGGCCGGCCAAGGCGTTGCGGTAGAATCCGCACCCGCTACTGCCCGCGCGCCCGTAGCTCAGTTGGATAGAGTGTTGGTTTCCGAAGCCAAAGGTCGCAGGTTCGACTCCTGCCGGGCGCGCCAATAATCACAATTGCTTAGCCGCAGCGACTGACGCGCGCCACCGGCGCGTGCCCAAACGGTGCCCATTCTGTGCCTCCGGAACAGGGCATCCGATCTCCGACACTACCGTTTGCGACCCTTGGTGCTCGTGCCCGGCGTTGATGCCTTCCTTGCCGTGCTTTCGGGAAAGTACTCCAACAGGTCGCCGACGCTGCATCCGAACAGATGACATAGCTGATCGAGCGTCTCGATGTCAATGCGCGTTGCGCTCTCGTTGTAGAGCAGCGCGATCGTGTTGGGATTGTCAGGAGGGCGGCGCTTATTGCGAGGATTATTGGTCGGGCCTCGGCCAGGGGCGTGAGGCGATCAAAGCCGAGCCTTTCCGCCGTGGCGATCGCGGCGCCCAGCGAGTTTAGGAGAGCAAAGCTCGCGCCCGGCTCTGCGGTCAGTCGAAATCGGGTTTTGATTCGCTGCCAGATCTGAAAATCGCCCGCGGCTTCGGCGATCTGATCAAGGTAAGACGCCAGCCCGATCCGGGAACTGGGTGGAGGCCGAAGGTCGGAT
>Ga0335082_10003078_pt1 | contig 18076 bp, 13 predicted proteins | sample Lox_Sample_41_FD_206718 | JGI IMG/M metagenome (GOLD analysis project Ga0335082, IMG submission 206718) | Soil microbial communities from Loxahatchee National Wildlife Refuge, Florida, United States - Lox_Sample_4.1 | ecosystem: Environmental > Terrestrial > Soil > Wetlands | place: USA... | reverse complement strand
AAACTTCTGGCCGGCAACGAAAGCCTGTACGAGCTGGAATACTATTCGGTCGGCGGTGGATTTATTGAATGGAAGGGTTACAAGGCTCCCGACAAAGGCCAGCCAAAGTATCCCTACCAGCACGCTAACGAATTGAAGAAGTACCTGATCGACGACAAGATCCCGCTAGACCAACTGCTGCTCGTGAACGAGATGGCAATTTCGGGCAAGAGCGAGAAGGACATTTCGGAGTTCCTCGATCAGGTTTCAGAGGTCATGATTCGCGGTGTAAATACCGGTTTGGGCGTGGACAGCGTTTTGCCCGGACCCATCAAACTCCATAGCAAAGCTGCGGCCATGCAGCGCAATCTCAAGAACTCCAACAAAGGAGACGCGGGCCGCGCGGTCACCCGCATCGCCTCCTATGGATTTGCCATGGGCGAGGAGAACGCTCGGGGACACATCATCGTCACCGCTCCCACTGCGGGCTCTGCTGGAATCATTCCTGCCGTCGTAAAGTCGCTGCAGGACTTGAAAGTTCCGCAACAGAAGATCCGCGACGGTTATCTCGCTGCGGCGGCTATCGGCTACCTGTGCAAGCACAATGCAACGTTATCCGGAGCCGAAGGCGGCTGCCAGGCTGAGGTAGGCGTCGGATCCTCGATGGGAGCAGCGATGATCGCTCAGGCGTTGGGAGAAGGTCCGAAGGTCGTCTCCAACGCTGCGGAGTCCGCGCTCGAACATCACCTCGGCATGACCTGTGATCCGGTCGCAGGCTTTGTCCAAGTGCCTTGCATCGAGCGCTGCGCATATGGAGCTGTGAAGGCGTGGACTGCTTATTGCATTGCCAGTGAAGAAATTCCTGAGGAACGCCGTGTCGACCTCGACACAACGATCTCAGCCATGGCTCTCACGGCGAAAGAAATGAACGCAAAGTACAAAGAAACTTCGGAAGGCGGTTTAGCGGTGTCTGTCGTGCTTTGTTAAAAAACCGTTTGCTGCATGGCTGTAACGCCACGGCATGGGAGCGGCGTGTCACAGGTTATCGAGAATCCCGCGAAGGAACGTACGGCCACTGGCAGCACGAAACAGGCGGCGGTCGCTTGGCTTGTGGCGGCCGTATTTTATTTCTACCAGTACGTACTTCGCTCGTCCCCATCCGTAATGATGCCGCAGCTCTCCGAGGCATTCGGCTTGAGTGCCCTCGGGTTGGCCTCGTTGGTTGGATTCTTCTATTACGGCTACTCGTTTTTTAGTTTAGTCGCAGGAGCCACACTGGACCGACTGGGAGTTCGGCGCCTGCTGCCGATGGCCGCTCTGATCATGGGACTCGGAGCGCTCCTCTTCTCATTTGGAAACAATGGTCTAGGGAATCTGGGTCGATTTCTGCAGGGCGTCGGCGGGGCCTTTGCAGCGGTAGGTGCAATTTACATCGCGTCGACGCGCTTCCCTCCCTCACTGGGCGCGACCCTGATCGGCGCGACCCAGATGTTCGGAATGGCAGGCGGATCTGCCGGACAGTTTGCAGTTGGTCCGGCAATTTCGGCAGGGCTTGCGTGGTCAAAATTCTGGGAGTTGATGGCAGCAACCGCATTGGTCATCGGGGCTCTTCTGTTTTTCCTGCTGCCCAAAGACGAGAGCAAGAAACAAGCCAGCGGCTCCGTTGAAAGTATCTTGCGATCGTTCCGAACCGTATTTTCCAACCCCCAATCCATCTTGTGCGGACTGATCGCCGGATTGCTTTTCATTCCGACCACGATCTTCGACATGATCTGGGGAGTCCGTTACCTGCAGGAGGCGCATGGCCTCGAATATGCGACCGCGGTCATGCGTTCCGCCGCAGTTCCGATTGGCTGGATTATTGGCTGCCCTCTACTTGGTTTCATCTCCGACCGAATCGGCAGGCGCAAACCGGTGGTCATCGGTGCTTCGCTGCTTCTGATTGCATGTTTGGCCTGGATTCTGTTCGGACGAACCGGTGTCTTTCCCGCCTACTCACTCGCTCTCACGATGGGGCTGGTGTCGGGGGCTGCCATGTTGCCTTACACGATCATCAAGGAAGTAAATCCCCCTGAGATGGGCGGCACCGCAACCGGAGTCATCAACTTCCTGAACTTTACCTTCAGCGCCTTGCTGGGGCCCGTCTTTGGCTGGTTGCTTCGCTACTTGTCGCAGGAAGCTCCGCAGATGGAACTGGAGCACTATCAGACGGCGTTCGCGCCGCTCATCGTGGGAGTTGCGCTTGCAATCGTATTGACATTCTTTTTGAAAGAAACAGGCTCGGCCGTTCGCGCCACCTCGCGTTAAGGAGTTGACTATGGGCATCGATCTAGCAGTTCCGCAAACTGGCACCGGAAAATACGAGAATCTACTGTGGCGATGCAAGAGTCTGAATCCGGTTCCGACCGCCGTAGCCCATCCCTGTGATGTTTCCTCGCTATCCGGCGCCGTCGAGGCGGCAAACGAAGGGCTGATCGAACCGATCCTTGTCGGCCCGCGCTCAAAGATCGAAGCGGCAGCTCTGTCGGCGGGCATCGACTTGAGCAAGTTCCAGGTTGTCGATGCGCCCCACAGCGTAGCCGCTGCGACGAAAGCCGTAGAACTACTCCGCGAGGCGAAAGCGGAGTTGCTGATGAAAGGCAGCTTGCACACGGACGAACTGATGGGAGCCGTGGTTTCCCGCGAAGGCGGTATGCGAACCGGGCGTCGCATCAGTCACGTCTTCGTGATGGACGTCCCGACGTACCACAAAGTTCTGATTGTTACGGACGGCGCCATCAACATCGCGCCCACGCTCGAAGACAAGGTGGACATCTGTCAAAACGCCATCGATCTGGCAATTTCGCTTGGACTCGAGAAACCCAAGGTAGCGATCCTTGCAGCGGTCGAGACCGTCACATCCAAAATGCCCGCCACGCTCGATGCTGCCGCTCTCTGCAAAATGGCCGACCGCGGACAGATCAAGGGAGCCATACTCGATGGACCTTTGGCGTTCGACAACGCAATCAGTAAGGATGCTGCGAAAACGAAAGGTATTACCTCCGAAGTGGCTGGAGATCCTGACATCCTGCTGGCGCCCGATCTTGAAGCCGGAAACATGCTGGCCAAGCAATTGACGTTCCTTGCCAAGGCCGACAGCGCAGGCCTAGTGCTTGGTGCAAGAGTTCCGATCATCCTCACCAGTCGCGCCGACAGCGTTCGGTCACGCATTGCAAGTTGCGCCGTCGCAATGCTGGCTGCCCATGCCCGCCGAAAGAAACCATAAGGAAACCTGGTATGCATGACTATGCTCTGGTATTGAATGCTGGCTCGTCGAGCCTGAAGTTTTGTGTGTTCCAGCGTCCGGAGAATCAACGCTGGGAGATTGCCTCCCGGGGCCAGATCGAAGGAATCGGAACGTCTCCGCGATTTTCCGCCAAGGATGCTGACGGCAAGGTTCTCGCCAATGACTCGCTCGGCAGTGACGTTCGCGATGCGCGTGCGGCTCTGGAGGCTTTGGCGAGTTGGCTGCGTACAACGTATGACAGGTCAAGGCTGTTGGGTATTGGGCATCGGGTGGTGCATGGCGGCGCTAACTTTACTCGCCCAGTTGTCCTTACGCAAGAAATTCTCCAGCAGTTGACGCAACTGATTCCTCTGGCGCCCCTGCACCAGCCCTACAACCTCGCTGCGATCGAAGCGGCTTTCGAACGACTTCCCGATGTCCCGCAGGTCGCCTGTTTCGACACGGGCTTTCATGCCACGAGCTCATCCATTGCAAAGCTCGTTCCTCTGCCCGCGAAGATTCGCGAAGGAGGGGTGCAGCGATACGGATTCCATGGCCTGTCCTATGAATACGTCGCGTCAACACTGCCTGATGTTGCTCCGGAGATCGCAAAAGGCCGGGTCATAGTCGCGCATCTCGGCAGCGGCGCGAGCATCTGCGCACTGCGCGATGGCAAGAGCGTCGACAATTCCCTCGGCTTTACGGCTCTCGATGGACTCTGTATGGGAACCCGGCCGGGAGCACTCGATCCAGGTGTGGTTCTATATCTTTTTCAAAATCTGGGACTCTCTGTTAAGGAAGTCGAATCCCTCCTCTACAAGAAGTCTGGCCTCGTGGGTATTTCCGGAATCAGCAATGACATGCGAGACCTTCTGGGCAACGATAAACCGGAAGCTCGCTTAGCAATCGAGTACTTCGTCTACCGGGCCGCAAAAGAAATTGCCGCCCTGGGCTCCGTGCTTCAGGGCATTGATGCCCTCGTCTTCACTGCCGGGATCGGTGAAAACTCTGCGGAGGTACGGCAGCGAATCTGTGAGGCCTGCGGTTGGCTCGGCGTTGAACTCGATCCTGAAGCGAATAAGAAGAGAGGCCCAAAGATTTCCACACCCACCAGCAAAGTTTCAGCCTGGGTCATTCCCACCAACGAAGAACTCATGATCGCGCGCCACACCGGTTCCTTGCTTGGACTAATCACTCCAGTTGTTGAAGAAGTAGCCTAAGGAGAAAACATGGCCACCGTTAGCATCGACCAGATCTCGAAAGACGTAACAAGCAATGCGTGGCGAAACTTGCAGCCCGGACTTTGGCAGAAGGAAATTAATGTCCGTGACTTCATTCAGCAGAACTATACGCCGTACGAAGGCGACGATTCATTTCTTGCTCCCGCCACAAATCGAACCCGAAAGATGTGGGCTCGCCTGAACGAACTATTCGTTGAGGAGCGCAAGAAAGGCGTTCTGGACATTTCGCAGATTCCCAGCTCCATCACGGCACACGCCCCCGGCTACATCGACAAAGACAACGAAGTCATCTTCGGCCTGCAAACAGAGGCTCCACTCAAGCGCGCGATCATGCCAAATGGCGGATTCCGCATGATCGTGAACGCCTTGAAGACCTACGGCTTTGTGCCCGATCCTCACATTGTTGAGGCATTTACCAAATACCGCAAGACTCACAACGATGCAGTATTTGACGCCTATACGGCAGACATTCGTCGATGCCGCAGTTCTCACATTCTTACTGGCTTGCCCGACGCGTACGGACGCGGCCGCATCATCGGTGACTACCGTCGCGTGGCACTGTACGGCGTCACACGCCTCATCGAACACAAGCAGGAGGAAAAAAATTCACTGGATGCGGCAATGTCCACAGATGACATCATTCGCGACCGCGAAGAGCTGTCGGAACAGATCCGCGCACTGAAAGAGCTTCAGCAGATGGCGAAGAGTTATGGCTTTGACATCTCCACCCCGGCCAGCTCTGCGCTGGAGGCCGTGCAGTGGCTCTATTTCGGCTATCTCGCAGCGATCAAGGAACAGAACGGCGCCGCAATGTCATTGGGGCGAACCTCCAGCTTCCTTGATGTCTACATCCAACGCGATCTGGATGAAGGGACTCTAACCGAAGAGCAGGCGCAGGAAATCATCGATGACTTCGTGATCAAGCTGCGCATCGTCCGCTTCCTGCGCACGCCCGAGTACGATGACCTCTTCGCCGGCGATCCTACCTGGGTCACCGAATCAATCGGTGGCATGGGCGATGACGGGCGGACCCTGGTCACCAAGACCAGCTTTCGCTTTCTGCAGACGCTTTACAACCTTGGGCCGGCTCCCGAGCCGAACTTGACGATCTGGTATTCGCCCAGGCTGCCGGATGGTTTCCGCGACTTTTCCTGCAAAGTTGCGATCGATACCAGTTCCATTCAATTCGAAAACGACGAAATCATGCGCCGTGCATGGGGCGATGACGGAGCGATTGCCTGTTGCGTTTCGCCGATGTTAGTAGGCAAGCAGATGCAGTTCTTTGGAGCGCGCGCCAACCTGGCGAAGTGCCTCCTCTATGCCATTAACGGCGGTCGAGACGAAATTTCAGGCGAACAGGTTGGACCCGCCATCACGCCATTGGAGGGCCCGTATCTCGATTTCGACCAGATCATCGATCGCTTCGACACGATGATGGATTGGCTGGCCGGCGTTTACGTCAATGCGATGAACGTCATCCACTACATGCATGACAAGTATGCCTACGAGCGCATCGAGATGGCTCTGCATGACTACTCGCCTCTGCGTACGATGGCCTTCGGGATTGCCGGCCTCTCGGTCGTTGCCGATAGCCTCTCGGCGATCCGTTACGCACGTGTGCGTGCCATTCGTGACAAGACCGGCCTGGTCACAGATTACGAAATTGAAGGAGATTTCCCGCAGTTCGGCAACAACGACAATCGCGTCGACCACCTGGCATCATGGGTAGTCAGTACCTTCATGTCGAAGCTTCGCAAATACCCGACCTATCGCAAGGCGATGCATACGCAATCGGTGCTGACCATCACTTCGAATGTTGTGTATGGCAAGAACACTGGCAACACCCCTGACGGGCGCAAGCGCGGCGAACCGTTCGCACCCGGAGCGAATCCCATGCATGGACGCGATCGGCACGGGATTCACGCTTCGGCAGCTTCGGTAGCGAAGATTCCCTATCGGGACGCCGCAGACGGAATTTCCTTAACCTCCACGCTCGTACCGGAAGGCCTCGGGCGAGTCGGCGCAGACCGCATTGCGAATTTGCGAAGCATGCTCGATGCCTTCTTTAGTGTCACGGGCTATCACATGAACGTGAATGTCCTCAACCGCGACGCTCTTCTGGATGCTATGGACCATCCCGAGAAATATCCAAACCTTACGATCCGTGTTTCAGGATACGCAGTGAATTTCGTGCGCCTGACACGCGAACAGCAAATGGATGTCATCAATCGTACATTCCACGGGTAAGGTGAATCATGAACGCAGTTCCAAATCCGCAGCTGCCTTCCCTCGAAGCCAAAAGCCCATTTGAGCTTCGTGTAAACCTGGGGCGCGATCTTCCTGAGTCCGATGTTCGCTCCGCACTGGCGACTGGAGACATGGGCTTCCTGCATTCGTTCACGACGGGATCAACCGTCGACGGTCCAGGTGTCCGCGTAGTGGCCTGGACGACTGGATGCCAATTTCGCTGCTTGTACTGCCACAACCCAGATACCTGGACGCTAACCAACGGAGTTCCGGTCACCCTCGATCGAGCAGTACAACAGCTCAAGAAATATCGGCACGGACTCAGGGCGATGGCTGGCGGCCTCACCGTCAGTGGTGGCGAGCCACTCATGCAGGACCGCTTTGTGGTCAAGCTTCTGCGAGCTGCAAGAGAATTAGGAATTCACACAGCACTCGATACAAACGGCAGCCTCGGCGAACGCCTGGCGGATTCTGAACTCGATGAGATCGAGCTGATTCTGCTGGATATCAAGAGCTACGATCCCGAAACTCACCGGCGGGTGACAGGGATGGAAGTCGAGCCGGTGTTGCGGTTTGCCCGCCGCCTGGCCTCCAGGAAGAAACCGATCTGGTTGCGCTTTGTCCTGGTGCCGGGCTACTCGGATGGCACCGACAACGTCGAGGGCATCGCTCGTTTCGCAGCGAGCCTGGGGAATGTGGAACGCGTCGATGTCCTGCCCTTCCACCAGATGGGCCGATTCAAATGGAAGCAGCTGAAGCTTGACTACGTACTCGATGAGGTCTCACCGCCCACCGCCGAGTTGCTGGATAAGGTCTGCTCACAATTTCGTGCGCATGGGCTATTGACGTACTGAGTTGCAGAGGCTTCCCGGATCGCAGCCGTTCACTGGCTACTTCACATTCACCGCTTCCCAGGCCCGTACCTTCTGACGTGCGCTATTGAAGAGACGCTCATAGTTTCCCCGGCGAACTTTTTCTGAGGTGTCTTTATCGAGCAGCGCCCACAGCGGCGAATACTGGTAATAGACCTTCAAGTACGATTCCTGGCTTTTAGGAGCGACTTCGTCAGTTCCGAACAGAAACCGATCGGGATATCGATTGATGAGGTCAGCCGTAATCTTTGTAGCCTCGGGACTCGAAACAATGTACTTCGCGACCTCATCCCACGAGATGTCGAAGTTGACATGACTGAAAGCAGGATCTTCGAGAATCGCTGCCAGGTTCGCGGCGTGATTTTTGATGGGCCGCACGATTCGTCCCATGCCGGTGTGAGCCCAAATGATGGTTGTCTTCGGGTGCCGCTTCAGAACCTCTTTCATTTCGGCCAGGTACGCCGGTGCCGAACCGTCTTTCGCAAACGGGACATCCATGTCGTTGTGAATCAGCACCACCAGTCCAACTTCTCCTGCGAAGTCAAGAATCTTATCCAGCGCCGGATCCTGCAAACTCGCTACGCCACCGGCAATCTTGGATGATACGAACTCCTTGTGGATTGTGAACTCCCCAATTCCCGAGAACACGCCCGGGAAAGTCTGCAGCACTCGACGGATGTGGTCTGCCGCGTACATGTCCGTTGGGTTAAATCCGGTAATCATTGGATCAAACCGCGCCTGTTCTTCCTTCGTGAGCGATTTGTATGCGGACGCGATCCATGCATCGGTAAACGAGTAGTAGTACAGCGGCGCATCTGTATTCAGATAGTAGGTCGGCGCACGATCGCCATCGGATCGATAGGACCATTGCTGTTGTAGAGGGATACCGAACAGTGCGACACGTCCAACTTTGTTCCCCATGATGCGGAGAAACTCGTGAATGTCAGTCCCCTGCTGAATGTAATTCGTAAGGTGGAAGTGGACGTCATTGATCTCAGGCTGACCAGATGAGTTCTGACCAGACATCGGAAGAGAGCAGATCAGCAGGAGAATGGACATCCATAAAGCAGATGACGCTAGTTTCTGATGCTTTGATGAGTGCTTCATTCGCGACCTCATTGCGGTGACTGAGTTCAGAGCTGGATCCGGCCTCCAACAGGGCATTTCCGTCGTCAGAAAGCCAGTTCCCAGTTCGTGTGAAAAACAGGACCGCTGCCTCCCACCGGATACGGAAGGGCGGTGTAACCCACAGCGGATTTGTGAAGAAACAGAAACTCGTTGTTCCATCGCAGAACGCGGTTCTTGAAAGGATGGAGATTGATTCCTGCCCTGAAGTCCCATGGCTGGCCGTACTGGCCAAATACGGTGGATCCGCCGGTATAGACCTGCAGGAGCTTTGGAATCACCATCGCTGAAAATTGCGCCTGTAGTCCGTGATCGAACAGGTTTGCCAGGCCGACAGTGCCCGGCCCACGGAAATTGTCGAGCCACCGGAGGTAATACTCTCCTTCCAGCGACAGCCCTCGGTACTTGACCCCGCCATCAAACGACGTCATTTTGTCGGTGGCGTCGGTGATGGTGATGCCTTGTCCAAAGAGATTCGGAGTAAAGATGACGCTGCCATCAGCAAGCCGAAGCTGGGTATTCTCGAAGCCCTCGGAATTAGGCTGACTCTGCTTGTTTTCGTTGCTGTAGGTGAAGTGGGCACCTAACCGGACCGCCACCTTTTCATGGTTTTCGAAATCACCGAAGCCCGGCCCGAACTCACCCGTTGTAGGTTTCCAAACGAGTGAACCGGAAAAAGTGTTGAACCCGTTGTCGAGTTGCGCAGCGCTCACGCCCAGTGTGCTCAGGTTGTTGCCGATCATTGCGATGTAGTCCAGGTTCTTGTTGACTTTTCCCCAGGCCCAAACGCCCGAAGTGTATGACGGGCGGAAGAACTCATCAGCCATCAACCGGCTATCAACTCCAAGCCAGAACGGAAAATTACCCTCGACACTTCGAGTTCCCGGCAGAGAACGAATACCAGCCCCAACACTGAACCAGTCTTTGAAGGTGTAATTCAGATTGCCGGCGAGTACGACCTGCGCAGGCAGGCCTTGCGACGGATTCGACGTCCATGCGTAAAGGAAGTAACGGAACTTCGGATCAAACATCCACCCGAGGAACTTGATTTGAACTTTTTGAAGTTGAAAGTCCTGACGCTGCTGGACGTTCTTAACATTGCCGAACGCATCGGTGTAGTTTGCATCCAATCCCAATTGATTCAGATAGCGAGCATAGGTGTAGACACTAATACTCAGATCTCCATGATCTGTATTCGCGACTTTGAAACCAAGGTTCGGGTTGTATCCTCCCCATTTGTAGGGTTCTTCATTGGGCGAGGTTTTCGGTTCAACCGTGCCTTCCTGCACGTCACCTGAAACGTTTTCTACATTCGTTTCCGTCGTCGCGCTAACAACCTGACCCGTGGTCGAGGCTTGTCTGGGTTGTTGGCCCAGCATGTCGCGCAGTTGCTGAATCTGATCCATCAACTCCTTGTTTTGCTTTTCCAGTTGCCCATTCTGCTCCACAAGGCGATCGATGAGCTTTAGTGTGTCCGCTGGATTCTGACCAGCGGCGGGAGGATTTTGGATAACGTCGGTTTGGGCGATGGCAAGCGTGACCAAGCAGAAATACACCATTACCAGGCAGAGAGTCCGATGCAATGTACACCTCATGAACAGTCCAGCGGTACGAACCTCAATTGCGGAGCTAAGAATCTTCATTTCTGTCGGAGGAGTGCTAAACAGATATCCCAGATACGCGGGGGCATCTGGGATGCACTGCTTAGGCCACCGAAAATCAGCGCAGGCCCACTGATGCCGGCGAAAAGATATTCATATTCAATTGGTCGGCAACGTATGCGATTGCTTTTTGCGCCTTCACGCTGTTCCCTGCCTCGTCCAGCGGAGGAGCAAATACGGCCATTGCTCCCTTACCCGGCATTACCGCAACGATGCCGCCACCGACACCACTCTTCGCGGGAATGCCCACATTCCACGCCCAGCCACCGGACCCGTCATACAGGCCAGCCATCATCATCGCCGACAAGATGTGCGGCACATTCTCGCGTTTGATCACCTGCTCGCCTGTTAGAGGATTTTTTCCGTTATTCGCAAGAGTCGCCCCCATCACCGCAAGCTGGTTGGCGGTGACGCCTACCGAGCACGCCTTCGTGTAGACATCGACAGATTCGAAGGGATCGGCATAAATGCGGTCATACTTGGCCAGCAACATCGAAATCGCTTTGTTGCCGGTGTTAGTCGCCGCCTCCGACTGGTACACATCGTTGAGGATCGTAAGTTTCGCTCCCGCAGCCTTGCCGTAGAACGCTAACAGCTTGTTCCATTTCTCATCGGCAGATCCGCTGATAAGGCTTGCCGTGGCAATGGCGCCAGCATTCACATAGGGATTGCCGGCATGCGTGGGCATATCGACAACTGCCGGTATGGAGTTAAACGCGCGGCCGGTGGGCTCACTTCCGACTTTCTTGAAGACATCGTCTGCGCCGCGTTCTTCCATCGCCAGCGCAAGCGTAAACACCTTCGAGATCGACTGAATCGAGAAGGCCTGGTCAACATCGCCAATTTTGTATACGCGCCCATCCGTGGTGACGATGGCAATGCCGTAGAACTTCGAATTAACCTGGGCTAGGGCAGGAATGTAGTCCGCGTTCTTGCCACCGGTGTCGGCTTTGAAATTGTCGTACGCCTGTTTGAGAATCGAGTTATATGCTTGCTCGGTTGGCGCGACGGGACTCTTGCTCTGACAGATAGCAGTGTTCGTGAGCGCAATGAGTACAAGTAGCCCTGGGATCGCAACTTTCATTCGACGAGTAACGTTATTCATTTTGGCTCCCTCTTGGTCTTTTCGAACTTCGCATCTGTCCGATGACAGCACGCTGAGGTCAGAACGTGAACCCTTTCTTCCAGTTGTATTTAAAGGAGAACTGCAGGCGATAATCGTTCACGTTAAAGCCGTCAGTGAAATTAATGCGCCTTCCGAATTGAAATTCACCTCCCACCGTGACGTTCGGCACGGGGTAGTACAGGATGTTCGTAAGTGCGTAATGACCCTGGTGATAGTCGTTCGGATTCTGCGCGTTGGAATTCGCGATATCGACGAGCGAATATCCAACGGCAGTGCTGAATTTGTCGCTCCAGTTATGATCCAGAAACGAAACGACACCCAGGACCGGCAAAACCACGCCCTCAACAGGTTTCGCGGGATCGCCAGTATTCTTTAGAGCCACGTCAACGGGAGCATCATTCATGTAGTTCTCGATGCCTGACCCGTAGACCAGTTCGAAGCGGCCGGTATCTTTCTTCGTGAACTTCACGTTCGAGGTGACATTAATGCCCCATCCAAATGCGTCTCCATTCAGATCGAACGGGGGATTTTCAGCCGTATTGACCCACGAAATCTTGCGGAACATTCCCGCCAGTTGCAGATAACCCCAATTGCGTGTGAACCGGGCTTGGGCTGAGAAGTCGGGCATATCGAACTTGGGCCGGACGTCTTGCAGCTCTACGCGGTCCGCATAGATGCCGCCGTCAGCACTGGCGCCTGGTCTTTCTACGGCGAAAATCAGACGAGTGTGGTCATTATTAAGAGGTGTCCAGCGAGCCTGAATATTTCGGAAAAAGACCATTCCGTTCGGTCCCCAATATTCGAGTGAATTCGGGAACACATCGATGTCCATGAATGGACTCCAGGTCTGGCCCGCTCCAAACTGTCCCAACTCGCCATAGGCATGTCGCAGGCGGAATGTTGTTTGCCCGGCGTCAACTCCGGTTCCGAATAACTCGAATTCGAAAATTGTCTTCAGGTCGCCGACTGCCGTCGGAGTGGACGTCTTCACACCGAAACGCGTCTGTCGCACGCTGAAATAGACTTTCCCATCCGGTGCGTATTGTCCCGGGAATGAAGCCAATTGGGTAGGACGCATTACGTCAAACCAACTCGGATTGGACTGGCCGAACTCGTATCCAGCATCGAGCATCACATGTCCATAGATATCGACTGTATTCTGCTTTTTCGGCTCGGGTGGTGCAGCTGGTGTCTCTTCCGCCTCGCTTGTTGCTCTGGCGCTCACGGTCGTTTTGGTTCCGGGGGCCGCTGGGGCGGGCTGCGCCTGCGCCTTGTTGATTTGCCCCTTCAATTCCTGCATCTCCTCCTCCAGCTTCTGGAGCTTCTCTTTCATCTGCTGCAGGTCTTGATCTTGGGATTGAGCGTGAATCCGCGGAGGGCAAAAAAGAATAGCGATCAGCGTCGCGGAAACAATTGCCAGTTTGCGAACATAAAAGTGAGATTTCATGAACACCCCTGCAACGAACGTTCTCATACCGACTCCTTATTGCGAACTGGCACTTCTGTCAGAAACGCATCCGTTACTTCATACAGGGGTACTCACCCTAAGCTGTGGGTCGATCAGAGTTAGCTATGTGTCAGCAGGAGTGTGGAGACTCGATTTTCAGCAGCTATTTACCGCGGTGGGGTAATAGAAGGTGGTTATGTCCTAGCGATCGGCGAACACATCTGCACCGACAGTCTGCAACGCGCTTACTTGCTCTCCAGCACAACGCGGTCATACAGCGGCTGCGTTGGACGTGCATCATTCCGGTACAGCCGGGAAAATTGCCGGATCTCCTCCGCCGTGATTGTCGTGGGATGTTTCAGTACGAACCACGTCACGTCCTCGCTGCAGGGCGGTGTCGTGAGTGAACCGGAAAAAGTGTAGTAACTTCGCTCCGATGGGAGTAATCGGCTTACATCGATCTGGATATCGTCGAGAAGCTCTTCCTTTTCCTTCTCTTTGGGAAACTCGTTCCATAATTCGTGCACGAGGGGATTGTCTTCTCCCCGTTTCAGCAACACCGCGACTACCGCCAGCTTTCCTTCACTGTCCGCATGCACAAGGTGCACGGTCATATCGAAGCCAGCGCCGTTGATCTTCTCCTCGCTCGGCCGGTGAAAATGGAATTGTTTGAGAACGTATTCGTGGCCACCGACCGAAATACTGCTCCCGGGTCCATAATTAATCATGACCGTATGGCCGTTATCGATGATGTGTAGCGGCGAGTGTTTGTACTCGAACTGAATCGGGGGCAGGTCGGTCTTTTGGGTATTGCGGATATCGATCGGGGATTGGTGATGCCCATTTTTACAGGGCGCAAACTCAGGCTTCAGATCACCCCAATGACTCGGCCCGAGCTCCTGACCGTAATCCCAAACGTGCTCGGGATGATGCTCTTGGGCGACCAAGCTAACGGCCAGAAACGGAGCGCAGCAGATGATGGCAGCAAGAGAACGGATCCACATATGCAGGTCCACCTTCCGCGAATCAGTTATTCCAACGACAAACATACGCGATGCCCTACCTGAATGGGACTGTAATTCTTGACAGCTTTGCCCACGAGACATCATTTAAAGAGAAATACCAGGAGGCAAGGAAGTGAACGACAATCCGCTTCTTGTATTGACTGCAAAGGGCGACACCGATATTCCCTTCGTCGATGAACTGCGCAAGATGGCGAGAATCGTAGTCGGGGATTCCTCACCAGCATTCGGCGAGTATGCGGTCAATGCCGAAGTCATTCTCAACTGGTCCGGTTCGCTCGAACTGTTACGCGAAGTGTTCTTGATGTCTCCGCGTCTCCGCTGGATTCATTCGCGCTCCGCCGGCTTGGAGCAAACGATTTTTCCCGAGCTAATCGCCAGCAATGTGATTCTGACAAACGGCAGCGGGGTCTTCAGCCCATCGCTCGGAGAGTTCGCGCTGGCGGCGATCCTGTTCTTTGCTAAAGACCTCCGCCGCATGATCCGTAACCAGATGGCGGGGCGATGGGAACAGTTCGACATCTCGATGCTTTCAGGGAAAACAGTGGGCATCGTGGGATACGGAAGTATCGGCCGAGCAGTGGCATCCCGGGCGCACGCACTGGAAATGCGGGTGCTGGCACTCAGGCGGCAAATAGCCCGAGGCTCCAATGATTTGCTTATCAATCGGACCTATGCTCCCGAACAGCGATTGGAGATGCTGTCCCTGAGCGACTATGTGGTCGTCACATTGCCATTAACTGATCAAACACGAGGCTTCATCGGAGAGGCCGAGTTAGCCGCCATGAAGGGGAGCGCGGTGGTAATCAACCTCGGACGAGGGCCCACAATCGATGAACCGGCAATGATTCGTGCGCTCTCGGAGAATAGACTTCGCGGTGCCGCTCTGGATGTTTTTGATCAGGAACCGCTGCCGCCGGGACACCCTTTTTACTCGATGGAGAACGTCCTCTTGTCTCCGCACTGTGCCGACCACACACCCGACTGGCTGGAGAATGCGATGCAGTTCTTCCTGGCGCAACTTGAACACTTCAACCGAGGCGAACAACTCGCAAATATCGTCGAGAAGGCAGCAGGCTACTGATACGGCATTTCTTTGTTACTGAGACACTCCCCGTGAATCAATGAGGCGTCGAGTCGCTAACTTTCCACGGCCTCCAGAATGTTACGATTCGCGTCCGCTAAGCGTTCTCGCGAGACCTCTTGGTGCGCTTTAATCCATTCCGGCGCTGATTGCCGTTCTTCATCAGGACGATTCATAACAAATGCTGCCGTCACCTGATCGTGCTTCAGCCACCAAACACTGAAACTGGATGTATTCGCGTCTCCACGAACCACAGTCTCGGCGGCGCCTGCCGTATCGCCCCAGAGTTCATACGAGAGATCGAAAACATCGGAAAAGAAATAGGGAACGTGAACAAAAGATTCCTTTTCGCCGAGGAGAATTCGCGCCCCATGCTGCCCCTGGGAAACAGCGTTGTCCCAATGCTCCACACGCCGCCGCTTTCCGAAAATTGTGTCGGGATAGTTTGCGATATCGCCCGCGGCATAGATTCCCGCTCTGTTCGCCTCCAGATATTCGTTTACGACGACACCGTCATCCACGGTGATCCCTGCCTTCTCGGCTATTTCCGTGACCGGGGAGGCACCTACGCCAATCACCGTGACATCACAAGGAATTTTCTCGCCATCGCCGGTCCGCAGAGCCTGAACTGCGCTTTTGCCCTCAAGGGAAGCCACCTGCGCCCCTTTCACGATCCGCACTCCCCGTGACACATAGTACTGTTCAAAGAACGCGGACATGACTGGTGTGAACACACGACTCCAGACTCGATCCTCCCGAATAACCAGAGTGGTTCGGATATTTTTCTGCGCCAGAACCGACGCAACTTCCATCCCGATAAACCCACCGCCGATGATGACCGCCTCTTTGGCGCTTGCGCTTTTCGATCGAATAGCGGCGGAATCCTTCAGCGAGCGCAGGTAGAAGACACCCGACAGATCATTTCCGGGTACATCGAGTTTTCTTGCTCGAGCGCCGGTCGCCAGGAGCAGCTTCTCGCACTCAAATTCCTCTCCCGAGCTGCTGTAAACCCGCTTCTTAGCTGGATCGATATGCTCGATCAATGTATTGAGTCGCACGTCGATGCCGTGTTCCCGATACCAGTCCGCACTGTTGATCAAAATGCCCGATTCCTCGTCTTTGCCGGATAGAAATCCTTTTGACAAAGGTGGCCGCTCATAGGGCAACGCGGTATCGGCCGAAATAATCGCCAGTTCGCCAGATTTCAGCCCTTCACCGACCAATTCTTTCGCGGCGTAGCCGGCAACCATGCCCCCACCCAGGATGATGTATTTTACTTTCTGCATAGTTCTCTTTCCTCTACTTTCCTATTCCGACTGAGCTTTTTCTTACCGATTGGATGTCCCCATGCGGCAGTCGGTTCACTATCCAGAGTTGCCCTCCAGGCATTGGTTACTGATTTAGCGGTTAGCCGCTCATTCGACTGTCTGCGCGTTTCGAACCTCCTTACTCTTCTGGGTGGTGCTGCAGTGAATACGGTATTGATTCACCGCCAGTTAGAATCTGAACCTAGGACTGGCTTCAGCGTCGAAGATCCCGCTGATTGCGGACGGGCTTTGGATGAATTTCTTTCTGCCTCAGGACCTGCCATTTGCAGGCTGCTGTCGATCCTTTCCAGCCACCCATGCCCGCAAAGGTAAAGGCGGAGCAGGCTTTACACTTCGCCGAATCGCTGGCCGGTGGAGAACCGAATCGAAAGAAGATTGCTCTGACCACAATTTCAGATCAGGTGCGCGAATCGATTTAGGCTTACGCACCAGTGGAAACGGACGGTTGTGAATTGAACAGCGAAGTCGTTGTCACCACTGCACGATCGGCCGGCTTGAGCGCAGACGCGGTCGGCCATTACAGCAACAGCACTATCACCAAAGATCCGCGGTCAAAGTCGTTTCGCGTTTCACTCATAAAAACCGTGGGGATGATTGCAGCCGCGTTCGTGTGGCTGGCTTCCGCTGCTGCCCAGGACGATGCAGCCACCATCATCCGGAGGTCGTCCGAAGCCAACAATCGCGACTGGGCCGCCGTTCCGGAATTCGACAACGACGAGCGGGACCGCAACAAAGATGGAGATAAGACGTATGCAGTGACCATGCTCAACGGCTCCCCGTATGAACGACTCGTCGCAGTAAACGGCCAACCTCTTCCAGCGGCAGAACAAAAACGCGAACAGCAAAAGTACGACAAGGAAGTAGCGGAACGGCAACATGAATCAAAGGAGAAGAGATCCCGTAGAATCGCGAAATACGAGGCCGATCGCAAACGCGACCACACGCTTCTCGAGCAATTGACAACAGCGTTTAACTTTCAGATCGCTGGAAACGAAGTTCTGAACGGATACAAGGTATACGTACTCCACGCGACTCCCCGCAAAGGATACAAGCCTCCCAACCGCGACAGCCAGGTTCTCACTGGAATGGAAGGAACTCTATGGATCGACCAACAGACGTTCCAATGGGTAAAGGTGGAGGCGCATGTCATCCATTCGGTAAGAATCGAAGGTTTTCTGGCAGAGGTAGAACCCGGCACTCGATTCGAAGTTGAAAAGCGGCCCATGACCGCCGACATCTGGCTGGCTTCGCACTTTTCGATGAAATCAAATGCCAAAGTTATGCTCGTGATTCCGCACAACGGAGAAGAAGATGACTTGTACTTCAACTACCACAGAGTAGCGAACAATCAGCAAACAACTCACAGCCTTTCATCGTTGCCGAATCAACCCCAACATCCCATCCCGGCTGCAATCGCAGAAAGATAGGCGATGCGCCGAACAAACCCGTTCGTCATCTCGTTCAAGAATCTTTCAGACTGAGGAAAACGCAAGATTTAATGCGGGGGGGAACGATGGTGGCCAGGGACAGAGTTGAACCGCCGACGCCAGCCGGGGCTGGATACTACCGCCTTATCCGCCTCGTTTTTCAACAACTTAACTTTGCAGAGTGGCCCAAATTTGGTGACCATTCTGTGACCAGCGCCGAATGTTCGCCCAAGCATCGGCCAACACCCGCTA
>Ga0335082_10003077_pt1 | contig 18077 bp, 20 predicted proteins | sample Lox_Sample_41_FD_206718 | JGI IMG/M metagenome (GOLD analysis project Ga0335082, IMG submission 206718) | Soil microbial communities from Loxahatchee National Wildlife Refuge, Florida, United States - Lox_Sample_4.1 | ecosystem: Environmental > Terrestrial > Soil > Wetlands | place: USA... | reverse complement strand
AACCCCAGGTGGCAAATCCGCAGAGAACCAGACACGTGCCCGAAGCTTCGAGCGGGCAGAACCGGATTCCCACCCACACCAGGAATGGAACACACAGGAAAAGTGGCGTATCAATCCGGTCGGAAAATACTCCCGCCGGTCCAAAGCTGATGACGCACACGACGCTTAGCCCGACCAGCAGGACCAGCATTTCCGCAAGTTCATTCAGATGAAGCGGGTGGTGCGTGCCTTGCAAAAGCAGGACAAGAAATGGCGTCACAACTAGCACGCCCAGCGCATGTCCGGCCCACCACGCCGCCAATGTTCCCAGCACCTCTGCTTGTGTCGGCGCAAGGTGGGCATAAAGAACGGAGGTTCCCACCGTTGAACTGACGAGCGTCGCCAACGCCCCCACCAGAACAGAAAAGCGCAATACATTCCCCGGAGAGGAAAATGCCTTGCCTCCGCCGGCAAAGCGATTCGCGAGGTAACCGGCCAATACCGCCTCGAAGGTGTTTCCGGCAGCGATGCCCAGCGCAGCGAGTGCGGGCTGGCCAGAAGTTTTTTCCACGAGGAATGAGGAAAGCAAAATGACAGGGCCGATTCGGTTACCCATAAGCAGGATCGCCGCCACGGCGATTCCGGCGGGGATCCAGATAATCCCTTCGCTGTGCCGCATGTGAACCAGCCCGAGATTGAAACGCCCTGCCACAAAATAGGCCACAAGTACGCAGAAGTAGATCCAGAGGTCACGTCTGGTAAAGGAACTATTCGCCTCGACTTTTGGGTTCAGCGGTTCGGCGGATAAGACGACGCTCATATTCACCCAGTGCTCTGCCCGGATGAGCAGGATGGTACACTCCCGCAAACGGTCCAGCTTCTCTTGGGACAGAGTGTCTATAATGCGTGCGAATTGCACATTTGTATACAGGTTTTAGGGATCGGGATCAACCGAAAGTTTCCGACACATAAGGACAATCCAATATCAATTCGGAATGGTAGTATTCCCAAGTGGTCGTCGCCGCCCCGGGATCTTGACTAGCACTTCTCTTCAGGAGTCTCTACCATGCGCTGGACACCCGGCGGTTCCTCCGACGACGTCGAAGATCGCCGCGACGAAAGCGGTGGAGGTGGCGGTGGATTCGGCTTCGGCGGAATGCACATCGGCCTGGGCGGCCTGGTGATCCTGTTTATTCTCAGCTTGATCTTCAAACAAAATTTCTTCGCGCTTTTGGGAGGAGGCGGCGGTCCCACGCCGACCACCACGGTCAGCCGGCCAAATCCCGCTCTCGACGAAAAAGAAAAACCGCTGGTGCTGTTCGTCACGTTCGTTCTTAACAACACGCAAAAAACTTGGGACGAATTATTGCCGCAGCAAGCCGGAGTTCCCTATCACCATGCGACGCTGGTGCTGTTCCGCGATGAAACGTATTCCGGCTGCGGCAGTGCCGAGACCGCGACCGGCCCCTTCTATTGCCCGGCCGATGAAAAGGTTTACATTGACTTGAGTTTTTATGACGAACTGAAGCAGCGATTCGGCGCACCGGGAGAGTTCGCGCAAGCCTACGTCCTTGCGCACGAGATCGGGCATCACGTACAGAAATTGACGGGCGTGGAAAACAAGGTCCGGCAACTGCAGAATAGCAAACCTGGCGAGGCCAATCCGCTTTCGGTTGCCATGGAACTCCAAGCCGATTGCCTGGCGGGGATCTGGGCTCACTCCACGCAACAACGCGGACTGCTGGAGCCGGGCGACGTCGAAACAGCTCTGCACGCGGCAGCGGCGGTCGGCGATGACCACATTCAGCAGATGACTCGCGGACGCGTCCAGCCAGAGACCTTCACGCACGGAACTTCGCAGCAGCGCACGGAGTGGTTCAACAAAGGCCTGAACTCCGGCTCCATCGCCGCCTGCAATACATTCGCGCAACAGTAGCGCCGGCCCTGTAAGGTCTAGCCTTTGATCGATTACTGCCTTTATTTTGGATCAGCGGACCTGCTCGTCCCCGGAACATCCGGATCGCGCGCTTTCTCCACCGCGGCCTGTGCGGCCTTCGCCTTGCGCGGGTCGCTCCAGAAGTCTTGCGTCACAATCGTCGCTTGCGATGGCAGCGCGACCACCGCTCCCGCCTTTTCAATTTCATCCATGATCTTCAGAAACAATTGTTCCTGCGTCGCCAGATAGGTAGCGTAATCCGGCTCCAGAATGTAGCAGTAAATCTCGACCTCCAGCGCATACTCGGCGAAGCGCACGAACCGCACGCGCGCCGTGGGATCTTCCACTTTGGGGTCTTCCTTCAGTACATCCTGAATCCTTCCCAAAACGTAGCGCACGTGGTCCCGGGAAAGGTCGTAGCGCAGCCGGATGATCTGCTGGCAAAGAAATTTGTCGCGGAACCTTAGATTTTCCAGTGTCGCCGTGGCCATGGTGCCGTTGGGTATCGCAATCAGCGTGCGCTCGGGCGTCCTCAGCCGGGTGGATCGCAGGCCGATGTCTTCCACCACGCCGGTCTGATTGTTGATCCGGCAGGTGTCGCCAATCTGGATCACTTTGTCGAACAGCACGGAGACGCCGCCAAACATGTTCTCAAACGTTTTCTGCGCGCCGAGGCCCAGCGCCAGTCCGCCGATTCCCACGCCGGCCAATGCCGTGGAAACATCGACGCCGAGATTCCGCAGAATCAACAGGCCCACCATCAAAAAGACGGTGATCTCGGTGAAACGCCGCATCAGCGACACGATCGAGCGCTCCGCCAGCTTCCCCTGTGTGGTCAGGCTCGTCCCAATCTTCGAGGAGATTACCCGGGTCACTCGCGTCACAATCCAGTAAAAAGAAATGGCCAGGAAGATCCACACGATGTGCCGGTAGTAGAGGCGGTAAATCAACGAAGTGCCAATATAGCCGACGAACGAATAGTGCAAGACGATCGCAATCGTCAGCGTGATGGGGTCGACGGTGAAGAATTTCTCGGGAATCAGGGAGGATTTCCCACGCATTCTGCGCCAACGGTTCAGCAAAAATACGCAGAGGAGCGTCAACAGGCGGCCAATCAATAGCGCAATGGGAATGAACAGTAGCAGGGCAATCCACTGCCACAAAGGCATAGAGAGAACCCGGTTGGTTACGAGACTTTCCGGAATTCTCCTCTCAAGCCCGGGAAAGGTCAGCGAGTCATAAATTTCCGGAACGTGCTCCAGAGTAGTACGCGAGAAGTACCAGAGCTTCCGTCCTTCTTCGTCTTCCAGGCGCACCAGGAGGATCGGATATTTTTCCTTAGATGTGACTACCCCCGTGACTCTTTCCTGGTCTGCCGGCAAACCGTCATCCAACCGCCCCAGGGGATCGTGGCTGAGCAGGTCCAGCGCGCCACCATATTTCTGGTTGAGGATGGCCAATAGCTGCGAGGCGATCTCTTCCTCGTCTTCTTCGACGTGACGCCGGCGATTTACGACCGGCTGGAAATACTGCACCGCGATATTGAAGCGTTCGTCTTGCGCGGCTTTGAGGAACCCGAGCACTGCCCCGCGCGGGGTTTCGCGCCCCAACGGGTCAGGGGGAATGCCGGGCTGTTGCGCGGCAGGCGCTGGCGCGGTTGTTGTCTGCGAAGTCGTCAGGCCGAGGAGCTGCCCAAAAGCCGGCGCGGCCAGGAACAATAACGCGCTGAGTGTTACGAACAGCCGGCTTACACGCATAATTACGACTCCGTTAGAGCGGCCTATTCTAGCCGTTCCGAGGAAGCAAGAGAAGGCGGGGCGGGCGCTAGTCCTCCAAAATGCTCCTGATGCTGGCGCAGCAGGAATTGGTCGGTCATGCCGGCAATGTAGTCGCACACCACAAAATGACGTGGCATGCGCTGCGCGGCATGCTCGTGCGATTCGGGCATGGACCCCCCCTGCTGCAAATAAAATTCGAACAATTCGGCAAGGCACGCCACTGAGCGCTGGGAATCCCCCGTAATCAGCGGATGGTTGTAGATGTGGCGAAACAAAAACGCCTTTAACTGCGCATTTTGTTCCCGTGCGGCCTCGCTGAATCGTGCCAGTCGCCCCGGGGCGTGCCGGATATCCTCGGCGGATTGCGCACAGGATTCCCGCACCAGCGCCTCCGTGTTCCGGATCAAATCGCTCGCCAGATAATCGATTACGCGCCGCAAAGCCTCGTTGAATTTCAGCTTCGTGCGCGCATCGGGATGGTGCGCCTCGATCTGGCCATAATATTCGTCGAACAGTGGCACCTCGCTCCGCAGCCCATCCAGGTCGAGCAGGTTGGCTTCCAGGGCATCGTCGAGATCGGCGGAATTGTAGGCAATTTCATCCACCCAATCGATGAGTTGCGATTCCAGCGGTGGCCGCAACTCCAGTAAAAACTCCGACAATTCCGGATACTCCGCCGCGGAATAATCCCGGGAATGCTTCACAATGCCTTCGCGAACCTCGAAGGTCAGGTTGAGTCCCTCGAAACCGATATAGCGGTGCTCAAAATGTTCCACGATTCGCAGCGCATGGAGATTATGGTTGAACCGGCTGCCGTGTGCCCGCATGAGTTCATCGAGTTTTCGTTCTCCGGCATGGCCGAACGGCGGATGCCCGATGTCATGGACCAGCGCGAGCGCTTCGACGAGCTCGGTGTTGATGCGCAGCGCGGCAGCCACGGTCCGCGCAATCTGCGCCACTTCCAGGGTGTGCGTCAGCCGGTTGCGGAAATGATCGGAAAAGCGCGTGGTGAAGACTTGCGTCTTCGCCTCCAGGCGCCGGAACGCACGGGAGTGCACGATGCGGTCCCGGTCGCGCGCATATTCACTGCGGTAGGGATGCGCGGGTTCGCTGAAACGGCGCCCGCGGGAAGCCACCGCGTCCACCGACCAGGGAGCGGGTTGGCGAAGCGTTTCGATTGCCGAAACCTCCGGGAGAGTGCAACTCCGCAGGGCTCAGGATTGCGGGCCCAGGTCGCTCAGGCCGCGGTCCGCTTCGTCCGCGATCGCCGAGCTCGGATTATCCTTCTTGATCTGCTCGTAGAGCGCCGCCGCTTCCTTCGGGTTGGTTTTCCGGAGGATGCCAGCAAGTTCCAGTTGAACCACTGCCTTGGGTACCAGTATCGAGCCGGAGCTAGCTAGCGTCCGAAGCGTCTGGATGGCCTGGTCGGTCTTGCCGGTCCGCTCGGCGATTAACGCCTTCTGAAAATTGGCAAGTGCCGCAAGCTCCTTGTCGGAGCCGGCATCCAGTTTGTTGAGTTCCTCGGAAGCCTGGTTGAGCTTGTCCTGGTCCATCAGGCACAGCGCCGCATAGTAGCGCGCCAGCCGGCCGGGCTTCGTGTTCGGATATTTCGCCGCCACCGCGGAGAGTTTCACCTCAGCATCATGAGACCGCTGCGTGGGGTCCACGTACGAAATCTCCCCGGGAACGCTGGGCTGCCCGGGCGTCAGCAACGGCGCATTGAAGACCTTCATGGCGTCGTCAAGAGCGGCCTGCGCCTGATCCGTCTGCCGCGTATTATAGAACTTCCACCCCAGGTAGCTGCCGCCAACCACAATCGCGACTATCAAAACGATGGACGCAATTCGGGTATGCGAAAGGACCGCCTCAGCCCCGTGCTCAAAGGTCTCCCGGACCTTGTCGTGTTTGAGTTCTTTTCTCGAAATATGCTCGGACACAAGCGTTCTCCTGCCTGAATTGGAAACCTCAATCGTAGCACACCTGTACTAAGGGAGAGGTCGGTCAGGCCAAGTAACCCTTCTGGCAAACGGCCGCATAACCACCGCCCGGCCACCAAGAAGGCCGTGTTATTTTCGAAGTATGCAAGCGGGATGTATTCATTGTGGGCAGCAGCATCTTCTGAAAGACGCTGTGGTCGCCAAGCACCCGAAAGTCAGTTTTCGTTGCACCAAATGCGGCCTGACGACCATTGTGGAAGTGAAGCGCAGCGTGGACCAAACCATGGTGATTTCGCCGATGCCCTCCTTTGCCCGCGCAGATGCTTCCACTCAGCGGCTGCGTCTTCTCCCCGACGATGAGAGCTTGTGCCTTCCCGGCGACGTGGACGTGGTCCTGACAGTCGAAAGCGGCCCGGAATCGGGTAAAAGCTTCACACTCAACAAGGGGCGCACCGTGATCGGCCGCAAAGGAGCGGATATCGCCCTGGAAGACGCCGAAGTTTCCCGCCACCACTGCATCGTGGAGGCGCGGGAGCGCTTCATCAACCTGAAAGACCTGGATTCGACCAACGGCACCTTCTTTGAAGGCGAGCGCGCACGCGCCGCTATGTTGCAAGACGGAGCCTCGTTCCGTATCGGCAGCAGCCTGATTCGTCTGACATTCCGCCCGAAGTAAATTCCAGCCATTCACCATTGGGCCAACGCCGCGCGGTGGGTGTAGCGCGTGTGAGATAATGAGCGGGACCAGAGCACGATCCCGCTAAAAAATGAATCGTCTCAGCATTTGCGTCATTACCCTGAATGAAGAACAAGACCTTCCCCGGATGCTCAAATCCGCCGAAGGGCTTGCCGAAGAGATGGTCCTGGTCGATTCGGGCAGCACGGATCGTACGCTGGAAATTGCGAAAGCCGCCGGGGCACGCGTGTTGTTCCGGCAATGGACCGGCTATTCCGACCAGCGAAACTTCGCGGCGGAACAAGCGGCCAACGACTGGGTCTTTGTCATAGCCCCCGATGAGGAGCTGAGCACGGAACTTCGCAACTCTCTCCTGAAATGGAAAACGAAGGAGCCCGATTTTTCCGTCTACGAACTGGCACGCATGGGCTGGTTTCTCGGCGGTTGGGTCCGCCATTCGCGCTGGTACCCGGATTGGCAGCGGCGCCTCTACGACCGCCGCAAGACAAAGTTTACCGGCCTGATCCACGAATCCCTGGACTTCCCCGGAAAAGTTGGCCGGTTACATGGTGATATGCTGCATTACACGGTTCGGAACCTCCCGGAACTTCTCGAGAAGAGGGAGGAATATTCGACCCTTGCTGCACGAAGCCTGTTTGAAAAAGGAATTCGGCATTGGCGCGCCGCAAAATGGTTCGCCACGCCTTGGACCTGGATTCAGTATTTCGTGCTGGGCGCCGGTTTTCTGGACGGTTACCGGGGCATCCTGATCGCGAAACTTGCCGCGCAAACGGTGTGGCTGAAGTACTCAAAACTCGGTGCGCTCATCCAACAAGCGGCAATCAAGAAACAAAGCTCCTCAACGGGCAGCTAGTCGCGCGCTCCGCAATCAGACATGCAACATGATTTCAGTCCGGGTAGCCGTGGGGATATTTTCTTCGCCAATCCCAAGCCGACTGGATGATCTCCTCGAGTGAAGAGTGTTTGGGCTCCCAGCCCAGCAGACGCTTCAGTTTTTCGTTGCTGGCTACCAGAGTCGCGGGATCTCCCGGCCGGCGCGCACAAAGCTTGTGCAGCACCCTTCTGCCGGTGACGCGCTCGGCTGTCTGCACCACCTGCAGGTTGGAATAGCCGCTGGTGGTGCCCACGTTGAAGGCCTCGCCGGCGACGCGATCGATCTGCTCGAGCGCCAGCACATGCGAATCCGAAATGTCCAAAACGTGAATGAAGTCGCGGACGCAGGTGCCGTCCGGCGTCGGGTAATCAACCCCGAAAATCTCCATCTCCGGCAAATTACCCAGCGCGGTGTCCAGCACGCGAGGGATCAGATGCGTCTCCGTGCGGTGATTTTCCCCGCGTTCCTTGCTGGCGCCCGCGGCGTTGAAATAGCGCACGGTAACGTACTTCAATCCCGTGTAGGCGCGGTAATCCGCGAGGATCTGCTCGAACCGCAATTTGGATTTCCCGTAGGGATTGATGGGCGCTTGCTGGTGGTCTTCCGGAATCGGCACAACCTTTGGTTCCCCGTACGTAGCTGCCGTGGAGGAAAAGATAAATTTGTCCACCCCGTGCCGTACCATGGCATCGAGTAGATTCACGCCGCAGGCAATATTCGCCGCGTAAAACGTGCTGGGCTCGCGCACCGACTTCCCCACCAACGCCTCGCCCGCGAAGTGCATCACCGCCTCAATCTTGTGCGCTGAAAATACCTTCTCAATCTGCGGACGATCGGCCAGGTCCGCCAGAACGAAGATCGCCCCGGGCGGAACGGCGCTTCGATGGCCTTCCAGGAGGTTATCGAGGGCAATGACCTGATGCCCTCGCGCTAACAGGACTTCCGCACAGATGCTTCCAATATAGCCGGCGCCGCCGGTCACGAGAATATTCAACGAAGCCCCTCCGTGGAGTGATGCTGGAATTTGCAAACCCTGAGTATACCGTGGAAAACAGAGCGGCCGGGAAAGGAGCGCCGAAACACCCAAGAAAAGTAAAAGCGCCGAACAGGTCCTTTACCTCCCGCTCGGCGCTTCTACTGACAAAATTTGCGCTAGTAACTTTTTCCCGATAAGAATGCTTCAGCAGTTCCCTCCTGTCCGCTCGCCGGAATCCGTCAAGCTAATTTGTAGATTCAACTACCCATCGCCCCGAGGTTTCGAGGAACTCCACCCCCACGGCGTAGCCGTCGCCACGCAGTGGCTGGCAGTAGGCCACTCGAGCCTCCGAACGAAACTCTCCCGTGCGCGACGCCAACTTCAGGGCCGCGCCTTTCTCCCAGCGCCGCACGCTGACTACGCGCGCGCCTCTCGCGCTGACGTTTTCCGTAAACGTCGCTTCCGTGCCGGGAAGATGCCGATGACCGTCGAGAACCACCGGAATTTCCATCGGAATCCGGTTTTCGCGGCGGTGAAAGGAATAAATGTTTTTCGGCGGCATGTTCTCGATCCTCAGAGGCACGCCGCAATGCGCGTGATGGAATTGATAGTGCTGCCGCGATGCTTCATGCGGTACAGGGCGCGATCGGCCGCCGCCAGAAGCTTTTCCGCGGAATCTCCGTCTTCGGGATACGCGGCGATCCCGGCGCTGACCGAAAGAGCGGGCTCTTCATTCTCAAGCGCCAGGCGCTCGCGAATGCGCGCGGCCACACGCGATGCGATGTCTCGCGGAGCCTCGGGCAACACCAACGCAAATTCGTCTCCACCGTAGCGCGCCGGGGTATCAATCGCGCGAGAGTGATGCTTCAGCGTTTTCCCCAAGCGGACCAGTGCGCGGCTCCCCACCAGGTGCCCATAACGGTCGTTGATGGCCTTCAAGCCATCCATATCCAGGAGCACGATGCTGAAGGGCCGGCGCGTGCGACGCGACCGGTCCAGCTCGGATTCGATTACCGCAATCAGCCGGCGGTAGTTGGCCAACCCGGTCAGCGGATCGCTGACCGCCATCGAACGCACCTGATCAAACAGGCGCGCCTGGTCAATCAGCGCGGCGCCCAGCATGATTGCGTAGCTGGCCACCTTGTTGAGTTCCGCAAGGAAAAATGGACCATCAAACAAGCGACGGGAAAACAAAGCTGCCACGTGGCATCCCGCATTGAGGAGCGCTACCAGGAAAAGCGAGTAGTCGTACAGCGAAGCATCGCTGTCGTTCTTCTTCTCTTTCCGGTAACGCTGATGGAAGAAAATCGCGGCAAGCGCGAATAGGCCTCCAGGGAGCAGTTCCCAGGGGCGCGAGAAAAACGCGCCGGCTTTTGCAACGGGAGTAGCGGGAGCAGCCATGAACGCGGCGCTGGTAATGTAGGCGCCGGCGGCCACAACAAACAACGCGCCTGCAGTTTCCCGGCTGGGCTGCCGGGCAATGGGAATAAAACGTTCCACCGCGAGCGCGGCCAGCAGCAGAACCGCCAGCATCGTGCGGCCAACCATCCAGCCCATGGGCACATGCGTCAGGGCAGCCGTCCCGGCGTGCAACAGATCGTTCAGTCCAAAGTAGCCGATCGTCTCGATCATCCCCGAAAGCACGAAGCCAAATGCGAGAATCAGCGCGATGCGATCATGCGTCCCGCGGAAGCGCACCAGAGCATTTGCGGCATAGCAGAAACAAAGCAACGAGCCGCCGACTTCGAGGAACATGTAGGTGGTGGGACTCCCCGAGACGTTCGTCAGGCGCGAATAGAAGATCACCGCCAGATACAAAACGCCGAAGGCGCCATAGGCGATCGCTGGCAGATGCCCGCGGTCCTTCCGGAAGAAACCCGTGATTTTCGCCCAATCGCCCAAAACATCCCCCAAACACCGGAGAAACTCGGTCCGATCCTGAAATAGCACGTCCATGCCCTTTTCTACGGGCAAGACACGGCCTACAAGCTGTTGAAAATTATGGAATTAATAAACAGACTGAAAGGGACTCGGGAAGCTGAGACACAAGTCGAGACGCGAGGGCGCGTGTCTCAATGCAGATTTGAAACACTATCGTGAATGTATCCAGAGAGTTAGCAGAGGTTTAGGCAACTGAGTCCCGAATGTGGGCAAAGTCTCATCGTGAGACAGTCTCAACTTGCTCTGAGTCAGTGTTTCCTAGGGTTTTGGGGGTAAATCTCGGGCTTCCGAGGGCGCGACAAAGTTGTTGCGCTTGTGCGTGCCATCGCAAAACGGGTTGTTCGCAGAGTGGCCGCAACGGCACAAAGTGACCGCCGTGCGCCCGCCCAAGCCGAACTCCTTGCCCTCCTGATCCACGATCGTGAAGTCGCCCTCAACCCGCAACGGCCCATTCGAGAAAACAGTCACTTTTGTCCCTGCCAATGGATCCTCCGTCGAATTCAGTGTAGTGGACTTCAGACCGGCCAAAGTCCGATGCAAATCCTTAATACCGCGGAACCGAGGGATCCACTTCTGTGGACCACGCCAGAATTCCTCCGCGCAAATTGTGAATCTTCCGGAACCCTGCCTTGCGCAAAAAGTCTACCGCTTCTGCCGAACGCTTGCCGCTGCGGCAGTGCGCCACAATTTCGTGCGAGGAATCCAGTTCGTGCACGCGCCGCGGCAATTCGCCGAGTGGAATAAGATGCCCGTTCAGGTTGCAGATCTGGTATTCGTGCGGCTCGCGCACATCAAGGATATAGAGATCGTCCCCGTTGTCCAGCCGTTGTTTCAATTCCCGCGGTGTGATTTCCGGGACTTGCAAATTGCTCTCGGGCTCTTCCTCGCCGCGAATTCCGCAGAATTCGTTATAGTCGATCAACTCGTGAATCGTGCGATTCGTTCCGCAAACGGGGCAATCCGGGTTTTTGCGCAGCTTGAGTTCGCGGAACTTCATGGCCAGCGCATCGAACAGCACCAACCGCCCCTCCAGCGACTCGCCTTTGCCGAGAATGAGCTTGATCGTCTCCATGGCTTGCAACGAGCCGATAATGCCGGGCAGCACGCCCAACACGCCGCCTTCGGCGCACGACGGCACCAATCCCGGCGGAGGCGGCTCCGGATACAGGCAGCGGTAGCAGGGCCCATCCGGCATGCCAAATACAGTGACTTGTCCCTCAAAGCGGAAAATCGATCCGTACACATTGGGCTTGCCAAGCAGCACACAGGCGTCGTTCACCAAATAGCGAGTGGGGAAATTATCGGTTCCATCTACGATAACGTCGTAATCCTTGAACAGCTCCAACGCATTCTCGCTGGTGAGCTTCGTTTCGTATGTCGTGATCTCGATATTTGGATTGAGATTGCTCAGGCGGGCCTTTGCCGCGGCGGTTTTCGATTGGCCGACGTCGCTGGTGCCAAAGGTGACCTGCCGCTGCAGGTTGGTGAAGTCCACCACGTCGAAATCGACCAGCCCGATCTTTCCGATGCCCGCCGCCGTGAGATAAAGACCAAGCGGCGCACCAAGACCACCCGTGCCGATCAGCAGCACCTTTGCGGCCTTCAGCTTAAGCTGCCCCTCCATGCCCACTTCGGGCATGATAAGGTGCCGGCTGTAGCGGAGAATTTCTTCATTCGTAAGGCTCGCTGCCGGCGCCTGGCCGGTCAACGGCTGTGTTTTGGTTGACATGGTCTTTGTCCCTGAAACTATTTTACGCGGTATGCCTTTAGGAAGAAAGGCAGAGGCAATTACGGCCCGGGTGCCACTCTTTACAGAAATCTGCCGAAATCGTACTCTGAAGCAACTATGTGGAATGTAAACGAGCGATTCGAAAAAAAAGCGATGGACAGCCTGGCAGCGCTGGGCTTTGGCGTGGGCAGCACACGCGGTGTGGTGCGCGTCGAGAAATACGGCTGCGGAGCCGAGTTCCGGCAAGATCCTGACGCGCGATTCCGCATGACCGTGCTGCCGACCATCATGTTGAAAGGGCAGTTCACGCGGCTATGGGACGCCGGCTACCAGAAATTCCTGCTGACGGATGAAGGCTTGAAGGTGCCTGCACTGGCGACGCACCTGAGCAATCTGCGCAAGTTCAACGAAGAACTTCGCACCGCGCTCGGCGTGCCGACTTTCTACAATGAAGCGCTCGGTTCGGTGAGCACGCTAAGTGTTTATGACCGCGTGAAAGGCCGCAAAGGCGACGTCCCCGACGAGACCGTCGGCGCCCACCCGGCCGAGGCAGGCCACTAGGCTCCCTTTTTACGGGCCTTCGCTGGCGCCACTTCCCCAGCGCCATTCTTTGCTTCCTGCAATTGCCGCCGGAATTGTTTCACGTTTACCTTGTGCTTCGCCGCTTTCCGGCTGCCGATGAAGATCACCGGGATGTCCCAGCCGTAGCGTTCCACCAGCACGGGATCGAGGTCGATGTTTACTTCGCGGAGCGCAGCGCCGAATTCCGCGAGAAGCGGATCAATCGCCGCCTTGGCGGCTTCGCAGAGATGGCATCCGGGACGCGAGTACAGCGTCACGTCGAGAGCCGGAGCGGTGGCAAGTCGAACTTCTTCCGGATGTTCGTTCATGGTTTGGGACTCGAGTACCTCTGGAATGGCCCGGCGTGCGGGTAAAATGCCTTCGCGCGATAGAGCTCCGCGATTTGCCGCAGGTGGCCGAGATCGTGATTCGCGAGTTCGTTCAGGAGTTGCAGCAGCGTAACCGTGCCCATTTCCGGGTGCACGGCCGTGCGCGAGCCGCCGCTGGCGGGAATGGAGTGCCAGAAAAAAATGTGCGCGCGGCGGGCGGCAACGAAATCATGGAGATGCTGGTGGGCCGTGCGCTTGCGAATCTCCGCTTCATCGGGTGGAACAAAACGGGCTAACTGCGGATTGTCATCCACGACCATGCGTTTGGCACGGTCGGCGTACAGCTGCTCGATCACCCGCAGGTGCGCCAGGACTTCGGTGATGGACCAGCGCTCCGCAGCGGGCTTCCAATCGAGAATGTCCTCGGGAACGTCGCGCAGGAGGAGTTCGAGCATGGGCGGCGTTTTTTCCAGGAGCGAAATCGCCGGCTGCAAAGTGGACACTCGCGAAAGAGCTTGCATCACAGACCTCTGGGGGGCAGGCTGATTGTATCCCGCCAAGAGGCCGCGGCAAAAGCCTGGAGTTAACACACGGGGATGGGAGAAAAGAAATGGGTCGTGTGGCAGCCCTGATGGATGATCTGTTTTTTCAAATGAAGGTGGCGGAAACCGCGAAGCATCTCGGCCTCGAGTTTAAAGTGGCAAGCAACCCCGAAGCGCTGATCAATCTGCTGGAGCCGCCGACGCGCCTGGTGATCGTGGACCTTAATTCGCGGAATCAGCCCGTGGCAACCATCGAGCGCATCCGGGCAACTCAAAAAGAGCTGCGCGTGGTGGCGTTTTTGTCTCACGTGCAGACGGAGCTCGCGGCCCAGGCTCGGGCCGCAGGTTGCACGGAAGTGATGCCGCGCTCCGTGTTCACGCAAAATCTGGCGGGCATCCTGCAAAGCGCAAAGGACTCGTCTTTGTGATTCGAAAATCGCCTGCTCTCGTCGGCTATTCGCGGTGTCTGATTTTTCTGTTGGCCGCGTCCGTATCCGCCGGCACAGCGTCTGCGCAATCACCAGCACCGGAGGGTGCAGCCGCCGCTCTGCGCGACGCCCTGGTGACCGCCTGTTCGCAGGATACCGAACAGTTTGTCCGCGCCTTGACGGCGCGTAACGCCGAAGCGTTCGCCCGCATGACACCGCCTGCGCGCACAACGCTTTTGAAGCGATTCGTGCTCCTCGACAAGCCGGGAAAACCCACCGCCGCCAATGATACGCAGGGGCGTTTGCTGGTTTCCTGCGCCACTCCTGAAGTAACCACCTCGATGGAATTGGACAAAGCCGAGCTGCGTGACAACCTCGCCTATATTTCGCTGACCATCAAGGACGCCAACGATACCGTCGGCAATTCCGCGCACCACGTCACCATGGGCATGGTTCGCGAAAATGGCCAATGGAAAATTCTCTCGCTCGGCCTGTTGTTCCTGGATTTGCCTTCCCTCGAATCCGAGTGGGACCGCGCGGAAATGAAATCCAACGAACAAGCGGCCATCGCCACGCTGCGCAATCTCGTGGAAGCGATCGAAACCTATCGCAAGACCTACACGCACCTTCCCGATTCGCTGCTGGCATTGGGGCCCGCTCCCGACGGTACGCGCAAACCCGACAAGGCCGGTCTGGTGGAGGAAGAACTCGCGAAGGGGAGGAAGGGCGGATACTCCTATCGTTACGTCATCGTCGGCGCAAACACCTCCGGCGCCCCCGCCAAATATGAGGTCGCTGCCATTCCCAGCGAGTACGGACGGACGGGGCTGCGATCGTTTTTCTACGGCTCCGACGGCGAGTTGCGCGCCGGCGACCATAAGGGATCGGTCGGGAGCGTGCTCGACCCGAAATTAGAGGATACTAACGCTGCCTCTTCCGATCCTCCTCATTAATCTTTATGCTCTTTTCGCGCCATCTCCGTTGCGAACTGCCGCGCCCCGCGCCAAAATGAATGTAGGCTCATCCATCAACATAGAGATACGGTAATTCCGCGCCTCGGCTTTCTTCTCCTGCGTGCAGGTGTGTGCGTCCGAATGGCAGGAGAAGGGCATGCCCAATGTCACGGTGGAGCGGCGATCCGCTCCGCGTTTCGCGATGGTACTTGCGGCGGAAGTCGTGGAACTCCCTCGCGGTGCCAAGTTGAGCGCGCGCACGGCGGATATCAGCCGGACGGGCTGCTACATTGACACGCTGAATCCCATTCCCGAAGGCTCGCAGGTCCGCCTCCGCATCACCCATCATGATGAAATATTCCAAGCCGTTGGCCGCGTGGTGTATGTCAGCTACGGCCTGGGGATGGGAATTGCCTTTGTCTCGGTCGAACCCGAAGAATCAGCAAAGCTGGATCGCTGGCTGGCCGAATCCGGCAGTGAGTTCTGAACCCCGCAACTCGCAATTTGTGAAGCGAGGGAAGTGCGTTACTATTCGGCTTCGGATATGCACCCTCTGCTGCCGCGCCGCCTGCTCTCTCTGTGTGTACTACTCTTTTTTGCGGCAAACGCCCCGCTCACCTACGGACAAGAATTGGAACCAGGCCTCGGCTCCCTTCCCGTTTTCGAGTTTCACAGCGGGTTCTGGGTGAATCTTCACCAGTTTCTCTACTACCAGGCTCGCTTGCGGGATGCCACGCCGGAAGCAAGGGCTGCCGCCGGGAGACCCAACGGGCCGGTCCTCAAACAGACTCCGCTCACGCTGACCGCCGACGAGCAAAAAACCTGGGAGCAGGCAATCGCTTACTACCAGCACAACTACGCGGACAAGGACCCGCAGGTCAACCTGGACCTGATTCTCCTGAAAAATCAGCTGGGCGATTTTGAAGATTGCAACGAACTCCTCGGCAAAAAGAAGCGCGCCTGCGATGCAGGCCTGCCCGGAAATATCGGCGTCATCCTGGAGGCCGCCGCTCCCATTTATCGCCGCCACTGGTGGGCCGATCAGGACCGCGCCAACCGGCGCTGGGTGGCGCGCGTGGCACCGCTGGTGCGCGAACAGGGCGTGGGCATTTCGCAGCGCCTCGCGGAGATTTATCAATCCACCTGGCCAGCCGAAAAAATTCGCGTGGAGGTCTGCGCCTTTGCCAACTCCGCCGGCGCGTTCACCACGCTCGACCCGCTGCGCGTGACCATTTCGAGCACCGATTTCCGCAATCAGGGCACAAACGCGCTGGCCGTTCTCTTCGAGGAATCCTCGCACGGCATCTCACTCCCGGTGAAAGACGCCATTGCCCGCGAATGCCGCCAGCGCGAGAAACCCATCCCGCGCGACCTCTGGCACGCGCTCATCCTTTACACCACCACCGAAGTGTTACGGCCCGTCCTGGAGGATGCAGCGCCCGAAGCCAAAATGGCGGAGACCCCTGAGCCACAAAAAGCCAAAGAGACGCACGCCCATTCCGACCTCGCCGACAAATTCGCCCAGCGCGGCTGGGGCGACTATCTCCACCTGATCGACATCTATTGGCAGCCGTATATGGACGGAAAAGCCAACTTCGAAGACGCCATCGCCCACCTCGTCTCCGCTGTCTGATGAATGGAAATCTGTGTCGGCCACATTCTCAGCTCGTTGACAGCTTCACATTTTGTGAAGTACACTCTAACAGTGCACATCGTTACGCTGAAGCACTTGCATCAGGCAATGGAGGATTATCCAGATGCGGCAAGCGAGATTAAGGCTTGGGTGACGGTCGTCAAAGGTGCCCGATGGCACGATTTCCCGGAAGTGCGGAGCACTTTCAAAGATGCCGACAACGTTCGCGGGTACGTCATTTTTAACATCCGGCGGAACCGGTACCGGCTCATTACTGTCATTCATTATGCAAAGACCACTTTTCAAAAGCGAACGCAAGGTCACATTTACATTCGGTCATTTTTGACGCACAAGGAATACGACAATCCCGGTAATTGGGATAAGAAATTTGGTGCAAAATGACAACGCTTCTTGCCGACCCTGCCAAAATGATCGCGAAAGGCGCGCCTCGCGTGATTCACAATGACGCCGAACTCGCCGCTTATACGGACGTTCTCTTCCGGCTGACCTCCCTCTCTCAGCCCTCTCGTTCCGAGGAGGAGGCCATTGAACTCCTCACTCTTCTGATTGAACGTTATGAGGAGGTGCACTATCCGATTCCCGCCGCCAACCCTGTTTCCGTAGTACGTTTCCTTTTAGAACGCCAGAACCTTACGCAACGCGATTTAGTCCCGGAATTCGGTTCGGAAAGCGCGGTCTCCATGTTTCTCTCTGGGCAACGGAAGCTCACTCTGGATCAGGTTCGTAAACTCAGTTTGCGCTTCAACCTTTCCGCAGACGTCTTTATCCATGCCGGGCGCAAATCCAGGTCTTAGAGAGAGCACGAGCCGTGGCGCGTGCTGCGAAAAAGTAGGGCAAACATGCGTAAGAGTGGCCCACGCTTTCCAACCCCGAAAGCGTAGGCCACCCCAGAAGATTCTTAAAATATTCGACCCGCCCACCTGGTTTTCGCTGTTTAGCGGGATCGTGGGTCGCGGAATTTCCGGTTTGCCCGTGTACTAGACGCCGATTTATTGACACATTCGGAAGCGGTGGATATCATTGCGCCGCAATCGAGTAGAAGTTGTTGCATAAACCCTTTTCACCTCAATGGAATCAATAACTTAGCCAGGTTATGCAATGCGCTCTAAGAAAAATGCGAATCAACCGGTCGCAACTGACACGCAGTCTAATTGTGTTCCTCTCGATGATGGGATGGGCCTTTGCGCAGCAGAACACGAGCCGATCGTGCGATGTGCCGTTGGTGGTAGGCTATTGGCGGAAACTACATCGTAAAGATCTGACCGTTCATCTGGGAACTGAACTCGTATCTGCGGACAACGTTTTCCTCGACAATGGCCCAAAGCGTGTGGCCGTGATCCTCGACTCCAGCAAACAAATTTCAGAGGAAGAGTGGAAGGTCCTACTGGATATAACCTCCGCTCTGGTGGAACATGCGAGGCCCCAAGACACATTTTCTTTATTTCTCATCGGAGCTGATGACTCGGGCGGTCCTTTTTTGACCACAGAGGATGTACGCAATAGACTGCGGAAATTCGCTCTTTCATCTCCTCCGCGGTCTTCGCGGGATGCGAATGAGCGAATTTACGACGCTATTCTCGCCGCGGCGGCGCATTTGACTCCTTCAAAGTTCGGCGACGTCACACTCTTTTTGGGTCATGACAAGGACTGTGGAGTCGAGGTGTGGCGCGGTGGTTTAGGCGGGGCCTATCGGTTGCCGACCCTTTCGTCTGTCGGTGCCTCACTAGCCCGGCCATGCTTCCGTTTCCACACCCCGCTCATCG
>Ga0335082_10003074_pt1 | contig 18088 bp, 10 predicted proteins | sample Lox_Sample_41_FD_206718 | JGI IMG/M metagenome (GOLD analysis project Ga0335082, IMG submission 206718) | Soil microbial communities from Loxahatchee National Wildlife Refuge, Florida, United States - Lox_Sample_4.1 | ecosystem: Environmental > Terrestrial > Soil > Wetlands | place: USA... | reverse complement strand
GATCGAAGCCGAACTCCTTCTTGATCTCTTGCTTGATGTTGGGGATGGCTTCGATGCACGACAGCTCGTACACCGACTGGGCGTTGTCGGTCACCGGGCCGTAGGAGTCCACCGCGATGGTCACCGGTCCCATGCCCAGGAAGCCGAAGGCCACCAGGCCGAAGGCGAACACGGGCGCCGTCATCTCCGCCGTGCGGGCGGGCAGCGCGGCGCGCAACTCGTCGAGGCTGAAGAACCACGCCAGCCCCATGAGCACCACGAACACGATGCCCATCCAGTAGGCGGAGAAGTTGCCGGCGATGAGACCCGAGAGGACGTTGAGCGACGGGCCGCCCTCGCGCGAGGCGGTGACGATCTCGCGCACGTGGCCCGACTCCGTGGACGTGAAGACCTTGACGACCTCGGGGATCACCGCGCCGGCGATGGTGCCGCAGCTGATGATCGCCGAGAGTTGATACCAGAGTGAGCCGCCGCCGAGGTCGCCGATGAGGAGATAGGAGACCATGAAGGTCAGGACGATCGACACGAACGACGTCAGCCACACGAGCACGGTGAGCGGCTGCTCGAAATTCATCTTGTCGGCGTTCGCGTAGCGCGCGTGCTGGATGGTTTCGTTGATGAGGTAGGAGAGGCCGCTGGCGACGATCATCATGATGCGCATCGCGAAGATCCACACCAGCAACTTCACCTGCAGGTCGGCGTTATCTCGCAGCACCAGCAGAATGAACGTGATCAGCGCCACGCCGGTGACGCCGTAGGTTTCGAAGCCGTCGGCGGATGGTCCGACCGAGTCGCCGGCATTGTCACCGGTGCAGTCGGCGATCACGCCGGGGTTGCGCGCGTCGTCCTCCTTGATGTTGAAAACGATCTTCATCAGGTCGGAGCCGATGTCGGCAATCTTGGTGAAGATGCCGCCGGCGATACGCAGGGCGGAAGCGCCGAGCGACTCGCCGATGGCGAAGCCGATGAAGCAGGGGCCGGCGAAGCTGGCCGGAATGAAGAGCAGAATAATCAGCATCATCAGGAGCTCGGTGGAGATCAGCACCATGCCGATGCTCATGCCGGCCTTCAGCGGGATGTCGTAGGTGGGGTAGGGCTTGCCCTTGAGGGCGGCGAAGGCGGTGCGCGAGTTGGCGAAGGTGTTCACCCGAATGCCGAACCAGGCGACGCCGTAGCTGCCGCCGATGCCGATGAGGCTGAACAGCAGGACGACGATGACCTTCACCATGTCGCCCTCGAAGGCGCGGGTGAAATAGACGGCCATGATCGTGCCGATGAACACTTCGAGGAGCAGGATGAACTTGCCTTGCGTGATCAGGTAGGTCTTGCAGGTTTCGTAGATCAGCTCGGAAATCTCCCGCATCGACTTGTGCACCGGGAGGCTGCGCAGCTGCTGATAGATCATGATCCCGAAGCCGAACCCGAGGGCGCACACCAGCAGCCCGCCGGTGAGCAGGTGCTGACCGGTCATTCCGAGAAAGCTGACCGACGAGAAGTTCGGCAGCACGAGATTCATCTCGCCTGCGGCATGCCCCTCCGCTGCCCACGCCGGGCCGGCGACGGCCAGGAGCATACTGACCCAGCCGACAACGGACCCTATTCTTCTCCCTGTGTATGCCATCCTCTTTTTCGCTCCTCGGGAATTTCGGCGATCCCGCAACCCTTGCGGGGCCGATGCGGTTGCTCGGTTGAATTCCGTCGCCTGGTGCCCGCCCCGAAACCTGCGGCGTTTGCGTGGAGACCGTGCAGGCGACTCTGTCGAACGTAGCCTTATGGCAAAACTCACTTTGAAAGACAACTCCCGCCCGCCACGCGGACGTTGACCCTCCGGCGGGCCGATGTTAGCGTCGCCGGCAGTTTGAGCAACCACCGCAATCCGGTTCCCACTGTGGATGCCATCATCGAGGTGCCCGATGGGATCGTTCTCATCGAACGCCGCTTCCCGCCGCCAGGCTGGGCGCTGCCAGGGGGCTTCGTGGAGTACGGCGAAACCGTCGCGGCGGCGGCGGTGCGCGAGGCACGCGAGGAGACCGGGCTACAGATCACGCTCACCGAGCTGTTCGGCGTCTACTCGGACCCGCAGCGTGATCCGCGACGGCATACCATCGCGGTGGTTTTTCTGGCGACCGCGACGGGGACGCCGGTCGGCGGAGACGACGCCGCCGCGGCGCGCGTCTGTACGCTCGACGCGCTGCCGTCGCCACTGGCTTTCGACCACGCGCGCATTCTGGCCGACTACCGCGAGTACCGACGCAGCGGGCGCCGTCCCGGGCCATGACCGCCGGACCGATGCTGCAGCTATTGTGCGTGCTGACGCCCGAGGAGCGCCGCGCCCTGCTGCGCCTCGCTCGTGACAGCATCCGTTGCGCGGTGCTCGGGGGCGCGGAGCCGGCGGTCGTCCCGCTCACCGAGGCATTGCAGGCACCGGGGGCGGCGTTCGTCAGCCTCCACCGTGACGGCCGGCTGCGCGGCTGCATCGGCACGCTGCGGGCGGACGAACCTCTCTACCGGACGGTGCTGCACGTGGCCCGCTCGGCGGCGCTCGAGGATCCGCGCTTCGCCCCGCTCTCCGCCCCGGAGCTGACGCGGCTCGAGATCGAGATCTCGCGTCTCAGCGCGCTGGTGCCGGCGCGGCCGGCAGACGTGCAGCCCGGTCGCCACGGCGTCGCCGTCACCCTCGGTGCGTGCCGCGCCGTGCTGCTGCCCCAGGTGGCGACGCTACACGGGTGGGATCGCGACACGTTGCTCACTGAGGTGTGCGTGAAGGCCATGCTGCCACCGGATGCCTGGCGGCGCGCCGACGCGACGCTGCAGGTGTTCGAGGCCGAGGTGTTCGCCGACGACGGCGGCTGACGGCGACCGACACTACGGGTGTCGTCGGCGACGTCCGGGGGCGACGGCGCGCCGCTGCTTACGCCGCGCGCCGCGCTTGCGGCGCAAGCCGGAGCGCAGGTATCCAGGGTCCAGATTCAGTACCCCGCAGACGTACTCGAATGAAAGCCGCACGTCGTCCCCGTCGGCACGGGCGTCCTCCGGATCCATGATCCACTGCTCGGCATCGCGGAACAGCCGATTGGGGGCACGAGCATTCTCCTGGTAGCAGCGGATCGCGTCCTCGAGAACCGCGACGAGCAGGCGGTACTCTCCGAGCTTGCCGGCGGCCGCCCGCCGCACGGTCGCAAAGTATTGGTCGGGGAGAACCCCGACAGGCAGCCGATCGTGGAGGTCGGCGTCGGCCATTGACCGCTCAGCGTGTCCCCGGGCGGTGCTGCCGTGCCGCCCCGTACGAATGGCGCAGCCGCTTGTGAGCCCAGGAGACATGCGCATAGCTCAGCCACTGGGTTTCCAGATCGTGATACGCTCCCAGCAACGCCTCGGACACTTGCTCATCGCGATAGTCGTCCACGTCGTACCCGCACTCCTCGAAGCGCGGTCGGATGAGCGCCATCGCCAGCCTCGGATCGGGTGCCAGCCAGCCGGTGCCAGCGGTGGATCGGCTCAAGGCGCGACGGTGCCCCGCGGTGTCGAGCGCGCGCACGACCGCCGGCACGAGTCGTGGCAGGTGGAACTTGTCGACGAAATCGCAGGCTCCGGCTCGCAGCATGCCGGCCGCGACCGCAGCGTTGACGTTGCCGCTCACGCCGATAACCGGCACGTGCCGGTCCTGCCTGAGGATCAGATCGAGCGCCACCTCCGGGCGTAGCGCCGGCATCTGATGATCACACAAAATCACGTCCCAGCGTTGCTCTGCCAATGCGGCGTCCAGCGCTAACGCGCTGTCGACGCGCTTCCAGTGAGGCGTATAGCCGCCGGCGCGCAGCGCTTCCACCGCTAACAAGGTGTCATTCTCGCAGCCATCGATCAGCAATACGTTGAGTGGTGTGCCCATCGCATCCTCCTACGGCACGGGCATGGCGCTACCTCGGATGTTGTCTGGTCCGAGTTGTCTCCGCGAGCGATGAAGATGAGAAGACGGCATCCGGTGCGGCGACGAAACCATGAGTGATGTCGAAGCGAACAGTTGCCAAACTGCGGTGTGCCATCAGCGGTCCCATCCGTCCTCGACCCCTACCAGTCACCGCGTATATCTACGCACCTAGTACGTCGTCCGCCGCTCCCCGTCAACCGTGGGAGTGCACCTCGATGACGTTGCCGTCGGGGTCGGCGAACATGAAGAGCCGAAACGGACCCACCGGTAGGATGTTCGTGATTGTCGATGCGAGGAGCGTGATGCGCTGGTGCTCGGCCTCGATGTTGGCGACCTCGAAGTCGGGAATGCAGTTGTTGCCCACCGTGAGCGGATATGCGTAGGCCGTCTTGTGCATCAGCCCGAACTGCGCGTCGCCGATGCGGAACGCCGAGAAGCGGTCCGACACGAGGGTCGGCTCGCTCTGGAATATGGTGCGATAGAACTGGACGGCACGCGGCATGTCGGTCACCGCAACGTATACATTGAGCTTCATGCGCCAGGCCCTCCTGCCGTCACGAGCAGACGCGTGCCGCTCCGCGGTCGCGGACTCAGCCGAGCTGACGCAGCGCCGCTTCGATGCGGTCGAGGCCGCGCTCGAGGTTGGGCATCGAATTGGCGTACGAGATGCGGATGTGGTCCGGGTAGCCGAAGTCGGTGCCGCCGACGACGGCGACGTGCGCCGTTTCGATCAGGTAACCGGCCAGCTCGTCTCCCGTGGTGGGCTTGTTGGTGCCGCGGTTGAGGTACGCCGCGACGTTGGGGAACACGTAGAAGGCGCCCTGCGGCTGCGGGCAGCGGATGCCGGGGATGGCGCGCAGACGCTCGACGATGAAGGCGCAGCGCTTGCCGAACTCGGCCATCATCGGCGGCACGGAATCCTGCGGGCCGCCCAGGGCGCGCGCCGCCGCGGCCTGCGCGATCGACGACGGGTTGGAGGTCATCTGCCCTTGCAGCGTCGACATCGCCTTGATGACGTGCGCCGGCCCGGCGGTGTAGCCGATGCGCCAGCCGGTCATCGCATATGTCTTCGACACCGAGTTCACCAGCAGCGTGCGCTCGCGCAGGTCGGGACGCAGGGCGAGGACGCGCCCCAGGCGAAAGCCACCATAGACCATCATCTCGTAGACGTCATCGGAGATGATCAGCAGATCGCGCGCCGCGATCACCTCGAGCAGCGCCGCCAGCTCGCGCTCGTCGTAGGCGACGCCGGCGGGATTGCTGGGGCTGTTGATGATGATCGCCTTGGTGCGCGGGGTGAGTGCCGCGTCGACGTCCTCCGGTTGCAGCTTGAAGTCGCGCTCCGCGGCGGTGCGCAGCAGACGCGCCTGCGCGCCGGCCATGAGCAGCATGTCGGGGTAGCTGACCCAGAAGGGGCTGGGCACGAGCACCTCGTCGCCCGGATTGAACAGCACCTGAAAGGCCTCGAACAAGGCATGCTTGCCGCCACAGCTGGCCAGCACCTCGCGCTTCTCGTAGCTCAAGCCATTGTCGCGCTTGAGCTTGGTGACGATGGCGCTCTTCAGCTCGTCGGTGCCGCCCACCGGCGTGTACTTCGTCTGGCCGCGGCGCATCGCCTCTTGCGCGGCCTGCTTGATCGATTCCGGCGTGTCGAAGTCGGGCTCGCCGGCGCCGAAGTCGATCAGGTCGACCCCCTGCGCGCGCAAGGCAGCAGCCTTCTCCGTCACCATCATCGTGGCGGAGGGTTTGATCAGATCCAGTCGGCTACTGATGTTCATGTTCACACCTCTAGAAAGCACAGTCGACGGCGCGGCGCGAGGGGAGCGGGGGACGGCGTTCCGACGAACGTGGGTGTCAGGGGCGCGACTTCAACTTCTCGCGCAGACGCCGCAGGACCGACTCGGGCAGCAGCGCGCTGACGTCGCCGCCCAGGCTGGCGACCTCTTTGACCAGACGCGATGCGGTGTAGAAGTGCGTCTCGCCGGCGGCCATGAAGAAGGTCTCGATGTGCGGCCGCAGGTGCCGGTTCATCATGGCCATCTGAAACTCGTACTCGAAATCGGACACGGCGCGCAGGCCACGGATGATCACGTGCGCCTCGACGCGGTCGCAGTAGTCCACCAGCAGGCCGGTGAAGCTGTCGGCACGGGCGCGCCCGGACGTGTCGGCCAGCGCATCGTGGATCATCGCCACGCGCTCCTCGGCGGTGAAGAAGGCGCGCTCCTTGCGCGGATCACTCGAGCCCGCCGCAACCGCGACGATGACCTCGTCGAACACGTTGACGGCGCGGCGCACCACGTCGAGATGGCCGCTGGTGAACGGGTCGAAGGACCCGGCGTACACCGCACGCTGGGGAGACAGTCTGCTGCTTCGGGCTTCTGGCATGAGGTCGTCCGCTACCAACAAGGCGACGCCTGTCTTCCCATAGCGTCGCGTCTGCGTCAATCGGAGCCCGTCATAGCGCACCGCCGGCGCTTCAGCGAGGGCGTGCTCGATGACCACCCAGCCGCCGGGCTGCACCAGACCCTGCGCGGCCAGGGCGGCGAGCGTCACGGCGACGTGGCCCTGCTCGTACGGCGGATCGGCGAGCACGCCGTCGAAGCGCCGCTCCCCACGCGCCAGTTGCGTCAACGCGCGCGCCGCCGAGGCGCGCACGACGTGTGCCTGCGACTCGAACCGGCAGGCGCGCAGGTTGGCGCGCAGCGCGTCGATCGCCGCGGCCGACTGCTCGACGAAGGTGACGCTGCCGGCGCCCCGACTCAGCGCCTCGATGCCCAGCGCGCCGCTGCCGGCGAACACGTCGAGCACCTGCGCGCCCGCGAGGGAGAAGCGGCTGGCAATGATGCTGAACATGGCGCCCTTGACCTTGTCGGCGGTCGGGCGCGTCGCCGTGCCGTGCACGCTCCGCAAACGACGACCTTTGGCCGAGCCGGCGATGACGCGCATGAAAGCTTTCAGCTGTCAGCGTTCAGCGGTCAGCTGGGAAGCGAAGCGGACAACCCGCGGGTACGCGGGGTGAATGCTGATCGCTGACTGCTGAGTGCTGATCGCTACTCCTCACGTTCGATAGTCCGAGTTGAAGCGCACGTAGTCGACGCTCAGATCCGAGGCGATGCGGTGGGCCACCGCAGCGCCGGCGTGCAGGTCGATGGTCAGGGTGAACTCCGGCTGGCGCACGATCGCTGCGGCACGACGTTCGACCTTGCCGACGATCTCTTCGCCGCGGCGGACGACCTGCACGTCGTCGAAGTAGACGTCGAGCTTCTGCGGGTCGAAGACGGCGCCGCTGTACCCGGCGGCGCAGACGATGCGGCCGGTGTACGGGTCGCCGCCGTAGAAGGCCGTCTTGCAAAGCGGCGAGCGGGCCACCGTATCGGCGAGACGTTCGGCGTCGCGCCGGTTGCGTGCCCGGTGCACGCGGATGTCGATGACCTTGGTGGCCCCTTCGCCGTCCTTGACGATCATCCGCGCCAGCGCCGTCATCACCCGCGTGACCGCGCCGCAGAGCGCGGCGAAGTCCGCCGAGCGGGTGGTGAGCGGCCGGTTGCCGGCGACGCCGTTGGCCAGGAGGACGGCGGTGTCGTTGGTGCTGGTGTCGCCGTCGACGACGATGGCGTTGAACGACTGCGGCAGCGCGACGCGCAGGGCTCCGCGCAGGGCGGGGAGCGTCACGGCGGCGTTGGTCATGACGTAGGTCAGATTCGTGGCGTGCCCGCTGCCGGTCGGGGTCATCTGCGGCGCAATCATCCCGGCGCCCTTGGTCATGCCGGCGATGACGATCTCGCGGCCATCGATGACCAGCCCTTCGCTGGCGAACTTGGGGAAGGCATCGGTGGTCATGGTGCCTTCGAGGGCCTGATGGAAGCCGTCGGCCGAGAGGGCGCGGCAGGCGGCGCGCACGCCGGCTTCGATCTTGCGGCGTGGCAGCGGCACACCGATGCGGCCGGTGGAGGAGGGGATGACGAGGTGCTCGTCGATCCGTAACTCGCGGGCGACGATGGCGCACATGTCGCGTGCCATCTTGAGGCCGCTGCGCCCGGTGTAGGCGTTGGCGTTGCCGCTGTTGATCACGATGGCTTGCAGCCGTCCGGCCGGCGCGCGTTCGATGCCGACGAGCACCGGTGCCGCCTTGACGCGATTGGTCGTGAACGCCGCGGCGGCGGCCGCCGGCACGGCGGAGACGATCAGGCCGATGTCGCGCTTGCGGCTTTCCTTCAGACCACAGCGTACCCCGGCGAAGCGAAAGCCGGGGATACGAATCGGTACCTGCCGCACACGAAGCCTCATCTTGTCTCCACCTCCATCCAGCCGGCCGTCGTCTGCTAACGCGAACGGACGGGCGCTGCAAGCATTGGTGCAGACAGGTGGCTCACGGCGTCGTGTGCTGCGACTTGCCGATCCCGTAGCGTTCCAGCTTGTCGAGCAGGGTGCGCCGGCCGATGCCGAGATCCGCCGCGGCGCGCGTCTGATTGTTGTTGTGGCGCGTCAGGGCGTCGCGAATGAGTTGGATCTCGAGGCGCTCGACGGCGGTGCGCAGCGAGCCGTTCGTGGTCGTCGTGCCGTTGCTGACCGCCACGAAGGTGCTCGAGAGCAGGTCCGGCGTAATCATGGCCCCCGCATCGGCGAGCGCGTGGGCGCGGTACACTTCGTTCTCGAGCTCGCGCACGTTGCCGGGAAAATCGTGCGTGCTGAGGCGCTCCAAGGCTTCGGGTGAAAAGCCGAGGACGGTCTTGTCGGTGGCGGCCATGCGTTGCTCCAGGACATGCTGCGCGAGCAGGGGAATATCTTCGCGGCGCTCGCGCAACGGCGGGGTGTTGATGACGAAGACGCTGAGGCGGTAGTAGAGATCCTTGCGGAATCGCCCCTCGGCGACGTCCTTCTCGAGGTCGTGATGAGTGGCCGCGATGATTCGCACATCCACTTTGATCGGTTGGTTGTCGCCGACTCGGCGGATCTCGCCCTGATCGAGGACACGCAGCAAGCGCGTCTGCAAATCGGGCGGACAGTCGCCGATCTCGTCGAGGAACAGCGTGCCGCCGTCGGCGAACTCGAACAGTCCCTTGCGATCCTCCGCGGCGCCGGTGAAGGCACCGCGGCGGTGGCCGAACAACTCGCTGGTGAGCAGGTCGGGGGCGATGGCGCCGCAGTTCTCGCTGACGAAGGGTTTGTCGGCACGCGGGCCGTTGTAATGGATGGCGCGCGCGATCAGCTCCTTGCCGGTACCGGTTTCGCCGAGAATGAGCACCGTGGCGTCGCTGGCGATGGCGCGCGCGGCCAGATCGAGCATGCGCTGGCGCGCCGGGCTCGCCCCGACGATCTCCTCGAAGCTGTAGTGGCCGCGCGCGTCGCGCCGGAGCAGGGTGTTCTCCACCCGCAGCCGCGCGTTGGCGGTCTTCAGCTCTTCTTGCAGGCGGAGGTTATCCAGCGCCAAGCGGTGCATCTCGAGACCCTGGCGGACCGCGACGCGCAGGTCGTCCTTCTTCCACGGCTTGGTCAGATAGCGGTAGACGCGGCCGGCATTGATGGCCTCGATGAGCGACTGAATGTCCGTGTATCCGGTGAGGATGATGCGCACCAGCTGCGGGTACGGCTCGATCGTGCGTTGAATGAACTCGGTGCCGCTCATGCCGGGCATTCGCTGATCGATGATGGCGACGGCGATCTCCGGGTGCGCGGCGAGGAGCGCCAACCCCTCTTCGCCGGTGGTGGCCGTATGGACGGTGTAGTTCCCGTGCAACGTGATGCGCAGCAGGCTGACGCTGGCGGGCTCGTCGTCGAGCACGAGCACGGCGGGCGGCTTCGCCTCATGCGGAGAATTCGCAGGCTCAGTCATCACGCCGTCTTGCTCGCCAGGCGTCAGTTAGCGCATGCGCCGCCCACCTGTCAAAAGGTGAGGCATGCGCCCCGCACCTCTCCTCGGCGGCGGTGTTTGAGTCCGCATCATCGTCCGTGCTAGGCACATCGTGGGCCGATACTCGTGACGACGTTGGGTGCAGTCGATCGTGATTCCGGCGCCGCGCCACCTGCTGCCGAGCGGTTGGCAGCGATCGCCAGTTCAGCGCCGCGCCTTCGCCGTTTGCTGACGTACTGGCAGCCGCTGACGGCCCTGGTCCTGGCGCTACCGCTGGCGGTGGTTGCCGTCGTCTGCAGCCTGCAGTGGTTCGCTGCGCCGTTCCCGGGTTTCTTCATGATGGCCAACGCCGTGATCCCGACGGTGGGGACCGTCGAATGGCCTGCAGAGAAGTCGGCGCTGTTCCACAGCCAGGTGATTGCGGTGGAGGGTACGCCGGTGCGCTCCAGCGCGGAGGTGTACGCGTACGCGGCGCAGCGGCCCGCCGGCACGCCGGTCACATACACCTTTCGCAAAGATGACGAGATCTTCCGACGCACCCTGCCGACGCGCAGCTTCGGCGTGTCTGACTACCTGCAGACGTATGGCTTGCTGCTGTTCTTCGGCAGCATTTGTCTGGCCTCTGGGATCGCCGTCGGCTTCCTGCAACCGCGGTACGTGACGGCGCAAGTCTACCTGGCGCAAGCGCTGGTCACCGGTCTCTATGCGACGACCGCGGTCTTCCTGCACCGCCCGGACTTTCCGATGCTTGGGCAACTGTGTCTGGTGTTGGAGAGCCTGTTTGCGGCGACCTGGGTGCACCTGGCGTTGGTGTTTCCCATCGAGCGCCGCTTCACCGGAGCCAAGCGGCTGGTGCCATTCCTCCCCTACGCACTGAGCGCCGGGCAAGCGGTCGCCGTGCTGTACGGCTTCAACGCCGTGCCTCCCAATCTGACGGCGATGCACCTGACGTACGTCTACAACTCCGTGGGCATCGCCTGCTTCGTCGCCGCGGTGGCGATCGGCTACTGGGACACGAGCGAGCTGCTGCCTCGCTTGCGCGCCAAGGCGATCCTGACGGGGGCCATCGTCTGCTTGCCGTGGCCGATCCTGGCGTTTCTCGACAACGCCCTGTCGGGGCGCGCCATCCCGGTGCAACTCACGCTGGTGCTCACCCCCTTCGGCTACGCCAGCCTCGGCTATGCGATCGTCAAGCACGATCTCCTCGACATCGATCGGGTGATTCGACAGAGCTTCATCTACACCCTGCTCAGCATCATCGTCGTCGGAGCGTACGCGCTGCTCCTGGCGCTGCCCGTGGAGCTGATTCCCGGCGTCACGCACGAAGGCCGGACCCTGCTCAGTATGGTATTCGTGCTGGTGTTGGCGTTCGCCCTGGACCCGCTGCGCAATCTGGTGCAGAGCCTGGTCGATCACGCCTTCTATCGGCGCCGCCTCGACTACCGGGCGACCATTCGGGCGCTCAGCACCGTCATGACCACGCTGCTCGATCTCCGCCAGGTCGTCGAGCAGGTCACGCAGGTCGTCACCGACGCCTTGCAGATCGAGTCGACCGCGGTGTGCTTGGTCGACGGCGACAAGCGCGGGACGATTTTCGCGCGGACGAGTGTGGGGGGAGCGCGCCTCGAGCAGCACGACGAGGCGGCCGTGGTTGGGCTCACCCGGCTCATGGAGTTATTCCCGCAGGAGCCCGATGCCCGGGCGCTGTTACGCCGGTTGAGCGAAGCGGGCGTCGAGCCCGAGGCCCGGCGTCTCCTCACGCGGCTGGGTGCCTTGGTCGTCGTGCCGCTGATGCTGCATGGTCGGGCCATCGGCCTGCTGTCGTTCGGGCCGAAGCGGTCGGGCCAACCGTTCGATTCCGAGGCCGTCGACCTGCTGCGCACGCTCGCCGATCAGACGGCCATCGCCATTCAGAACGCGCGCTCGCACCAGGCGCTCGAAGATCTCAATCGCGATCTCGATGCACAAGTGCGGTCGCGGACCGCCGAGCTGACGCGGGCCTATGACGAGCTGAAGGCGGCGCAGACCCAGCTGGTGCAGGCGGAGAAGATGGCCTCGCTCGGTCAACTGGTGGCGGGTGTGGCGCACGAGCTGAACAACCCGGCAAGCTTCGCATACGGCGGTCTGGAGAACATTCAGGAAAGCTTGTCCGCACTGGTCGACGTCCTGCACGCCTACGAGCGCGTGGCGCTCCCGGACCCGCGCGCGCGCGCGGTCATCGATGAAATTCGCGCGCGGGTGCGGCTCGATCAGGTCTTGGAGGATACGCCGGAGCTGTTGCGCGTCAGTGCGGAAGGGTTGGAGCGCATCAAGAAGATCGTCGACGACCTGCGGCTGTTTGCGCGCGCCGATAGCGGCGAGCGGATCGCCACCGACATTGCCGCCGACATCGACAGCGGCCTGCGCCTGTTGGGCGATCGTCTGTCGCGGGATGGGGTGCTGGTGACGAAACAGTACGACGCGGTGGGGACCATCGAGGCGAACGCGGCGCAGCTCAATCAAGTGTGGATGAATTTGCTGACCAACGCGCTCGACGCTGTGCACGGGCGACCGCATCCGCACCTCGAGGTCTGTGTCCGCGAACCACAGGACGGCGGCGTCGAGGTGCGGATTCGCGACAACGGTGCCGGCATCGCGCCGGCGTACCTGCCGCGCTTGTTCGAGCCGTTCTTCACCACCAAGCCGATCGGCCAGGGCACCGGCCTCGGCCTCAGCATCGCGTATGGTGCCGTGAAGGCGCATGGCGGGAACATCGCGGTCGACAGCACGCCGGAGGTTGGCACGACGATGACCGTGTGGCTCCCAACTGACCCATCGAGCCAGTGACGACACGCGGTGGGTCAGTGCGCCGGTCCGCTGAACCGGAACCGCTGACCAAAGATGCCGAAGCCGGAGCCATCCTCGAGGTCACCGTTCCACACCACAACGACGTTGCCCGCAGCGTCGACGGCCAATCGGCCCGCGAAGCCAATGACCTGAACTCCCGTGGTGTATGCATTGACTTGGAATTCCGTGCCGAGCGGCGCTCCGGTGCTGCTGAAGACGCGGCTCACGAGACCGTACGACGACCCGTCCTGTCCGTAGCTGTCCCAGACGACCATGAAGTTACCCGCGGCGTCCGCGCCGACGGACGGAAGCCGCTGCCCGGCGGTGGCATAGGTGTTGATCTCAAACTCCGCCCCCTGTGCGGAACCGTTGCTGTCGTAGCGCTGCCCGAAGATGCCGTAGTCGGAACCGTCCTGCAGCTGGCTGTCCCAGACGACCACGAACCCGCCGGCCGCGTCGACAGCGATGCTCGGCGATTCCTGGGCGCCGCTCGTGTAGGTGTTGACCTGGCAATCGGTGCCGCGCGGATTGCCACCGCTGTCGTAGCGTCGGAGAAACACCCCTTTGTAGCTGCCGTCCTGGCCTTCCCAGACGATATCGAAGTTGCCGGTTGCATCCATCGCGACGACCGGGTTCACCTGGTCACCAGTGGTATAGGTGTTGACCTGAAACTCGGTCCCTGAGGCCGTCCCATTGCTGGCGTAGCGGCGCGCGAACACGCCCCATCCAGCGCCGTCCTGCACCTTGCTACTCCAGGCCACGATGAAATCGCCGTTCGGGGCTGCCGCCAGACCGGTCGCGAACTGATAGTAGGTCGTATACGTGTTCACTTGAAACTCGGTGCCGCGCCGGGCGCCGCTGCTGTCGAAGCGTTGCGCGAACACGCCGGCGTAGGAGCTATCTGTTCCTGTCCAGGCGACCACGAAACCGCCAGTGGCATCGGAGGCGACCAGCGGATTATTCTGACCGCCGGTGGTGTACGTGTTGACCTGAAACTCCATGCCCAGGCGCGTACCGCCGCTGTTGTAGCGTTGCCCGAAGATGCCGTATCCGTCTCCGTCTTGGCCCGGGTAGCTCGCCCAGACCACCACGAAGGTGCCGTCCGCGCCGGAGGCTGCCGTAGCCGAGAGCTGATAGCCGGTGGTGTACGTGTTGACCTGAAACTCGCTTCCCGCCGCGACCAGTGCCGGAGTTGCGGTAGGTGTCACTGTCGGCGTGAGCGTCGGACTGCCTTGTGGCCGGCAGGCGAGTCGCAAGACGGAAAGCTGCTTTTGGGGGCGCGGCGCGCGGTCATTCATGGACTGGATCGCCAGGGTCACGGTTCCGAGCTTGCGCTCTCGTATTGGCACATCAACGGCAAACGGGGCGCTGCAGAAGTTCTGTTGCGCACTACTCAACGGCGCCGCTTGCGTGTACCCCGCGGCGGGGTTCGCCGGATCGAGAAGATGCGTCAGCGCGTATTGTTCGGCAGCCGCGTCGGCCTGGAGCGCGGATCGTAGTGTCTGGTCGCGAACGCGACCCGCGGAGGGTTTCAGCACGGTGACGTGGGTGATGCCATTCGGCGTGCAGGCCGGTAGATGCGGATCGTCATTGTTGAGGCACGTTGCCACGGTGAAGCGGCAGCGGCCGGGAGTCGGATCGGAATCGCAGGTCGGGTCCTGATCGTCGCATACCTGATATCGACCGCGAAGCCCGAAGCGGTCCGGAGGATTGCCGGGGTTCTGCACGTACCATTCTACCTGGCACGACTGACTCCGCTGCGGCGCAGAGCGGTTGCCACGGACCAGCGCTGCCGGATCGATGCAGTCCGCTGGACAGGCGTCTCCGGAAACCCGATTGCCGTCGTCGCAGGTCTCCCCGGGATCGAGTGCTCCATTACCGCAGAGCGGCGTTGCGGTGGGGGTAGCCGTGGGGCTCGCTGTCGCGATCGGGGCAACCGTTGGCGTGGCCTCGCAGACATCGCCGATCCCGTTGCCGTTGCTATCCAACTGCAACACGTTGGAAACATCCGGACAGTTGTCGAAGGCATCCGGAATCTCATCGCCGTCGCGGTCGGCGACGGTCGAACCCAGCAGGTTCTGCACGCAGGTGGAGCCCGTCGGACAATCCGCCGCTTTGGCGCAGACGCCGTGGTCGCGGTGGCAGGTGCCGCCGGCGCAGAACTCGCCGGGATGGCAATCGGTGCTCTGCGTGCACGCCGTCCCGAAGTCCTCCACGCATTGCCCGGCGCCGGTGAAGACTGCCGCGCCGCCACCTTGCGGAGCCAACGGGTTCATCAAGCGATGAAAGTTCTGTCTGGTGTTGCTGCAGGTGGCTGGTGCGCTGCAGTCGGCGTCGTTCTGACACGGCCCGTCGATGTTGAAGCATACGCCCTGGGTGGGTGTGCCGAGAATGGGCTGACAGAACCGCTGCGGGCTGATGCACGGGTTGGCGGTGGATCCCGGCTGGGCGGTCGGATCGCAGGCCAGGCCGAGATCCTTGAGACAGCCGCCGGGTGGGACGAAACAGCTCCCGCCGCCGCAGGCGTCGTCGCCGGCGCACGCCTTGCCGGTGTTGGTGCAGATGCCGGCGCTCACGGCGCCGATCGTGTGCGTCGCCCCGGCGAGCGAGGCGGCGTTCAACACCTGGCGCACATTGAGCACCTGCAGGACCAGATCGCCCAGATTGCCGTTGTTGTTGAGGTCTACTCCTTGATCTGCCTCGAGGGTCAGGAAGGTGACTGTGTCGTTGAGCACGCGATAGGGCACGCGCGGATCGCAGGCCTCGAGCCGGCACGGAGTGACCGCCATGCCACTATCGATCAGCGTGTTGCTCACCGGATCGTATACCTGCAGCACGTCGTCGTTGGCGTCGCCGTCGAGGTTGAGGTCTTGCCCGCCTTGCTTGGACTCGCGTGTCCGGAACGCCACCAATCCTGTCGGCCCGATCACCATCTCCTCGGCTGCCTGGCCGACATTGGTCAATCTGGCTGTGCCGGCGTCGAACACTTGCAGCACACGATCGGCGGCGTCACCGTCACCGTTGAGGTCGGTGGCGCCTTGCGCCGACTCGGGAGTGGTGAAGGCTACGACGTCGCCGGCGATCGCCATGGTATCGGCGGCTTGACCGACGTTGATCCACGAGCCGCCGCCGACTGGATGCAGCTGCACGACGGAGTCCTGCGCGTCGCCGTCGCCGTTGAAGTCAGTGCCTCCTTGCGCGCCTTCCGACACCAGTGCCCCGACCCACGTGCTCGACAGCGCCACTGTCGTCGCAGCGCGCCCGAGGTTCTCGACCGTCCCTCCGGTCCACAGATGCACCACCGAATCGGCGGCGACGCCGTTGCCGTTGAGGTCGGGGTGGCCGTCGGCGAGCAGCGATCCGGTCGGACACAACGGCAGGCTCGGCGTCTGCCCGGCGGCTTCAGGTCGCAGGAAGGCCACGTTGCCATCCGCGACGGCGACCGCGTCGGCTGGACACAGAGAAATCACCGGATTCGGTGCCCCACCGCTGGTGTCGAGCACCTGCAGGACGGTCGTGCTCGGCGCGCCGTCGCCGGTCAGATCACCGCTGCTCGGGTCGGGGCCGCGCACGAAAATGTCAGGCATGCCGTTGCTGTCGCCGGCTACGAGATTCCCGTCATACGCGGCGAAAGCCACATAGCGACCGTCGGCGGAGAGCCACGGCGGCGGAACGGTCGCGCCGGATGTTGGCTGACCGGCGGAGATCTGGCTCACGAGTACCGTCATCCCGGTGAGACGATCGTGGACGAACACGTTCTCGGCTGCGGCCAAGCCGTCGGACAAGTTGGCGGGGTTGCCGTTGAACGCCACGAGTCGCCCATCGGCTGACAGCGAGCCGGCGCTGCTGTTGCCGTTCCCGATTGCTCCCTGCGAATTCACGCTGGCCACGGCGGTGATCCCGCTGGTGCGCTCATGCACGAAGACATCCTTTTGCCCATTCACGTCGCCCGCAACCAGATTGTCCGCCACGCTGGTAAAGACGATGGTCGAGCCGTCCGCCGAGATTTTCGCATCATAGCTATCGGCGTTTCCTTGGTTGCCGGTCGAGTCGACGCTCACGCGGACGGTCGAGGTGCCGCCGGGCTCGTCGAACACACCGTTGCCATCGGCGTCGCGGTCGTGCAGGAAGACATCGCGCGCGTTGTTGGTATCCCCCGGAACGAGGTTGGTCGCGGCGCTGTCGAAGACCACGAAGCGGCCGTCGGCGGATAGAAACGGAGTGAAGCTATCGCCATTGGCCTGCGCGCCGGTCGAGTCGACGCTGACGCGGATGGTCTTGATGCCGCCGGGTTCGTCGAAGATGCCGTTGCCGTCCACATCGCGATCGTGGATGAAGACATCGCGGCAGTCGGTCGTTCCTGGCGGCCCGCAGAAGGCGTTCGTGTCGTTAGGCACGAGGTTCGTCGCGGTGCTGTCGAAGGCGACGTAGCGGCCGTCGGCGGAGACTGACATGCGTTCGCCGCCCGAGGGGGCGTTGCCCTGTGTGCCGTCGGACGCCACGCTGATACGCACCGTCGTGATGCCGCCGGGCTCGTCGAAGACGCCGTTGCCGTCGGCATCGCGATCATGCACGTACACGTCCTGCGTGCTGCTGCCATTCGGGTAGAAGCAGGTTCCGGGCATCAGGCCGCAGCCTTGGACCACAAAGGCGACATGGCGGCCGTTCGCCGAGATGAACGGCGCCAAGACGCTCGGGCTGAACGACTGCGTGCCGCTGGGGGTAACGCTCACCTGTGTCGTCGCGCCGCTCAGACGGTCATGGACGAACACGTCGGCGAACACCTGGTCAGGTGGAAGCTCGTTTGTGGTTCTGAGGTTCGGGGCATCACTGAGAAAGGCCACGTATCGTCCATCCGCCGACAGCGACGGCGCCGCACTTTGGAGACCCCCGGCAGCGAGATCGCCGGCCGACGTGACACTGGCGACCGTCGTCTGCTGTTGTGCGGTGGTCGTTTCGGCGGTGCGGAATATGACACGGTTGTTCGATACTGCCAGGCTGCGACCGTTGATCAGCGGTGCGGCGTCGGCGCTGAGCACGCGCGCAGGATCCGTCAGCTCGCCACCGAGCTTGAACACTTTCAGGAGTGTATCGAAGACGTTGCCGTTGCCGTTTGCATCGATGTTGGCTTGCAACGGCTCGGGCTCGAGGAATGCGACGACGTCGCCCTCGATGGCAACGGCCGGGAAGGTGAAGGGCGGCTGGGCGATGCGGGTGATGGCGCGCCCCTCGCTCCCGTTGCTGCCGATCGCCTGGACGGCGCCCGTGACGCGGTCGGCGAGCTTGATGACATGGTCGGTGGTATCGCCGTCGCCGTTGAGATCGGCCGGGGGATTGCCGATCGCCTCCTCCATGATGAAGGCATCCAGTTGCGCGCTCTGGTTGAGGCCATCAAGGGGTACGGGATCGAGCGCCGCGAACGTGAAGCTGCCGCACTGCCCGCCGACGCAGTCGATATCATTGCTGCAACTCGCCAGCGGATT
>Ga0335082_10003072_pt1 | contig 18096 bp, 18 predicted proteins | sample Lox_Sample_41_FD_206718 | JGI IMG/M metagenome (GOLD analysis project Ga0335082, IMG submission 206718) | Soil microbial communities from Loxahatchee National Wildlife Refuge, Florida, United States - Lox_Sample_4.1 | ecosystem: Environmental > Terrestrial > Soil > Wetlands | place: USA... | reverse complement strand
TTCGCGCGCCATCGTCACCGGCGCGTAGGCGCGCAGAAATTCCTCGATCGCCGTCGGCATGAGCGCGGGCTCGGCCACGAGCCGCCTGCGGTCCCCGGCATGCGTCGCCAGGTGCCAAAGGCTCGAGCCGATGCCGCTCCAGGTGGTGTCGATGCCGGCCACGAGCAGCAGGCGCAGCGTGCCCTGCAGGTGCGCGGGCGACAGCGGCTCGCCGTTGATGCGCGCATCGAGCAGGAAGCTGATCAGGTCGTCGCCGCGATGCGTGCCGCGGCGCGCGATCTCGGCGCCGAAATACTGCGCCATCTCCTGCAGCGCGGGCATGATCACCGACTCGTCGCTGATGCCGACTTCCAGCACGAGGTGGATCCACTTGCGGAACAGCTCGCCGTCGTCCTCGGGCACGCCGAGCATGTGCGCGATCATCCGCACCGGGATGTGCTGCGCGTAGTCGACCGCCGCGTCGGCTTCGGTGCGGTCGCCGATCCGGTCGAGCAGCTCGCGGCAGATCGCGCGCGCGTGCGGCTCGAGCTTCGCGATCGCCTGCGGCGCGAACGCGGGCAGCAGAAGCTTGCGCGCGGGCGTGTGCTCGGGCGGGTCGGAGGTGATCGGCGGCGCCGGCTGCGGCGTGATCTTCTTCTCGCGCACGATGACGCGGCGCGAGGAGAAATGCTCCGAGTCGTAGGCGATCTCGCGCACGTCCTCGTAGCGCGAGGCAAAGTAGGCGCCGTCCTCGAAGCGCGCGGAATGCGCGACCGGGCAGCGGCCGCGCAGCTCTTCCCAGATCGGGAATGGATCCTCGATCCAGCGCGGGTCGCGGTGGTCGAAGTCCGTCGCCCAGTCGCGCACCGGCGGGCGAATCGGCTTGTCGCGGCTATTCACCGGCCAGCCTCACCGCGTGCTCGGGGCAGTTCTTCACCGCGAGGCGCGCCTTCGCCTCGAGCGCGGGCGGCACCGCGCCGCCGCCCTTCACCTTGGCGTTGCCCAGCTCGTCCGCCTCGAACAGCTCGGGCGCGACCGCGCAGCAGCGGTTGTGCCCCTGGCAGCGCTCGGCGTCGACCCGGACTCGCAGAGTCTTCATAGGGAGAAATCTACCACCTGCCGCCCGGTGACACGCGCCCCGAGCAGCGCATCGAACGCCGTCTCGAGCTCTTCGAAGCGGATGCGCCGCGCGATGCGCTCCAGGCGCCGCGGCTTGAGATCGGTCGCGAGCCGCTGCCAGAGGAATTTCTTGCGCTCGATCGGATTGTTCACGTTCACGCCGACGAGGCGCACGCCACGCAGGATGAAAGGCAGCACGTTGCCGTCGAACGCCGCGCCCGAGGCGTTGCCGAACGCGGCGATGACGCCGTCATGCTGCATGCTGCGGGTGAGCCAGGACATCTGCGCGCCGCCCACCGAGTCGAACGCGCCCGCCCAGAGCGGGCTCTCGAGCGGACGCCCGGAGTCCTTGTACTCGTTGCGGCCGACGACCTCGGCCGCGCCCAGCTCCTTCAGGTACGCCGCCTGATCGGCCTTGCCGGTCATCGCCACGACCTCGTAGCCGCGCTGCGCGAGGAGGTCGATTGCGACCGACGCGACGCCTCCGGTGGCGCCATTGACGAGGATCCTGCCCTTCGCGGGCGTCACGCCGTTCAATTCCATGAGGTCGACCGCCTGCGCCGCGGTGTGCCCGGCGACGCCGAGCGCGCTCGCCTCGAACAGGCTCAGGCCCGCGGGCAGCGGGATCACCCAGTCCGCGGGAAAGCGGCCGAGCTCGGCGTAGCCGCCGTCGTGGTCGACGCCCAGGCCGAAGCTGTGCACGATGACCGGATCGCCCTTGCGGAAGCGCGCGTCGCCCGATTCCTCGACCGTGCCGGCGAGGTCGATGCCGCCGACGAGCGGGAACTTCAGCACGATCTTCGCGCGCCCGCGCGCCGTGAGCGCATCCTTGTAGTTGACGCTGGCGAAGGCGACGCCCACCACCACGTCGCCGGCGTCCAGCTCCGAGCGCTGCATCGAATCGAAGCGCCCGGCGCCGAACTTGCCTCCGGCGTGGATGCGGTAGGCCTTCAAGCGGTGACGCCGCCGTCGGCGACGATGACCTGGCCGGTGATGAACGCGGCCGCCTCGGAGGCGAGGAACACCGCGATGCCGCCGATGTCGCGCGGCTCGCCCAGGCGCCGCAGCGGCGTCTGCGCCTCGCGCTCGGTGCGCCGCTTGTCGTCCTCCCAGAGCGCCCTGGCGAAATCCGTGCGGATCAGCCCAGGCGCGATGGCATTGACGCGCACGTTCTTCGGCCCCCACTCGGCGGCGAGGCAGCGCACCAGGTGGTGATCCGCCGCCTTGGAGATGGCGTAGGCGCCGAGGATGGTGCTCGCGCGCAGGCCGCCGATCGAGCCCACCGTGATGAAGCAGCCGCCGCCGCGCTCGGCCATGGCGGGCAGCGTGATGCCGGCGAGCCAGAGCACGCTCTTGACGTTGTTGTGGAACACCTTGTCGAAGGCGTCCTCGGGGATCTGCGCGAGCGGGCCGTAATACGGGTTCGCAGCAGCGTTGGCCACCGCGACGTCCACGCGTCCCCACTTTGCGACGGTCTTGTCGTAGAGGGCCTGCAGGTCTTCCTTGCGCGAGACGTTGCAGGGCTGCGCGAGCACTTCGAACCCCTGGCGCTCGAATTCGGCGCGCACCGCCTCGCAGGCCTCCGCCTTGCGGCTGGAGACCGCCACCCGGCAGCCGGCGCGGGCCAGCTCCTCGGCGATGGACTTGCCGATGCCGCGCGTCGATCCGGTGATGAGCGCGACCTTTCCTTTGAGGTCAAACAAGGACTTGGCCATGGCGATTTCGCTATGTGATATCCGAGATGACTAAGTTGACATGCGGAACGCACCGACGGAATATCGAAACGCGAAACAATCCGCCGCATTCCGAGTCTACCGCCCGCCCCTTTCCGGCCGGCACCAATTCGAGGAGATGCCCATGGGCGCATCAGAACCCGCAGAGTCGCTTTCCCCGCCGGCCGGCCCCTACAGCTACGAGCACGAGGGCGACCGCCAATTCGCGACCACGCTCGCGCGCGGGCTCGAGGTGCTGCGCTGCTTCACGCCGCCCGAGCCGATGCTCGGCAACAAGGAAATCTCCGTGCGCACGGGCCTGCCCAAGCCGACCGTGTCGCGCCTGACCTACACGCTCACCAAGCTGGGTTACCTGCGCCACAACATGCGCCTGGGAAAGTACCAGCTCGGCTCGGCGGTGCTGTCGATCGGCTACCCGCTGCTCGCCTCGATGAGCATCCGCCAGATCGCGCGCCCGTTCATGAAGGAGCTCGCCGACTACGTCAACGGCTCGGTGAACATGGGCATCCGCGACCGCCTCAACATGGTCTACGTGGAGTCCTGCCGTAGCGGCAACCTCACGACGCTGCCGGACATCGGCACCTCGGTGCCGATCGCGCAATCGGTCATGGGCCGCGCGTTCCTTTACGCCTGCACGCCGCCCGAGCGCGAGGCCGTGCTCAACCAGATGAAGGTCAAGGAACCGGACATGCTGCGCAAGTACCAGGCCTCCATCACCAAGGGGCTCGAAGACGTGCGCAGCAAGGGCTACTGCGCCTCGACGGGCGACCTGCGCCGCGAGGTGCACGCCGTCGGCGCGCCGATGCGCCGCAACGTGGACGGCGAAATCATCACCTTCAACTGCGGCGTGCCCGCCTTCGTGCTGAAGAAGGGCCAGCTCGAGGACGACATCGGCCCGCGTCTCGTGGCCATGGTGCGCAACATCGAGGCCGCTCTCGGCATTCACTGAGCCTTCGCCAGCGATTCGCGCGCGGCGGCGCCGTAGATGCCGCGCGACATCGTGGACGAGGCCTCCTTCATGAGCGCGCCGTAGACCGCGGCGCGCACCGCGTGCACTTCCTTGCTGGCGGGCGCCGCCTCCGCCGCCCAGTCGGCCAGGTGCGCGGCGAGGCACGCATCGCCCGCCGAAAGCAGCGCCTGCGCGCGCGCGAGCAGCCTTTCCACGCCGCCTGACAGTGCCGTGAGCTCGAGCGCGAGCTGCGCGCGCGGCGCGGGCTTCAGTTCGCTCGGCACGCCGCTGTACCAGCCGCCGAAGCAGCGCCAGACGTTGCGCACGATGAACTCGGGCTCGTCGTACACGGGCCGCAAGTACGGCTTCTCGGCGAGCGCGGCCGGCGGGCGCACGGCTTCCAGGATTTCGTAGAGCGTCTCGCCCGCGTTCAGACGCGCGAGCGTCTGCTCCACGAGCGACTCGAGGTAGCCGGCGGTGTCGAGCAGCGCCGCGCGCACCCGCTCCTCGCCCGCGATCGGCAAGCCGTGCCCGGGCAGCAGCAGCGCGGGCGCCAGCGCCGCCATCGCGCGCAGCGCCGCCGCCCATTCGAGCGCATAGCGCTGCACCTTCTGCGGATTTCCGGCATTCGGCGCCGCCCAGATGAAGAGGTCTCCGGTGCACAGCGTGCGCGTATCCGGCAGCCAGACCCAGGTGTGATCGTCGGTCTCGCCGCGCGCGTGGTGCAGCTCGAATCGCGTGCCGCCCACCGAGAGCGAGAGCCGCTCCGCATAGGTGTCGGTGGGAGCCTGGTACTCGACGGGCCACTGCGTCGCCACGCCGAACTGGCGAGAGTTGATGATCGAGTTGTACCCCTCGGTGAGCACGTAGCGGCGCATGCGCGGCAGCACGTTCGCGTGGCCGACGATGCGCGGCCCTTTCCATCCGCGCGCCTTCGCTTCCGCGAGGAATGGCGGCAGGCCGTAGGCGTGGTCCACGTGACCGTGCGTGTAGATCGCAGTGTGCAAGCGCTCGCGGTTCCAGCCGCGCACCGCCTCGAAGCTGAGCTTGTGCGATGCCGGCAGGTAGGCGCCGGTGTCGACGAGCACCAGGCCCTCGCCGGTTCTGACCGCCGCGACGTTGACGAAGGCCTTGAAGAACGCGACGCCGTCGGCGAGTTCCTCCAACATGCGCGGGCCCGCGAACGGGTGGTATTCCGGGATCGCGGTGTTCGCCTGCCCGCTCCAGAGTTCGTCAGTCCGTTTCAGCAACTCTGACATGACTCGCACGTTATCATCGCGCCATGGGCCCGCTCAACGGACTGAAGATCCTCGAATTCGAGGCCATCGGCCCCGGGCCGTTCTGCGGCATGGTGCTCGCCGACATGGGCGCGGACGTGCTGCTCGTAGACCGCCCCGCCGACCCGCGGCTCGGCTTCGGCCGCGACCGCTGGTTCGACGTGATGATGCGCGGCCGGCGCTCGGTGACGCTGGACCTGAAATCCAGGGGCGGCTTAGAAGCTGCGCTCGCGCTTGCCGCGAAGGCCGACGCGCTCATCGAGGGCTTCCGGCCCGGCGTGATGGAGCGCCTCGGGCTCGGGCCCGAGGTGCTGATCAAGGCGAACCCAAAGCTGGTCTATGGCCGCATGACCGGCTGGGGCCAGGACGGGCCGCTCGCGCCGCGCGCGGGCCACGACATCAACTACATCGCGCTCACGGGCGTGCTGCACGCCATCGGCCGCAAGGACGGCGCGCCGGTGCCGCCGCTCAACCTGGTGGGCGACTTCGGCGGCGGCGGCATGCTGCTCGCGTTCGGCATCGCCTGCGCGCTGGTGGAGGCGCAGAGGTCGGGCAAGGGCCAGGTGGTGGACGCGGCGATGGTCGACGGCGCCTCGCTGCTCGCCGCGATGTTCGCCGGCATGCTCGCCGGCAAGCGCTGGAACGAGACGCGCGGCGACAACGTGCTCGACACGGGCGCGCCCTGGTACGACGCCTACGAGACGAAGGACGGCAAGTTCGTGGCGATCGGCTCGATCGAGGCGAAGTTCTATGAGGAATTGCTTTCGAGATTGGATCTTGATTCGAAAGAGCTCCCGGGCCAGCACGATCGCAAGAACTGGCCGGTTCTCAGAAAAGCGTTCACAGAAAGAATAAAAACCAAGACCAGAGACGAATGGTGCGCGGTGTTCGACGGCTCGGACGCCTGCTTCGCGCCCGTGCTGACGTTCTCGGAGGCGCGCGCGCACCCGCACAACGTGGCGCGCAAGACGTTCACGCGCTCCGGCAAGGTCGAGCAGCCCTCGCCCGCGCCGCGCTTCTCGCGCACGCCCGGAGCGATCCGCCGCGCGCCGCCCGAGCGCGGCGAAGGCGGCGGGCAGGCCCTGGCGGATTGGGGGTTTTCCGGTGCCGAGATCCAAGCCATGAAGACGCTCGGATTGAGCTACAAGGAATGAACGGCCCCCTTGCAGGCCTGAAGGTCCTCGACATCTCCAACGTTATCGCGGGGCCCTTCGCGGCGGCATTGCTCGGCGATTTCGGCGCCGACGTCCTCAAGGTCGAATTGCCCGTGAGGGGAAATGCGGGCGGCGACGCGCTGCGCGCGCTGCCGCCGCACAAGGACGGCAAGCCGCTGCTGTGGAAGGCGGTGAACCGCAACAAGCGCGCGATCACGCTCGACCTGCGCAAGCCCGGCGGACGGGCGCTCCTGCTGCGCCTGCTGCCGGAATTCGACGTGCTGATCGAGAACTACCGGCCGGGAACGCTCGATCGCTGGGGGCTGGACAAGGCCGCGCTCTGGCGCGCGCGGCCGGGCCTCGTGATTCTGCGCGTCACCGGATTCGGCCAGACCGGCCCCTACGCGGGCTACGCCGGTTTCGCGCGGCTGTTCGAGGCCTACGCGGGCCTCGCCTACATCACGCGCGCGCCGGGCGACGCGCCGATGCATCCGGGCTATCCGATCGGCGATCCGATCTCGGGCGTGTTCGGCGCTTTCGGCGTGCTCGCCGCGCTGCTGCACCGCGCGAAGCATCCCGAGGCGCCCGGGCAGGAGATCGACCTCGCCTGCACCGAGGCGATGCTGCGCATCCTGGAGGTGCTGCCGATCGAATGGGACCAGCTCGCGCAGGTGCACGAGCCGGTGGGCAACAGCAACGCCTACGTCTCGCCCTCGGGCATGTTCCGCGCCGGCGACGGCGCCTGGGTGAGCTTCACGGCGGCGACGCAGAACGTGTTCGAGCGCCTGTGCCGGCTGATCGGACGCGAGGACCTGCTCGCCGACCCGCGCTACGCCTCCAACCCGCGACGCATGCGGCACCAGCCCGAGCTGAACGCGATCGTCGCCGCCTGGATCGGCGCGCGCCCCGCGGCCGAGGCGGTGCGCGCGCTCTCGGAGGCGGGCGTGTCGGTGGCGCCCGTCTACTCGAACCGCGACATCGCCGCGGACCCGCATTTCAAGTTCAGGAACTCGATCGCGAGGGCGCAGGACGCCGACTTCGGCTCGGTGGCAGTGCCCTGCGTGGTGCCGCGACTTTCGGCGACGCCAGGCGAGGTGCGCAGCGCGGGCCCCGCGCCGGGCGCGCACAACGCCGAGGTCTACGGCGGCTGGCTCGGCCTGAGCGAAGCCGAGCGCGCGGCGCTCGCGCGCGACGGCGTGATATAAGAAATACCGGAAGGGGGAAGCCATGTTCGGCCGCCTGATGCCCCGCGAGGGCAATTTCTTCGAGCTGTTCAACGCACACGCGGAGCGCATCGTCGAGGGCAGCCGCGAGCTGCAGGCGATGATCAACGGCTTCAACGAGGTCGAGAAGCACGCGCAGCGCATCGACGACTCGGAGCGCGCCGCCGACAAGATCACGCACGAGACGATCACGCTGCTGCACAGGACCTTCATCACGCCGTTCGACCGCGACCAGATCCACCGCCTCATCACGCGCATGGACGACATCCTCGATCTCATGCAGGACGTCGCCGAGTCGATCGTGCTCTACGACATCCGCAAGATCACGCCCGAATCGAGGCAGCTCGCCGAGATCTGCCAGATGTGCTGCGAGCGCGTGCGCTCGGCGGTGTCGCTGCTGAAGAACGTGAAGGACGCCGAGGCGATCCTGAAGACCTGCCAGGAGATCGACCGGCTGGAATCGGACGCCGACCGCGTGATGCGCGCCGCGATGTCGAAGCTGTTCCGCGACGAGTCCGACGTCAAGCAGCTCATCAAGCTGCGCAGCATCTACGAGCTGCTGGAGAACATCACCGACCGCTGCGAGGACGTCGCCAACCTCATCGAAGGCATCGTGCTCGAGAACTCCTGAGCGGCATGGAAGCCCTGCAGCTCTCGCTCGGGATCGTGGCATCGCTGGTGCTCGTCGCGCTTGCCTTCGACTTCATGAACGGCTTCCACGACGCGGCCAATTCGATCGCCACCGTCGTCTCGACGCGCGTGCTGACGCCCTACCAGGCGGTGATCCTCGCGGCGGCATTCAATTTCATCGCCCTCTTCGTGTTCCACCTGCAGGTCGCGGCCACGGTCGGGCACGGCATCATCGACCAGGGAGTGGTCGACCATTACCTGGTGTTCGGCGCCCTCGTCGGCGCGATCGTCTGGAACATCGTCACCTGGTGGTACGGCATCCCGTCTTCCTCCTCGCACGCGCTGATCGGCGGCCTGGTCGGCGCGGCGGTCGCGAAGGCCGGCACCTGGGCGCTCGTCCCGGCCGGCCTGCTGAAGGCCATCGCGTTCATCTTCATTTCGCCGCTGCTCGGCATGGTGCTCGGCGCGCTGCTGATGCTTGCGGTCTCGTGGCTGTTCGTGCGCTCGACCCCGAGCAAGGTGGACCGATGGTTCAGGCGCCTGCAGCTCGCCTCCGCGTCGCTCTATTCGCTCGGCCACGGCGGCAACGACGCGCAGAAGACGATCGGCATCATCTGGATGCTGCTCATCGCCGCGGGCTACCTCGGGCAGGAGGATCCAGTGCCGATCTGGGTGATCGCCGCCTGCTACATCACCATCGCGCTCGGCACCGCTTTCGGCGGCTGGCGCATCGTCAAGACCATGGGACAGCGCATCACCAAGCTCAAGCCGGTGGGCGGCTGCTGCGCCGAGACGGGTGGCGCGATGACGCTGTTCCTCGCGACGGCCCTCGGCATCCCGGTGTCGACCACGCACACCATCACCGGCGCGATCGTCGGCGTCGGCGCCGCGCAGAACGTCTCCGCCGTGCGCTGGGGCGTGGCGGGCAACATCGTCTGGGCGTGGATTCTCACCATTCCCTGCTCGGCTTTCGTCGCGGGCGCGGCCTGGTACGCGGCCCGCCTGCTGTTCGCGCCGGCGCACTAGCGATGAGCGACCCGGGCCCGCAGCAGCTCGCGGCTCGCCTCGGCGAGGTCGAAGGCCGCCTGCATTACATGCACATGCTGGCGACCTGCGCCTACGACATGGGCGTGGCCGGCGAATGGCGCGCGCTGCTCGCTCAGCCGCGCTACGGCGAGCCCGGCAGGCTGGAGCGCCGCGGCTACAAGGTCTGGTCGCAGAACGACGAGGACGGCATCCTCGCGGAGATCTTCCGCCGCATCGGCGCCGGGACGCGCACGTTCGTGGAGTTCGGCGTCACCGACGGCCGCGAGTGCAACACGCTCAAGCTGCTCGTCGAGGGCTGGCGCGGCCTGTGGATGGAATCCTCCGCGCAGCACTGCGCGGAGGCGCGGCGCATCTTCGCCGCCCCGCTCGCCGAGGGCCGCCTCGAGCTCAAGGAGACCAGCGTCACGGCAGAGAACATCGAGGCGCTGCTCGCCGACTCGCGGGCGGGCGCGGCCGAGCTCGACCTGCTCAGCATCGACATCGACGGCAACGACTACCACGTGCTCGAGGCGATCCGGAACCTGCGCGCGCGCGTGCTGGTCATCGAGTACAACAGCAAGTTCCCGCCCCCGATGGACGTCGTGCCTCCCTACGATCCGGCGCGCGTCTGGGACGGCAGCGACTACGGCGGCGCCTCGCTGCAGGCGATCGCCGGCCTCGCCGCGCGGCGCGGCTACCGGCTCGTCGGCACCAACATCACCGGTGTGAACGCGTTCTTCGTGCGCGCCGATCTGGCGGGCGCGCACTTCGCGCCGCCCGACGTCGCGGCGCTCTACAATCCGCCGCGCCTCTGGCTCACGCCCGGCTTCGTGGCGGGCTCGCCGGCGCGCGAGCGCTTCGACTACACCTCCGACGCCGCGCTCGCGGCGCGCGGGGCCTGAGATGAGCCTCATCTCGAGCTTCCTGCGCGGCCTCGCCGGCTCCGCGCAGCCGGGCGCCACGCCGGCGGCAGCGCCGCCGCCCGCCGAGCTCTCGCGCAGGCTCGATGCTCTCGAGAAGCGCCTGTTCCAGATGCACCAGCTCGCGGGCTTCGGATTCGAGCTGAGCGTCGGAGCCGAGTGGCGCGCGCTGCTCGCGCAACCGCGCTACGGCGAGCCCGGCAGGCTCGAGCGCCACGGCTACAAGGTCTGGTCGCAGTGCGACGAGGACGGCATCCTCGCCGAGATCTTCCGCCGCATCGGCGCGGGCGCGCGCCGGTTCGTCGAATTCGGCATCGCCGACGGCCGCGAGTGCAATACGCTGAAGCTCCTCGTCGAAGGCTGGCGCGGCCTGTGGATGGAATCCTCCCCGCAGCACTGCGACGCGATCCGCCGCGTTTTCGCCGCGCCGCTCGCCGAGGGCCGGCTCGAGCTCAAGCAGACCATGGTCACCGCCGAAAACATCGACGCGCTGCTCGCCGGCTCGCCCATCGCCGCCGCGGGAGAGCTCGACCTGCTCAGCATCGACATCGACGGCAACGACTACCACGTTCTCAAGTCGATCCACGGCCTGCGCCCGCGCGTGATCGCCATCGAATACAACGGCAAGTTCCCGCCGCCGATGGACGTCGTGCCACCGTACGATCCGGGCTTCGTCTGGGACGGCACGGACTACTCGGGCGCCTCCCTGCAGGCGATCGCCAACCTTGCCGCGCGGCGCGGCTACCGGCTCGTCGGCACCGGCGTTTCAGGCGTCAACGCCTTCTTCGTGCGCGAGGACCTCGCCGGCGGCGGCCGCTTCGCCGACGGCGGCCCCGCGGCGCTCTACAACCCGGCTCGCTACTGGCTCCTGAGGGGCACTCCGTCCGGGCATCCCACCGGCCACCGCTTCGCTTACACCTCGGACGCCGCGCTCGGCGATTCGCTCACGAATAAGTGAGCGCCGCGGCGCGGTCGGGCCGGTCCAGGTGCGGAACGTTGTTGAAGCTCACGCAGTGCATGCGCGCCGCCCCCGTGCGCAGCTGGGTCATGCCCGTGTTCCGGGTCTGCAGGTTCAGGTCGACGATGCCGCGCGCGGGCATGCCGAGCACGTGCGCGAGCATGGTCGAGATCGGGCCGCCCGAGCTCACCACGAGGATGCGCTTCTTCTGCGCCGCGCGCATGTCTTCCAGCGCGGCGAGCACGCCGGCGCGGAACTGGTCGAACGGCACGTGCCCGGCGCCCTCCAGCGTTCCCTGCGTCCAGCCGTAGAGCGCCTCGCGCAGGATGCGGAAGTGCTCGCGCCGGTCCGCCGCGCCCGGAACGGCGCCGCCCTTGAGGTGCGCGCGCAGCAGCGAAAAGCTGTCGTACTCGTTGAGCCGCGGATCCTCCCTGCCCCCGAGCGTCGCACCCAGGCCCTCGGCGATGCCCGCGAGAGTCTCCGCATGCCGGCGCAGCGAGCCGCGCACGACGAGATCGAACGCCGCGCCGCGCTCGGCGAAATACTCGCCGAGCCAGCGCGACTGGCGCCAGCCGAGCTCCGAGAGCTTATCGTAGTCGTCCGCGCCGAACGACGCCTGGCCGTGCCGCACCAGAACCAGTTCCGCCATAGCCCCGCATTGTATGGAACAATCGCCGCATGAAAATCCGCGACAAGGTGGTGGTGGTGACCGGCGCCGCGAGCGGCATCGGCAAGGCGCTCGCGGCCCGCTTCGCGCAGGAAGGCGCGCGCGGCGTGGTCTGCGCCGACCTGAACGAGGCTGACGCGAAGGCGGTGGCGGCCGGCATCGGCGCAACCACCGCCATGGGCCTGCGCTGCGACGTCGCGCAGGAAAGCGACATCAACAACCTCGTGGTCTCCACGCTGGAGAAGTACGGTTCGGTCGACATCTTCTGCTCCAACGCGGGCATCATCGGCCGGCACGGCCTGGATGCCTCGCTGAAGGAATGGCGCCGTACCATGGACGTGAATTTCATGGCGCATTTGCTGGCGGCGCGTGCGGTGATCCCGGTGATGCTCAAGCAGGGCGGCGGCTATATCGTTGCGACCGCCTCGGCCGCCGGGCTGCTGATGTCGGCCGAGTCGGTGACCTACACCGTCTCCAAGCACGCCGCGGTCGCGTTCGCCGAGTGGCTCGCCGTCAACTACGGCGACCGCGGCATCGGGGTTTCCTGTCTCTGCCCGCAGGGCGTGCGCACGCCGATGCTGCTCGGCCCGACGGGCGACCGGAAGTCGTTCCTGCTGAAGGGCTCGGTAAGCGCCGAAGAGGTCGCCGGCAAGGTGATCGAGGCGATCGAGGCGGAGCGGTTCCTCGTGCTGCCGCACCCGGAAGTCGCCGAATACGAGCAGCGCAAGGCCGCCGACCGCGACCGCTGGCTCTCCGGCATGCGGCGCCTGCGCGAGTCCATCGCCAAGGATCCGGACCTGCAATGGAGGGAGTGAAATGACGCGGGGCGCGCTGCTCCTCGGCCTGCTCCTGTCGGCGAGCGTGCAGGCGCAGTCCTTTCCTGCGAAGCCGCTGCGCATCGTGGTGCCCTTCCCTGCGGGCGGCATCGTCGACCTGATGGCGCGTAGCCTCAACGAAAAGCTCGCCGCCGGCCTGGGCCAGCCGGTGCTCGTCGAGGCGCGAACCGGCGCCAACGGCAGCCTCGGCACCGAGGCGGTCGCAAAATCCGAGCCCGACGGCCACACGCTGGTGCTCGCTACGCTCTCGCACGTGACCACGCCCGCGCTCATGCAGACACCCTGGCATCCGCTCAAGGATTTCGCGGGCGTCGCCATGATGGGCCACGTCGCGAACATCGCGGTGGTGAACCCCGAGGTGCCCGCGAAGACGCTGCGCGAGTTCATCGATTACGCAAAGGCGCGCCCGGGCAAGCTCAACTACATCAACGGCGGCGCGGGCACGTCGCAAACGATGAGCACCGAGCTGCTCAAGCGCAACGTCGGAATCGATCTCGTGCCGATCGGATACAAGGGCTTCCCGCCGGCGATTCCGGACATCCTCTCCGGCCAGGTGCAGTTCTCGTTCATCCCGTTCGGCGTCGCGGCGCCGCACGTCGCGAGCGGAAAGCTACGCGCGCTCGCCGTCGCCGCCCCCGCGCGCAGCCGGCAGTTCCCGGACCTGCCGACGATGGCGGAGGCGGGCTTCGCCGACTCGCAGGTCGTGTCCTGGTACGCCTACCTCGTCCCCTCGGCGACGCCGAAGGCGACGGTCGCGCGGCTGAACGCGGAATTCGCCAAGGCGCTCGCCGACCCCGAAGTCATCGCGCGCATCCAGAAGATCGGCGGCGAGCCGCTGCCCGCGGGCAGGCCCGAGGAGGTGGACGCGATGCTCGCGAGCGAGTTCGAGCGCTGGACGAAGCTCGTCCAGGCGACGGGGATGAAGATCCAGTAGTCGGGCGGCGGCGCGCGGCGGGCTAGGCTGTACTGCGCCGGTTCTCGTCTTCCTGGAGCTTGCGCCAGAAGATCTTGCCGGTCGCGGTCTTGGGCAGCGCCTCGACGAATTCCACGACGCGCGGCGCCTTGAATGCGGCCATCTTTTCCCTGGCCCAGTCAACAATATCGCCGGGATTGACCCGCCCTCGCGCCGGCGGCTTGAGCACCACCATCGCCTTCACCGTCTCGCCGCGATGCGCGTCCTTCGCCGCGATCACGCAGGCCTCCTGGATGTCCGGGTGGCCGTACAGCATCGCCTCGACCTCGGCCGGCCAGACCTTGAAGCCCGAGCAGTTGATCATGCGCTTCAAGCGGTCGGTGATGAAGAAGTAGCCCTCCTCGTCGTAATAGCCGAGGTCGCCCGTGCGGAAGAACTTCTTGCCATCGATCTCGAGGAAGGCCTCCTCGGTCGCCTTGGGCTGCTTCCAGTAGCCGCGGAACACCTGGGGGCCGTGCGTGACGATCTCCCCGACTTCGTTCGGCCCGAGCTCCTTGAAGCTGACGGGGTCGATCACGCGCGAGTCGGTGTCGAAGTACGGAATTCCGGCGCACTGGCGCTTCGGCCGGTGCACGGGATTGGAGTGCGACGGCGCGGAGGTCTCGGTCAGGCCGTAGCCCTCGATGAACGCCATGCCGAGAGTGCTCTCGAGCTTGGCCGCGACGGCCTCCGGCATCGCCGCGCCGCCGCCGCCGATGCGCACGAGCGACGACAGGTCGTACTTGCCGAGGTCCGGGTTGGCGAGGAAGTCCACGATCATCGTCGTGATGCCGATGATCCCGGTCACGCGGTGGCGCTGGATGAGCTCCGCGGCCGTGTCGCGGTCCCAGCGCGTCATCAGCACCGTGGCCGCGCCGAGGTAGATCGGGATGTTCATGTTGGCCTGCATGCCCGTGAGGTGGAACATCGGCAGCACGCCGAGCCCGACCGCCTCGCTCGAGTTCGCCGACCAGACGCAGCCGCCGACGACCGTCGACATCAGGTTCGAGTGCGTGAGCATGCAGCCCTTGGGCCGCGCCGTGGTGCCCGAGGTATAGGGGAGCACGGCGAGGTCCTCGGGACCGGACTCGTGCGGCCGCGGCACGCAGCCCGCGGCGAGCGCGTCGGCCCAGGCCGTGACTTGCTTGCGGCCGGGGTCGAGGGCGGGCGCACGCACGAAATCCGGGACCTTCAAGTCCGTCTTTTCCTTCAGCGCGTCGCCGTAGCAGGCCAGCACGCAATGCTCGATGCGGCCGGCGCCGAGGTGCGGCTCGAGCTCGCGCCAGAGCTCCTGCGCGGCGATCGCCACGCGCGCGTCGGAATCGTCGACGTAGTGCGCGAGCTCCTCGCTCTTGTTCATCGGGTTCACGGGAACGACCACCGCGTCGGCCCGCAGGATCGCGTAATAGCCTGCGATGAACTGGGGGCTGTTCTGCGCGTACAGCAGCACCCGGTCGCCGCGCGCCACGCCGCAGCGTTGCTGCAGGAAGCCGGCGAGCGCAATCGCCTCGCGCTCGAGCTCGGCATAGCCGAGCGCGCTGCCGTAGTAGAAGATCGCCGCCTTGTCCGGATAGCGGCGCGCGCTCACTTCGAGGTTGACCCAGAGGCTCGTGCGCGGCACCGTGAGCGACTTCGGCACGTCCGGCGGCCAGTGCGCGTAGTGTCGGTCGAAGAAGCTCACAGCGCGTATTTCCGGACCGCCTTCTCGTTCCACTGCATCGCGAGGCCGGGGCCCGCTGCGCCGACCGCCATGCCGCCCCGGATCTCGACCGGCGACCGGAGCACCGGATCGGCCCAATCGACGTACTCCAGCCAGTGGCCGGTCGGCGTCACGGCGAGCAGCTGCACGCTCGCTTCCGGGAACAGGTGGCTCGACATCTCCAGCCCGGCGCCCTGGGCGAGCGCCGCCGAGCGCATCCAGCCGGTCACGCCGCCGATGCGCTGGGCGTCCGGCATCACGTAGTCGCAGCAGCGCGCGCTCACCGCCTGCGCCATCTGCTCCGGGCCCATGAAGTTCTCGCCGATCTGGATCGGCGTCGCCACTTCCTGCGCCACCTTCGCGCAGCCGGCGAAGTCGTCGGCGCGGATCGGCTCCTCGATCCACAGCACGCCGCCCTCCTCGTCGATCATGCGGCCGCGGCGGATCGCCTCGGCGGTGCTGAGCGCCTGGTTGAAATCCACCATCAGCGTCACCTTCGGGCCGATCGCCCGCTTCACCGCGCGCAGCGCCTCGATGTCCGCGGCCGCGCTCGGCCTGCCCAGGCGTAGCTTCACCGCGGAAAATCCCTCGGCGACCAATTGTGTAGCTTCGTTCGTCAAAGAACCTATTTTTTGAATTCCGAGCCCGTTGGAGTTGTACGCCGGGATCGGCCTGGGCTCGCCGCCCAGCAGGCGCACCACGGGCTCGCCGAGCGCCTGGCCGAGCGCGTCCCAGGCGCACATGTCGATCGCGGCCATGGCGAAGAGCAGGACGTTGTGCACCCCGAGCAGCGTGTACTTCGCGCGCAGCTTGCGCTCCAGCGCGTAGGGCGCCACCGCGTCGCCTTTCACCATCTCCGCCATCGCCTCCACGACTGCGGCGAGCGGTTTCAAGTGTTGTCTTGCGATAGCGAATAAATAGGACCGGCCGACAATTCCGGCGTCGGTCTTCAGGTCGACGAGCAGCAGCGGCGCGACCGTCACCGCGCCGGTGCTCGTCTGCAGCGGGCGGCGCATCGGCACGGCTACCGCGCGCGCCGTGATCGAGCGGATGCACAGCGCAGCCTTGTTAGACTTCCCTCCCATGGACCTCAATCTTAAGGGTAAACGCGCGCTCGTCACGGGCGCGTCGAAGGGCATCGGCCGCGCCTGCGCCGAGCTGCTCGAGCAGGAAGGCTGCACCGTGCTGGGCGCCTCGCGCAGCCTCGCCCCCGGGCCGAGGGCGAAGGCGATCGACATCGCGAAGCCCGGCGCCGCGCAGGGGCTCGCCGACTGGGCGGGCGACCTGGACATCCTCGTCAACAACGCGGGCGCGATCCCGGGCGGCGACCTGCTCAAGGTGGACGAGGCGACCTGGCGCGCGGCCTGGGACCTGAAGCTGTTCGGCTACATCAACCTCTCGCGCGCAGTGTATGCGCGCATGAAAGCGAAGAAGCGAGGCGTCATCGTCAACGTCATCGGCGCCGCGGGCGAGAAGATGAACGCCGCCTACATCGCGGGCAGCGCGGCGAACGCGAGCCTGATGGCCTTCACAAAGGCGCTCGGCGGCGCCTCCCACGCCGACGGCATCCGCGTGGTCGGCATCAATCCGGGCCCGGTGGAGACCGATCGCCTCGTGAGCCTGCACAAGCAGATGGCGCAGACGAAGCTCGGCGACGCGGAACGCTACCGCGAGCTCTTCAAGGACATGTCCTTCGGCCGCCCCGCGACGCCGCAGGAGATCGCCTGCGCCGTCGCTTTCCTCGCCTCCGAGCGCTCGGCCTACACGAGCGGCACCATCCTCACCATCGACGGCGGGCAGTCCAATCGCGCCTAGCCCGGCCTAGGCCGGCTTGTTGATCTGGAAGCCGAAGCGCGGGAAGTGCACGTGCACCGTGCCTGCGCGCGGGTCGGTGCGGCGCACCACGATCTCGTCGGCGGAAGCCTGCAGGAGCTCGCCGGTCACCGGGTCCAGGCCGCTGTCCACCGGCATCACGGACGCCTGCCCGCCCAGAGGGATGCCGCCGGTCTCCAGCGCCACCGCGTCGCCGACGGGCTCCGGCTTCGATGCGTTCGCGATCCTGATCGCCTCGTCGCTGCCGATCTCGCTGAACTTTCCATGGCCGATCGCCGCCATGCGCGCGGCGAAAGCCCTGGTCTTTGGAAAAGCATCGAGCATCGCGCGCAGGTCGGCGGGCATCCAGATCGGCCAGAGCGCGTTGTAGAGCGAGAAATCGGCGATGCAGGGCGCAGCACCGAACAGGTAGTCGCCCGCGAACTGCGCCTCGATCTTCGGCAGCAGGAAGGCGAGCAAGGCCTTGCACTCGTGCACCGGGCCGCGGCGCACGGTTCCGCCCGCGCGCATCGCGGCGCGATCCTTGCCGAAGCTGGCCAAGTACTCGGGCGTGGCCTTGGCAAAGAACAGCTTGTTCATGCCGCTGCCCGGCGCAAAGCCGACCGGCACGGTGATGCCGAACAGCGCGTTGTCGAAGAAATGGGCGGCCGCCTGGACGGCGACCGTGTCGCCTTGCGGAAAGAAGCTCGGCTCGGGCGCGACGCGCTCGAGCACGCGCGCGATCAGCGCGGTGTCGCAGTAGATGTCGGCGCCGAACTGGAGGATCGGCGTCTTGCGATAGCCGCCCGTGAGCGCCACCACGTCAGGCTTGGGCAGGACCGGCGGAATCTGCACCGATTTCCAGGTGAGGCCCTTGTACGCGAGCATCACGCGCGCCTTCTCGGCAAACGGCGAATACGGGTAGTGGTGCAGCACCGGCTCGGTCATAATTCGCCTTCCGAATCGTTCTCCGAGCCCATGGTAACCCGATGAAAGCCGTGCTCTGCAAGCAGTTCGGCCCTCCGGAATCCCTCGTCATCGAGGACCTGCCCTCCCTGAAGGCCGGCGCGGGCGAAGTCGTCGTCGGCGTGAAGGCGGCGAGCCTCAACTTCCCGGACGTACTCATCATCCAGAACAAGTACCAGGCCAAGCCCACGCTGCC
>Ga0335082_10003071_pt1 | contig 18099 bp, 18 predicted proteins | sample Lox_Sample_41_FD_206718 | JGI IMG/M metagenome (GOLD analysis project Ga0335082, IMG submission 206718) | Soil microbial communities from Loxahatchee National Wildlife Refuge, Florida, United States - Lox_Sample_4.1 | ecosystem: Environmental > Terrestrial > Soil > Wetlands | place: USA... | reverse complement strand
TCTTGCTCTTGTAGCGCTTGGTTCGCTGCTGCGCTCCGCAGTGCGGACAGGTCTCCGCGGTCTTGTGGATCTCCTTGCCGCAGCCGCGGCAAGCAATCATTTCCGTCGCCATCCCCGCCCCCCCCACGAGTCGCCGCGGCCTTGGTCGGTCGTGCGCGGGCTGGCCGCTGGCCCGGCGGCGCACAGCTTAAACCGTTTCGGGCCGGCCGGGCGCCGGGCCGGCGGCGACGCGGTCACGGCCGCACGAACTTGAGCGTGAAGCGGTCGCTCTCGCCGATCGCCGCGTATTTCGCGCGGTCGCGGTCCTTGAGGCGGTAGGTGGGCGGCAGCGTCCAGACGCCCTCGGGGTAGTCCTTGGCGTCCCTCGGGTTCGCGTTGACCTCCGAGCGGCCCGCGAGCACGAAGCCGGCGCGCTCGATGAGCTCGATGGCGTAGTCCTCGCGCACGTAGCCGGACTTCGTCTGCCCGGCCTGCGGACGGTCGTCGCGCCCGCGGTGGTCGACCACGCCGAGCACGCCGCCGGGCTTGAGCGCCCTGTAGAACGCTCGCAGCGCGGCCTGCGCCTCGCCGCGCTCGATCCAGTTGTGCAGGTTGCGGAAGGTGAGCACGAAGTCGGCGCTGCCCGGCGGCGCGATCTCGTGCCGGTCGCCGTTGAACTGCGTCACGTCCACCTTGCCGTAGAGCGCGGGCTCGGCCTTAAGGCGCGCGAGCAGCTTCTCGTGGTCGGCGCGGTACTGCGGGGCGGCGAGCTCGTCGCGGCTGGCGGCGACATAGAGGCCCTTGTCGCGCAGGAAGGGCGCGAGGATCTCCATGTAGTAGCCCGCGCTGCCCGGGAGGATTTCCACCACCCGGCTGTCGGCGCGGATGCCGAAGAAGGCGAGCGTCTCGGCCGGATGCCGGTACGGGTCGCGCGCGACGTTGGCCGGGGAGCGATGCCGGCCCGCGACCAGCGTCGCGGCGTCGTTCGGCGAGATCGGCGCGGGCGCGCAGGCCGCGAGCAGCGCCGCGGGCAGCAATGCGAGGAGCTCGCGGCGCCGCACGCTACTTGACGGCCGAGAGGCCGCGCACGCGGTGCTTGTCGATCGAGCGCGCGATGAAGCCGCTCGCATTCATGTCCTCTACGAACGACTTCAGCCAGGCCGCGCCGGCGCCGCGCGCGCGCGGCGTGCCGAGGCCGTGGTTGACCGTCATGAACCTGCCCTCGAGCATGCGGCCGTCCGGCATCTTGCCCATCGACTCGAGGAGATTGGGCTTGAGCGCGGCCACGGCGTCGGCGCCGCGCGCGTTGAAGACCTCGATCGACTCGGCGAAGCTCTTCGTGCGCACGAGCGTCGCGCTCTTCAGCGTGCGCGCGAGGAAGAGCTCGTAGCCCGCCTTGTGGGGGGCGGCGATGCGAACGCCGGCCGCGTCCACCTGCGCCACGCTCTTCAGCGGCGAGTCCTTGTGCACCACGTAGGTCGCCTCGATCTCGCTCATCGGCGGCGAGAACGCGATCCGCTCGGCGCGCGCCTGCTCGATGGCGAGGATCGAGACGTCCCAGGCGTTCTTGTCGACCGCATCGGCCACCTCCCCCGGCGTCGCGTACACGACCTGCTCGAGCGGCACGCCGAGGCGCGCGGCGAGCTCGCGCATGATGTCCACGCTGACGCCGCGCAGCTCGCCCGTGGCGCCGTCCTTTTGCGTGTACAGCGTGTTGCCGGTGTTCATGCCGGCGCGCAGCTTGCCGGTGGGCGCGAGCTCGGCGCGCGCCGCTGCAGCTTCTGTCTTGGCGGAACCCATCATCTCCTCAACGCGGTGACTTCGATCTCGATCCTGATGCGCGGATCCGCGAGCGCAGCCGAGAACATCGTCGCGGCCGGTCGGATCTCGCCGAAATACTTGCGCAGCACCGGCCAGCAGCGCTCGAAATCCGCGGCGTCGGGCAGGAGGTAGTGCACGCGCACCACGTCCGCGAGGCTCGCGCCTGCCTGCTTGAGCGCCGCCTCGATGTTCTTCATGGCCTGCTCGCATTGCGCCGCGACGTCGTCGGCGATGGTCATCTTCCTATAGTCGAAGCCGGTGGTGCCGGAGACGAACACCCAGTCACCCTGCGCGACAGCGCGCGAGTAGCCGATCTGCGCCTCGAAGGTCGAGCCCGAGGAGATGAGCTTGCGGGTCACGGCGCGCAGCTTACGTTACTTGACGTCCTCGAGCTTCACGCCTCGGCCCGCGCGAAAGCTCGCCCGAGCCTGTTCCACGCGCTGCAGGAACCTCGGGTCGTTTTCAAGCCGATATTCAAACCAATCGTCCTCCGACTTGAATCCGATGAGCACCCCGGCCGGTTTGCCGTGCCGCGTGATGACGACGTCCTGCGTCTCCGCTTCGCGAAGAAAGCGCGACAGCTCATCCTTCACCTCCGAAAGGGGTACTTCCTTCATCTTGGATTTCCGTACCGCGTCAGCCATGACTCAGCCTCCGGTTTGGGCACGATCGCCAATACCTCGACGGTCGAACCCGAGACATCGTAGAACACGCGAACCGCATCGACCCGGAGCCGGAATTGCGGTCTCGCCAAACCGCGCAAGCGCTTGATCCGGCTGCGGCTCGTCTTGGTCGGGTGATTCCGCAGATGAGTTTCGAGTGCATCCTTTACCGCGGCCCGCTCTCCGGCCCTCAGCTTTCGCAGGTCCTCGACAGCCTCGGGAGCCAGGAGTATCGCGAACCGCATTCTAGCCAGATTATAGCCAGAACGGGCAGCGTGCTAGTAGGATTTCGGAAGGCCGAGGACCTTTTCGGCGATGAAGCAGAGGATCATCTGCGGCGAGACGGGCGCGATGCGGCCCACGAGCGACTCGCGCAGGTAGCGCTCCACGTGGTACTCCTTCGCGTAGCCGAAGCCGCCGTGCGTCATCACGGCCTGCTGGCAGGCGTCGAAGCAGGCCTCGCCGGCGAGGTACTTCGCCGCGTTCGCCTCGGCGCCGCAGGGCTTGCCCTCGTCGTAGAGCCACGCGGCCTTGTGGACCATGAGGTTCGCGGCCTCGAGGCTCGCCCAGTTGGCCGCGAGCGGATGCTGCACGCCCTGGTTCTTGCCGATCGGCCGGTCGAAGACGATGCGCTCCTTCGCGTAGGCGGCGGCGCGCTTCACCGCGCAGCGCCCGAGCCCGACCGACTCCGCGGCGATGAGGATGCGCTCCGGGTTCATGCCGTGCAGGATGTACTCGAAGCCCTTGCCTTCCTCGCCGATGCGGTCCTCCTCCGGCACCGGGTAGGCGTCGAAGAACACCTGGTTCGAGTCCACCGCGTGGCGGCCCATCTTCTCGATCTCGCGCACCTCGATCTTCTTGCGGTCGAAGTCGGTGTAGAACAGCGTGAGGCCCGCCTCCGCGCGCGCGAGCAGCAGCACCTTCTCTGCCACCTGCGCGGTGGAGATCCAGACTTTCTGGCCCGAAACGAGATAATTCTTCCCCTTCTTCACCGCCTTGGTCTTCAGGCTGCGCGTGTTCAGTCCCGTGTTGGGTTCGGTGACGGCGAAGCAAGCGCGCTCCTTGCCCGCGATCAGCGGGGGCAACATTCTTTGTTTTTGGGATTTATTTCCAAAAACAACAACGGGATTCAGACCAAAGATATTCATGTGGACAGCGGACGCGCCCGAGAATCCGGCGCCCGACTCGGCGATCGCCTGCATCATGATCGCCGCCTCGGCGATGCCGAGGCCCGCGCCGCCGAACTCCTCGGGCATGGCGACGCCGAGCCAGCCGTCCCTCGCGAGCGCGCGGTGCAGCTCGGCCGGGAAGCCGCCCTCCTTGTCCTTCTTGAGCCAGTAGGCGTCGTCGAACTTCGCGCAGATCTTCGCGATCGCCTCGCGGATCTGCTCCTGCTCCTCGTTGAACGCGAAATCCATGTCAGCGGACGACTTTCGCGGGGTCTTCGCCGTAAGGCGGCGCGTAGATCACCATCACTTTTGCGCGCGGCGTGGTGGCGATGAACAGGTGCTTCGCCTCGGCCGGGAAAAAGCAGGCGTCGCCCGGCTTCATCTCGAACTTCTCGCCGCCCACCTCCACATGCGCCTCGCCCTCCAGCAGGTAGCAGACCTGCTCGATGCCCGGGTGCGCGTGCGGCAGCGCGCCCTTGCCGCGCTCGACCTCGCCGATCAGCACCTCGACCTGCTTCGCGCCCACGGTCTCGGGCCCGATGAGGCGGTAGTTCCTCGTGCCCGTGTGGTTCGCGGGCGAATACGGCGTTACATCGGATTGGCGAACACAAAATCTGGATCTATTCGATGACACGGTCGGCTCTCAGCAGCAGCGGCTGCGGGATGGCTACCCCGATCGCCTTGGCGGCCTTCAGATTGATGACCAGCTCGAACTTCGTCGGCTGCTCGATCGGCAGCTCGCCCGGCTTGGCGCCCTTGAGAATCCTGTCCACGTAACCGGCGGCGCGCCGGTAGGACTCCTCGACGTTGCCGCCGTAGGACATCAGGCCGCCGTCGTTCGGGAACATGTTGAAGAAATAGATGGCTGGCAGGCGCCGTTCGGCCGCGAACTTGACGACCTTGCCGCGCCGCGCGGCGAAAAACGGACTGGTCGGTACGATCAATCCTTCGGCTCCGCTTGCCGCAACGGCGCCGAACGCTTTCTCCATGCCGGCATCGCTGTTCACTTCGAATGTCTCGATTCGCATCTTCAAGGTGCGCGCCGCTGCATGCATCTCCTCCATCAGGGCCAGCGTCTGCGCGTCGGTCGGCACGATGAGCACCGCGACGTGAGCGATGCCTGGAACGGCCTCCCTGAGCAGCTCCAGCCATTTCCCGGCGATTCCCGATCCGGCCACTCCGAAAGTGGAGCCCGTGACGTTGCCGCCCGGCCGCGCGAGGCTCGAAACAATGCCCGAGGCTACGGGGTCGATGAGTCCAGCCATCACGATCGGGATTCGCGACGTCGCCTTTTTCGCCGCGAGCACCGCCGGATACGAGCCGGCCAGGATGACATCGACCTTGAGCGCGATCAGCTCCGAGACAAGCGCCGGAAAACGATCGAGGCGCCCTTCGGCGAAGCGCCGCACCAGCACCAGGTTCTTGCCCTCGACGTAGCCGAGTTCGCGCAATGCCGACCGGAATTCGATCAGCGGCGGCGGCTCGGGATTGGCCGCAAGCGGCGAGATCACCCCGACGCGGTAAACCTTCGCCTCCTCGGCAAGAGCGTTCACCGCACCCATCAAAGCTAGAGACAGCAAGAGCGCAAAAGACAGGCGCGTCACGATGCGGCATCCAGCCAGTTGTACAGGGCGAGGCCGCCGTCCACGACCACGGTCGAGCCGGTCATGTAGGCGCCGTACTTCTCCGAGAGGATCGCCACCGCCATCGGCGCGATGTCGGCGGGCTTCGCGACGCGCCCGAGCGCGATGCGCCTCACGAGCTCGGGCGAGCCCTTGAAGCCCGCGCCCGGCACCGCGCCCGGCGCGATAGCGTTGACGCGGATGCCGTGCGGCCCGAGCGCGCGCGCGAGCTCCTTCATCGCCATCGTCTGCCCGGCCTTCGAGGCGCTGTAGTGCGGCAGGTTGCGCGGCGAGTCCGCGTGCAGCGAAGTGACGAAGAGCATCCGGCCGCGGATCTTCTTCTCCCGCATGTGCCGCCCGAGCGCCTGCGCGATCAGGAACCCCGCGTTGAGGTTCACCTCGAGCATCTCGCGCCATTCGGCCTCCGTCACCTGCGTGGCGGTTTGAGATTCCTCGCGCGGCGGCGACGCAGCATGGACGAAAATGGATATCTTTTGCAGCTTTTTTGTTGCCGCGTCTGCAAGGGAAGAAGCCGAACCGGGCAAAGACAAGTCAAAGTCCTGCCGGTCAACCCCCCAAACCCTTGCGCCTTCGGCTTCGAGCGCCTGCGCGATGGCCCGGCCGATGCCCTGCGCGGCGCCGGTCACCAGCGCGCGGTCGTCCGGCAGGAGGGGCTCGCCCATGGGCGAAGGGTAGCATTCCGGCGCGCGGCCGCCGCCGCGCCCCGTGCTAGACTGCACCGTCCAGTCCAGACCCGAATGCCCGGCACCCTCGCCAACCGCGAGCGCGTCCTGCGCGCCGCCACCGCCGCCTTCGCGCTCGACGGCTATCGGGTGAGCGTCGACCGCATCGCGCGGCGCGCGGGCGTCGCCAAGCAGACGGTCTATTCGCATTTCCCCAGCAAGGACGACCTGTTCAAGGAAGTGGTGCGCGAGATGGCGTCACGCGTGCTGGTGCAGCTCGACGCCGGCAGCGACCTGCGCGCCGGCCTGCTCGGCTTCGCGCTCGCCTACCGCGGCCGCGTGCTGCGCCCCGACGGCATCGCCATGTTCCGCACGCTCGCGGCCGAGATCCCGCGCTTCCCGTCCATCGCGCGCGCGATCTACGACGCCGGCTCGGGCGAGACCGCGCGCGGCCTGGCGCGCTACCTCGAGCGGGCGATGCACGACGGCCGCCTGCGCCGCGACGATCCGCGCTTCGCCGCCGAGCTGCTGCTCGGCATGCTGGTCGGCCACGACCGCATCAAGCGCCTGTTCGGCGTCGCGCGCTTCTCCGCGTCCGGCGAGGCGCGCCGCGCCGCGCGCGTCGTTGACGGCTTCCTGCGCCTGTATTCCCGCGAAAGCACTCCGAGATGAATCGCCCTGCCCGCGCGCTGGCGGCCGCCCTGGCTGCCGCTGCGCTCCTCGCCGCCTGCAACAAGGACGCCGGCAAGGCCGCGGCGCCGCCGCCGGTGCCGGTCAGCGTCCTCGTCGCGGCGCCGCGCGAGGTACCGGTCGTCCTGGAGGCGGTCGCCCGCACCGAAGGCTCGCGCGAGGTGCAGGTGCGCGCTCGCGTGGCGGGCACCCTCGAGCAGCAGCTCTACACCGAGGGCGACGCGGTCAAGGCGGGCGCGCCGCTGTTCCGCATCGAGCGGGCGCCCTTCGAGATCGACCTGGAGCAGCAGCGCGGCGCGCTCGCGCAGGAAATCGCGCGCAACGAGCTCGCGCAGCGCGACTTCGAGCGCGCGAAGGACCTCGTCGCCCGCAAGTTCGTGAGCCAGCAGAGCCTGGACCAGGCCGCCTCCACGCTCGCGCAGAGCAACGCCGCGGTGCAGGTGGCCAAGGCGCGCGTGCGCCAGTCCGAGCTCAACCTCTCCTACACCGCCGTGGACGCGCCGATCGCAGGCGTCACCGGGCGCGCGCTGCAGTCGATCGGCAGCCTGCTCGTGCCGAACGGGGACTCGAGCCTGCTCACCACGCTCACGCGCACCGACCCCATCTGGGTGCGATTCGCGCTGTCGGAAGCCGAGTTCGCCAGCCTGCGCGCGCCCGAGGCGAAGCGGATCGAGGTGAAGCTGCTCCTCGACGACGGCAGCCTCTACGATCAGCCGGGCCGGCTCAATTTTTCAGGCTCCACCGTCGACGCGGCGCTCGGCACCGTGCAGATGCGCGCCGAGTTCGCCAATCCCGGGCTGCGGCTGCTTCCCGGCCAGTACGTGCGCGTCCAGGTCGTCGCCGGCAACCGGCAGGCGATCGTCGTGCCGCAGAGCGCGGTGCTGCAGAACGAGTCCGGCCGCTTCGTCTGGCTCGCGGGCGCCGACGGCAAGGCCGCGGCGCGCAACATCCAGGCCGGCAGCTGGATCGGCAAGGACTGGGTGGTGCTGGGCGGGCTGCAGGCGGGCGACCGGGTGATCGTCAACAACCTGGTGCGGCTGCGGCCGGGCGCGGCCGTCGAGATCAAGCCCGCGGAGGCAAAGCCGGAAGGCAAGAAGTAGATGTCGCGCTTCTTCATCCACCGGCCGGTGTTCGCCGCGGTGATCGCCATCGTCATCGTCCTCGCGGGGCTGGTGGCCGCCAAGCTGCTGGCGGTGGCGCAGTATCCGGAGATCGCGCCGCCCACGGTCCTGGTGACCACCAACTATCCGGGCGCGAGCGCCGAGACGCTCACCAAGACGGTGGCCGCGCCGATCGAGGAGCAGCTTTCCGGCGTGGAGAAGCTCTCCTACTTCAGCTCGACCGCGTCCTCCACCGGCACGCTCAACATCACGATCACGTTCGAGCCGGGCGCCAACGTCGACCAGGCGGTGTTCAACGTCAACAACCGCGTGCAGATCGCGCTGCCGCGGCTGCCCGACGAGGTGCGCCGCAACGGCGTCACCGTGCAGAAGCGCTCCTTCGACATCCTCAACGTGGTGATCCTGTCCTCGCCGAGCGGCACGCGCGACACGCTGTTCCTCTCCAACTACGCCTCGATCAACATCGTCGACGAGCTGAAGCGCCTGCCCGGCCTCGCCGACGTCACGGTCTTCGGCGCGCGCGACTACTCGATGCGGGTCTGGCTGAACACCGAGCGCATGGCGCGCCTCGGCGTGACGCCCTCCGACGTCGCGGGCGCGCTGCGCGCGCAGAACGCCCAGTACGCCGCGGGCAAGATCGGCACCGAGCCGGCGCCGCCGGGCCAGTCGATCGTCTACACGGTGACGGCCACCGGCCGCCTGGTCGACCCGGAGGAATTCGGCGAGATCGCCGTGCGCGCAGCGGGCCCCGGCGGCGTGCTCCGGCTCAAGGACATCGCGCGCATCGAGCTCGGCGCGCTCAATTACGACACCTACAACACGATCGACGGCAAGCCGGCGATCGGCATGGCCACCTTCCTGCAGCCCGGCGCCAATGCGCTCGAGGTGGCGCAGCTGGTGCGCAAGCGCATGTCGGAGCTTAGGCCTGCGTTCCCGGACGGCGTCGACTACAGCATTCCGTTCGACACCACGCGCTTCGTCAACGCCTCGATCAAGGAGGTGGTCAAGACCATCTTCGAGGCGGCTGCGCTGGTGCTGCTGGTCGTCTTCGTCTTCCTGCAGACCTGGCGCGCGACGCTGATCCCGATGATCGCGGTGCCGGTGTCGCTGATCGGCGCCTTCGCCGGGCTCTGGGCGGTCGGCTTCACGATCAACACGCTGACGCTGTTCGCCCTCGTGCTGGCGATCGGCATCGTCGTGGACGACGCCATCGTGGTGCTCGAGAACGTCGAGCGCCTCATGCGCGAGGACAAGATGCGCCCGTTCGAGGCTGCGCTCGAGGCGATGGACGAGGTCTCCGGCGCGGTCGTGGCGATCGTGCTGGTGCTCTGCGCGGTGTTCGTCCCGGTCGCCTTCCTCGGCGGCATCGCGGGCCAGCTCTACCGCCAGTTCGCGGTCACCTTGACTTTCGCCGTGGTGATCTCGGGCTTCATCGCGCTCACGCTGACCCCGGCGCTGTGCGCGATCTTCATGAAGGCGGGCGAGCAGCATTCCCGCCTGTTCGAGCCCTTCAACCGCGGCTTCGCCTGGCTCACCGCGCGCTTTCTCCACCTCGTGGGCCTCGCGCTGCGCCACCGCCTCGCGTCGCTCGCGCTGTTCGCGGCCGTCCTTGCGACGACGCTGGGCCTGTTCCTGCGCGTCCCGGGCAGCTTCGTGCCTCCGGAGGACCAGGGTTACGTCTTCGCCAGCGTCCTCCTGCCCGACGGCGCGACGCTCGGGCGCACCGGCAGGATGACCGACGAGGTCGTCAAGCTGATCGGCGCCAACCCCGGCGTGCAGAACACGATCGGCATCGTCGGCTTCGACCTGATCGGCGGCGGCAACAAGACGAACACCGCCACCGTGTTCGTCCCGCTCAAGGAATGGGACGAGCGCGGCTCGAACACCGCGCCGGTCATCGCGCGCGACATCGTGCAGCAGAGCGCCCGCCTGCGCGACGGCCTCGCCCTCGCCTTCAATCCGGCGGCCATCCGCGGCATCGGCGTCGCCGGCGGGTTCGAGGTCTACCTGCAGGCGCGCACCAACCAGGATGCGCAGCGCCTCTACCAGGTGACGCAGGCCTTCATGGCGGACCTGGCGAGGCACCCGCAGCTCGCGGGCATCAACTCCTTCTACCGCCCCACGGTGCCGCAGCTCAAGGTCGAGGTGGACCGCGAAAAGGCGATCTCGCTCGGCGTGCCGGTGCAGGATGTGTTCGACGCGCTGCAGAGCACGATGGCGGCGCTCTACGTCAACGACTTCAACAAGTTCGGCCGCACCTACCGCGTGCAGGTGCAGGCAGACGCGGCTTTCCGCGCCCGGCCGCAGGACCTGGGCGAGGTCTATGTGCGCTCGGCGACCTCGGGCCAGATGATTCCGCTCAAGGCGCTGATCCGCACCACCAGCCTGGTCGGCCCGGAGCAGCTCGAGCGCTTCAACGGCTTCCTGGGCGCCAAGGTGCTCGGCGGCGGCAAGCCCGGCGTTTCCTCCGGCGAAGCGATCCAGGCCGTGGAGCAGGTCGCCGCGAGCCTTCCCGAGGGCTACACCATCGCCTGGAGCGGCCAGGCCTTCCAGGAGCGGCGCACCGGGAGCGCGTCGGCGATCGCCTTCGGCCTCGCCCTCGTGATGGTGTTCCTGATCCTCGCCGCGCTGTACGAGCGCTGGCTGCTGCCGTTCGCGGTGGTGATGGCCGTGCCGTTCGCGGTCTGGGGCGCGCTCGGCTTCGTCGCGCTGCGCGGCCTCGAGAACGACATCTACTTCCAGATCGGCCTGGTGGTGCTGATCGGCCTCGCGGCGAAAAACGCGATCCTGATCGTCGAGTTCGCCCAGCAAGGTTTCCTCGAGGGCGAGTCGGCGATCGACGCGGCCGTGGAGGCGGCGCGGCTGCGCTTCCGGCCGATCCTCATGACTTCGCTCGCCTTCGTGCTGGGCGTGCTGCCGCTGATGTTTTCCTCCGGCGCGGGCGCAGGCGCGCGCCGGTCGATGGGCACCGGCGTGGTGGGCGGCATGCTGGCCGCCACCTTCGTCGCGACCGTGTTCGTGCCGCTGTTCTTCGTCCTCGCCGCCCGCCGCCGCAAGCGCGATTGATGCAGGTCAAGGCACCGGGCGGGGCCCGGTTCAAGGTGGATGGCCATGACAACCTCCATCACCGACCGCATCGACAACATCACGCGCATCCCGGCGCCGTACCTGCGCGCCGCGCCGCCCGCCCCGCGCAGCGTCAAGATCGAGATCTCGCCGCGCTGCAACTACCGCTGCGGCTTCTGCGCGCTGCGCACGCGCGAGCAGCAGCCCAAGTGGGACATGGATTTCGGCCTGTTCAAGCGCATCACGCGCGAGATGCGCGAGGCGGGCGTCGAGGAGATCGGCGTGTTCTACCTCGGCGAGTCGTTCATGAACCCGCGGCTGCTCGTAGACTGCATCGCGTACCTCAAGCGTGAGGTCGGCATGCCGTACGTCTTCCTCACCTCGAACGCCTCGATGGCCTTCCCGGAGGCGGTCGAGGAATGCATGAAGGCGGGCCTGGACTCGCTCAAGTGGTCGGTGAACGCCGCGGACGAAGCGCAGTTCGAGCAGGTGATGGGCGTCTCCGGGAAGCTCTTCCACCGCGCGCTCGAGAACGTCGCCGCGGCCTGGGAAACGCGCAAGCGCGGCGGCTGGAAGACGGGCCTGTACGCCTCCTCGATCCGCTACGACGGCGAGCAGCTCGAGCGCATGCAGGCGCTGCTGAAGGAGCGCGTGCTGCCCTTCGTGGACCAGCACTACTGGCTGCCGCTGTACTCCATGGGCGCGTTCGCCACGCAGCGCGAGGCCGAGCTCGGCTACCGCCCCACGGCCGGCAACCAGGGACGGCTGGATGCGCTGCGCGCGCCGCTGCCCTGCTGGTCGGCGTTCACCGAGGGCCACGTCACCGCCGAGGGCAAGCTCTCGGCCTGCTGCTTCGACGCCACCGCGAACTGGACGATGGGCGACCTCACCAAGCAGTCCTTCAGGCAGGCGTGGAACTCTGCGCCCTTCACCAAGCTGCGCGAAGCGCACCTCAAGAAGGACGTGCGCGGCACCCCATGCGAGCAATGTCTCGCATACTGATTCGAGCAGTGCCTCGCCTACTGATCAGGCGGCGAGCAGGTATTCGGTAAGTTCCCGGACCGGGCGGATCTCGGCGCCGAAGGGCACGGGCTCGGAGCCGCGGAAGAAGAGGCCGCGGTCGGTGTCGCCGCGCAGCGCGGCGGCGAGGTGGTGGTCGATGCAGAACTGGCCCATGCCCGGTTTGCCGTCGCGCAGGCCGCAGTGCGCGAGGCAGTCCCAGGCGAGCGTGCATTCGCGCCGGGGCTTCGCGCGCCGCTGCAGCACCGCCTCCTTCTCGAGGTAGTGCGCGAGCCAGGGCGTGCGCACGGCGCGCGCGGGCAGCCCGGCCACGCTCATGAAGGTGACGATGTCCTCGCGCTTCGCCTCGGCGAGCACGCGCTTGAAGTTCGCGTGCGCGTCGCCCTCCGCGGTCACCGCGAACGGCGTGCCCACCTGCACGCCCGCCGCGCCGAGCGCGAGCGCCTCGCGCACGCGCGCGGGCGAGTTGATGCCGCCGGCGACGATGAGCGGGATCGGCGCGATGCCCATCTCCTCGAACAGGCGCCGCGCCGCGGGCAGTACTTGGGCAAAATCAAAGCGAGACTCGCCCACCTCCTCGAGCTTCGCCGCGCCGAGGTGGCCGCCCGCGTAGCGCGGGTGCTCGATGACGATCGCGTCGGGCAGCCGCCCCTTGCGCTGCCATTTCTTCAGCACCAGGCCGATCGCGCGCGCCTCCGACAGGATCGGCACCAGCGCGACGTCGGGATAGTCCGCCGTCAGCTCCGGCAGGTCGAACGGCAGCCCCGCGCCCACCACGATCGCGTCGGCGCCGCTCTTGCAGGCCTGGCGCACGTAGTCCGCGTACTGCGACACCGCGCGCATCACGTTGACGGCGATCAGGCCGCGGCCGCCCGCGACCTCGCGCGCGGCGCGGATCTCGCGGTCGAGCGCAGTCAGGTTGGCCGCCTCGATCGCCTGGCGGTCGCGCACGCGCCCGGTGCGCAGCATGAGGTCCGGGTGCAGCCGGCGCAGGTCGACGCTGGAGATCGTGCCTACGCAGTCCTCGCGCGCGACCGCGCCCGCGAGGCCGTGCGCGGAGACGCCCACGCCCATGCCGCCCTGCACGAGCGGGCGCACCTGCCTGCCGCGGATCCTGAGCATGCGCGATGGGAGCAGATAAAGGTCCGCACAGGCTTGATCTGGCTCAAATCTGCGCCGCTGTGCTCCAATAAAGTACCCACAATAAGGAGGCGTTATGTACTCGCACATTCTCGTATGCACCGACGGCTCGAAGCTGTCGCAGAAGGCGATCAGGACCGCGGCGCGGCTCGCAAGCGCGCTCGGCGCGCGGCTCACGGGCGCCTACGTCGGCGCGCCCTATGTTGCGCCGATCTACAGCGAGGGCATGGTCTACGCCGCGAACGTGACGCGCGTGCAGTATGAAAAGGCAGTGCAGAACGCAGCGCGCAAGGCGCTCGGGCAGGTGACCGAGGCGGCGAAGACGGCCGGCGTGCCGTCCGGCGCCGCGACGATCACCGCGGCCACGCCCTGGCAGGGCATCCTCAAGGCCGCGCAGTCGAAGAAGTGCGACCTCATCGTCATGGCCTCGCACGGCCGGCGCGGCCTCGCCGGCCTGCTGCTCGGCAGCGAGACCGTGAAAGTGCTCACGCACTCGAAGGTGCCGGTCCTGGTGTGCCGCTGAAGCGCTAGCCCGCGCGCTTCCAGGCCTCGCCGAGGCCCACCGGCGCCGGCGCGAGCGTGAGGATGCGCTGGTAGAGCGCGTTGAAGTCGCTCTCGCGCAGGTCGGAGATCGGGTCCGCGTTGCCCGCGAAGGCCGCCTCGATGTCGGCCCAGTCCTCGGGCTTGAGCGCGCGCTCGGCGCGCGGGATCACCTCGCGCTCCTCGCGCCGCATGTGGTTCCAGTGGAACTGCGAGTACGCCTCGACCGCGGCGATGAACCGCTCGGCGCCCTTCGGCCAGGTCTGCTCGTAGGCGAGCATCGCCTGCTCGAGGTCGCGCACCAGCTGCGCGCCCAGCACGTGCTCGGCCTTGAGCGCCTCGACGAGCTCGCGCGCGCCCGGGTCGCGCCGCTGCAGGTGCGCGAACAGGTAGGCGTCCTCCTTGGGATGGTGCATGCGCTCGGGGAACGCGTCGATGTAGTAGATCATCGCGCGGAACGCCTTGAAGTCGGGCCGCAGCTTGCCGTCCTTCGCCATCTGCGCGAGCGACTTCAGCCCGCTCAGCACCGCCGAGATCGAGCGATGCTCGTCGTAGATGATGCCGATCGCCTTCTGCATGGCCGCTCTCCTATAGGCAAAGCAGGCCGCGGACGCCTTCCAGCGCGCCCGCGTGGGCGAGGCCGTAGACGCCGAAGCCGGCGATCGCCGCAGCGGCAGTGTAGCGCCAGGCGCGCAGCCGCGCCGCCAGCCAGCCCGCGGCGAGCAGGAACGGCAGCGTGCCGGCGCCGAAGGCGGCCATCGCGGCGGCGCCGCGCAAGGGGTCGCCCGCCGCGGCCGCCGCGAACAGCGCGGCGTACACCATCGCGCAGGGCAGCCACCCCCACGCGAGGCCCGCGGCGTAGGCGCCGAGCGGCGCGCGCGCGCCGAGCAGGCGCGCGGCGATCGGCTGCACGCGCCGCCAGAGCGGCGCGCCGAGCGCCTCGAGCGGGCCGAGCAGCCGGCCCGCCGAAGTTCCCGCCGCGGCGAGGTGCAGGCCGACGAGGATCAGCAGCAGGCTCGCCGCGACCTGCCACGCCGCCTGCGCGGGCAGCGCGGCGGCGGCGTAGACCGCGCCGCCCGCCATGCCGGCCAGCGCTCCGGCCGCCGCGTAGGTGGTGATGCGCCCGGCGTTGAAGCACAGGCGCCGCGTCCAGAACGCGCCTGGGCCGGCGCTCCGGATGGGAATCGTCCTGCGAATATCGAAAGCGGCGACGATTCCGCCGCACATCACGACGCAATGCACGCCGGAGGCGAGGCCCGCGGCGAACATCGCGGCGGCGAGCGCCTCCACGCTCAGATCACCTTGGAATAGGACGCGGCCTGCTGGCGCGCGCGCAGGTAGCGGTCGAACACCATGCAGATCGCGCGCACGAGCAGCCGGCCGCGCGGCGTGATGACGATCCAGTCGGGCTGCAGCTCGACGAGGCCGTCGCGCTCGAGCGCCCTGAGGTCCTTCAGCTCCTCCGCGAAGTAGCGCCGGAACTCGATGAGGTGCGCGAGCTCGATCGACTCGACCGACAGCCGGAAGTGGCAGATCAGCGCCTGGATCACCGCGCGGCGCACCAGGTCGTCGGCCGTGAGCTCCAGGCCGCGCATCACCGGCAGGCGGTCCTCGTCGAGCGCGGCGTAGTAGTCGTCGAGCGTTTTCTCGTTCTGGCTGTAGGTCGGGCCGACGCGGCCGATCGCCGAGACGCCGATGCCTACGATGTCCGACTCCGGGTGCGTAGAGTAGCCCTGGAAGTTGCGCTGCAGGCGCCCCTGCGCCTGCGCGACCGCGAGGTCGTCGTCGGCGCGCGCGAAGTGGTCCATGCCGATGTAGACGTAGCCCGCGCGCGTCAGGCGGCCGATGGCGAGCGTCATGATCTGCAGCTTGGTCTCGGGCGACGGCAGCTCGGCCGCGGCGATGCGCCGCTGCGGCTTGAACAGCGCCGGCAGGTGCGCGTAGTTGTACAGGGCGATGCGGTCGGGCGCGTCCTCGAGCACGCGGTCGAGCGTCTTGTTGAAGCCGTCCAGCGTCTGCTTCGGCAGGCCGTAGATGAGGTCGAAGTTCACCGAGCGGAAGCCCGCGGCGCGCGCTTCCTCCACCACGCGGCGCGTCTCCTCGGCGCTCTGGATGCGGTGCACGGCGCGCTGCACTTCCGGGTCGAAATCCTGCACGCCCATCGACAGGCGGTTGAAGCCCAGCCCGGCGAGAAATTCCATCGCGCCCGGCTCGGTCGTGCGCGGATCGATCTCGATCGACACCTCGGCCTCGGGCGCGCGCGGGAAGACGCGCTCGGTGTCGGCCACGAGCTGCGCCATCTCCTCGCGCGAGAGGAACGTCGGCGTGCCGCCGCCCCAGTGCAGCTGCGACACGCTCGGGCGCTCGGCGCCGCCGGCGCGGATGGCCTCGCCCAGCAGCTGCAATTCCTTGCTCAAGTACTTGATATACTTGGCCGATCTCCCACGGTCGCGCGTCACGACCTTGTTGCAGGCGCAGTAGTAGCACAGGGTCGCGCAAAACGGCAGATGGACGTAGAGCGAGAGCGGCAGGTTGATGCCGCCGATGTTGCGCCGTGCGAGCCATTCGCGCAGCTGCACTTCGCCGAACGCCTCGACGAAGCGGTCGGCGGTGGGATAGGACGTGTAGCGCGGCCCGGCAAGGTCGTACTTGCGGATCAGGACCGGGTCGATGACCAGTTCGGAAGACGGGTATTTCAGCATCATCACGAGCCACTATGGGCGAGAGCGGTCCGGACATATTGACGTTGGTCAAACGGGCTTACGGTCGCCATCCGGCGCTCGTGGCGGCCAGCACCGCGGCCTTGCTCGCGCTGCTCGGCTTGAACGTCGTTGCACTCCTCCGCGGCCTGGAGTCGGCCTGGCTGCTCAGCACGGTGATGGTCGCCGACGTGATTGTGATCGGCAGCGGCATCTTCGGGGCCTCGCGCGCGGTGATGAGCGCGACGTACCGCATCGAGGCGAACGAGGCGCGGCTCGCCTCGATCGTCGACTCGGCGATGGACGCGATCCTCACCGTGGACGAGGAGCAGAAGGTCGTGCTGTTCAACCTCGCCGCCGAAACGGTCTTCGGCGTGCGCCGCGAGGACGCGCTGGGCAGCTCGCTCGAACGCTTCCTGCCCTCGCGCTTTCGCACCGGCCACCGCGCGCACATCCAGGGCTTCGGGCGCACCGGCGTCACCGGTCGGCGCATGGGCGACGCGACCACGCTCTGGGCGCTGCGCGCGAACGGCGAGGAATTCCCGATCGAGGCCTCGATCTCGCAGGCCGTCGAGGACGGCAGGCGCTTCTACACGGTGATCCTGCGCGACATCACGCTGCGCAAGCGCGCCGATGACGCGCTGCGCGCGCAGCAGCGGGAGCTGCGCGAGCTCTCGGCACGCGTTGTGGAGGCGCGCGAGGAGGAGAAGACGCACATCGCGCGCGAGCTGCACGACGAGCTCGGACAGATGCTCACCGCGCTGAAGATGGATCTCGCCTGGCTGGCCGGCCGCCTGCCCGCGGAGGACGCCGAGGTGGCCGCGCGCGCGGGCGAGATGCGCGGCCTGCTCGAGGACACCGTCAGCGCGGCGCGGCGCATCTCGGCGGACCTGCGCCCGCTCATGCTCGACGACCTCGGCCTCGCCGAAGCCGCGCAGTGGCTGGCGCAGGACTTCGCGAAGCGCTCCGGCATCCCGTGCGAGGTGCGCATGGTCGAGCCCGAGGCGCTGCAGGGGCTGCCGAAGACCCTGTCCACCGCGATCTACCGCGCGGTGCAGGAATCGCTCACCAACGTCGCGCGCCACTCCGGGGCGAAGCGCGTCTGGGTGGCGTTCGCCGCGGAGAACGGCGGCGTGCAGATCGAGATCGAGGACGACGGGCGCGGCATCGGCGCCGAGGACCTGAAGAAGGCCCGCTCGCTCGGCCTGAAGGGCATGCGCGAGCGCTTCGCCTACTTCGGCGGCTCGCTCGAGATCTCCAGCCCCGCGCGCGGCGGCACGCGGCTGCGCATCCAGGTGCCCGTGCCGAGGGAGGATGCGCGGGGATGATCCGCGTGCTGCTCGCCGACGACCACAAGATCGTTCGCGACGGGTTGCGGCGCATTCTCGCCGCTGCCGAGGACTTCGAGGTCGCGGCGGAAGCCGCCGACGGCGACCAGGCGCTCGCGCTGGTGCGCGCGAACGCCTTCGACGTCGCGGTGATCGACCTGTCGATGCCAGGCCTCTCGGGGCTGGACCTCATCAAGCGCCTGAAGCTCGAGCGCCCCGCGATGCCGCTGCTCGTGCTCTCCATGCACGGCGAGGACCAGTACGCCGCGCGCGCGCTCAAGGCCGGCGCCGCGGGCTACCTCAACAAGGACAGCGCCGCCGAGCAGCTGCTCCACGTGCTGCGCAAGGTGGCCGCGGGCGGCGTGCACGTGGGCGAGGCCGCGGCGGCGAGCCTCGTCGCCGGCGAGCGCCAGCCGCACCAGGCGCTCTCGGACCGCGAGTTCGAGGTGCTGCGGCTGCTCGTGGACGGCAGGAGCCCGACCGAGATCGCGAAGCAGCTGCACCTCTCGGTCAAGACCGTGAGCACGCACAAGACGCGCATCCTGGAAAAGCTCGATCT